>Ga0315298_1000102_pt1 | contig 158649 bp, 137 predicted proteins | sample WHS_1_MG_FD_203077 | JGI IMG/M metagenome (GOLD analysis project Ga0315298, IMG submission 203077) | Extremophilic microbial mat communities from Washburn Hot Springs, YNP, Wyoming, USA - WHS_1_MG | ecosystem: Environmental > Aquatic > Thermal springs > Hot (42-90C) | place: USA: Wyoming...
GGTGGGATGAGGGCGAGATAGAATGAAAGTTCTACATTTAACCCTCCCACTTGACGGGAGAGGGTGGGATGAGGGCGAGATAGAATGAAAGTTCTACATTTAGCCCTCCCACTTGACGGGAGAGGGTGGGATGAGGGTGAGATAGAATGAAAGTTCTACATTTAACCCTCCCACTTGACGGGAGAGGGTGAGATGAGGGTGAGATAGAATGAAAGTTCTACATTTAGCCCTCCCACTTGATGGGAGAGGGTGGGATGAGGGTGAGATAGAATGAAAGTTCTACATTTAGCCCTCTCCCTTGACGGGAGAGGGTGGGATGAGGGCGAGATAGAATGAAAGTTCTACATTTAGCCCTCCCCCTTGACGGGAGAGGGTGGGATGAGGGCGAGATAGAATGAAAGTTCTACATTTAACCCTCCCACTTGACGGGAGAGGGTGAGATGAGGGTGAGATAGAATGAAAGTTCTACATTTAGCCCTCCCCCTTGATGGGGGAGGGTTGGGGAGAGGGTGATCTTCATTGGCTGACAAGCTGACTATTCTCGCCAAAATAATGAGGAGGCATCCCACCGATGCTGAAAATTTTTTATGGCAACATCTCCGCGCCAAAAGATTTCTCGGGCTAAAGTTTAAAAGACAGGAGCCGATAGGAAATTATATAGCGGACTTCATTTGCTATGAGAAGAAAATAATTATAGAACTGGATGGCGGACAGCATGCCAGGAAAAGGAATGAACTGGAAGATAAAAAGCGGGATGAATGGATGAAGTCTCAAGGATTCAAAATTTTGAGAATCTGGAATAATGAGGTTTTGCAAAACCTGGAGGAGGTATTGGAGACCATCGCTGGTGAATGCGAATCACCCTCTCCTCTGTCCTCTCCCATCAAGGGAGAGGAAGCCAAAGGAAAGAAACGATGAATTTTAATCACCCTCCCCTTTATCCCCTCCCATCAAGGGATGGGAATAAGAAAACCTTTAATTCAATAACTCTAACTCTTTAAAGAGAAAGCGATTAGGAAGGTCCGAGAATCGCTCTTGAGACCAAATTCAATTAGCCTCTGGTTAACTTTGTCCAAACCCAATATCCCTCCTCTTCTTCCCATACGCCTCAGCCAATCTCCAACCGCATCTGAAGAGGGAATCTCCTCCAGTTTTAATACCTCTCGCAAACCTCCATCCTCCCTCAGCTCCCGTAAATCCTCCAGACTCCGACCCCCACCATTGAGCATCAACACCAGTGGAAAAACATATTCCCAGGCTGAATACCCTGCTCCGCTCCCAGGCGCAGGCATCTCCTCTTCTACCTCCTCCGGAAGTTTCAGCGCATAGGCAAACTCCCCTAGAAGCGATAACCCTGCATGTGGCGTGAGGCAATCTTTAGTGGAACCTAACTTGAAAGGCAACACGGTTTGGTCTATCATCTTTTCACCTCGTTGGTTAGGTATTTTTTTAGTTTCATTACCTTTATAATACCATATCAACGAGGTTTTGTTATCTACCTAAAAAATCAATCGCGGATTTAGGGGAAGGATGAAAATAGATGGAATGGCTTCAATGGATAGATAACCTGGTTCAGGAGACTTTAACCGAAAGGATAGATGCCATTGATCACTGGCGCAGTCAAGTTTTAACGAAATCCAATCGGGTTAAAAACTTTGAGAATTGGATTTTGGTTGAATTAGTGCATCAATTGCGTCTCGGCTCCAGGCTTCAACTTAAACCTTGAGAAATGAGCTTGAGCCAATGACAACAAAAGATTTTTCTTTTCCTCGCGGAATGAATAAATATGAGTGATACATACTCCCTCCCCCTGGATGGGGGAGGGCTGGGGAGAGGGTGAAAATTTACAAAAGAGGCTGAGATGATTACTTCAAGAGGGATAGACTGATGGGGAAAATGAGGATAGATTGCCATGAAACGGATTCATCTTTTTGAATTCCAAGCTCTTGCCTGGTTTCCGCAAAGCTGGCACAATTTTATGACAGGCATTTGGCGCGGGGGATAGACGCCAGGCATTACCAATGGGAAACCGGGAGGGTTCATTCTTTTGCTGGCTATTATATCACTTATCTGCGGGTTATCCGGAGGAAAAATAGCCTGTAATTCGGGAAATAAAAAGGAATAAAAAGGAAAGGAGAACAAGATGAGAATTACTAAAATGGCGGTCATTCTAATTATTTCAGGGATTTTTATTTTTACGGCTTGGTCTGCGGTGGCAATAGAACTAAAAGCCGGCACTGCCAGGGCAGTGATCACTCCCTCTGACTATCAGGGAAGGATTTCAGTGATGGGCAATCCGCTGAAAGGCAAGGAGCACGACCTCTATGCAAGGGCGCTTTCTCTCAATGATGGCTCTAAGCGATTGATCATTGTCACTTATGATTTGAACTGCCTTGATGTTGCCACACCGATCCTGCGCTCTCGGCTAAAGGCTGAGCTTGGAATAGAGCCAGCGTATTTTGTGCCAATGGCGACTCATAACCACTCGGCACCAATTCAGATCGTGCCCGCGAATTTTGATTATGGCAGGTGGCTTGCTGACAGAATCTTTTCTTTGATCAAAGAAGCGATTGCGAACGAGAAGGGACCTGTCAAACTTTATTTCGGGGTTGGTCATTCAGACCTGGTCCGGGCAGACCCGCGCTATCCGCAGATTTACGGGCTTAGAGGCAAGCCGATTGATGATGAGGTTCAGGTTTTGAAGGTGATGGCAGGCGATAAAGTGGTGGCTCTGCTTTTTAATCAAGCCACTCATCCGCTCCACGAGAGCTTAACTGATATAGGAGTGGGGCATCCGGGATACGCAATGGACGAGCTGGAGAGGTTGTTCCCAGGAGCAGTGGCAATGTATGCGGACGGATGCGGAGGTGACCAGATGATAAGAGCGCCTCTAGTAATGTATGCGTCCAATTCCAAGGTTCAGGCAGTTGGGAAGGAACTGGCTCAAACCGTAATAAAAATTTTGCACACGCAGATGATAGAAACAACCGGCACGCTCACAAGCCAGCTGGAGGTTATCTCTCTCCCACTTGCTCCTCCTATCCCTTATGAACAAGCGCAGAAGTTGGCGAGAAATATACCAAAGGACATAGGCTTTGTTCCATATCCAAATCCAGACCGCGAAACAAACTGGATTCGCTCCCTTCTTAAACATTATGAGCAAAACATTCCTTTCCCGAGCAAAAGCTCTGACTATATCTGCACAGATGATGGCTTTCTGGTTAAGGAGCTTGCAGAGCCACGAGAATTCCCGTGCAGATATGAAGAGACTATTACTGCGAGGATAGGACCAATGGTTATAGTTGCGATGCAGGGCGAGGTGTGTGCGCCAATTGGTAAGGCTATTAAAGATAAATTTCGCCAGGGTCCTCCTCTTATGGTCTTCGCCTATATGGGAGAGCACAATCTTTACATCCCGACCCGCAAGCTGGTTGAGATCAACGCGTATCAGGCGAAGGTTATCCAGATTCAATACGCGTCTCCAGTCGGATGGTCTCCTGATGTTGAGGATGAGATGGTAAAGGCCGTAATAAAGATGATTGAGGGAATAATGAGGAATTGACTGGCTCATTTTTTGACAGATTTGGAAATTTTTTTACAATAAACTTAAAATAAAAATGAATAAAGCTTCTAAAACTATCCTTGTGATTGATGACAGCGAGGTTGCGCTGGAGGTGATCAAGGATGATCTCACATCTGCGGGCTTTAGCGTAATGAGCGCTCGGTCTGGCGCTGAGGCTGAGGACATTGTTTTTTCAGGTTATCAGCCGGATTTGATTCTTCTGGATGTGATGATGCCTGGGATGAACGGAAACGAGTTCTGCAAAAACTTAAAAAGCAGGTCTGATACTAAAGAAATTCCGATTGTGTTTGTGTCCACTAAAGATGATAGCGAATTAAAAGAGATGATCCGGCGCGCAGGCGCGGATGGCTATATCCGGAAGGCGCTCTTGACATCAGGTGGACTGTCCCGGATGCTGGAAAAGTTTTTGGCATAAGAGCTTATATGAAGAAAGGAGAGAAATAGATGCCCAGGAAGCCGAGTGAGAAGGAAGAGGAATACTTTGCTAGATTGGAGTTTGAGAAGAAAAAGAAGCTCCAGGAAGAAATACAGAGGCAGATGGCTGAGTCTGAAAAAAAGAGGCTCAAGGAGCTTCATTATATGAGATGCCCTAAATGTGGAATGCAGTTGATAGAGATTGACTATCAAAACCTGAAGATAGATAAATGCTCTGCTTGCGGAGGGGTGTGGCTGGACCCCGGGGAACTGGAGCAGATTTCAAAGTGTGAGAAAAAAAACATTGATAAATTGTTTGGCATTTTCAAAATATAATTATCACTAAATTAGCTGGTTGAGAGACTTCATTGAAGATGGTTTGCTAGATTTAACGCATCATTCGGAAATTCTCCCAGCCATATCTGAGCAATTCTCTGAATGAATGCACATCCAGCGCCTCTTGAATAACATAAAAAATTTTAGGCAGATACCATTTTAGGGCATCATCATACCGTTTATAAGCATCCTCAATCGCGGAATCGTTATTCTCTTTTAGAGTCCGCTCCACAACCTCTACCATGCGCGAAACAATTACCTCAATAGTTTCCCTTCCTTTTTCCGGGCTCGCCTTTGTTTTGGGGTCCTGTCCCATTATTCCAAGTTGTTTCATTCTTTGAATAGCTGATAAGCCATCTGGCAATAATTCAAGATTCACCATCTCCGGCTTCAGCGCCATCATAATTGAGGTCTCCCACATCCCAGCGTGGTCGCCATAATACTGAAGCTCCAAAGCAAAAACCTGCTCTGGCGCTCCGAGCGCAAAAGCTCTTCCGCGGCGATTAAAGCGCTGGCATTCTTTGCGGAGAAATTTGACCAGAGATGGAGGATAATGACCCGTAAGCATCACAATCATTTTGAAGCCCATTTCTTGCAATTGCTCCAGGGTCTGCCTGACCATAGTTTTAATCAGGCTCTTTTTGAAATGGAATGTAAATGGGAAAGGCATGGTGTCAGAAGCTCCCCAATACATTGGCGGAAACAGGACTCCGCCTGTCTTTTCCGCAACCTTCTGACATAGCGCATACGCCTTTAGCCCATCCAAACCTAATGGATTATGCTCTCCGTGCCATTCCAGAGAACCAATCGGCACATACGCAACAGGCGCTTTTTTCAGCATCTCCCGCACATCCTCTGGCTGTGCTTCCTCAAACTTAATGTAATTCATCTTACAAAATTATTTGCTCCTGATATGCAAATAAATTAAAGAGGTGTTGCCTAACCTGATCTAAGGAATCACACAAGAAATGTGTCAAATTCCAGACAAAGCTTATTCTTCGGCTTTCTTTTTTCCTGTAGAGCTTTTCTCAGAGGATTTTTTCTTCGCTGGCTGGCTCAAGCGGTCAGAAAGCCATTTAACAACTGTTGGCGCAAGGTCTTTCTGTGTCTTCCCAGAGACATACATTCCAATATGCCCCACCGGATAGCTCAAGTCAGTGACATCCTTGGTCCCGACCAGCTTCTTGAGCGGTTTTGAACAGGATGGCGGAACCAAGTGGTCCTGTTCTCCGTAGATATTGAGAACAGGCATTGTGATATTTTTCAAATCCACCTTGCGCTTTCCCAGATAAAATTCTCCCTTAACCAGCCGGTTCTCGCGGTAAAGCTCCTTCACAAATTTTCTGAAAGCCTCTCCTGCCTGGTCCGGAGAATCAAAAATCCATTTTTCCATACGGAGAAAATTCCTAACCACATTTTCATCTTCTATATTGTCCAGAAGTCCGACATATTTATCCAAGATAAGCTGAAAGGGCTTTAGCCATAGGAATCCCAGGTTCATAAAATCTCCCGGGATATTTCCAAACACATCCACCATCAGGTCCACATCCATTGCCTTTGCCCAGACATTCAAAAGCCCGTCCTTGGTATCAAAATCAATAGGCGCAACCATGAGAATCAGATTTTTGACCTTTTCAGGAAACAGCGATGCATAAATGGCGCTAAAAGTTCCTCCCTGACATACCCCAAGTAGATTGATCTTTTTATGCCCTGTAGATTTGCGGATGAATTCCAGGCAGTTGTCCATATATCCGTAGATATAATCTTCCATCGTGATATATTTATCAGGCTTTGTCGGGTATCCCCAGTCAATCACATAAAGGTCAATTCCTTCCCGAAGCAAATTTTTAAAAAGTGAGCGGTCTTCCTGAAGGTCCATCATATACTGCCGGTTGACCAGAGCATAAACCACCATCACAGGAATCGGATATTTAACCTGTTCTGGCTTATAATGAAAAAGCTGAACCTTGTCCTCTTTATAAACCAGCTCCTTGGGAGTGGTCGCTATCTCAATCGTTTCAATCTTGGTCAGGTTCTGCATACCCTTCATCAATTTTTCGTGGAAGTTTGCCATTTCCTTGAAAAAATTGGCAAAGCCCTTTTCGTAGCTGAGTTCCATTTTTATCCTCCTGGTTAGACTTCTTCTTTTTCAGGCTCAGAAGAAGATTTTCCTCTTAGCTCGTTGATGGCTCTTCTCTGCCAGCGCACCTCTTTCTTTAGCTCATAAATAGCCAGGTATATTTCATCCATATCCTTTTTGCTCGGTAGCGGTGTTGACTCAACAAGTTTATCATAAAGCTCGTCCATAAATTTCCGGAGATTCAAGCCTCTGGTAAGCACTTCGCGCAGAAGGTTGATGAACTCCGGAGACAGGAAAAGCTCATGATAGGTATCCTCATTGATGGTCCACCAGAGCCGATAGAACTCCTTTGCCGCATCAGGGCTGGTCCAGTCCTTATCCTTGTATTCCTCCAGCCTGCTGATCACCTTCTCCATTCCGCGAATACCGGTTTGATAAAGCAAGGAATAATACTGGGACGAAGCCGCCACATACTCAACATACGAATCTATGCTTTTATTCACGCGCTCCTGAATCTCCCGGAAATAGCCCATAGTCGGAACCCGAAGCACTTTTCCAAAAGTGTCCTCATAGTTCTTGCGAAGGAGTGCATACAGCTCAATGATCCCTTGGCTTTCCCCCTTGGCGCTTGCCTGCAGTTTTTCTGGCAACTGCTCCAGATTCTTTATCACAGGCGTGATGGCTTCCCAGTAAGCGTCTGTCTGTGTCTTGAGAATCTTTGCCCAGGAATCAAGCGCTTCCTTCTGAATTCCAGAAGGCTCAACACCCCATAAACTCTTCAGCAAATCCTGATACTGGTCTATCCATTGATCCTGCAATTTGCGCAAAGCCTCTGGATCACTCTTGTCTCCCTCCATTTCCAGAAAAGACGCAAACGCGTTCTTCCAGAAATCCAGCACTTTGGTGTAAATCGCGCCAGCATTAAGCGCTCTGGAAAACACCTCCGCGCCCAGCCCAGCTGGCTGGGCTTTGCTCAATTCCTGAAATTGCTTGAAGACCATCTCCTGCCAGCTCTGGAAGAGGTCTGCGCCCGGAAACTCTTTTTTTCCCTGCTCAAGCATTTTTTGCCATTGCTCCATTCCCTTTTGCCAGGCTGTCTGCCATCCCTTCCATAACTCCTCCTGCCATCCGAGCAAAGTTGTCTGCTGATTAGCTGGCGCGCCTTTTTTACCTGCGTTCTGTTCACTCATTTTTCCCTCTCATTTCTTGGTGGGTTTTGCTAATAACAATTTATTCCATTGCTCAAGAATCTCCGCATTTAACTGACTGAAATTCTTGATTATGGAGCTCCATTCGCTCATAAGGTCAACCCCGACTTTCCTGGTCTCAACACCTGCCTTAAGCTTTTCCATCTCCGCTTTCAGCTCCTGATACTTCTGCTCAAGCTCAAGGTATTCTTTGCGCGACACAATCCCTAGATTCTGGAAAAATTCCTCAAAATAATTTCTTAGCTCCTGAGCGCCTTTTTCCGAGCCTTTGGGTAGAAGCTGAAGATAAGGTTCAAGCCATTTCTCCCATTCAGCCCCCTCAGGATACCCCTCCCTGAACCAGCGCATAAACTTGTCAGCCTGCTCCATATTCCTAGCAGACAAAAGCAACATCTGCCCCATCCATTCCAGGAACTTGGGGTCCATCTGCATCTGTGTTTAACTCATTCTTTGTTGATCATTGACTCAAGCTTGGACAGATTCTCCTCCATAATCTTCTTATACTGCGCCTGCGCTTCCTTCATCATCTCTGTCCATTGCTTGATCATCTGCTTCCCTTCATCCTGAACCGCACTGCTCTGCGTCAGCATAACCTCAAGAATCTTCTCTGTCTGAGCCTGGATCGTCTCCATAATTCTCAGATAGGTCTCCCAGCTTGCCTTCAGAAACCTGACCATTTCCCCTGGAACCTTCACTGGTTCTAACATTGCCACCTACCTCCTTGCTTGTATTATTAAATAATATAACACTATTTACTAAATAAGCAAGCGTGAAAAGATAAAAAATAAAACTATTTGGAATCCTAGTCAGCTGAAGAGGGAATAGGGGAGAACAGGAGGTAGTCAATCTGGAACCAGCCCGGGAAAGAGATCGGGTCCAGGCGAACCCTGGTTATCTTGAAACTGCGTAGCCAGTAGAGATTGTGGTCAAGAGGAATATGATAAATATGAAATTCAGAGTCCGCATAAATCTTGAAGCATATTTTTTGCTGAGCCTGCCAGCCAAATTCATTCTTATCATTGATTGTAGTCCAGAATATACATCCTTCCCGTTCCTGCGGAGCAAGATAATCCTTTTTTTGAATACGCATTTTTAGTTCCAGCTCCGAGGTTGCGAGCGCGAGGAAATTAAGTGGAGGAGAGACCAGATAAGGGTCATCAGTTTTGCTATAAAATGTATAGAGTTCAGCCAGATGCGCTGGGGTTCTTAATTCTAGTCCTGGAGAAAGTTTCCAGTCAAGAGGATAGTTCCTTTTTCGGAACTCATAGCTTGGAAAGAGAAACAGCTTTTGTTGATGATTTTCTTGCAAAAACCTCCGGTCCTGAAAAAGCCTGATCAATTCCGCAGTAATGCTTTCCATCCTTCCGGATTTCCATTCCAGAGCAGTTGCCTGTTGGTCATGGGTGACTGCAAGCGGGATGTCATCCGGAGGCTTTACAGAAAGCACGCTGGTTTTCTTGTCAGAGAGATGGATTTCTATCTCCGGCAAAAATTGCCTCTTTTCTGCGTATTCCAGCGCAGTCTCTTTTTTCACCCAGGCAAGCGATGGAATATCCGCGGGAATCACGATACGGTTCAACCAGTTTGGCTGATAGACCTTGAACATCGGATCAAGGTAATAAAAGTCAAATCCAAGACCAAAAACATAAATCCTCCGGGCAAAGCTCGGAACATTTTCATCCCCAATTGCCCGGAACACCTTTTCCCTTACAGTATCGTATTCCCGACAATGCTTTTGAAAATTTTTCAACTCAGTGAAGCTAGCTTTTCCGAACGAAACTGCTATGATGAGCAAAGCCATAAGAATTATTCCGCGCAAAATTTTGCTCCGGGCAGAATAGCCTATCCCTGCAAAAATCATCGCCCATCCGATTAAGCCGAAATACAACAGTCTTTCCTGCCGAAAAAAAAGCATATGTGATAGATTCCATAGAGGCGTCAAACTCAACAACATCCAGCTCAGTCCCAGAAGCGCTGGTCTTTTGCTTCTGACAAATCCCACTAGAAATGCCAGCGCGAGCAAAATATAGGATGAGGCAATCAGCCAGAACCAGAAACCGTTATGCAAATTCCAGAAGAAATAATCCTGAAAAGCCTTGCTCAGGACTAATGGCAGATGAAATTTTAGTCTGGGAATTAAAAAGCTCGCGCTAAATTCCAGAGGCTCATAACCTCCGATGATAAATCCAGTCTGGTGGCGCCTGAGCCATAGATAGATCGCGAAAACCAGAAGGAACAGGAATAATAGAATTGTTGCCTCTATAAGTTTTTTCCACCAGGGCTTCTGATTCGGCTGAAAAATAATCACGAGCAGGACAAATCCAGGAAGAATCATTGCGCTGTCTTTGGATAAATAAGCCGCAAAGCTGAGCGCTAATGCAAGAAAAATTTTAAGAAAACCGAGCCTCCGAGAATTTAATCCAAGTAAAACCAGGATGAGCGAACATAATCCGAAAAAGACCGAGAGCAAATCTGCTCGGCAGGATATCCAGGCAGTGGTGATGAGAGAGATAGGATGAAGAGCAAAAATTAGACCAGCTGATATGGCGAAAATTTTTCTAGCACGCTCATCATTATCCCCGCTCAGCAAATACACCAGATAACTTACCAGAAGCAAATTAAATGAGCCGAGAAAAAGGTCTAATAGATGCCATCCAAAAGGATTAAGTCCAAACCATCTCTCGCTGAGCACATCCATAAGGATGGGAAGGGGACGCCAGAAGCTCTTGCCCCAGAACGGACCCCAGAGTCCGGCAAAGGGATTCTCAGTCAGCCGGGCAAAAGCCAATGGCCAATAATCATCTGCATAAAACGGATTCTTGAGATGAATTATAAGAAAAGCCAAAACTATTAGCAGATAAATCAGCCAAATCAAAAGCCAGCTTTTAGTTTTTTTCACTAGAAAAGTATTTTATATCGCTCTCACTTATCTGGCAAACACAAACTCCAATACTATGAACCCCTTATCAAAAAGCGAATCTTAAAATTTCACAGGATTGACCAGAATTATATAAATAATGCAAGCATATAAAGCTAAATATAGGCAAATAGTTTTGTGTTATATTTTGGACATTTTCCAATAAAATCACCAGAAACTCCTGAATCAAGCCACTAAATTTTTCTATAAAATCAATATGTTATCAAGAAAACGGGTTCTGGCACAGGAATTGCTTATAAAAAAGCCTAAAGGGGGTAAAAATGGAAAACGCAAGAAGCGAGATGATCTTTCACGCGTTAAAGGGTTATTTCAAGGATGTCCCAGATGAGCGCCTTTTTGAGCTTACTGAATGTCTTCAGAAAAACAAACCCTTAGGCTCTATCCCGTGGTTAAAATTATCACTGGAGCGTTCCAGTGGAAGCTTTATACAAGAAGCTAGCAGAAGGCTTAGAAACAAGGAGGATTAGCAATGGACAAAAGGATTTTATTTGTTGACGGGGAGCACAGATTAGCGCAGAGCTCTGTGGAGATACTTAGCCGGTTTAAGCCTGAATGGAATTTTTCACTTGCCTATTCAGGAGCTGAAGCAAAAAAGCTGATGGAAACTAAAAGTGTGGACGCGGCAGTTGTGGATATGAGCCTTTGTCAGGGAGACTGGATAGATTTACTTAATGCTCTGAAGATGCAAAATCTGCAAAAGCCTGTAATGGTCATTTCTAGCGAGTATGGCAAAGGGGTTCAGATGAGGGTTTATAGCAAAAGCGCTTTTAATTTCCAGGAAGTTCCTTTTTCAGTAAAGAATATAATGGACAACCTTCATCCCATAAACGGCAAAGCCAATCCGGGTTCAGAGGCTAATAAGGATAGTCCAAAAACCCAAGGCTCAAGCCGAACAACCGCCATCTGCCTTGCGGGACCAAAAGGCGCTCTGGCAAAAAGAGAGCCAGAGTCTAATGAAAAGCATTGATTAAAATTTTAGCTGGACAGTGGTCTCTTTGCCCGCGCCTTCATTCCAGATGCGCAGGAGTTGTTCGGTCTCATCATATTTCCAGTTCGGCGCCGAGACCTTGAGATTGGACCCTGAATTCATTTCCCTGGGCAGATAAATCTCGGTTGGCGCCTGGATTTTGGAGTCGGGTTGGAAACGGTAGAGGAATTTTCTCTCCGAGCTTGAGAAGAAAAGCTCTTGCGGGACGCCCGCGGTGAAACGAGGATAAGGTCTATGCATCAGCTTCCAGAAAATTGGTTTAGGATTACGATTCTGGTCAACAATAGTCCATAGTTGTCCAGCTGGGTCATAAACCCAGACCGCAGAGCCTAGAAAATACTTATCCTGCAAAGCAAGGCTTTGCTTAAGCCACTTTTCCGCAAATTTCTGCCCCTCTGGAAGACCAAATTCTCCAATCAGAAGAGGCGCTTTCATCTCTTTAGCTTCAAAAAGTTGTCTCTGATACTTCGCTTTCAACTCCTCATCAGGCTCACGCTCCAGCACAATCAGCCTGCCAGAACCAGAATACATATGTAAAAAATATGGATGCGTGGAATAGACTAGATTGGACTCTTGAAAAGGCGTCATCCTTGCAGGGAAGATCAGATTGAACACGCACGGCTCAAGGATGATGGTCATCTGCGGGTCAATTTCTCTGATGGCGCTGATGTATTTTTCATAAAAACGGAGCAATTTTTTCTCAAAGCAACCATAAAATAAGCAATCCGTGCCCGCCGGCTCGTTCATTACATTATATCCGAAGATATTAGGGACGCCCTTAAAATTTTCCGCCAGATACTTCCAGAACCGGAGGAATTTCTCTTGAAGCTCCACTGAGTTCCAGAACCGGTTGGTCTCTCTCGCAACTGCTAAAAGGTCTCCCATATTTTTCGCAGGCTTTTCAATCATCCATTCTGGAATCCCGCTCCCTTTTGCTCCAAAGCCGACCTGATGAACCTCTGGCATCACATAAATTCCATAATTGCCAGCTTCTCTCGCAAAATTAACAATGCTGTCAATATAGTCCTGATTGTATTTGCCTTCCTCTGGCTCCGCGATTTCCCAGGAAATGCCCAGCCGGATGAAATTAAAACCAAAAGATTTAAGAACCGCAAGGTCTTCTTCGGTGAAATAAAACGGCTCCGCATTATGCCCCGGAACATTTGCGCCTCGGAGCAGAACCGCACGGCCATAGCAATCATAAATGAAATTCTCGCCCGCGTGCAATCCGGGCAAGCGCGCGGATTCATTGCATTTGAAGCTCAGAGATGGCTCTTCTTCCCGTGCTTCACTGGCAAATGGGAACCAGGAAAAAACCAAAACAAAGAACATCAGCATCCGCGTTTTTGCCCAACTGCTATTAAACATTGTTACCTCCTGCTCCATTTATATCATAACTTAAAACCCCGCTCAAGCTGAGCCGAGAGATGAAAATCAATTTGACATGGTTTTAAAAAAATGTTAAATTCAATGATAGTTTATTCTTAAAAAGAAGGGAGTAAATAGAGAGCCGGGATTCAGAAAGGACAAAGTTTTAAAGAATTTAAGGGATAATCAGCAGGGATGAAAGGTTTTAATTCTTCAGAGGAATTTTTTTGGATGATCCTAGACCATCTGGAGCAAGGGGTTGCTTTATTTAATTTTAATCTTGAATGTCTCTTCCGCAATCAACTAATGGCAAGGCTCTGGCAAAGATTCACTGGTAAACCAGAAAAGGAATTCGCAGACCAAATTGCTCTTAAAGCTCAAGTTCCTTCCGCGATCCGGAACGAGCTGATTAAATTTCGCTCCCTCACTCAGGAACAAACTGCGCTCCGCCGGGTGATCAAGCTCACATCTTCTTCCGGAGAAGAATTTTTCCTGATCCTGAAAACCATCATCTATCACGGGGACCAGTTTTACCTGGTTTTCTTTCACGAGCATCGGCGTCGGTTTGAGAATCTGCATACGATTTTACAGGAACAAAAAGGGTTGACCAGCCAGGAGATTCGGGTGGTAGAGGCGCTCTGGCGCGGACTTTCCATCAAGGATACTAATTCCTGCGCAGACCCGAATCCCGAAGCCATCCGGATTACTATAGACCATCATCATCCGGATTGTGAGGAATTCTGGGATGAGGTGGGGAATTATCAAAAGCGTTGTTCTGTTTATCATAATGCGCCTACTGAACTTATAGTTGCCGAGCCGTTTGATGAGCAGGACAGAATTGCCGGGCTTTATTTCCCGGAGCAGAGCCTAAATCAAGACCTCTCTTCCCTCACGGTGAGCTTCCCTTCTTGCAATTCGTTTAAGAAAGGCATTGGCGAATGCCGGCTGGTAGAGCTTGAAAATGGGCAAAATGTTCTGGAAAACGGAGCCTGGGCAACGATTGCCATTTCCTATCCGGATGAAAATGATGACGGGATAGTGGACGGAACCGATATTAAATCAGGCCACCTGGCGCTTTTCTCTCCCACTCCGGGTTCTGACACCTGGACGATTCTGCCGAGCATTTCTGACCCGGATCAAAAAATAATAATGGGACTAACTCAACACTTCTCTGAATTCCAGCTCGGAAGCAAGCCTAGAGTTAAGCGACCATCTCTTTCCTGCGCAATGAGCCAGGAATCAACTCAGGCGGAAATGGACATTTCTGAGGCAGTAATTTTGCTCCTTCCGATGGCATCATTGCTCTGGAGGCTGAAAAAAAGGAAAAACAACTGAAACCAGAAAAGGGGAATTTTAAGTTTTTTCCAGCTTTTCGCAAAGGGTTTATTTGTTCTCGCGACCACTTTTGGAAAGAGAGATTATTTTCTTTACCTTTTCCCAGAATGCGCTCTGCTGAGGATAATGGTCTATTGACTCCAGTTCTGCTAGTTTTTGAACCAGGTCTTTTTCTTTACTGCTTAATTTTGAGGGCGCTTCCACGAAAATCTGGATATGCAGGTCCCCACGATTTCCATAGAGGTCTGGCATTCCTTTGCCCTTGAGCCGGAAAACTTTTCCGGTCTGGGTTCCAGGAGGGATTTTCAGCTTGGATATGTCTTCAAGCGTGGGCACTTCAATCTCTCCTCCAAGCACTGCTCTGGTAAACGAGATGGGAACCTCAACTATCAGCTCTGTTCCCTGTCTCTGAAAAATCGGGTGGTCCTCAATGAAAATTATTACATGCAAATCCCCAGCAGGACCGCCCATCTCTCCGGGCTCGCCTTCTCCACGAAGCCTCAAGGTTGCTCCGGTATCCACTCCAGCAGGGATACTAACCTTCAGACTTTTCTCTACCATCTCAATTCCCTGTCCGTGACATTTTGTACACGGGTCTTTGATTATCCTTCCAGTTCCCTGACATCGTGCGCAGGTTCTTGAGATGGAGAAAAAGCCCTGCTGATAGGTCAGTTGGCCCCTGCCTCTGCATTCAGGACAGACCGCGGGGGATGTTCCAGGCTTGAGACCAGTGCCGCCACAAACAGAGCATCTTTGCGGTTTATCTAAAGAGATAGTTTTTTCCACGCCAAAAGCCGCTTCTTCCAGCGTAATCTTCAGGTCATATCTAAGGTCTGCGCCTCTGCGCCTGCTAGGTCCTCTTTGACGGGAGCTTCTTCTCGCTCCAAAAAATTCCTCAAACAGCCCGGAGAAAAGGTCATCAATGGTAGGAATCCTAAAATCCTCTGCGCCAAAATCAAACGGCGCTCTTTCTCCAAACATATCATACTGTCGCCGTTTTTCCGGATCAGACAGAACCTGGTAAGCCTGATTTATCTGCTTGAATTTTTCTTCTGCAGATTTGTCCCCAGGGTTCCTATCCGGATGATATTTGAGAGCTAAATCCCGATATGCCTTTTTTATCTGCTCCTGACTTGAGTCTCTGGGCACTCCAAGGATTTCATAATAATCCCGAGTTCCTTGCATTGCTCTATCTCTCTAAACCTCGCCGCGGATACTCACTCCGATTTTTTCGCAGACTGGGAATAAAGCGCTTCTGCAAGCTTGTGAGCAGCTTCATTCAACTCGTCATTTGCCCTTTTTATCGCATCATAATCCTCTGCCTTAACAGCTTCCTCCGCACTCTTTAGCTTATCCTCAATAATCTGCCGGTCCTCATCTTCAAGGCGGTCCCCAAACTCTTCTATAGACTTTCTCGTGGCATAGATCAATCCCTCAAGATTGTTCTTCATCTCAACCATCTCCCGGTGCTTTTTGTCTTCCTCTATGTGCTCCTCAGCCTCTTTGACCAGCTTCTGTATTTCCTCGTCGCTCAAGCCTGATGCCGCATGAACACGGATGCCCTGCTCCTTGCCAGTGCCAAGGTCTCTAGCCGTGACATGCACAATGCCATTGGTGTCAATTTCAAAGCTGACCTCAATCTGAGGCACGCCTCTCGGCGCAGGAGGTATCCCGACCAGCTCAAACCGTCCCAGAGATTTATTGTCTTTTGAAAACTCTCGCTCGCCCTGGAGCACATGCACCGTGACAGATGGCTGGTTGTCAACCGCAGTGGTGAAAATTTCTCCGCGCTTGCACGGGATAGTCGTATTTTTCGGGATGATCTTGTGCATCAGTCCGCCTTTTATCTCAACCCCAAGACTTAAAGGCGTGACATCCAGAAGCAGAACCTCTTTAACCTCTCCCTTTATAATCGCGGCTTGAATCGCCGCACCAATAGCAACAACCTCATCAGGATTTACGCTCCGGTCTGGTTCTTTCTTAAAAATTTCCGCCACCTTCTTTTGCACCCTGGGCATTCTGCTCATTCCGCCTACAAGAATCACCTTATCAATATCCTCTGGCTTTAATCCTGCGTCTTCCATTGCGGTTATGCAGGGTGGCTCCAATTGCTCAATCAAATCCTCAACCATAGCCTCAAGCTGGTCTCTGGTTATGTGCATATTAAGATGCTTGGGACCCTTGGCGTCAGCAGTGATAAATGGAAGGTTTATATCAGTTTCAAGTGAACTGCTTAATTCGCATTTGGCTCTCTCCGCGGCTTCTTTCAAGCGCTGAAGCGCCATTTTGTCTTTGCTCAGGTCAACATTTTGCTCTTCCTTGAATTTATCCACTAAATAATTCATCAGCCGGTTGTCAAAATCCTCTCCGCCAAGATATGTATTGCCGCTTGTGCTAAGAACCTCAAACACTCCCTCCCCGATTTCAAGAATGGATATATCAAAAGTTCCTCCGCCAAGGTCAAATACTGCTATCTTTTCTCCAGCCCCCTTGTCCAGCCCATAAGCAAGCGCCGCGGCAGTTGGCTCATTGATAATCCTAAGCACCTCCAGCCCCGCAATTTTTCCAGCATCCTTGGTTGCCTGACGCTGTGAGTCGTTGAAATATGCTGGAACAGTTATTACCGCATCCTTGACATCCTCGCCCAGGTATTCGTCAGCAATCTCCTTCATCTTCCGCAGAATAATTGCGCTAACCTCGCTCGGGCTCATCTGCTTTCCACGAACCTCTACCCACGCATCTCCGTTTTTAGCTTCAATCACCTTATAAGGAAGTATCTCTTTAGCTTTTTTGACTTCCTCAGAATTAAACCTTCTCCCAATCAGCCGCTTGATGGCAAAGATAGTATTTTCCGGATTGGTGATTGCCTGTCTCTTTGCGATCTGCCCCACAAGGCGCTCATTGGACTCAGTTATCGCCACTACCGATGGCGTGGTTCTGCTTCCCTCTTGATTCGGAATAACCACAGGCTCCCCACCCTCAACCGTGGCAACACAACTAAAAGTTGTTCCTAAATCAATCCCGATTACTTTAGCCATTAGCTCTTTTCTCCCCCTGGCTTTTCTGGATTTTCAATTTCTGGAACTTTAATCTCTGATGAGTCTTGTTTTTGCTCCGATGCCTCAGACCGCGAAGATAGTCCATGCTGGCTTGGCTCTACACCGCCAGCTGATTCAACCTTTGATAAGGCGCTGATCGTAACCTTTGACGCTCTGAGCAATCTATCTTTAAGTAAATAACCCTTACTATGCTCCTCAATAACCACTCCCGGGAGATGTTCCTGAGTATTTATTTGAGCCATCGCCTCATGATAAGCAGGGTTAAAGCTCTGACCAAGAGCATCAATTTGTTTCACGCCAAAACTCTCCAGCATTTTTAATAATTGACGATAAATCATCTCAATTCCCTGCTTGAGCGCATCAAAATCCTCTGGCTTTTTCGCGTGAGCAAGGGCGCGCTCAAAATTATCCAGAATCGGTAGCAATTCCTTGAATACTGGCTCATGGCCATAATTGAACCAATCCGCTTTTTCCTTCTGAACACGCATTTTATAAGAGTCCAGCTGGTTCTTCAGCATCATCCCCTGTTCATAATTTTGCTTAACCTCTTTTGCCTTTTTATCCAGCTCCGCCTCCAGCTCCTGAACCCTGTGCCGCAAGTCAAGTATCTCCAGCTTGAGCTTTAACTCCTGCTCTGTAGGCGGAGGGGGTCCCTCGTCCTTTTTACGCTTCTTTTCTTCTGCCCTCTCAAAACTTCTTACAGCCTCATCCAGAGCCGCTTTTAATTCACTGCTCGGCTCAAGGCAAGGACCCTCTTCAGGCTCCATTGCTGATGCGCCAGATGTATCAGACTCTGGCTTTAGCTCACGATCCTGTGCCTCTGGTTTTGAATCAGGAGACTCAGGCGCATCCTGCTTCGGAATACTTTCCTTCAATTCCTCTTTTTTCTCCTCATCAGGCATAAAAGCTTACCTGTCCGCGCCAATTTCATTATATATATTAAAAAATCTATATGCAAAATAAAAACAGCATTCCATTTGAATGGATAACCGGCATAAACACAAAATCCATCCCGGTCTCCTCCGAACCTGTTCTTTTATCCCCATCCCCATAAAGGGATAATCAGTAATAATTTTAAGGCATTATAAAATTTTGTCAATTATATGCTGATTTTTTTATTTTTCCCCCTCCAAACCAGCGCATAAACTGCTAACTAGCGCTGAGATTTTATCTCCAGAGGCTTTGCCCCCGGTTGACGGGTCTCGGAGATAAAACACATCAAACACCTTTTCCGAGCGGGTGCTGATCTTGGCGAAATGAATGTCCAGCCCGTGCTCAAAAATTAGCCGGGTGATTTTATATAACAATCCTTGCTGGTCCATAGCTTGAACCTCCAGAATTGTGTAATCCGGAGAGCTTTCCTGATCAGCTTGAGCCTCAGGGCAAATCTTCAAACGCGACTTTGGCTTGAACAGACCCCGCTTTTTCAAAATCAGCTCCGGAACCTTAATCCTGCCATTGATGGCATCAATCAAGGTCTGCTTGAGCGCCTCTGCTCTGGATTCCATCTCAATGGACCAGCGCTCGCTTTTGATCGCGACCAGGTCTTCAAGAAGGAAAATATCCAGTGCGGTATTTTCTTTGAGAGTGTTTATCTCAGCAGACAGGATGTTGTAATTAAGCGCGCTCAGGACTCCGCTCATTTCGGAAAATAGCCCAGGATGGTCATCGCAGATCACAATCAATTCCAGCCTGGGCTTTTCCAGCTTTTGAATCTTAATAATGACCTCTCCATGAGAGCGCGCTTCTGCCAACTCCATCTGCTCAATCAATTTCTCCGGATTTGTCCCGAGCAAATACCTGGTTGGTAGAGACTGAAGCCCCTGGATCAAATTCTGGCTCAAGCCCCTTGCCTTAATCAGCTTGCTGAGCTCCTGTATCCTTCTCTGAACCAGTGCTGACGGCGTCTCTCGTTTTTCTATATGCACCAAAAGAAGATGATAAAGCGCCTTCAAAAGCTCGGCTTTCCAGCCAGTCCAGCTCAGATCACTCACCGCCTGTATATCCGCGATAGTGAGAATGTAGAGCATTTTCAAGCGAGACCGATCCCGAATTTTCTTAAGCAAGCTTTCAATCGCCTTAGGCTCGTAGAAATCTCTCCGCTGTGCGTAATAATTCAAAAGCATATGCTCCCTGACAAGAAACTCCAATAGCTCAGAATCCTCTCCCAGGTGAAATTTTTTCCCAATCCTCCGGCTAAGCTCCGCACCTGATTTGCAATGATCAGAACCAAAGCCCTTTCCAAGGTCATGAATCAAGCCAGCGAGCTTCAAAATTCGCCAGTTTATCTCCGGGTCGTCCCCAAACTCTGGCTCCGAAGAAAAGCCCTCCAGCCTCTCCACACACCGGACAGAATGCCAGCCAACTGTGAAAATGTGATAACCATCGCGCTGTCCAGTAAAAAAAGCCGAATCCAGTTCTGGAAATTTTGCTCGCAACAAGCCTTCCAGCCTTAAATTTTTGATGAGCGTTGCTGAATGCTCCAGATTTAAAATATCCGGGAAAGAACCTTTTTTTGCTTTATCATCTAGCTCATATATAAAGCTCTGCTCTGCTTTTTGACCTTCAAACCCCTTTCTCAATTCCCGGACCAATCGTTCAAGTGTTCTGGCTACAATTTCCGCGCCAGATAGAACATAAGCAAGCAAAGCATCTGCCCGCTCCTCTGCTTTGCGAGGTTTCAGCTTGAGAGTTCCTGCCAGCTCGTCCTGATATTCAATCCTCAAATGGTCTGTCTTCTCTCCCGAGATAAAATGCAGAGCGGCTCTCACGCGAAAAAGTCTCGCAACTCCATCATACAATTCTCTAATCTCTTCCGGAGTCGCAATTTTAAGTTTCAAAAGCACGCTTTCCGACTCCTCTCCTATGCAGGCTTTGCTGAACCAATTAATCAAATGCCAGTCTCTTAAACCTCCGGTTCCCTCCATCAAATACGGCTCGGTCAACCAGATTTCCTCACGAAACTTCATCTGCCGAACCCTTCGCTCCGATAGCTTGGAATTAAAATAATCCCTCCGGTGTTGACCAAGCATCTTTTCAAACCGCTCCTGCATCTCTTTGAAAAGTTCCTTACTACCAGCAACCAGCCTGCTATCAAGAAGAGAAGTCAGAACCGAGTAATCCTTTTCTGAAATTTTAATGCTCTGCTCAATGGTTCTTATGCTATGTCCAACCTGAATCTTCTGGTCCCAGAGCAGGCTGAGTATCCGGTTAGAAAAATCTTCCAGCTTCCGCATTGATAAATCCTGATAAAGGATCAAAAGGTCTAAGTCAGAATGCGGACATACCTCTCCTCTACCATAACTCCCGAGCGCAATCAGCGATATCCGCTCAGTCATTCCCTCGGCAAAAACCGGAAAAGCCATTTTCAGAATCCGGTCAAAAATCTCGGTATTGGCGGAAAGCAGTTCCAGCGCTGTAGAATCCGCAAAATGCTCCTTTAACCAGGCTTGATGCTGAGCAAGAATTTTTTTAACACTCGCCTGAACCATCTCCGCGTCCTGGTCTTTTTCAGACATCCTAATCATCCGGGAAATTATACGCTAAACCAGCGCTCTGATAAAATTTGGGTCCCTAGAGCTCGCAGACCATATAATTTTTTAGCAGGATTTTTTCCTGACAGGATTCCGAAAGTTTCTTGATCAACTCATCAGCCTTTTTTGAAGCCACTGGCTGAAAAATTTTGCCGTTTTGCAACTGAAAAACCACCACTGCTCTGGAATCAAGCGCGTCTGCAACTGCTTGTTCAAGGTTTTTCAACTCCACAATCTCATAGAAGAAATAAATAGCCCTGGGAATAGGCTCGCGCTCCGAAAGAGGATAAAGCATCGTATGATTGGGAAACACAAAAATTTTTTCATCAGGTCTTGTCCTTTCCTGAATTATCTTCACCAGCGTTTCCATCTCAGCCTTTTTCTCGCGGGAAGTGTAGATACCTCTTGCGGTTTTTAAATTCAATGCGAATCGCGACTGATAAATTGGTTCCACCTCTCCATCCAGTTCTGTCCGGAAGATAAACATATAGATAAACGCGCTGAACATAAAAACCGTCAATGCCAATCCAGCAGGGCTTAATCCGAAAAATTTTGCCCGAGAAGCCTTTTGCCAGCGCTGAACCAGGAATCCTGTCCACGGAATAAGCAGAATAGAGGCAGTGAGATTATATCCGAGGTTGTATCCGCTGAAAAGTCCGGTAAGGAAAAGAAGAATACTGATAATAAAGACCAGCCAGAGCCGGGAATCTCGGGATTCATCAAAAAGATAAATTCCGGACAGACTGAAGAGCGAGGTAGGAACCAGCAGTGACAAGGAGTGAGGGAGCAGTTTAGGAAATTTAAACCAGAAATAGATAAGAGCTGATAGGGCTAAAAATAAAATCACCAGAGCAAAGACTCTGGATGCTCTTTTTCCCTGCCATAGCTTTTTTACCGCGATAATTAAAAGCACATTTACCAGGAGCAATGGAAAAATCAAATGAACCAGCTGTCTCCAGACATGCTTCTTTGCCCAGGTATACCTGAATAAAACCTGAAGCGTCTCTTGCAATAAACGCGCGTGCAAGAGATAAATCAAGATTGCTAACGACACGAGCAGGAATCCAGACAGGAAAGCAATCAGTGGCGGAAAAAGCTCTCTCCAGTTTTTTTTGCGCAAGAAAACACAGAGAAGAATTAACTCAACCAGAGCGATTGCAAAAAGGGTTTGATATTCAAACCCTGCCATTGCCGCGAAAAATCCTGCGCCAAACCAGTGTGCGGGTTTTCTGGAATCAAGCCCGGCAATCCCAAAACATAAACTGAGAATGAGCAATAGTTTGCTCTCTATGCTGAAAAGCGTGAAATTGAAAAGGTTATTGGAAAAAAAGATATAGAGAGAAGAGCTTATAAGCCAGAATTTTTCAGGAGCAATTTTGCGGGAAATATAACTGATGCTGAAGAATCCGGCAATGCCGAATAAAACCGAATAAATTTTGAACAGGATCAGCTTGAAGCCAAAGAGCTTGACCAGTATCGCCTGAAGAAGGAAGCTGAGCGGAAACACATGGAGATAATAGTCTTTATAAATTTTCTCTCCCCGTGATATAAGCCATGGGAAAATCACCTGATAACCTTCATCAGTGAGAAGAATCCCGCGGTTAAAGCTGGCTAAAGCAACCAGAAGATAAACCAGAAACACCAGCCAGAGACCCTTTTCGCCAAGCCAGTTTTTTTCTTGAACCAACTCGTTCAAATCTTCCTCGTTTTATTCGCCAGCTCTATCTATCCATTTTGCCAGAAGGTCAACTTCTTGCAGTAAGCGCGGAACATTTTTCAATAGCTCAGCTTTTTTCGGCGATTTGGTTTGTGTCCTTAGCTGAATAAGCCAGCTCAGCGCAGGGAATTTTTCTCCAGTTAGCTTTTCTGCTCTCAAAACTATATCTTTTCCCTCTGATTCAGGCGCCATAAGCGTCAGGGCGCGCAGATGCGCATAAAGAGACCGGGATGCGCTTAGAAGCCCCTGACAGAGTTCCTTTGAAAAATCCGGATGCTCAATCATTAGCTCGCGGAGCCAGAGCAGGTTCTGTTTGAACTCTCTCTCAAGCTGTAATCTCAAATGCTCCTGCTGGATGTTTATCCCGGATAAAAGGTCTTCTCCGTAAATCAGCTTATGATGCCGTTTTATCTCCTCCCACTCAAGCGGAAAAACATCCAGAGAGCTCTGGAGATAAAACTCGTCAGCTACTACAGGCACTGCGAATCCCTTGCGCCGATATTTTCTCATCACTGCTCCCAGCTTGCGCAAAGAATCCAGTTCAACCTCATTTAACACCAGCATCAAATTCACATCGCTTCTACCTGGAACAAAATCCCCGCGTACAGAACTGCCGTAAAGAATAATCGCTTTGAGATTTTTACCAAGCGTTTTTTTCAATTCAGCTGTTAGCCTGTCCAGTAGATTTCTGGTTTTCTCATCCATTCCCATTTTCCGTCCCCTGATAAATCTTAAAACCTGATCCGAGCACAGCGCGCCTTCTCAGGCTTAGGTATTTCAGCGAGATATGCAATAGTTGGCGCAAATTCCAGATGGCTTCTTAAGCCCAGCCCGACCCCGGCAGGAACCCCCGGACCTTTCAGCATTAAAACCGCCTGCATCGGCTCAGACTCCTGCCAGAAATGATGTTGACCACCATAATGACCAGGCTCCATAATTTCCCCTTCAACCTTGCTCATCAAAGAAACTTTGTATCTTGGCGTCAGATAAATTTCTCCTAATGCTGGAATTTCCGGATGTTCGGAGACCATCTCAATTTTTTCAAGCGCAGTTCCTAGAAATGGGCTTAGAACCTCATACACCTTTTTTATAATAATCTCTTTGGACTCTTCTTTCACAATGCCTCCCCGCGCCTCTGTGTTAATAACAATATACCCGGAATTGCTCTGATGATAAAGCGCATAAGTCTGGTCAAGCACAGGCTCTTTCTTTTTAGAATCCCATTTGAGCAAGCCTGCTTCCAGAAATAGCTGGTTAGGGTAAAAAGTTTTCTCAATCGGAGACATTCCATGATCAGAGACCACTGCCAGCAAGTCATTCTTATCAGTTGCATCCATAAGCAAGCCCAAAGCCTGGTCAGCATATACAAAGGTTTTCCTTATTAACGGCAAAAGAAATCCTCTTATCTCCGGGCTTGAGCCTGGGCAGTCCGGGTCAATAAGCCCCCTCCAGAGATGAAGCGCTAGGTCAATAATATGAAAATAATAGAACCCGACTTCAGGCTGAACCTTCTGAATCCCGAACTGGATTGCTCTTAAAAAATGCTCTGCAACCTTCTCAAGCGTTTCAAACACCCTGAGCTCAGCTTTTCCGCTACCGTCTCTGGAAATCATGTTCCCGAGCCGATTTTTCCAGTAGGAATATACAGCGCCTCCTCCGATAAAAGGACCAAGCGTATCAAAATAATTTTGGGCAAGCTCCTCGTGATTGCAAAAAATTTTATGAATAGATGTTCCAAAATAAAAATCCGGCTCCTCTGGAGTATCAGGCGAAAAGCGCATTTTCAAAATCCCTGCGAGCTTTGAAGGAAAAAGCTGAACCTCAGGTTTTTCAGGAGCGCTGGCAGGAAGAACTATCCTGGAATTGTCAGGGAGAGTGATCGTAAAGGTCTTGTTTCCTTGCTCGTGTTTTCTGCAGAATTCTGGCGCAAGCCTCTGGCTAAAGGATTCAATCACGACCATATTTTCTGAAAAGTCCTGTCCAAAGCAAGCGGAGCTGGTATAAGGCTCAAGTGGCATAGAGAGCGGAAAATGAAGCAGTAAAACCTTTCTGCCTGATTTGAGAAAGCTTACCCACAAAGGCTCTGCCTTCAATCTCGTTGCGTCAAATCCAAGCTTCTTTTTCCACGGATGAATAATTCCGTTTTCTATCACTGGCTCCTCAAAGCTGTAGATGCCGTGCTCCTGAGACACGCATCCGCAGAAAAGCGCCGCGTGCGCTGGCGGAGTGGTCGCATCCGGTCCCGGAGCAATCATTCCCTCTGCAAACGCGCCTTCCCTTTTCAGGCGCTGAAAATTTTTCAGCTCCCATTCCTCCAGATAGCGCTCCAGCATCCAGTATGAAAGCGCGTCAATACTCAGAATCCGTATATGTCTAGGTTTCATCTGAAATAGACTAAAACAACAAAGCAGAAAGACAAAATAAGCAACACTAAAATCTCATTCACAGAGAAAAAATCGCGAGCAAGCTCGCTCGCACAGTAAGTATTAAGTCTTGCGATATGGATGGTCTCGCTCAAAAAGCTCTTTGATTATTGCGCTCATCTCCTCATCGGTTTCAGTTTCTTTAAGGCAATCGTCGCAAGGGATTTGTTCAGCTTCTAAAATCTCAATCTCGCTCGGATGCTCATCAAACACAACCTCCAGAGGCTCATTGCACACTGGACAAACAGTCTCCAGCACCCAGCAAATCCGGTCCAGCTCAAATTCCGGATCAAAAACTATCTTCTTGCTCAACCGGTGATTGATACCCGAGTCCATCTAAAGCTAAAGATAGAACATTTCTGGCAAGGATGTCAAGCGTCAAGGATGCGAGAGCGAGAAGCGAGGAGCGAACAGGGAGGAGTCAATAGTGAGGCGGAAATAGCGAATTCCGGAATCCGAATTCCCAACTCCTTTTCTCGCAATTGACTTCTGGGCTGGGGTCTATTATATTTTCTAGCAATGGAAAAAATGGAATTTGAGGTCAGTTCTCGCAAAAAGAAGCTTCTTGGCGCAATCTGGATTTTGGGCTGGTTTGGACTAATTGTGGCAACCGAGCTTACCTGGGTTTATTACAAGAGCTACGGGGACCCAAGCTACCATCCCGGTTGTGAAATTAACACAACCATTGATTGTAAGGCTGTTGCGCTCAGTCCTTACTCCAGGTTTTTGGGTCTTCCCAATTCCATCTATGGGATCGCGGTTTATAGCCTGGTTTTGATTTTGATTCCCTTCCGGCTTAAAAGCCATTTTCGGATTTTCAAGCACCTGGAGTTATATCTCGCGCTTCTTGCGCTTGTCTCTTTTGTGATGAGTGTTTATCTTGCTTATATCTCCTTTTTCGTTCTGCACACTATCTGCATCTGGTGCACAACGCTTTATGGGATTGATCTATTGTTCCTTGTTCTGGCGATTTTAGCGCTGGATAAGCCGGGAAAAATCCAGGAGCAGATTTCCGAGGATTGGAAGCTTTTGCGAACCGAGCCCAGGGTTCTGGGTTTGGTGCTGGTTTTAACGGCATCTGGCTTGACGATTTTCATCATTCTATTTTACAGGTCCCGAAACCAGATCATTGTTCCGCCCGCAGAGGGTCCAGCGGTGACGATTAACATCAAAAGCGATCCTGTCATTGGTCCTTCCCGTGCACCTGTCACGATTATTGAGTTCAGCGATTTTCAATGCCCGTATTGCAGAGAAACCGCGACAGCGATAAAAAATATCCAGAAGAAATATCCCACTGATGTCCGGCTGGTCTTCAAGAATTTTCCGCTTGACGGAAAATGCAATCCGATGCTGAAAGGCTCTCCTCATCCGGATGGCTGTTTTGCCGCTATTGCCTCTGAATGCGCTCACAAAATGGGCAAGTTTGAGCCGATGTATGATAGACTGATGAGCGCGACCAACTATAGCCCGGAGGCGATGATGGGGATGGCTGGAGAGCTAGGGCTGGATTTGAATGAATTTGGCTTTTGCCTGAAAAGCGGACCTGCCCAGCAGGAGGTGTTTAACGACATTGCGGATGCGATGAAGCTGGATATAAAGGGCACACCGCTTTTGATCATTAACGGCAGGAAATACGAGGGAGCGCTCAGCGAGTCGCAATTGGAGCTCATCATTAAGAGGATTTTGGAGGGGAAAGAGCCTCCGGGATCCGAGTAAATGAATTCCACAGAGGCTAAGTCCCGGATTGAATTAAACTCCAGGCTATCCTCTTCTGAAATTATCTGGAAAAAAGAGATTCCTTATTTGGCGCTCCTTGGGATGATTATCCTTCTCGCGAATTTGCCCCTTCTGTTTCAGAAAACATATCAGAACCTTTCCGCGTTTATGATTGACTATCTCGTGGGAGTTCTCTATGCCTTCAATGGCCTTGGCGAAAATTTGCGCAACGGATATTTTTTCCTCTGGGGACCAGAAATGGGATGCGGAGTCCCGGTTCTGGCTTATTATCTTTCAGGCTTAGCATATCCGCCTAGCCTGATTTTGAGTCCTGCGAGGTATCCCGTAAACATTATTTTATTCTGCATTGCACATTTTGAACTGATCGGCATTTTCTCTTTCCTGGCTTTCCGCAGACTCGCCCTCTCACGCCCGGCTTCTCTTCTTGTCTCAGGCTGGAACGCTCTTACCGGATATACCATCTGGGTAAGTATGGTCCCTTCTGTGATTTCTCCTCTCCCGTGGTTCTACCTGATTATATTCCTGCTCGCATCTCCCCGTGAGACCAACCGAGCAGGGAACTTTATGCTTCTCATCCTGGGCTTTTGTCTGATGCTACTTTCAGGCGACCCTGAGGAAACGCTTTATGCAGGATATTTTGGTGGAGCATGGCTCTTGCTTTATTGGTTCTTTTCCAGAAACGGCTTTCCCCGCAAAACCATAATCCTTGCTATATTCGGATTGGCGCTGGCTTTGATTCTGTCCCTGGCGCAGATTTTTCCCACGCTGAACTTTTTGACCCGGGGCACACGCGCGATTCGTCCATCCTATGATGTTTATCTTGAGAGTTTTATCAGCTTAAAGCTGGTTGCTGGAGGATTGGCTGGATTATTTTCTCGGAGTTTTCTCAATCTTTTCTTTAGTTTTTTTGCGCTGGCGTTTGCGGTCTGGGCGATTTTCCGCAAAAGCAAAGAGCCAGCTGTGCGCGCCAGTGTCATCATTATTATAATTATGACTCTGCTTCTGATTTTTCCAGAAATCGGCTTGGGACAAATTCCCTATCATCTACCGCTTTTTTCTCATTTTGTGCGCCATTACAAGTTAGGATATTTATTCCAGTTCCTGGTTCTTGTGCTTGCCGGCTTTGGCTTGGAGATGTTTCTGGAAGAGATCAAAAGGGATGAGCGTTCCCTTAAAAAATCCATTTTGATTTTACTAGCCTTCATCATCGCCGGGTTCACACTCGCAAAGTTCAACCTCCTTATGCTTCTTCCGATGCTTCTGGCGTTTATGCTCTGGAGATGGAACTGGCTCCGGCAAAGACCATCTCTCATAATGACGCTGATTTTAATGCTGGATGTCTTTCCCTATCTCTGGCGTCCGCCTTATCCATTTTACAAATTTGACCCGCCAAAATACTGGTCTGAATATGAAAAAAAAGCCAGGGCTTCCAGAGGCAAATACCGGCTTCAGGTATTTTATCCCGGAATTTATTTCCTTTCTCACCAGCAAGAAATCCCGCTACCGCTCCAGGTCTCCGCGCCTCCGGGCGGAGAAACCTTTGACTTCTATCTGACATTTCCTCTCAAGGACTACACGGATTTTCTGGGAATCATCAATCCTGAGATCAACAAGCCTCCAGCAGATTTTGCAATGATCTTCAACTGGCCTCTTTTATTCAAATCTCAGGACTATATCAATCCTGAAAATCGTCATTTATTGAATATGCTCGGATTGCGCTGGTTATTCCTGAACCAGTTTGCGCTAAAAGAATCTGACAAAAGAAATTTTGTTTATGACCCGGCTTATTTTTTGAACCCAGCTATCAGGACGCCTTACAGGAGATATAAGCTAAAAAAATTTATGCAACACGCTGGAGAGTTCCCGGCGCTGATTTCAAATAGCTCCGCGGATTTTTATTATCAGTCAGAGTTTTCCGCTGGAGATGAGATAGATTTCCGGATAAGCTCTGGCAATGACCCTACATGGTTTTTAATCACTGCCATTAATCAGGATGAGCCAAGGCTGGTTTTTGCCAGGCTGGAAAAATCTGTGGATGTTTCGGAAATTTTTTCCGCAAAGATTCCTGTTCCGAGCCAGAAGCTCGGGTTTATTATGCTCAAGTCCGGCGATGATGCTGGCGCCTGGCTGGACCCGGTGATCCGTAATGAGCGGAAACCGATAAAACACCGAACCGGGAAAGAGCCTGCGTTATTTGAAAATCCAGAGGCTATGCCAAGAGGATGGCTGGTTCATCAGGCGCAGGTTTTTCAGGACCGAAAGCAACTCCTGAACACGCTTGCTGACCCGAGCGAATTTCATCCAGACCGGACGGTTCTGCTTCTGGGGGATGGCAAGGAAACTTATGTGGAAAATTTCTCTATGGCAGAGCCTGGTCAGGAAAAGGTGGAATTGGTGGAATATAGCAGGGAAAGAATACGGCTGAGCGTAAAGCTGTCCGGACAAGGCTTTCTTGTATGGATGGATCAGTATTATCCGGGCTGGAGGGCTTTTGTGAATGGCGAGGAAAAAAGGATTTTAAGAGCTAATTTATGCTTTCGGGCTTTAAGGCTGAACCCGGGAGTTCAGGAGATTGTTTTTCTGTTTCATCCTATTGATTTCCGGATCGGAATTTATAGCGCGATTATCTCCTGCCTGTTTCTGGCAGGAATGGCTCTCTTCTCTGTATTTCAGCGGATGCGCTCCAGCTCCTGATTCACCCAGTTCTTTGCGCCAAAGACCAACTGGGCGCTCCCCCCATTTGGCACAGTGACAAAACCGTTCCAATCATTATCAAGGTTTCCGCTTCCAGTCATTTTTGCCTTATGCGTCTCTGGTCCCTCAAGTGATACATCAATCATTACTGAATGTGGTCCTGCTGGGACATTATCAAACCCTGCATAAACTCCTTCCCAGAAATAAGTCACTGATACCAGCACGCTCTCCCCAAATTCATTTTCCTTTTTCTGCTCATTAGACCGCGTTGGTAGAATCACCAGAGCGTATTTCCCGTCCAGGACAATCATCAGATGCGCAGAAGGTTTATGCTCCTTGGCAACCTCCAGGATTGGTCCCTTGATGGAAATCTCAATTGTGCCGGTTCCGCCAGCAGTGGGCATAATCTTCATCCGATGCGTTCCGCTCGGAGCGGTCTTAGGAGGAGGGGCTTCGCTTGCCGTAGCGGGCGCAGGAGCAGGTGTGGGAGTTGGCGCTGGTGTGGGCGCAACAGGAGCTGGCTGGGTCGGAGCTGGAGCTGGCGCGGGTTGAACTGGTTTGGGAGCCGGACTTGGAATGGGCTGAGGCTTGACCTGCTCCGGAACAATTGTTGGTCCTGGCTTAGGAGGAGTTGGAGCAGGCTGAGTCTTCACCGGCTCAGGCTCAGGGCTCGGCATTGGCGCAGGCTCTGGCGCAGGCGGTTCTGCAGGCGCAGACGGCTCAACCGGAGCGCTCTCCGCGGTTTGCGAGGGAACTGGCTCCGGAGTAGTGGGCTTGGACTCGGTCATCGCAATCTCTGCTGGCTTCTTGAATTTTGCCTGAATAATTTTGGGTCCTTCAAGCACGCCTAAAAAAATCGCGAATATAATCATACTCAAAAGGATTCCCGCTAGGGAATTGGATTCCTTTTTAAGGAAACTCAAAATCATAAAAACGACCAGAGCAATCACGCCCAGAACTCCGAGATAAAGCATCAGGCTGGAAAAATTTTCCGTATTGATCAATCCGCTCATTTTTTCCTTGTAAACCCGTAATTGCCGAGCAATTTACCGATAGAATAATACTGCTCCGCAATCGGGAAAAAAGCAAGCGGGTCCAGCTTCTTGACATTCAGCTTTCCGTTCTCGTCCAGAATTTTTTCATCAACCTGTACCGCAAGCACCTCTCCCAGAAAATGTGTATGCGTTCCCAGCTTGATCGTGCCAACAACCCTGCATTCCAGATTGATTGGGCATTGCTTTATCACTGGAACCTTTACCTTAACCGGGTCAGCTGGAGTCAAGCCAGTCTCTTTGAATTTATTGGTCTTCTTGCCTGTGATATTCCCGCAAAAATCCACTGCCCAGACCAGCTTCCGTGTCGGGATATTGATCACAAACTCCCTGCTCCGCAAAATCAGGTCGTGGGAATACCGGGAGGGACGAACCCCAATCTGAACAAGAACAGGATTGCTCGCAACAACTCCGCACCAGGCAAGCGTGATTATATTCGGCTTTTTTCCCGGCTCCTGGCAGGTAACCAGGATAGGCGGTAAAGGAAAAAGCCACGGACTAGCTGGAATTACCTTTTTCATTTGTCCTCCTGATTTTTTTTATTATAGACCAATTTGCCCAAAAGAGCAAAACCCAGGCTTGCGGACTCAAGATAACCGCTGGAATTTTATCAAAAATCGCGTTATCTTAAAAGCGTGAAGATTCTTTTGGTCAATCCTCCGGATAAACACTTTTCCAGACTCGCTGGTCCAAACCAGGCGAATTTCATACATCATCCCAATGCACCTCCAATGGGACTGCTTTACCTCAAGGCATATCTCAAGCAGAAAACTGATTTTGAGGTTCAATTATGGAACTCACAGTCGCCATCTGCGCCTGGAGAAAAAGAGTTAAGGGCAAAACTGCTTGAATTTCAGCCGAACCTGGCTGGAATAACCACTACAACCGGCAACTGGTATGATGCGCGAGAAACCGCACGGCTAATCAAATCAGCCCTGCCTCAATGCCACATCATAGTAGGCGGGGTTCATACCTCAGTATATCCGGAAGAGACGCTATCGCAACCAGAGATTGACTCTATTGCCATTGGTGAGGGAGAGGATACCCTGCTGGAGCTTGCCTTGAGACTTTCGCGCTCTCAAAGCCCAGAAGGAATCCCCGGAATCTGGTTTAAGTCAAACGGAAAAATCATCCGCAATCCTCCGAGACAGGTTGAAAAAAATCTGGACAGATTTCCTTTCCCTGACCGCTCTGATTTCTCTCCTGAACAATACCGCCTTTCAGCAGACCGTTTCTCAAGAGCCGCCATAATTATCACCAGCAGGGGTTGCCCTTTTCATTGCACCTTCTGTTGCACAATAGATAAACATTATCGGAGTCGCTCGCCAGAGAACATTGTTGCGGAAATGCTCGCTTGCAAAGAACAAGGCTATCTGGCAATAGATTTTTACGATGACATATTCAACATAAACAAAAACCGCGTGCTAAAGTTATGCGATGAGATCATCCGGCAAAAAGTGAATCTTCCTTGGATTTGCAGATGCAGGGTCACACCAATGGATGAGGAGATGATTGCAAAAATGGCTTCTGCGGGTTGTGAGCGCATACAATTCGGAGTGGAATCCGCAAGTCAAAGAATCCTGGATATGATTAAAAAACAGATCACGCCAGAGCAAGTAAGGCACGCGTTCTCTCTGGCAAAAAAGTATAACATACTCACATTAGGCTATTTTATGATCGGATTTCCGACCGAGACTAGAGAGGAAGCACAGGCTACAATTGATTTCGCGTTTGAGCTAGACCCGGATTTTGCTATGTTCCATTGTCTGATCCCGGTGCCAGGTTCAGAAATTTATGAGCAGGCTATACAGAGTCCGGGCTTTTTTGGAGATTATGGAAGAGAGTTCGCCAAGAATCCCAGCCCGAATTTTGTCTGGAGAAGCTGGTCAACTACATTAACCGAGACTGAACAATTTAAACTCATCAGATCAGCTTTCCTTAAATTCTACTTCCGTCCACAATATATAATCCGCTCCCTTAAAAAATTATCCTCAATGGAAGAATTCCTTGCTAAAGCTCAAACCGCCTTCAAAATCCTAACCACCAGATAAGGAGAATGGTGGAAGTTGGTCAAGGGGGACACTAGTGTCCTTTTTTTTAAAAAGTGGGTCAAGGGGCACGCCCCTTGTCAAGGGGGACACCAGTGTCCTTTTTTTAAAAAGTGGGTCAAGGGTCTCTGACCCTTGTCAAGGGCTACGCGCTTGGTAGGTTTCACCTGCACCGGATCTGGGAGAGCAGAGCCTTGCTTTTTAAAAAGTGGGTCAAGGGGCACGCCCCTTGTCAAGGGGGACACCAGTGTCCTTCTTTTTTAAAAAACGGGTTAAGGGGGGACACCAGTGTTTTTTTTTAAAGTGGGTCAAGGGTCTACGACCCTTGTGCGACTAAAGTCGCGTGCAAAAGAATGTAAAGAGCTCGGACCTTGCGAGAGATGGTCTCACCTTTCAGTGGTAGCGGTTTGACAAAAGGCGGAACTTGTTTAGAATAACGAGAGAAAAATCAGGAGGTAAGAAAATTGGCGCATACAAAGTCAGCGAAAAAATGTATCCGTCAGATTAAGAAGCGGACAGAGCGGAACAAGCGGATTCGGACGGTTTATCGTGAGCATATTAAGTTATGCAGGGATGCAATCAGGTCTGGGAATCTGGAACAGGCGCAGAGCGCTTTTAAGAACGCGATGAGCGCGATATCTTCTGCTCGGTCTAAGGGAGTGCTTCATAAGAACACTGCTCGGCGTTATATCTCCAGGTTAAATATCCAATTGAATAAATTGCGAGAAAGTCTGAAGCTAAATCCTGCACAGTCTCAGAATTAGTCTCTCCATCACTGCTTCTTCGTCTAGGGCAGAGGACTTTATGAGGCGTTCTGTGTCATAGAATTCTGCAAAAGCCTTTTTCAAATCTGATTCTGTATATCGTTCTGCTTGAGATTTATACTGTTGATGAAAATTTCTTGGAATACGGAACCTGTCTAAAACCTCGCGTGACATCTGCTCTGAGCCAAGGCTTGCTTGAAGCTGGAGTAAAATCCGATAGTGGCGCTTGATTATTGAAAGGATCATCTCGCGAGGTTGTTTTTGGGAAAGCATCTTCCGATATTTTTCCAGGCTTTGTGCAAGGTCCTTTTTTCCAAGCGATTCTGCTAACTCAAATATATTCTGTAGCCTGCTTCCAATCACCAGCTCGCTTACAAGCTCTGAAGTGATCAGCTTGGCGTCTCCAAGATAAAGAGAAATTTTTTCAAGCGCCAGATAAATCATCTCAGGCTCAGGACCGATTGAGTTCAAGAGCAAATCCACAGCTTCAGCCGTGATTCTCTTCCCAAAAGTTTTTGCGAGCTCCTTTATAAGAGATTCTGCTTCTGTTTCGCTAAAGTTCGCTACATCAACCATCTCTATTTTTTTAGAGGCTCGGATAAACCAGTCTTTGAATTTCTTTTCCTCTGAATAGTCCTGAGGAGGGTCTGCAAAAAGTATTAGAACAGAGTTTGGATTTGGATTGTCCAGATAAGAAAGAAGCTGATTGCGCTGTGCTGGATTAAAAGACTGAAACTGATAGATCAGGATTGTCTTGAGGGATGCAAACATAGAATATGTTTGACTCACTGCCAGGATCTCTTCTACGCTCGTGTCGTTTGCATAAAAAATTTCCTTCTCAACCTTCTTGCCCTTGCCCAGCTTTTTTGTAATCTCGTCTACCAGATTTTTTCGCAAATATCTGTCAGAGCCATAGACACCGATGATAGGAGGAACATCCATTATTTTTAATTTTGTTAAAAAATCTGCGTATTTTGGAAGTGACATTTTAGAAATCGCTTGTGAGCATCTCAACAATTGTTCTGCTCAGGCGTTGACTCGCCTGAATAAGCGCTCCTCTTCGGAGCTGGTCGTTCCTTAAAAAATCATCGCTTACAGGATATTGTTCCCGCTCCCTGATGATTCCAGAGTTCCAGAGGGTTTTATTCTCCCTGGTTGCAATCAGCATCACATTTGCAGAAATCTCAATCTCCTGCAGAATCACTCTTCCGAATTTGTCAAACGCAAGTGGATGAACCTCTGACTGAATTAGTTCAGAGCGCAGGATAGCCTCTGCTTCAGACTTATTCACGAGATTGACCCTGCCATCTGCCCGGAGATGCTCCATCAGCTTCTGTGTGAAAATCTGCTCCAGACCGGACTCCATTGTCTTGTTTCGCGCGGTCTCAACATAGACCTTTTTCACCCCTCCTGGCAAATTAACCTCTTTTCCTAAAAGGTGATAACCGCACGCAACAAAAGCTGGTAAAAGCAAAAACGCAATTATGGTTTTAAGCTGTATCATTGTGCATATATTGTAGCAAAATAATCGCAATTGGCAAGATAATCAGGTATGCGGAATAAAATGGTATCCCCCATTTTTTTAATCAAACATGGTTAAGAGCGTAAATTATTGATTTTAATGCAAAACAAAGTGTTCTGTCCTGCCGAACAAAACCCTTGAAAAATGGTTTTTCAATCGTATATTATCCAGTGGTTCTTTTGACAACATTGTTCGCTTTTCATTTGAATGAGGAGCGACTCATTGGGTTTGCGTTATTGGGACCTCGGCGCGAGAAGCTCACAGATACAACGATGCACGCTAGAGCCAAGGTAAGGGCACAGCCCTTGACCGGTTCTGAATGCTTGGAAGGAGGAGACTTAACGCCAGGCAGGCTAATCGTCTGCACCGCGTTTCGGCTCAACCTTCCTTCTTTCTGAACCGGTTTTCAAGCCTCAAGGACCATTAGATTCAGGAGCGGTTCACAGCAAAACATCTTGCGGTTCGGGCGCAAGCTTGATGGAGGTCAACGCTTCCGGTCTTGGGCTTCAACAGTGGAGTCAGCGGAACAGCAGAAGCATTTTACAAATGCAAAGCTGCTAATTACCAGCCCCCGGCACTGATAGAATTGCTCTTTGACAATTTAATAGCCAGGCAGGGTCGTAACCCTGCACCCAAGGGTCTCTGGTCTTTTGGGTTAGTGACTATGTGATTTATTCCGTCGTAACCCTGCACCCAAGGGTCTCTGCCCTTTCGCGAGCATGCTCGCTCGCACTTCTTTAGCTCTCAGCCACGGCTGGTGCCGCAGAAGCCCCAAAATTGGGTCAAGGGTCTGCGACCCTTGTGGCAGGCAGGAGTGCCTGCCGCCCTCTCAAGAGTGCCTGCAGTCCTATATTTGCAAACCTGCTAATTACCAGCCCCCGGCACTGATAGAATTGGTCTTTGACAGGTCGTAACCCTGCACCCAAGGGACAGAGTCCCTTGACCCGATTTTTTAAAAAAAGACAGGCTAGCCTGTTCGGGCTCACGGAACAAGCAGGGTCCTAAACCTGCACCCAAGGGTCTCTGCCCCTTGTCAAGGGACTGCGTCCCTTGTGGCAGGGGTTGGTGTGGTGAGATTGCTAATGTGCCTGGATGTGCTTAAATATAAGAGATATGAGAGTTGCGGAGAGCACAGATGAGGTAATTGGCTGGCTATTCAGTCAATTGCGGATGCGTTATGGTGAGAAGAAGTTGGCACGGGAGCGGGATTTAATCGGGCTTCTGGTCAAAACTGTATTGAGCCAGAACACCAATGATTTGAACAGGGATCGTGCTTATGAATCTCTCAGGAGCAGATTTCCTGAATGGGATGATTTGCTTAAGGCAGGAACAGCAGAGATAGAGAAGGCGATTCGTGTTGGAGGATTGGCGCATCAGAAGGCGGTTCGCATCAAGCAGATTTTGAGAAGGCTCAAATCCGAAAAAGGCTCTGTTGAGCTTGATTTTCTTTGCAAGATGCCAGAAGAAAAGGCGCGTGAATATCTTTTGAGCTTCAATGGCATTGGCTTGAAGACCGCATCCATTCTGCTTCTTTTTGGATGTGGCAGGAGCGCTTTTCCTGTTGATACTCATATTTTCCGGGTAAGCACACGGCTTGGTCTGGTTCCTAAAAGAGCCAGCGTATCTCAGGCGCATCGCGTTCTAGGAGAAATGGTTCCGCGTGAGATGGCTTATGAGCTTCATATAAACCTGATTGAGCTTGGAAGGGAAATCTGCAAAGCTCGGAAACCAAATTGCCCTGAATGTCCTCTTAATAAGAGGTGCTTTTATTATCTTAATGAATGGAAAATGCAATGAATGAGCGAGTTTCTTTAATTCTGTCTAGGCTCAAAGGGGTTCAAAACCGGATTTTTCTAATGAGAACCGCTCTGGGCGCATTGATTTTTCTTTCCAGCATTTTGTTTGTGTTGATTCTCACTGCGCTTTCCAGCAGGCTCGGACACGGCTCAGTTCTTCTAGGCTTTGTCTTCTGGGCATTAAGTCTAATTGGCTTGGTGGGGCTGATGATCCTTATTCGCAAAAGCTGGCTTAATCTGGAACAAACCGCGTTAGTTTGTGAGCGAAGATTTCCTGAGCTAAACGATGGCTTGATCAGTTTGGTTCAGTTGAGCAGGATGCTTCTGGAGAATAGGGCTGATTTTTCGCTTGCAATGTTTGAGAGGCATTTGAGCCAGGTTGAGGACAAGCTGAACCGTCTCCGATTAGAGGATGCTTCGGATTTGAAAAGGCTTCGGATGCCCGGAGTCATCTGCTCGTTTTTGTTTGTAATCTGGCTTACATTTATCTTTTTCCTTCCAGGGTTTCCATCAGCGATGTCTCAATCTGTATTTCTCAAAGGCTTGAGCAGGGAAAAGGGAAAAGAGCTTTTGAAGGTAAGCAAGCCTCTTGAGCTTTATGATCTGGAGATTGATTATATTTTTCCAGCATACACTGGACTTGAGTCAAAGCATATTGAAGGGGCTGATGGGAACATAAGCGTTTTAGCTGGAAGCGAGGTTGAAATTCGGGCAAAGGCATCAATAGATGCGAAAAGCGCCTGGGTTCAGGTTTTGCCTCAAGGGGGGCTAGAGGCTGTTGTCAAGAATAAAGAGCTTGGGGCAAGAATGGTGATTCGTCAATCCGGTCAATATAGATTTGAGGCTGAGGATAAAAATGGTCTTGTCTGGTCTGAGCCTGCATTTCATAAGATCAATGCTATTGTGGACCATGTTCCAGAGGTTGAGCTTGTTGAGCCAGACCGGGATATGGTTGTGAACGAGGAGCAGGAGGTTGTTTTAAGGTTTCATTGTAAAGATGACTATGGCTTGGAATCGGTTTCTCTGGTTTTTATGAGCAGGGAAAAGGAGCACAGAATTCCGCTCAAGGAATTTAAGCCTGCGGAGCTTGAGAGCGAGCTTGAGTATAAATGGGATTTGCTTTCGGAGAATTTTTTGCCTGGGGAAAAGATCGCTTATTACATAGAGGCAAAAGATAATAACAATGTAACTGGACCAGGAATTGGGAGAAGCGTGACTAGGTATCTGGAGATTTTCAGCCCGCTTAAGGAGCACGAGAGGCTCATTGAGAAAGAGCAGGAGTTATTTGAAAAGCTGATTTCCTTTCTGGGAGAGAGCTTATCAGAGGATGTAGCAAAACGGGATGCGGTAAAGTATTGGGATATGGAGGCTGAGCTTATCAGGCAGTTTAAGGATGTTCGTGATTTTCTGGTGAGCCTGAAGAAGGATGTTGATAAGGATGATTATTCGCCGATGCTGGTTAAGGAGATGATGGAGCAGGGTCTGGAGCGGTATCGTAAATTGATTCAGGAGCGTGAGGAAAGTCGGAGGATAAGAAATCAAGCCTGGACAGTCAGGCTACGGGCAGACACGGTTTTGCGGATGGAGCAGGATATTTTGTTCTGGGATAAACAGCTTCAGAAACAGCGGATGGATTTCTTGCTTTCTCTGGCTGAGAGGCTCAAAGCAGGTCAGAAGGCGCTTTCGGAGATGATGAAGGAATACGAGCGGACAAAAGACCCTGCATTGCTCAAGGAAATAGAGGCGAAGCTGGATGAGTTGAAGATTCTTTATCAGGAGTTTCTCGCTCGGATGGGAGAGATTGGGCAGACGCTTCCGGATGAGTTTGTGAATATGGATGCAATGGAGAAGATTGGGGCTGGAGAGGTTATGAGCAAGCTGGAAAAATTTCGGCAGGCTGTTCACGACCGAGATATTGAGAATGCGCTTGAGAATGCTGAGGATTTTATGTCAGCGCTTGAGCAGATGCTGGGTCAGTTAGAGGAAGGCTCTGATAAAATGGGTTCTGGTATATCCAGCGAGAATATGATGGCTTTAAGGGATGGCTTGAAGAAAATTCAGGAGCTTGTAGCAGAGCAGGGAAGGTTGATTCAGGAGACCGATGCGATTTATCAGAAGCAGATGTTGGCTATGGAAAAAGCGGCTGAGATGGCGGAGCGAGAAAAGGGTTTGCTTCAGAGTGAACTGGATGCCCTTTCTGAGTTATTGGAGAGGCAGAGGGATGCTTTGAATCAGATGACACCGAGGTCAAAGTTGGATGCGAAGGATATTCAGGAGTTTTATCAGAATCGGAATCAGATTTCCAATCAGCTCTGGCAGATGTTACGAGAATTGGAGCTAGCGAAAAAGGAGCTTAGCCAGGACAAGTTTGATTCAACGGTTCAACGGCTAGGTAATTTTGAGAAGCAGATGAGCCAGATAAAACAAAATTTCCAGAAGCTATCTCAAGCCAGCCCTGATCAGCAGAATAGCCGTGAGTTTGAATCCAGTTGCAATTCTGGAATTAACCGGGCAAGCTCAGCCAGAAGAGGCGCTAACAAACTTGCTGGACAGATGAAAGACACGCTCTCAGAGTCAGATTCAGCAAGGCTGGACGCGCTTGCGGATAAACAGGGAGAGATTGAGGGAAAGCTGAATGGGCTGATGAAGGATTTAGGAGAGCTTTTGGCAAAACTTCCTGTTCAGCCGAAAAAAACTATGGAGCAACTTGGCAAGGCAGGGATTAAGATGAAAGATGCGCAGGGGGAGCTTAAGCTGAAAAATGCGGATTTGGGACTGGTTGCTGAAAAGGAGTCCAAATACTGGCTTGAGCAGGCGCAGGATAGCCTTGAGCAATTTCTGGAGAAGATGAAAGGAAGACCAAAGCCGTCTGGGATGCCGATGAGCGCTCAGATGCGCTCTGGAGGGAACCCAGGACAACAGGGGCAGGATGGAAGGACAGGGGTCAGGACTGAAAATTTCAAGATACCGGGACCGGATGAGAACAAGGACCCTGTGGAGATGCGGAAGAAGATTTTGAAGGCTATGCGTGAGGAATCTCCAAAAGAGTATGAGGACTTGAACCGGGATTATTATAAGAGGCTGGTGCAATGATGGATTCAATTATAAGATGGAAAAGGCTTATGCTCTGCGTGATTGGTATTAGCTTAATTATAGGGGCAAATCTTTTTGCGAAGCCAGCGTTAGACCTATCCACACTACTCAATCAAGGGTATGCGTATCTGGATAACTGGCAATTTGAGGATGCAGGCGAGATAGGAGCTTTGGTTCAGGAAAAAGTCGGTCAAGAGGTTGACCCTGTTCTGCGGGCGCAGGCATATTTATTTCTTGCTCAATACTGGTTTCATTTAGGGGATTATAAGCGCGCAATAGAGGATGCGGAGAAAAGCATAGAGTTGAATCCCAAATCTGATTCTAAGGTGCGCAAATTTCTTGAGAGGCTGAAGTTTCTGGCTAATCTTTTTGAAAACGCAAAAGAGATTACGAGTGAGCATTTTCGGTTTCGCTACACTGACCCGCGCGATGAGGTTCTAGCAAAGCCGGGGCTTTTAGCTCTGGAGCAGGCATATCAGGCTTTGAGCAGGGATTTTAATTTTGTTCCGCAAGGAGAAAAAATTCTTGTGGAGATATATCCGAGGGCATCTGACCTGGCAATGGCGGTTGGTTTAGAGGAAAAGATGATTAAGGATTCCGGGACTATTGCCATTTGCAAATATAGGCGGATGATGGTGACTTCGCCTCGTGCGCTTTTGTTCGGGTATGATTATCAAACAACTTTCAGCCATGAGCTTGTTCATTTCTTTATTTATAGCCTTGCAGGAGAGGCTGTTCCTGTCTGGCTTCACGAGGGTCTGGCAAAGTATGAGGAGATGAGCTACAAAGGAAGGGCTGGTGAGCTTGACCCTGTTCCAAAAAGCCTGCTTGTGAGCGCGCTCCGGAACAAGGAATTGATCACTTTTGCTCAAATGTCTCCAACCTTTGCTCAATTTAAAACGCCCAAGCAGGGACAGCTGGCATTCGCAGAGGTGAGCACAATGGTGGATTACATCAGGCAGAACTGCGGGCAGGATAGCTGGTTTAAGATGATTAATATGTTGAAGCAGGGAAAAACCGACAAGGAGGCAATGAGGGCTGTTTGCGGAAAAGATTTTTCTGCTATCTGGTCGGACTGGCAGAGATGGGTTCTTGCAAAAGGCTGGAAGGAGCTACCCGGAGCAGTGGTGATGAAGCTGGAGTTCAAGGAGCAGGAGGGAGAGGAGGAAAAAGAGGAGATAGTTGGAACCGAGGGTGGCAAAGCATGGGAATTTGTTCGGCTCGGAGACCTGCTCAGAGACAGGCAATACTATCCAGCGTGTGTGATTGAATACAAGAAGGCTCAAGAGATTGAGCCTTATGACCCGAAAATACTGAACAAGCTGGGCTTGGCACAGACACTGGCGCAAGATTATGCGTCGGCTATATCTACTTTGAAAAAGTCTGCTGAGATTTATCCGGATTACAGCACCACTTATGTTTATCTTGGAAACGCTTATGTTGCGATGGGCGCTGATAAAGAGGCGATTCAGGCTTTTGAGACTGCGCTGAGTTTGAACCCATTTAATCCTAGTCCCTATCGGAGTTTAATCAATCTTTATCAGAGGAGCGGGGATGTTGCAAAGGCAAAGGAGATGCAAGCAGGTTTAAATATAATAAGAAAAACCGGGAGGTAAAATTGGTAGAAGTAAATGCAATGGAACGGGATGAGGAGCTCGCCGCGGTAGCGGAGATGGGCAGGAGTCGGGAGGAGATTCTGAAGGAGATGCGCAAAGTAATTGTTGGTCAGGATAGTGTGATTGATCTGTTTCTGATTGCGCTCTTTAGCAGGGGGCACGGATTATTTGTTGGAGTGCCTGGACTGGCAAAAACCTTAATGGTCTCCACGCTTGCGCAGATTCTTAATTTGAGTTTCAGCAGGATTCAATTCACGCCAGACCTGATGCCATCAGACATCACTGGCACTGAAATTTTAGAGGATAATCCCGCAAAGGGATGTAGAGAGTTCAGGTTTGTGAAAGGACCTATTTTTGCCAATGTTATTCTTGCGGACGAGATCAACCGGACAAGCCCCAAGACCCAAGCCGCGCTTTTACAAAGTATGCAGGAATACAATGTCACCGCAGGAGGAGTGACTTACAATCTGGAACTGCCTTTTCTGGTGTTTGCCACTCAGAACCCGATTGAGCAGGAAGGAACTTATCCGCTCCCTGAAGCGCAACTGGACAGGTTTATGTTCCAGATTGATGTCCACTATCCGAGCTTATCAGAGGAGGCGGAGATCGTGAGAACAACAACCTCCGCATCAAAGCCGGAGCTAAAAAAAATCCTGGACAAAAACCGAATTCTTCAGCTTCAGGAACTGGTGCGCAAGGTCCCGGTTGCGGACTATGTCATCAATTATGCAGTTAAGCTGGTTAAAGCCACGCGTCCAACTGATGAGTCAGCTCCCGGGTTTATTAAGGACTGGATGTCCTGGGGAGCTGGTCCAAGAGCAAGCCAGTTCTTGATTTTAGGCGGAAAAGCAAGAGCCTTGATCAATGGAAGATTCGCGGTAACCACCGAGGATGTCCGCTCTCTTGCTCATCCTGTGCTCAAGCACAGAATCATCCTCAACTACCGAGCAGAGGCTGAAGGCATCACAGCCAGCAATATCATTGACAGATTGCTAGATGAGATAAAGGAAGAGACAAAATAAACTTAAAGCTTAACAGATTGAAAGGAATTGCCATTAAATTGTTTCGTATAATCTTTCAAATTTATTCGTTGCGTCTTTGCGGTGAAATAAGATGAGTTTTTTTCAGACGAATCAGGATACTCTGGAAACGATCTCCCGGGTGCGGGAGCTGGAGATGAAGGCGCGAGAGGTTGCTGAGGGAGCTTTGATCGGGCTTCATCATTCAAGGCATCGGGGAAGCTCTATTGAATTTTCAGAGCATAAGCCATACACGCCCGGGGATGAGATCAGGCTGATTGACTGGAAGCTGTTTGCGAAGTCTGACCGGTTTTTCATCAAGCAATTTGAGGACGAGACTAGGATTCAGTGTTATATTGTGCTTGATGCGAGCGGTTCAATGTCTTATCCGGATGACAAGCCAGGTTCAAGCAAGTTTGAATACGGAAAAATTTTAACAGCAGGACTTGCTTATCTACTGTTGAGCCAGGGAGATTCGGTTGGCTTGGCGCTGATCAGAAATGGGGAGCTTGACTGGATGCCGGGCAGGTCAGGGGAGAGGCATTTCACTGCGCTTGCGGAATTTCTGGTTAAGGCACAGCCTCAAGGAGAGACCAGCTTTGAGAAGGTGCTTTTTGACCTCTTGAGCAGGTTTAAGAAAAAGAGCCTGATCATAGTGATCAGTGATTTTTTTGACCCGGAGCTGGAAGTGGAAAAAAGCCTGAAGCTCCTCAGGCACAGAAACCACGAGCTTGTCTTTTTTCAGGTGCTTGCTCCAGAAGAACTGGAGTTTCCTTTTAAAAACCTGAGCTGGTTTGAGGGGCTTGAGTCAGAGGGCAGGATTCTTCTGGAGCCCCAGCAATTACGGAAGAGCTATTTGAAGCTGATCAATGGCTGGCAGGAGAAGCTGGAGAGGCTTGGACAGGAGCTTTTAGCAGATTATCAGCGTTTTCGGACTGACGAGAAAGCCTCTCAAATTCTTTCCTCTTATCTTCTTCGCCGCTCTCTCATTTCCAGGAGAGCCAGAGCAAGATGAATTTCGCGAATCCGGTTTTTCTGCTCGGAATGCTCGGAATGCTTGTTCCGCTCATCATCCATCTATGGCGCAGAAGAAGGGCAAAGACCATCAGGTTTGGAGCTATCCGGTTTCTTCTCCAGAGCGAAAGAGCCACACGCAGGAGGAGGAAATTCTGGGAGTATCTTTTGCTTCTTGTGCGGATGTTGAGCATTGGCGTCTTGAGTATGGCTCTGGCAGGACCATTCAAGATGGAGTCCATCCCGTCTCTTTCTCTTGGAGATGAGCAAAGCTCGCTTGTGATGATTCTGGATGACTCTATGAGTATGAGCAGGGAGAAGCTTTCAAGAACCTTGTTTGAACGCGCCCGGCAAAGCGCTCTTGGCGCGCTCAATCAACTTCCGGATTATGATTATGTAGGATTGGTGCTTGCCGCGTCTGGAGAGGAGGTCCCGCTCACAAAAAACCACGGGCAGATAAGGCAAATGCTGGAAAAAGCCTCTGCGGGTTGGCAAAAAGCCAGAATGATTCAAAGCATATCAAGAGCGGAGCAGATGCTATCCAGAGCTGAAAGTCCGGGAAAAAAGGTAGTTGTGTTCACTGACCTGCAAAGAGCCTCATTTGAGGAAGGCATGTCGCTTTCTGATTTTGATGGAGAAATTTACATTTATGATGTTTCAGGGGATAGGCTGGAGCCGAACTACACGCTGAGTCCAGTGGAATTGAGCAGAATAAGTGGCACTGCAGGCGAATCAGTCAAGGTATCTGCGATAATTTATAATTTCTCGGACAGGGATGTAGAAGCCAGAATCAATCTCAGCCTGGGCAGAGACACGCTGACGCGAGGTTCAGTTCAGGTCAAGCCCTGGGCAAGCTCGGAGAAATCCTTTTTGGTTAGCCTGGGAGAAAACATCAGTGCGGAAGGAAAACTCCTGATTGAGAATCCAGACAGCCTGGAGATGGATAATCTGAGTTATTTTCATCTGCGCGGAGGGGGACGGGTCAAGGCGCTAATCCTGGATGGAAATTTCTCCAGAGAGCCATTGAACCGGGATTCATATTTCCTGGAGAGAGCGCTCAATCCCAGGCTTTATGCCTTGAGCAGGATTGACCCGGAGGTGATGAGCGAGAGCGGATTTGCGCAAGCGGATTTAAGGAACTATCAAGTCATTATTCTGGCTAATTGCAGGATTCTGGACAAGGCAGAGGCAGACCGGATAAAAAATTTTGTCTCAGCCGGAGGCGGGTTATTGATTGCTCTTGGGAACAATACAGATGCGGAAAGATATAATCAACTGCTCGGGGATTTGCTTCCACGAGAAATACGCGAGTTAAAGGTTTCTTTCGCAGGCGCAGAGGCAAACGCTGAGTTAAAGCCATTGCATCTGGACACCAGCTTCATAGGAGACCCGGACAGGCATCCTATACTTTCTCCATTTGCATCAGCAAAAGGCGCTGACCCATCAGTTGCAAATTTCTATAAACACTTCCTGCTTTTTCAGGAACTCATTCCAAGAAGCAAGGTCATACTTCAACTAACAGACGGCTCCCCAATTCTTCTGGAAAAAAATTTTGGAGCTGGGATAGTTATGATGTTCTCGTCAACAATTAACCAGGACTGGAACGACCTCTGCATCTATCCGTCCTTTTTGCCAATTTTTTACCAGGCAACGCTTTACCTCGCGCGCTCTTTATTTGACATTGGCGCACAGGGCGCACAGGTAGGGGAACAGATTGAGCTTGCGCTTCCTGCTGAAAAAAATTCCGTGCTCGTGAGAACCAGCAGGGGCGCTGAGATGCGCTTAAGCGCAGACAGAGAAGCGGAGCAGGGGAAGATACGGCTCGCAAAGCTAACAGAGCCAGGGATTTATTATTTCTGGTATCTGCCAGGACCAGAGCCAAGAACAGAACTCAATGCGGACTTTATACTTGCTGTTCACTCAGACCCGCTGGAATCTGATTTCAGAAAAATATCTTTATCTGACTTGAAAAAGATGCTCCCGGCAAACAAGCTCTATCTTCAATCAGAGGACCGGGTAAAATCACCTGAAGAGCTTGAGACAAAGACCAGTCTTGTCAAGAAAACATATCATCATAACTTCCTTCTCGCGCTTATCATACTGCTTGCAATGGAGATAATTATTTTGACCAGGAGCGGACTGGAATGAGAAGACGGGATTTCTTAAAAATTTTTAGCGCAGGCTCCGCTGGGATTTTTCTTTCCAGAAAAGGCTTTACGCAATTTCCATCTCAGCCTAGGCAAATTAAATACGATTTTATTTTCGCGCAGATAACCTATGGCAATGGCTTTGCCTGGAATCCCAGACCCACAGTGGCAAGGTCTCTTGCAAAGATACTTAACTCAAGGACCAGTGTGCCTGCAAGCCCGGAGAGGGTTGAGATAAGGCTTAGCTCCCCTGAACTGTTCCAGTATCCGTTCCTGTATATTTCAGGCGAAAATGAGTTTGAGCCTTTTTCAGATGTTGAAATTCAGCGCCTGCGAAGATGGTTTGACGCAGGAGGATTCCTTCTGGCTGACGACGCGCTCGGAGAGATGAACTCTGGCTTTGACAAAAGCCTTCGGAGGGAGCTCGCAAGAATTTTTCCAGGCGAAAAATTAAAAGAGGTTCCAACTGACCACACGGTTTTTCAATCGTATTATCTTCTGGACAAAGTTGCCGGGAGAAAAGCCAGTGTGCCCAATCTCTGGGGCATTGACCGGGGAGACCTGACTCCGTTAATTTATTCACAGAACGACCTTGCTGGAGCCATTGAGCAGAGCGGGGGAGAGGGATTCAGGTATCCGGTGATTCCGGGCGGAGAGCAACAGCGCGAGCTTGCCATTAGACTATGGGTGAACATAATTTATTACGCGCTATGCGCCAATTATAAAAAAGACGCAATTCACGCCTCATTTATTTCCAAAAGAAGGAAACGCCGGCCAAAATGATGTTCAAAATCCTTGAGCTTATGGGCATAGAGACCCGCGGGTATGACCGGCTGATGGTGCATTTTACTGGCTTGAAAAGTCCAGCTTCTCTATGGATTTGCATTGGCGTCATTATCATTTTTTGCATCAGCGCGTATTTTATGGTCAAGCCCCTTTCCGGTCTCAGGCGTAAAGTTTTTATACTGGCTCTGCATTTTATCGCTCTTATTTTCGCCATAAGCATTTTTCTTGAGCCATCGCTCAGGCTTGCCAAAACCGCCAAGCTCAAAAGCCCGATCTATATTCTCATAGATTCCTCAGAAAGTATGAAGGCAAAAGCGAGCGCAGACCAGAGCAGAATCCAGAATGCGCTCAACTGGCTTGAAAAAAATCACGCGTATTTTAACGCGTTGAAAAATGACTACGAGGTTCGCTGGTTTAGATTTGATGAAAAAGCCACAAGCCTTCAGGCAAACTTTCTGGATATGCCTAAGATAAGCCCAGATGGGCAACAGACTCAAATACTGGAATCCATCTACAGGCTAAAGTCTGAACTCGGAGATAAGCGCCTTGCGGGTCTGGTTATTATCTCAGATGGCGCGGACAGGGGAGAGTTAAGCCAGATTGGCTCTGAACAAAATCCCAGAGAAAAGGCAAAACAGCTAAAAGATATGGAGAGGCGCGTTCAGGGTTTGGGGAAGATTTATACTGTGCTTGTTGCAGAAGAAGCCGGGATGAAAGACCTTGCAATAACATCGGTTCAACATGACGGATATGGATTTGTCAAGAACCCATTCGTGGTGGTGGTTAAGCTGAAGATGATTGGAGAGGATGTTAAAGAGGTTCCTGTCCAGCTTTATCAGGGACAAAAGCTGGTCGCGGGAAAAAGCGTTAAACTGGAGAATGGCAAGGAGCAGAGCGTTGAGCTGGAGTTTATTCCGGACCAGGTTGGAAGGTTTTTATTCCGGGTTGAGGTCCCTGTTTATCAGGATGAGGCGAGCGTGGAGAATAATCAAAAGGTTTTTCCGCTAACAATTCTCCGGGACAGGATAAGGATACTTTATATTGCTGGCAATCCCAGCTGGGATGAAAAATTTCTGCGCCGAACTCTGGAAAAAAATCCTTCAGTGGACCTTGTCAGCTTTTACATCCTGAGAGAGATGTATGATAATCCTGAGGCGTCTGAGCAGGAGCTGGCGCTGATTCCGTTTCCGACTCAGGAGCTTTTTCAAAAGGAACTCCCTAATTTTGACATTGTGATTTTTCAAAATTTCTTCGGAAGAGATTATATGTCGCCAAGCTATCTTGAAAATCTAAGAGACTATGTTGTGGACCAGGGAGGCGCTTTGATATATATAGGTGGACCTCGCGCGTTTATTAAGGATTCTTTTAACTTTCCTCTTGAGCAGATTCTCCCGGTGGATTTCAGTTTTGGAGAGACTAATTATCAGATTTCCAGGCTGAGTTTGCGTTTGACCGATGCAGGGGCATTGCATCCGCTCACAAATCTTGCTGGAGGAGAGCTTGAGAACAAGAGCCTCTGGCAGGGCATTGGGGTTCTTGAGAACTACAATCAGGTTTTGCGAGTAAAGCCAGATGCGGTTGTTCTAGTGGAGCACACACAGAGTAATCCCGGAACATTGATAGCGGTGCGTGAGGTTGGCAAGGGACGCGTGTTGATGATTGCGACAGACAGCTTCTGGAGGTTCAGGTTTGAGCAGGAAGGCCAGGAGGGGCAGACAAAGTATTACCAGCTATTCTGGGAAAGGGCGTTGAGGTGGCTGGTTAAAGACCCGGAAATGAAGAACCATAGCTTGAGCTTGTTCAAAGATAAGTATCAGCCTGGCGAGGACATCAATATCTATTTTAATGTTCAGGACAGGTCATATCAGCCGGTAAGTGGCGCAACCGTTAGCCTGAAAGCTGTTCAGGCGCCTGAGGGATGCGGTCCTGCAGAGATGCCAGGTGAGGAGATTGCTCCAGGAAAATATCAATTCAAGCTGAACTTGAATTGTCCGGGAGGTTATAAGCTCCAGGCAATTGCGGAAAAAGAAGGCTTAGTAGCTGGAACTGATGAGGCTGTCCTGGCAGTGGAAAAAGATAGCCTGGAACTGCAGGATTTGTCTATTCGGAAGGATTTGATGGAACTGCTCGCCAGAGCTGGAGATGGTGAATTACTCAAAATCCCGGACTCGCCTGCTAAAATGAAATTCCCGGACATCAATCTGGAAGAGATAATTGGCGCTAAAGACATTCCAGTCTGGAATAACTGGCTAACTTTAACTATCTTCGTGCTTCTTTTTGGTATCTTCTGGGCAGTGAGAAGATATTACAGCTTAAGCTGATCGCTAATCGTTTTTATAAGCGCTCTCGTATGCCTGTTTTATATTTTTAATGCCACAACGCTTACGCTCTGCTCCGGAGGATTAGCTGGAAGCTCAATCCTCAGTTCGCGAGTATCCTGCTGGAATTTAAGCTCGGGCATATCTGGATGAGAGAGTAGATAAGCGCTTTTAACCTCTTCTTTCAGATTGACCTTTAATGATGTCATCCATTTGTAAAGATGAAGATAGATATGGTTGCCTTTCTTTGTAGAGCGCAGGCAATCTGTGCGGATAGGACCTGCCTCTGCTCCGTAGATCGCCTCGCCATTGCGCTTGAGCCATTTACCTATTTCAAGTAGCCGGACCACGCTCTCTTGCGGGATAACCCCCTCCGCAGTTGGTCCTACATTGAGCAGGAAGTTTCCGCTCAGACTCACGCAATCCACCAGCATCTGAATAAGTTTTTCTGTGGGTTTCCAGTTATGGTCATCAGCCTTGTATCCCCAGGAGTCATTAAAGGTCATACAGGTTTCCCAGTCTCTTGGTGGAAGTTTTTTGGGAATGATGTTTTCAGGAGTGTCATAATCGCCAAGAGCTTTTCTTGATCCAATTCCGAGCAAAGACTGTAAGACGGAGCGTTTTCCAATGCGGTTATTTATCACAACCTTTGGCTGAAAAGACCGAACATATCTTTCAAGCTCTTTGCCCATATCGTTAGTCCATTGCGGAATCCAGTCTCCATCAAAAAATATAGAACCAAATTCTCCATAACCGGTAAGTAGCTCCTTAAGCTGTCCCTTCATATAATCCAGATATAGGGAAAATCTGCCCTGCCGCTGATCTGGATGATGCCAGTCAAGGATGGAATGGTATATGCCAAATTTAACCCCTGCCTTGGGGCAGGCTGATGAAAGCTCCTTGATTACATCACGCTTGAATGGGGTTCGGTCTATAATGTCCCAATCTGTAAGCGCGGAGTCAAACATACAAAATCCATCATGATGCTTGCTCGTGATTACCATATACTTCATCCCAGCATCTGCCGCGAGCTTTGCCCAGCTCAACGCATCAAATTTCACAGGATTAAATTGACCAGCCAGAGGCTCATAATCTGAAACCGGAATCATCGCTGTATTCATAATCCATTCCGAGGGTCCAGGAATCGTTTTTCCTTTCCACCTGCCTGCTGGCACAGAATACACCCCCCAGTGAATAAACATCCCAAAACGCGCCTCTCTCCACCAAGACATCCGAGAGTTAAAATCCGCATCACTTTCAGACTCAAGCCTGGGCAACACAATTTGAGGAAACAAAAATCCTGAGGCGCCCACAATCCCGCAACTCCTTACAAATGCCCTTCTATCCATATTCATCCTCCATAAACTTTTTATATAATCATAAACAGAATTAAATCATATTTCCAACGCGTAAGGCGCTGGTCCCGTAGAATAAGGGGCGAGAGCGAATTTTAGTCGCGGTTCTTTTAGGATCGCGTGCAAAACCGCGATTGCTTTACAAGACAAGGGAAGCCTTTAAAATAAATAAAGGTCTGGAGCGTATTGTATGTGAACAGGTAATAGCGCCTGTTCTCCTGGAATCCAGAGGAGGAAGGAAGATGAAAAGATGGGAACAGATCAGGGTTTGCGGTTATCTTTTGTCCTTTTTGGCTTTGAGTTTTTCGTTGAATCTTTATGCGTTTGAGCTTTCTGCGGCTCAATTTGAGCAGGTTCAGGGACAGGTTTTTGTCATCAATGAATCAGGCAAATCCCGGGTTGGGCTCAAGGGCGGAGAGGTTTTGAGCGACGAGGTTGTTGAGACAAAAGCAGGTAGCAGGGCGGTGCTTGTTTTTGATGATGGTTCCCGGGTTCTGCTAGGTCCCAATACCAGGCTCAAGGTCAATGACCCAATGACTGATGGAGGGAGCTCTGTGATGCTTTTTCTGGGAAGGATTTTCTCTAAAGTGGTTCCGCGCATCAGTGAGGAGCCTGTGTTCACGGTTCAGACATTAACCAGCACAGCTGGTGTCCGGGGGACTGATTTTGAGGTTGCGACAGGGATGGATGGGTCGGACATAATCGGAGTGGATGACGGAGAAGTGATAGTGAGCACTGATAGTGAGGAAAGCCCGGTTAAGAAGGGGGAAGAGGCAGAGGTGAGCAATGATGGCATAGTGAAAAAAGTGAAGCGCAAGCCGAGAACTGACGAGGAATGGGAGCAGTGGTTCAAGCAAAGGGAGCAATTTTTTATTGAGCATTCTGAGCTGGTGCTCAATAACCTTTCCAGAAAAATAGAAACCAGCCGGGCAAGGATTAAGGAGCAGGATGAGAAATTAACGGAACTGAAAAAGCAATTGACCGAGCAGGCTGAAGGCAAAAGGGTTTTTTATTTCAGGGTCCGGAACCAGCTCAAACAGCAGATTCATATATACAGCAGGATGCTGAGCAATCTGGGACAGGTAAATAACAGACTAGCGGCAGTGGATAATATAATCTCGCAGGCAGAAGAGCAGATTCGGCTTCACCCTGAGGCATATTCCAGGGAGTTTCAGGACAAGATCAAATCTGCAAGAGCAAAGCTGGACGCAATGAATGTAAAAGAGCTATACAAAGAGAACCGGAAGATGATCAAGAATCATTTTGCTATGCTCGCTAGGCTTGCGAAGAGGTTTAATCTGGAAAAGGAATTGTTCCGGAGCCTGCCAGCAAAGACCAAAAAACAGATTTTGAACAAGCTCAGGGAGGAGCAAAAGAGCTTTCAGGAAAAAATATAAGCCTGAGCGTTGAGCATAGCCAGGAAAAACGCTTCCTGTAATCAACATCTCAGTATTTGAATTGAACATATTTGCGGATATAATAGTTTCAATGAAATTTTATAAATTTGCGCTGATTTTGCTGGCGATTGGTTTTATACTACCTGGCTGTAAGCCCAGGGCAAAGGGTCCTAATGTTATCCTGGTCTCTCTGGACACGGTTCGGCCTGATCATCTTTCGGTTTATGGCTATTTCCGCAAGACCACTCCGTTTCTGGAAAGGCTCTCAGAGGAGAGCGTCACTTTCAACAATGCCTATACGCCCTGTCCTCATACGGTCACTGCTCACACTTCTTTATTCACTTCTGCATATCCCTCTGAGCATAAGACTCTCTATAATGGCTGGAAGCTCAAGGACTGGAGCAAGCCTCTTCTGGCAGAGGTTTTGAAAAAGGCTGGGTATCAAACTGGCGCTGTTGTTTCAAGCGCGGTTTTGGCTAGCTGGCATAATTTGAATCGCGGTTTTGAATTTTATCACGATAAGGATTTTGAGCATCAGGTAGGCATTGTGAAAAAAACGAAGAAAAGACCAAATGTAAAGATTGATTTTAATCAGAGGCGCGCTTCTGAGGTTATAAACTGGGCGCAAAAATGGCTAAATGAGATTGACCCAAAACAGCCTTTTTTTCTTTTTTTACATTTCTATGACGCGCACCGTCCCTATGACCCTGACCCCAATTACAACGCTCCCTTTAAGCTGGACCCTGAGTTTATAAAATATCTCACAGATAATCACTATTTGATGCAGGACAAATATGATTCTGTGAATACATACGACAATCAGTTATCCTATCTGGACTATAACCTGGAAAAATTTTTCAGCTATCTCAAATCTCAGGGGCTATTAGACAAAACACTGATCATCATCACTGCTGACCACGGAGAGGGTTTGGGACAGCATAATCTTATGAGCCACGGGCTTTATCTTTATGAAGACCAGGTTCGGATTCCGCTGATTATTCGGTTTCCTGATAAAGCCAGCGCTGGTATGAGAATAGACGCCAGAGTCAATTTGATAGATATTGCGCCCACAATTCTGGAATATCTTAAATTGAAAGACCCAATGGAACCGCGCGGGACATCCCTACTTGGAATAATTCAAGGGGTTAAAAAACAACCGCGTTCCTGCGAATTCTTTGAGAGAAGATGGTATGAGCCAAGCAAGCGCGCGAAAGGCAGAAAAGCTGGCGCGCTCTGTGATGAATGGAAAATCATCTGGGCTGATGAAGAGGAAAACGAGCTTTATAATTTGAATTCGGATAAATTTGAGCTGACTAATCTCAGGGAGATGGAGCAGAAGAAATTTCTGGAGCTGGAATCCGAGGTAAAAAAGCATCTGGATGATGTCAAATTTTTCTCGGTTCAAAAACAAACGATTCCGAAAGAGGTTCAGGATCAGCTTAAAGCCCTTGGATACACTAGATAATTCAGCGCGTCAGGGATATAATTTTTAATTGATGAAATCCGCGAAGATAATTATATTGATTGCCGTTTTTATTCTGGCGCTTGGAGACTGCAGGAGCAGGCACAAGCGCACATCAGTAATTTTAATTTCTCTGGACACGGTTCGTCAGGACCATCTTTCGGTTTATGGCTATTTCCGCAAGACCACGCCTTTTCTGGAATCTCTGGCAACTGAGAGCGTGGTTTTCACGAATGCTTATAGCCAGATCTCGGTCACCGCTCCTTCTCACGCATCTGTTTTTACGAGCCATTACCCGTCTGAGCATAAGCTGGTAGCTAATGGCTGGAAGCTTTTAGACTGGAAACTTCCGCTTCTGGCAGAGGCACTCAGGTCAGAGGGCTACCAGACAGGCGCGGTGATTGCCAGTCGTATTTTAGGCAGATACCATAAATTAGACCGCGGATTTGATTATTATGAGGATAGAATAGTAGAGCGACCTGGAAAACAGTCAGCAAGCAATCCTGATGATGAGGAAGACGCAAAAACTAAAAAGAGGATGGCAGGCGAGGTAATTAAATTCGCAAAAGAATGGGTATCTGGTCTCAATTCTGACAAGCCTTTTTTTCTGTTCCTGCACTTTTATGACGCGCATAAGCCTTATATATTTCCAGAAGGCTGGAATAAGCCCTTTCAAAACGATGAGGCGTTAGCTAAATATCTTGAAGAAAACGCCTATTTGCTCAAAGAGCAGTATCCAGAGGTAAATGACTATGACAATACCATTTATTATCTGGATCAGAGCCTGCAAGATTTTTTCGGATTTCTTAAACAGAAAAATCTTCTGGATAATGCTCTGATAATAATTTTTGCAGACCACGGAGAGGGCTTGGGTCAGCATAATTTTTACAGGCATAATCTTTATATTTATGAAGAGCAGATGCGGGTTCCTCTTTTGCTAAAATTTCCACAATCAGCTTATGCTGGCAAAAAAATATCAGCGCAGGTGAGCTTGATTGATATTGCTCCAACAATCTTTGATTTCATCCGGATCAAAGACCCACAGAAGGCTTCCGGGAAATCATTGCTTCCCCTTGTCAGGGGTTTGCAGACCGAGATTAGACCGTGCACTTTTATAGAAAGATGCTGGTTTCCTAAAACGAGAAGCGAGAAGGAAACAGAGGAAATTATTGCCACAGGCAAAAAAGCTGGAGTTGTTTGTGGACAATGGAAATTAATCTGGAGCGAACTTGGTGATAGCGAGCTGTTTGATCTTGGAGATGACCCGCGCGAATTGAAAAATCTTAAAGACCAAGCGCCGAAAAAATATGCGGAGTTGAATTCTATACTTCAGGAGCATCTTAAAAAAGTCCAGTTCGGCATAGTGAAAGAGCAGAAGATTTCTGAAAAAATGCAAAAGACCTTGAAAAGCCTCGGGTATGCGCAATGATAAATGATACAGGGGGAGCTTATGAGAATTATTAAAATAGTTTTGGCTTTGATTTTAGTGGCGCTGATTTTTCCAGGATGCCGTGAGTCCAGGAAAAAAGTTCCCATCATCCTGATTACGCTGGACACTGTTCGCGCTGACCATCTCTCTGTCTATGGTTATTTCAGGGACACCACTCCTTTTTTAAAGGATTTTTCAGAGCAATGCGTGACATTTAATCAGGCTTACACATCCATTCCTTTAACGCTTCCTTCGCATCTCGGTCTTTTCTCTTCTCATTACCCTATCCAGCATAGCATAGACACTAACTATAAAGCCTTAGGCAAATGGCGCTATCCATTGCTTGCTGAAGTTCTGCGAGGGAATAAATACAAGACCTGCGCTATTGTTGCGAGCATAGTGCTGAAGCGAGAGTTCGGATTAGACCGTGGTTTCAAGACCTATCAGGACTCTCATTTTGAGCAGACTATTCGGATCCCAGTGATAAAAGATGGCAAAGAAAAGGTCTGGGAGCAGAAGAAGAGGAGAGCAGAAGATGTTGTCCGGCGAGCAAAATACTGGCTTGAGGATGATAATCATAAGGACAAAAAATTTTTCCTCTGGCTACACTTCTGGGACGCGCACACGCCTTATGACCTTCCTCCGGACTATGAGCGAGAATTTGCGGATGATGCGCAGTTCAGAAAATACCTTGAGGACAATGCCTATCTTTTGCCAGAGGATTATCCGCAGGTAAATGAATATGATAATTCTATCCGTTATCTTGATGAGCAGTTGAAAAATTTTTTCAAATACCTGGATGATGAAGGCATTCTCTCCAAATCCCTCGTCATTATCACTGCTGACCACGGAGAGGGCTTGGGTCAGCATAAATGGTATAAACACGGCAAGCATCTGTATCAGGGCGCTGTCCACATCCCTTTGCTTATTAAATTCCCGAATGGGCGATGGGCTGGTAAAAAAATTGATTCGCCAGTGAATCTAATTGACATTGCTCCAACCATTCTTGACTATCTCCGGATAAAGGATTCCCTTCATAGCCAGGGCAAGTCGCTTTTGCCTCTGATCAATGACAAGGTCAAAGATATCCGGGAGTGCGAGTTTCTGCAAAGACAGGGTTATAAGGAAAAGCCAGAGGAAGAGGTCAATGACTGGGAGCCAGGTAAAAAATACGGAGCGCTATGCGGAGACTGGAAAATAATATATTCCACTGAAGCTGAGCCAGAGCTTTATTCATTAAAATCTGACCCGCTTGAGCTTAAAAATCTGGCAAAGGATGAGCCTCAAAAGTATGCTGACTTGAAGAAAAAGATTGATTTCTATCTAAGCCTGGAAGACCGGAGCCTGGCTGGCACAGCAGAAGTCTCAGAAGAGATGAAGAAAAAGCTGGAAGCGCTTGGGTATAATCAATAATGAACTCTCAGAAGACTGATTCCGGAAATAAATTTCCCTATTCCACTATTCTTATCGGCATTATTCTCTTAAGCGCGCTTTTTAAGATAGCCCTGCTTTATGATTTCAATTATCTGCCCATGATCGGTGACGAGTATAGATACTGGCGCAAGGCTATAAATTCTGTTTATTATTATTTTGACCATCTGGATTATCAGGGACCTCTTTATCCTATTTTTCTGGGGCTGAACCGGATTCTTTTCGGAGATAACGCGCTCCTCATCGTGAGAATAGAGCAGATTCTCCTGCATAGCCTTGAAATATATTTGCTCTATCTTCTGGCGCGTTTTTATTTTTCAGAAAAATCCGCTTTTTTCTCAGGCATTATCGCCTCAATTTATCTGGAGCTTTTTTCATATAGCTATCTGCTCTTCTCCGAAATCCTGTTCCTGCTTTTCTTCCTGTCCTCGGTCTTTTTTTATTTCCTCGCTCTTAAAAAAACCGGTTTCACAGGATTAAAATCCATCATTGCCTCTGGGATCCTTTTCGGTCTTTCCTGCCTTGTCCGCTCTGTGAATTTCCTGTTCTTCCCGCTTATACTCCTTCATCTACTGGTTTTCAAGAAGGATAGGCTGAAAAATAGATTGATTTTTCCAGCGGTCTTTGCTCTAGCGATGTTTGCGCCTATCTCCATCCAGACCGCAAAGAATTACCGGATCGCGCATTGCCCACTCCTGATTGACACTTGCGCCGCGATAAACTTCTATAAGTCGCACAATCTAGGAATGCCCCCGCATTACGATTTTCGCGAGTATCGTGGTCCGCAGAAATTTAGCAGAAAGGGATGTGTGGAACAAAATATCTGCTTAAGAATCCGTTGTGAATTAAATAATGCAATGAAATTCGTCCTGGCAAATCCGCGCGTATCTATTTACCGCGCAGGAATCAAAATCATTGACCTGTACACGCCGAACCTGTATATATATCGGAACATTTTTCGTGAAGACCCTTATCCGCTGATTACAGAGGAACAGCCAGGAGAGAGAGCGCATTTGGACAAATATAAGGGAAAATGGTTTCGGATTTTCGGTTCAGGAGGATATTTGATCCTGATGCTCTTGGCAATGCTGGGATTATTCTCAGTGAAGGAATGGGAACTCCGAAGCCTGACTCTTGCGCTTATCCTGTATCACACAGCAGTGGGAGCCGTTTTTTTTACAGTGAGCAGATACAGGATTCCTTTTATACCATTTCTGATTATCTACGCAGGAGCATTCCTGGGGATGAAAAGAAGCGAGCTAAAAGATTTGAAAAAATGGAAATGGTTGACCGCGCTGATGCTCTGGCTATTGCTGTTTATCCTGACCTTTCCGAGATTGCAGAGTATTCTTAGATAAAACATAGAGGCGACCTGATGGTCGCCTCTAAATAATCGCCAGTAAAAATTTATTTTTTAGGCGGAGGTCCCACTGGCGGAAAGTCAAGATAGTCAAGCTGGCCAGTGATCTTTTTCAAATTGTGCTCCACAACCTCGTTCCAGTGCTCGTCTCTCTGCTTGAGGATTTGTTTTGCTCTTGCCAGTCGCTTTTCAATGTCCGCAACTCGCTTCTTCGCGTCTGCCTGCTGTTGTTTTAGCTCCGCATCCAAAAGCGGTCTTAATTCCTTTTCTATCTGCGCTTTCTTCCCAGCATCCTCAGTGCTCCGATATGCCTGCGCCAGCTCCTTTATCTTCTGAATCCTCTCATAGCGCTTCGGGTCCTCCTTCTTTATCCTCTCAAGATACATCTCACGCGCCATCCCCCTCTGATTCTGCATTCCATAGCCCATTCCTTGCCCCGGACCCATTCCTTTTCCCATTCCAGGACCCATTCCAGGTCCCATTCCCATTCCAGGACCAAACACTTCAAGCTCTGGCTCAAGTATTAAATCATCCTCATTTGACTGTGCATATCCAGGAACACAGACAGCTAGCAAGAATGCTGTTCCTAAAACTCCTGCCCAAATTTTAATCTTCATTTTCTTCTCCTTTCCTTGTTTGGTTAAATCTCAAAAATCCCGTTCCCGAGCTCCTCTATCTCAAAAAGCTCCTGCTCCATCTCCTCAAACCAGTTCTGCTCAGATTCTGATTCCGAACCAAGCGCCGCAAGCTCATCCTCAAGCCCATCAAACAGGTTCTCATCCTCATAAACCAGCGCAACAAAACCAGACGCATCATCCGCAGGTAATTCCTGCTCAATAACACCAATAGTCTGGCTCACCTCCAGTCCTTCATAATCAATCTCCTCTGGCTTTTCCAGCACCATCAATAAGCTCAAACCAATCACAATCATCGCAACTATTGCCCCTGCAAAAGACCAGACCATCCTGCGGGTTTTCAACCAGCCCCGGATTTCTCCAGCAGAATCTTTTTCAGCTTCAGCCTTTGCAACAATCCTCTCAATTGTGTCCCTGCCAGGCTCCGGCACATTAAATTCTGAAATTTTTTCTGAAAGAGCTTTCAAGCCCTCCATCTCTTTCCTGCACACAAGACATTGCTCCAGATGCCTTTCAAACTCTTGCTTTTCCTCGGCAGAAAGCTCTCCATAAAAATATCTTAAAAAATTTCTTTCCCAGTGCTCGTGATTCATTGCGCGTCTCCTAAAAATTTTTTCAGCCTGCTAACCGCCTGATGCATCCGGCTGAGCGCAGTGTTGATGTTTATTTTCAGCATCTCTGAAATCTCCTGAAAACTCATTCCTCCAAAGTGCCTTAGCATAAACACCTCCCGCTCAACATCGCTCAATTTTGAAAGAGCTTCCTGAAACCTCTCTGACCGCTCCTTTTCCAAAAACCTCTGCTCCGGAGTTTGCGCATCAGAAATTGAGAAAATCCTGTCCTCATCGTTTCCCATCTGCCATCTCTTTTCCCTTCGCCAGTTATCCCTGCAAAGGTTCAGGGCAATCTGAAATATCCAGGTTGAAAATTTTTTTCGCGGGTCAAAATTTTTCCTGTGCTCAATTACCTTGAACCATGTCTCCTGAAAAATATCCTCAGCCACCTGCGTATTTTTTGTCCAGCCAGTAATCACCTTTAATAACCTCGTCTGATACCTCTCCAGTAAAATCCGGAAGCTATTCTGGTCTCCTTGAACCCAGAGCTTAAAAAGCTCTTCGTCAGTTCTAAAACCTTGCGCTTCCAATTTCCTAATTGGTAATACGCCTGGGCGCTGAATTTATTTGATGGGGAAGAAGGAAAAATAATAAAATCGCGGCGAGAAGAGTAAGTCCCGCTCCATAATAAAACACCACATCTGCTCCGAATTTTTTCCAGACCAAGCCTGCAATTGTGCTTGATGCAAACATCAATAGCCCGGTAACGCTGTAATAAATGCCATACGCGCTTGCACGCTTTTCGCTTGGAACAAGCTCTCCGATCAATGCCCTTTGAACACCCTCTCTTGTCGCCTCTACTGCTCCGAATACAGAGAATAAAAGCCAGAGCCAGTTTTTGTTTTGATTATATCCAAATCCGAGATAACAAACCGCGCAGAGAAGGAATGAAAAGAGAAGCACTCGCTTTCTTCCAACCCTGTCAGAACGCATTCCAGCAGGGATAGAGACAAAGGCGCAGACCAGGTTATAAACCAGATATAAAAGCGTGCTCATCTTAAGGCTCATCCCCAACTCCTGAGCGCGCTGTATAAGGAACACATTGGAAAAATTCCCGAGCACGAATACAGAGGAGATGAGCAGATAGAGATGGTAGGAGCGATTAAGACCGCGAAAGTCTAATTGAAATTTTTTCCCGGGCTCTTTTTGAGATGGCGCCAATTCCCGGACAAAGATTCCAAGAATTAAAACCGCGATAAAGGCAGGAACAATTGACCACAGAAAAATCTCGCGGAAATGTAAACCAATGCCCAGAAGAATAAACGCAAGTAGGGGTCCAAGCGCGGCTCCTAAAGTGTCCATTGCCCGATGAAATCCAAACCATTTTCCCATCTCCTCTGGAGCGCAACTGTCAGCAACAATAGCGTCTCTGGGCGCGGTGCGGATGCCCTTTCCCACCCGGTCACAGAACCTTAATGCCAGAACCATAGGCCAGGCAGTGCTCAAGCCGATCAAAGGTTTGGAGATAGCGCTGATTGAGTAGCCGAGAACAGTGAAAATTTTACGCTTGCGAAAACGGTCTGATAGATATCCTGAAAAGCCCTTCAGGATACTTGCAGTGGATTCTGCCACTCCTTCAATTAGACCGAGCGCAGAAGGAGAGCCTCCAAGGCTTTTAACCAGCTCTGGCATCAATGGATAAAGCATCTCAGTGGAAATGTCTGTGAAAAGGCTTACAGCGCCAAGGGAAAATATATTCCGGCGTATGGTTTGTTTGGGTTCAGGACAGGTTTCAGCCATTATTTATCCTTTTATACAAACTTATTTGAGCGGATTTCTGGATAAGAATTTTGCATATCTCTGAGGGAAGTCTGGAAGAGCGCCCTGTTTAAAGCCCTGCTTTTGATAGAGCTTTTCAAGTCCAGCTAATCTCGCGCCTGGACTGGGATGCGTGCTCAAAAGATGTTTTAGATTATCGCCTGGCTTGCTCTCCAAAGCCTCCAGATTTTTGATGAAGTTATAAAGCCCATAAGGGTCATAACCAAGTTTTTCCGCATTGATAGCTCCGACACGGTCCGCCTCATACTCATCCTCTTTACTCAATCCCTTGACCACCAGCGTGTCCCAAGCCTGGTCTGTCAGGCTATCCAGTAGTTTTTGTTGCTCAGATGAAAGCTCTCCAGAGGCAATTGCGATTCTGGTCCCTGTCTGCCAGAGATTGGATTTCTGGATTTCCTTTACAATATGCTTTTTCGCAATATGCCCGATCTCGTGCGCTAAAACCCCGGCAAGCTCTGCCTCACTTTTTACCTGTTTTAAAAGTCCGCGAGTAACAAAGATATATCCTCCTGGAGCTGAGTAGGCATTAACTTCCTCCGTGTCCAGTATGGCAAACCTGTATTTTATATCAGGCCTTTCAGAATATAGAGCCAGAGTCCTTCCGATGATGTTGATCCGCTCAGTCCAGGCACGGTCTTTCCAGACACCAAAGGTTCCTGCTAATCTCGCCGCAACCTCCCTTCCCAGAGCTATCTCCTCATCCTCGCTCATCGGCTTGACAGCCTTGATTAAATCCTTGCCCGCATTCAGCATCTCTCCGGTGTCTATATTTTTCAGGTCAAACTTTTGTGCAAAAATAAATCCAGGAGCCAGAACCAGAAAGAGTAAGGCTTTAAGCACTTTTTTATTCTTGCTCATTGTCCGCTCCTTTTCTCGCTTTTCCTTTGTAAGGACCAAGACCCCTGCTCTGTAGGAATTTCATTACCTCCTGCTCATCTAGTTTGTAGCTCTCCATCCACTTCACAGACTCATAATCAGTCTTCTTTTTCAGCTTGCCTTCCTCATCTATGCCTCTGGTGCCAGTGGTCTGGGTTATTTGAGTCTGGCTCTTGCTCCATGCCGGGTCTGGTCTTGAGAAAATCCTCCGAAAAGCGCTCCAGAAAGCAGACTCCTCTTCATCACCAGCCTGCGCCTGCGCCTCTGCTATAACCCATCCAGTCCCAGAGATGGTCAGAGCTGAAGCCACAAGCATAATCAGGATTGTTACCATCCCAATTTTTCTCATTTCTCTCCTGCTTTTTCTCTAAATTAAAAGCTCGCTAATTCTCTTCACCTCTATTTTATCAGCTTCTCCTGCTTTTTGCATCAATTCCTTGCACAAACCGCATTCAGTCAGGATCAAATTCACGCCCAGCTTTTTCGCTTCAGAAATTTTCTGCCCTGAAATCCTCTGCGCCATCTCATTGTCATACCAGAATAGTCCACCACCTCCACCGCAACACTCGCCAAGCATACCACTCTGGCTGAATTCAATAAGCTCATAGCCAAGCCTTTTAATTAAAGCCCTTGGCTTATCTATAATGCCCATTTTCCTTCCAAGAAAACACGGGTCGTGATAGAGCGCGCGCTGTGCCTTGCCAGTGCCGGGCTCAATGCTTTCAGGAATCATCTCCAGAATAAATTTTACAGGAATACTTTCAGGAAGTTTCTTCTTTAGCTGATAATAACAATGAGGACAAACAGTAATAACCTCTCCGGGATTTCTCGCAAGCAATTTCTCAAGACCCGGAGAAAGATTTTCCGCTCCAATCTCTTCCAGAAATCCTCCGCAACAAACTCCGCTCACAAGCTCCGCGTTCAGCTTGAGCTTATCCGCAAGCTCTATCCATCTGCTCGGCTCTGCTTTGACCATCTCTCTGCAACCAAGGAACAACACGCTTTTGCTTTTCCCTGTTATTTTTTGCGAAACAGGTTTTTCCTCGCCAAACGGATTCCCAAACTGCTCCAGGTTCTTTTTCACTTCTGGAAAAATTGACCAGAACTCTGAAGGATTAACCCGATAAATCCATCTGCGCATCAGCAAGGCAAGCTCTGAAATTTTAACTTCCTCAGGACAGGTCTGCTCGCATCTTGCGCAAAGCGTGCACCGAAAAAAATCATCAATGTCCGCAAAGTATTCAGGTTGAGACCTTCCTGCGCAGGTTATAAGATGCTCTGGTCCAAGAAATTTGCTGTTGCTGAGCGCGCTCGGCAAACAGGTCTCAGGACACAATCCGCAAACTGTGCAGTTTTCAAAATTATATATAAGCTCTATCTCCTCACGCGTGAATGCGTTGATCCAGTCTTTTTGAAAATATCCCTTGAACTTTTCCGCCTGGTCCTCTTTTTTGCGTGGAATAACTGACCTTAGCAAGTGCAAGCCAAAATTATACCCCAGCACCGAGAGCGCTTTGATTCTTTCAATATCTATCATCATTTTTTCCCTTTCCTTAACCTATTATAGGTTTCTTTTAATAACAGCGCATCCTTTTCCAGAGTCGGGCTCTCGCAGATGCAAAATCCCTCAAGCTCATAATCCACAAACGCCTTTAAGCAATCTTTCCAGTTAAATTCTGATTTCTCAAGCTCAAGATGCTTGCGTTCACCTTTAGGCGTAAAATCAATTCCGGAAATGTGAATGTGCATACGCTTGAGAATGTTTTTCCCGAGAGCTTTCACCAGCTGGTCTAAAACCGCACAGAAATCCTTATAGCTGTTATATCTCCCGGCTTCACGCGCGTAATAATGCGCAAAATCCACGCACGGCAAAATCCCTTTCACGCGCTTGCTAAGCCAGATCAACTCCTCAATAGAGCCTAACTGGCTCGGCTTGCCGGTTAATTCAGGCCTTACATCAATCTCAATCCTCTCCTTTTCAAGAGTCGCCATAATTATTTTCAATTCCTTCTCAACAATGTTCAAAACCATCTCCCTTGGTCTAGCCTGAATAAACGCAGAATGAAATGTAATACTCTCAGCCCCGCATTGAACCCCTCTCCGGGCTGTATCCAGAACCCGGTTTTCGCTCGCCTCCAGCTTATCCTGGTCCTCACTCGCAAGATTGATGTAATAAGGTCCATGCGCAGTGAGCCGAATACCGGTTTCTTTAACAGCTTCTCTCACAAGCCTCGCTCCAGACTCACTCATCCTTACCCCATAAACAAATTCAAGCTCCATACAATCCAATCCCAGCCGCTTGCATTCCCGAACCCCTTCCTCTGGAGTCTGCTTCTTCGCACTCAAGGGAATTCCCGCAGGTCCAAATAAAAGCGTCATCTTTTACCCCAATCTCCGGAAGCTCTCCGGCAAAATTTGCTCAAGATAATACTTCAACCATTGATACCTGTTGAGCACCATCAATAGCCCCACTGCAATCAGAATCAGCCCACCTGCAATCTCTATTTTGCGAAAATGATTTTTAACCGCATCAAAAAAATTAAAAAAGCGCTCTAATAACACCGCTGTTAGCAAAAACGGAATAGCTAAGCCCATTGAATAAACAGCGAGAAGGGTCATCCCCTTTAGCAATGTCGCTTGATTCGCGGCAATGACCAGAATGCTCGCCAGAATTGGACCAACGCAGGGAGACCAGCCAAAAGCAAACGCCAGCCCGAAAAGAAAAGCTTTTGCCATACCAGTTGCGCGAATCTCTCCCTGATACCTTATCTCCTTAAGCAATGGCATCAGCTTGAAAACCCCTGCGAGCTGAAGCCCGAATAAAATCACCAGCGCGCCTCCAACACGAATCAAAACAGGCTTGATGGAAACAAGGATTTGCCCAAGAGCTCCTGCCGCAATTCCCATCATCAGGAAAACTACTGAAAAACCGAGAGTGAAAAAAAACGCAGTGAGCAAAATAGAAAGAGAATCCCGCTTGTTTTTCTCCTGAGAGCGAATATCAGCAAGGGATTGACCCGAGATGAAAGAAATATAAGCAGGCACTAAAGGCAGGATGCACGGACTTAAAAAAGTCAGCATCCCCATTGTGAACGCCAGCACCAGACTTGGAGCCTCGGTCATAGCTTAAAATATATTGCAACCAAGCCCCGGTTTCAAGAAAGCCTCTGGCTTTTATGTTCGCCCAGCCAAGAAGGACTCCCGAATGATGCGCCTCATTACTGGTGGGCGCTTTATGGGGACAAGGGCGCACTACTGCAAGCGCTGGATATTGATGACGAGGTCCTCAGTTTTTATTCTTGCGCGGGAAGATGGAACCAGGACCCGAAAGCAAAGGACAGAAAAGGAGATTTTCCCGGTAGAATTGAAATCGGATTCTCTTGTAAAGAATTCACTAAATTGCCCGCAGACAAAAGTTTTCACTTTGTCAATTATATTTTGTTTCCCTCCAAGCCAACCTCTTCCGGCGTCAAGGCGCTCCGGAACCTGGTGGAGAATCCCTTGAAGGCATCTGCCAGAAGTTTGTCCTCTATCTGACTTTAATCAGCTTTGAGAAATTATCAGGCTTCTGGTCAAACTTGCCACCGATCAGCTCTCCGCAGACCGCGCACACATAATCGTATTTGTCTCCGTTCGGAAGCGCGAGCAGAATTTTCTTTTTCACAGGTCTTGGCTTCTGGCATTTAGGGCAGAACAACTCCGCGGCTTCCCATTCCTGAAACTGCTCCATTCCCTAAACCTCCATCAGAAATTTCTCAAAATCCCTGACCCTATTTTTAGCTATTTCAAAGCCTTCAGATTTAAGTCTCTTGGCTTGCAGATTTGGCGAGTCAGGAAACTTTTCCATTAAAGACCCGGCATCCTTCACCACTCTCCACAATGGCGCAATCTCCTTCTTGCCCAGCCCTAACTCTTCCTCCGCGGCCTCGGCGCAAAGGCGCAGGAAAATCCCGCTGGTCATTGGACAGCAAACCTCTACTTTTACTCCTTTTTTTATTATTTTAGCATTATCGTAGCAATTTTAGCAAAAGCTTGTGTATGCTCAATGGTCAATAAAATCGCGGATAAAGTCGCTCACACGAATTTGTTTACGCGCGGACAAGAGTGTCCACACCACCAAGGCGCTCGCACATTGGCTATTGGCTCTTGTCGCTGATTCCGAGTTCCGCTCACCGCAGATTGAGCTTTGGAGAGGACGCTGATAAAATAAGTTCCAAATGTTTGAGAGCAATAAAGCTATTTTGATTCTGGACTCAGAGGCTTTTATTCAGGAGCTTCTTCGGATAAAGCTAGGCGGTTTGGCTAGAGAGGTTCTTGTCGCGGATGACGAGAAGGAAGCTAAGAAGCTATTGTTAGAGAGGGAGATAGAACTGATTATTCTTGATCTAATGCATCCGCGCCTGGACGCGTATCGGTTCGTGCAATGGCTAAAAAATCATCCGGAGCTGAGCAGGGTCAAGATAATTATCCTGACTTTCAAAAAAAAGGACCCGGAAACCTTTTTTCTGTATAATGTCTGGATAGAGGCTTATTTTGAAAAGCCTTTTTTGCCAGACTTATTGCTCAATAAGGTAAAGGAAATAATCAAAGGCTCGGAGGCTGGTTAATGGTCAAGATCGCAACGCTGAAAGATGGCGGGGACCTGGTTGGCAGGCTGGAGCGGGAGAGTCTTCTGGAGGTTATTGACCATATTACAAAGCGGAAATCGCCGATGTATTTATGGATTCGGTTTGGAGGGGAAGAGGGTAATTTTTATTTCCGGGATGGAAAGCTGATTTACGCCAGCTCGCGCTCTTTGCGCGGGAAAGAAGCCGCTTATCATTTATTAGCGTTTCGCTCAGGCATTTTCAGGATCGTGCGAGGAAGGGAGCCTGAATCTGAGAATGTAGAGATAGACTGGCAGACCTTTCATAAAAATTTTCTGGACGAATTGAAGAGGTTGGTTTTGAATTTTATTCCTGACCTGGAGGGGAAATTTGTAATCAAGATAACAGATTTCAAGTGCTGTTCAATATACTATCATTCGGAATCTGGCTCGCCTGCTCAGCGGCAATTGCTTGAACAGCTGTTCCAGAAGGGCTCTGAGCTTGGATTCAAAGAGCTATTTCGGGGTTTGCAGGAAAGCCTGACAGAGTCAGAACTAGATAATTTTGCATCTATTTATTACATCCCGGAATTGCGCTATCTTGTTGGAGTTTCTGGATGGAAAAAGGAGCAGGGGTTCATTCATCAATGGATGTGCGATCTGTTCATACCTCAGGCGAAAAATGCGGTAAGCCTTGCGCTTCGGAGATCGGACAAGCTTTCAGTCCGGGCTGGAATTCTGGCTGTGATCCCGGATAAAACTTTAGCAGAACAAGTAGAAGCGGTATTAACTCTTGCAGGATTTAAGGTCTGGATTTGTCAGGATGGTTTTGAGGGATTGGTCAGAACAGAGGATTATAGACCGGATTTGATTATGTTATATTATGACCTCAAAAGGATAAGCTCTGCAGAGGTTTATGCCAGGCTCAAGCGCAAGGAAGAGAGCCTCACGATTCCAGTGATATGCCTGACACATTCTTTGCCTGCAAGCGATAAGGATGCCGAAGTTTGCGGTGACATTTATTACGAATTACCATTTTCAGGCAAGAAACTGATCAAAATGGTTGAGAATGTGCTGGAGTTAAAATAAAATGCAAAAGCAGGAACAAGGAGGACTTAGATGAACAGATTTAGGGTAATCGTGCTTGCGCTAATTGTGCTTTTTCTAGCAGGCGCTTGCGCAAGACCGCGGGAGGAAAAGGAAGAGAAGAAAGGTTCGCCAAAGGTTGATACCAGAGAGATTAAAGCGGTTGAGTATCCGGTTCCGGAAAATCTTTCTGCGGCATTGCCTGGCTTGCTCAATGACAGGATCAGGATTTGGAAGGAAATCTCTCCGACAATAAATTTAGTGGCATATTTTAAGGATTATAGCCTGAAAAAGGCTATTGAAAGCTCAGCGAGCGCGTTTTTGATTCTGCTGGAGAAGCCGGAGTTTAGGGACGGAATAGATTTCTGGATCATCCAGATTCAGCCGGAGAAAGGCTCAGAGGTTCTGGTCTGGGGGGTGAAGCCAGAGGAAGCGGAACAATATCAAAAAAGTAAAGACCTGAAAAGTTTTTTCAAGGATTCCGAGTATGTTCTGGTCAATGATCAGATTATTCCAAAAGGTGATGAGCGTGTGAAGTTTTTAAGCGAGGATGCAAAATAATTCATCTCAGTGAAAAAATGACAAACGCAATTAAAGAGACTCTGCTTCAGGAGATTGCTGACTGGGTGAGCGCAGTCAAGTTTGAGCAGATTCCTCCTAGCGCGCTGGAAAAAGCTAAACTACAGATTTTAAGCGTGCTTGCCGCGATTCATTCCTCGGCAAAAACCCGAGCAGGGAAAATACTTCTGATGACCGCGAAAAATTTTTATGGCAATGGAAATGTCCCCCTGCTCCCAACTGGAGAAAAAGTCTCGCTTTCAGCATCGGTGTTTGCAAGTGCGGGTTTGAGCGTGGCGCAGGATTATGATGACTATCTTCTTTTCGGTCATACTGGCCATTCTGCGGTATCTGTTCCGCTTTTGCTCGGTCAATTTCTTAAAGCCAGTCCCAGAGAGATTTTAACCGCGCAGGTCATCATCAATGAAATCTCTGGAAGGATCGGCGCAAGCGTGCTACTCGGACCGCACAATGGGCAAACCTGGTCTCATATTCATCTGATCGGCTCTGCCGCGGGCTCTGCGCGTTTGCTGGGATTAAGCGCGGACAAAATCGCGCAGGCAATGGCGATCAGTCTTTATCAGCCCACTTATGTGCTTGCTCCAGGCTTTATGGGACCTGATTCCAAACTTCTCACCAGCGCTGTGCCAGCCACTATTGGATTACAATCCGCGTTCCTGGCTGAAAAAGGCTTTACAGGCGCTCTGGACATTCTGGAGAACAAGCAGGGATTCCTTAAACACTTCAGCTATTATCCTCTTCCAATGATGCTCTCTGGCTTTGGCAAAGCATGGGTCACAGAGACCCTTGCTTACAAGATTTATCCCGGTTGCGCTTACATAGACACAACAGTTGACGCGATGTTTGCTATTCTTGATAAATATAAAAAGAACACTGGAAAGGAGCTTGACGCAGAGGATATTACAGAGATTATTGTAGAGGCGACTGCATTGACCGTTGAAATGGATAGACTTAGCAAAGTTGGGATTAGTTTTGACCCGCTTAATCCAGTGAGCGTGAACTTCTCCATTCCTGGCAATCTGGCTCTGGTTTTGCTCAAGCGCAAGCTAACCGGCGAGGATTTGACAGAGGAAAATCTTCAGGCGAATGCGGATAAGATCAAATTGTTGGGCGGACGCGTGAAGCTCAAGCATAATCTGGATCTGACCGTGGATATGCTCAGAAAGATGAATCCAGTGCTGAAAATCAATGAGCTGTTCCGGACACTTAGCCTGCGCGGTCTCGCGCAGGCGCAACGCCGGATCAATCAGCAGTATGGCAGAAGAATGGGCTTGGAGTTTGAGCCGCTTCTGGAATTCCTGCGCAAAAACGCGTGGCTTACGCTCAAAACAGCGGTTCAAGGAGCGAGATTCCGGATGGGAAAACTGGTTGCAGGAAAAGCCGGAGAGGGCAAAGCATGGAGCCTTGCGGATGCGGACCTGGAAAATTTCACGATGCCATTTAGCGCCATTGTCTCGGTCAAGCTAAAGAACGGAGAGATGTTAACACACCGTCAGGATATTCCTTATGGAGGACCCGGAGAGCCTCTGGAAGAGAGAAAGAAACTTATGCTAAATAAGTTTATGGTTGAAACAAGAGATGCGCTTTCGGAAAAGGAAGCGAGAGATGTTGCGGAAAAAATTTTAAGGTTTGAGGAATTTAACTCGTGCGAAGAAATTCTGGGAGGGATTTGTGGGAAATAGACATCTAAAAATATTTTTTTTGGTCTTGGGGATTTTTTTATTTTTCAAACCAGGGGAGAGCCAGTTTGCTCAAACTCCGCTCAAAAGCCCGGCTCAGCCGTATATAGAAGCAGGAGACAGATTGTATGAGCAGGGAAAACTCAAAGAGGCTCTCTCAGCATACGAGCAAGCTCTTGCGATTGAGCCTAAAAATCAATATGTGTCATTTCAGATCATCCGCATCAATGTAAAATTAGCCTCTGGAGAAAAACCCATCACAGAGGCTCTCCCTTCCCGCGATTACACGAAAATCTCAAGAGAACTCGGTCCCTATTACAAGGACAGCGTAAATAAATTCGCCATCAAATATCCAGTTGGATGGCTGGTTGACAATAGCGACCCGTATTTTAACTTGAAGCTCATTGACCCGTATTATGAGGCATTTATTTTTATTAAATCTGTCCCGACCCCTCAGCCTCTTCAGATCAGCTACGAGTTCCAATCGCAGGTTGAGAGCCTAGTTAAAAATATCGTTGCCCAGGTTCCAGGAGCCAGATTGGGCTATTGCAACTTTGAGAAGCTCCTGGACCAGACAGTTTTAAGAGTGGAGGTCATCTATCAGGCTGGACAGAATATCATTGTTATCAATTCCAGAGTCCTGATTGAGCTTGACCGCGCAGTAATCGTGACCTGGGTGACGCAGGAAAAACTTCTACCATATTTCCGCGTCTTGCTGGAAAGCTCAGTCGCAACTATTACTCTTAATCCGCAGTGAAATATGCCCCAGGTCCTCTTCTTGCAAACTGACTGGCTGGAGCATCTTGGTCCCCTCTACCTCTCAGCTTATCTAAAGCAAAAAGGATTTGAAACCTCTCTATTCATCTCTCGTTCCCCCAAAAAGATCGCGCAAGAAATCCAGAAGACTATGCCAGAAATTCTCGCATTCTCGCTCTCAAGCGCTGGTCACAAGCGTGCGCTTGAATTACTCTCTCAAGTAAAAAAACATACAAATATCCCGGTCGTCATTGGTGGTCCTCATCCAACCTTCTTCCCGGAAGTGCTGGCTCATCCTGCTATTGACTTTATTATTCGCGGAGAAGCTGAACAAAGCCTGCTGGAACTGCTAAATGCCCTGACAGATAAATCCAGCCTGGAAAAAGTCCCTGGAATTGGATATAAAAAAAACCGAGAGCTGAAATATAATCCGCCTCCACCTTTGATAGAAAATCTAGACCAGCTACCATTCCCGGATCGCTCCCTTTATCTGCGCTATGGTTTTTTCCGCAGACTAAAAATGCGTCGTGTGATCACCTGTCGCGGATGCCCATTTAATTGTAGATATTGCTTCAACGCACCGCTCAGGGAAATTTATCATAACAGGGGCAAATATGTGAGACAGCGCTCTCCGGAAAATATCATCTCTGAGCTAAAGCAACTTAAGCCCATAAGCCAAACCATCAATTTCGTTGATGACAGCTTTGGATTAAACCCTGAAATAGCCATGGAGCTTTTAGCGCGCTATGAAAAAGAGATTCAGCTTCCTTTTATCATAAATTTAAGACCCGAGCAGGTGAATTCCAGATTGGCGCAAGCTCTTGCAAAAGCTGGTTGCCACTGCGCCCAGCTCGGAATTGAATCCGGAAATGATGCGCTCCGGGAAAATATCCTTGGCAGAAAAATCTCAAAGGAAACAATTAAAGCCTCAGTCGCTTATTTAAAAGAAAATGGAATAAAAGTATTAACCTACAATATGCTCGGAATTCCTGGGGAAACTCTGGAAAACGGGTTTGAAACCATCAGGCTTAACCGGGAATTGCAAATAGATTTTCCCCGCTTCTCCATCTTCCAGCCATATCCCGGAACCGAACTGGGAGAGGAGGTTGTAAAAAAAGGATTGGCGAAAAGAGAGGAGCTACTGGAGAAATTTTCAGGTAGCTATTTTCATAAAAGCCCGATCAATCTTCCTGAAATCAGGCATCTGGAAAATCTCCAGAAGCTATTTTTACCTGCCATCAAATTCCCAAGTCTGGAACCGCTAATAAAACATCTAGTTAAACTTCCTCGCAACCCGGTCTTTGACCTCGCGTTCCTCTCCCCCCTCGCCCTCCAATATCGCCGGGCAACTAATCTCTCAATTTCCGAAACTATTGAATACGGTTTGAAAAATTTTTTCCTTTATCTACAGTAAAAAAATTTGATTCAAGTTGATTAAAATTATATTTAGAAAAAATGAACAGACGGACTGAACTTTAGAACAAAGGATGCAAAAAACGAAAATTTTAGTTCAAGCTGACCCCTCAACTTGCATGACTGATTCCGGAGCTATCTGCTCATCATAAGATACTGCCCAAGAACAAGTGCGCGTGAAAATATGGCAATTGAGCTAAAGAGTCCGGAATGGCAAAAGCTGGTCAAGATTATCAATGCCCAGCAATGCCATACATAATCTCTCCAATCCGAGCGACACACCTGCGCAATTAGGCAGACCCAGCTTGAGGCTCGCTAAAAATTTCTCCGGCAGAGAAACCTGCTCTCTCTTCAAGTTTTTTCGCTTCTTTATCTCAGTTTTGAATCGTTTTTTCATTTCCTCTGAATCCGTCTCCTCGCTGTACCCATTGGCGATTTCAAGACCATTGATATACAACTCAAATCTTTCGCAGACCAGCTGTTCTTTATCCTTAATTTTTCCCTGCATTGCAAATTCAGATGGCCAATCATAAATCAAAATCACTCCTTGAGCTTTTAGCCAGGGAGAGAGCCATTCCACAAGCGCAAGTTCAAAAAGCTCGCTCCAGTCCAGACCCTTGACCCGGAGAGAAGAGTTTTTCCTCTGAATAGCGAGCGCTAAGTCCTTTTGAGTCCTCAATTGCAAAAAGTCAATCCCTGCTGAGTCCAGCAACGCATCCCGCATCGTCAATCGCCTGATCTTTCTGATTCCAAAAAGCTGTCTCAGCATCTCCGAAAGCTCATCCATCAAATCCATATAATTCCAGTTAACATGATACCATTCTGCCATTGTAAACTCCGGATGATGAGTCTCGCTTAATTCTCCCTGCCGAAACACCGGTCCTAAATAGAAAATCCTTTCAAAACCTGACACAAGCATCTGCTTCATTAAAAGCTCTGGAGAAGTTTGAAGATAAAGCTGGCGCTTGAAATTCGGGTCAAACACTGATTGGAAATCCACCCGAAAGGATTCCAAGTTTAAATCTGGAACCGTCTCCGCATAAAGCGTTGGGACTAAAACCTCCAGATAGCCTTTCTCTTTTAGCCAATTGCGAATCTGGTCGCGCGTTTTGAGGAGGGAAAGATAATTTTTTCGCTTTTGTTCTTGAGCGAAAAAAAATTCCGGTCCTGAGTCGTTCTTGAACATTTGAGACCTATAGCCATTCTGCCTCATCGCATCTCCGAAACCTGAGCAAATCTTTAAGCCGGCTCTGCATTGTGGTCGTATTTATCCCGAAAACTTTTGCCAGTTCAGAGGAAAGCGCGCCAAGTTTTTCTGGTCCAAGTTTCTTCAACTCTGAGGCTGGAACCATCCGGCTGAGCATAGGCAAAGGAACCATCATCTCAAGGGCAAAATAGTCAGCTTCCATTTCTTTTGGATTTAGCGCAGGAGGCTCGTAAATCCGGAATCTGCGATGAATCTGACAGCGATGCTCCTTATTGCGGTGAAGAAATGAATGAGCTATCTCGTGAGCAATAGTAAAGCGCGCAGTAGGCTCACGCGCAGTCAATCGGAATCGGATAATCTTTTCTGTACCACGCAAAAGTAACTCGCCGTCATAACCGGTTGGAAGACGCGAGCCAATGACCTTATACCCTGGAAACATCTCAAAAAAGCGCGTGAATGTGAACGGAGGGGACTTGAAGCCAAGCTGATGATGAATATAACTCACCGTGGCAATAATTTTGTTCTCCTGTTCTACTGTTATTCTTCCCATCAATTCTCCTTGAATGTGAATGCGTTTTTGCCAGCGCACCAAAACTTTATTCGCGATTATTATACAGCATCTCTGCTAGAGAGTCGCTCCCGAGCGTGGCTAGAATCCGATAATCCTTATCTCGCTCCATTTTATAATTCCTGAAAAACGGCTGAAGGTATTGAGGCCAATCAATAACATAAACAATTCCTTTGTCCCGGATATAACTCCCAAGATAATTCCCTTTAAGCGCCTTATACGCGCTTATGCTCATCTTGCCGTCAAGATTGTAAACCGTATAACCCTCTGGCGTCAGGTAATAATGGTAAATACCGGATTGAAAACACCCAATAGGCGCATTTTCAGGCAGATTCTTCTTTATCCATTCAATATTCTCCAGCCGATAAAAATTCATATAATACTTCTGATTCATCTGCTTATACATCACTCCATAAAAATCCAGATAGACTAAAACAAAAACAAGGCAGGCGCAAATAATTCCAAATAAAACCGGAACCTTTCTTAAATAATGATGCCAGAAAATCGCGATATAAAAACTCAATAGCAAAATCAACGGCGATAAATAGCGCGGAATAAACCAGTGAGCCGTGGTTGGAATCAGATATCCAAGCGTCAGAAACGCGCCAGCAAAGATAAAAGAAATCAAAGGCAATCTCAAAACCTTTTCTCGTAATTTTCTATCAAATATAAATAAGACCAGCCAGATACCTGAGCCTATGACCAAAAGGATAAAATTCAGCCTGTTCCAGTGACGGAAAAAAGTATAAAACGAAAATGGATAAAATATAGGCAGACGCAGAAGAGCCTTGATGCTCATTACAGCGCGCCATTTAAAAGTCATCTTCTGCCAGAATTGTAATTTAGCAAACAATGCGCTTACCGGTAACGGATTAGCCCAGAGCCATAAATTATAAAAAACCCACGGAAGAGCCAGCGCCAGAAACACCAAAAATCCGATGAAAATAAAATAAAGATTTTTCCTTGTTGTGCGAGCGACTTTAGTCTCTACATTCTCTGCGCAAAGCGCTCGTGCTCCAATTTTATCTGCGCGATAGCTATGCCAAACCCCTGCAATCCATAGCGGAATCAGAATCAAACAAACATCTATCCTCGCCAGAAAACAAATTCCGCTGAGCAAGCCAAGATAAACCCAGTCCCGCAACCCGGGATTTTCATTCAGCCGAATCCTTTTTAGATAAACATATACCAGCAAGCTCAAGCAGAAAAAATAAAGCCCGGTCTCAAGACCGTTCACAGACTGTTCAAATGCAAATACGCTTGTGAGCCATAAAATCGCTGAAAAACAAGCTAAACTTTTTTCTGAAAACAAAAGCAGTCCAGAACGATAAACCATAAATCCGCCTAGAAGGAAAAAGAGCCCGCCAACTAATAGCGCCAGCTTGAGCGGGAAAATCAACGAGCTTTTGAACAGAAAAATAGGGCTGAGAAAAAATAACCACAATGGCTGAAAGCCATTAGTCCATTCTCCGTTGTAAGTAATGCCTTTACCATCCGCCAGGTTCCGCGCAATTGCAAAATAGTAATAAGCGTCTTCCTCACAATGCGCGGTTGCCCAGCCAGACCAGAAAAATGGCATAAAAACATAAACCAGTAAAACTAAAATAGCCACATAGAAATTCGCCTGAAGCCATGATTCAGTTTTATCATTCTCAATCATTGTCTCATTTGGTTCAGTTTATATTGTTGCGCTTGTTATGTCTAGCAGGCTGTTGAAAAACTCTCTCTTTAGCACAAACTACGAAAAAGAGTCTCCTCTCCCTGGATGGGAGAGGAACAAGGAGAGGGTGATCTTTTCCTTGATTTTCAAGGCGTTCAGCGGTTCAGGCATAATCATCAATCCCCCTCTCCCCAACCCTCTCCCACGAAGGGGAGAGGGCTTTAGGGATTTTTTCAACAGCCTGCTAGTTCTGTGCGCCAAGTTAGAAAACGGAAAAGCCTCTGGACAATGCCGGATTGAAGCAAAAAATGGTGGGGAAATTTCTTTCGCGCAACTTATTGCCCGGAGCGGTTTGTTTCCAAGAGTTCCATTACATAATCCCCCTGCTGTTTGGTGATAATTCTGTAATCAATGCCACGCTTAAAATTATACTTTACAACAAACGGACTAAGATAATATGACCAGTCAATCAAATAAACTATTTTTTGCTCCTGAAGATATTTGTCCAGACGACCATCGCGCAAAGCACGGAGCGCGGCAAGGCTGACCCTGCCATCAAGGTTTTTAACAGTCCAGCCCTCAGGAGCCAGATAGTATTCATAAATACCGGACTGAAACGCGCCAATCGCTTTATCGCGCGGAATGTTCTTCCGAATCCAGTCCATATTCTGAAAACGATATAAAGGTAAATGCTCTACAGGATTGCGCATTCTCACCAGAGCGCTCATAATGTTCATTAAAAGCGCACCTGCAAGCAGGGTTATGCTCACCGCGGCAAGCACTGCTGGTTTCCTTCCAAGATACCGGAGCCAGAAAGCAGAGCTGTAAAAAATAGTAAGCAGAATCAGAGGTGATAGATAACGCGTTATATACCATTGCGGAATGATGAAAATCAGATAGCCAGCAATCAGCAAAGCCCCAGCCACGAGCAATGGTCTTAATGGCATCTTGTTCACAGTTACACGCAGTTTCCGGTCAAAAGCCCAGCAAATCCCCCAAGCAAAAATCCCTAGCGCTAGCAAAATAGACTCTGCCCAATGATAACTCCTCCAGTAAAGAGTTGCCCAGGAAAAAGGATAGAACAAGGGAATACGGAGAAGGGAAATGATGGTCCCCTGCACACGCTTTAAGAAAGTCATTTCCTGATGAATCTGCGCTGAGGCAAAAACACCGCTCGCTGGCAAGGGATTGCCCCAGAGCCAATAGTTATACCCGACCCAGGGAAGCGCAAACGCCAGAAAGACCAAAAATCCAAGTCCCACCTTCAAAAAAGTGTGCATCCATGCCTGCGCTGAATTTAATCCGCTATCACGGGATTTTATCCACGAATAATAAAATCCTGCTAACCAGAGCGGAAGCAGAATGAATCCAGCGTCAATTCTGGTCAGGAAACAAAGCCCGGAGATAAGACCCATTAGCGCCCAGTCCTGAAATGATGGCGCAGGATTCAGCCGAACTCGTTTCAGATATATAAAAATCAGAACGCTCAGACAAAAATAATATAATCCTGTCTCCAAGCCCTTGAGCGCCTGCTCCAGCGCGAAAATACAACTGAGCCAGAGAATAGCCGCGAAACCAGGCAGATTCCGCTCCGAGCTCAGAAGCTGTCCAGAGCGATAAATCACCAACCCGCTTAGCACACAAAAAAATCCGCTCAGGAAAAGTGCGATTTTTACTGGAAAGAAAGGAGAGACATTGAGCAAAAACAACGGACTCAGCAGAAACATCCACAATGGCTGGAATCCATTGGTCCATTCTCCACCGTAGGTTATGCCCCTGCCTTGCGCCAGGTTGCGAGAAATGGAAAGATAATAATAAGCGTCGTCTATTACCTGCGCCTTAGCAAAATCGTCCCAGACCAGTGGCAACAAAAGATAGACCAGGCAAAAAACCACCAGCGCATAAAAATTCAGCTTAAGCAATTGCCCGGTATGGTTTGTTTGTTCCATCGCGCTCAGAGTTTTTGCGTCCTTTGTGTCTTGGGTGAAATTATATTCCAAAAAAGTGTTTCACTCCCGAGAGAATATATTGCACCGCGAGCACAATTAAAATCAAGCCCATAATCCGGGTAAGCAGGTTCAGACCGGTCTGTCCCATTAGACGGAACAATTTTTCCGCCTGCAAGAATAAAATAAATGCAATAATAAGCGCAATCAGGGCACAGCCAAGAATAATTAGCTTACTCGCAAAAAGCTTATGCTGGTCAGCCAGAACCAGCACAGTTGTAATGGCTCCCGGACCAGCCAGCATCGGAACCCCTAGAGGCACAAGGGAAACATCGCCACGCTCCGCGCTCTCAATTAGCTCATCCTTTTTATGCTTCATCCCTAAAGGATAGGCAAAAAGCATTGGCATACCAGCCATAAAAATAATCACTCCGCCCCCTACCTGAAACGCGGAAATAGATATTCCGAAAAAGTCCAGAATATATCTGCCAACAAAAGTGAACACCACAAGAACCAGAAACGCGAATGCGCAAGCCTTGAACGCAATAGCGCGTTTCTGTGAAGGCTCCGCTCCTTTGACCAAAGCCAGAAAAATGGGCACAGCTCCAAACGGGTCTATGATCGCAAACAGCGCAATAAAAATTGTCAGAACCTTAACCGCATCCATCATTATTTTCTCTTTTCATAACAGAATCCTATTGGATTGAGCGTTTCATTTCTCCCACAGGACAAACCGACATACATAGATGACAATTGGAATGATAACCCAGCATCAGGGTTTGAACAACCTCGCCAAGCCAGTCTCTGGTCGTGAACATACTTTTTAAAAGATGCCTCACTTTCATCCCTCCAAGAAGCGGTCTGGTTAAATAGCTCCGACATCTCATCACATCCACTGGCTTGTCTTCAGTTCCTTCATCAAACGCCCTGACTGGACATACTTCAACGCATTTATTACAATGCGTGCAAACATCCTCTTTCAAAGGCTCGTCTGGTTCAAGCTCAGCTTCAGTGAGCACGCTTGCGAGCCTGTGCCTTGGTCCAAATTGCGGAGTGATCAGCAAATTATTCCTTCCACGCGTGCCCAATCCAGCGGCAATCGCCGCATTCCTGTGAGCAAACTCGCCAATAAAATTTCTGCGCCCGAGAAACTCCACTGGCATCGTGCTTGGAATAGCAACTGAGAGAAATCCCTCATCCTCCAGCGCTCGCGCAATCCGTGCCGCCGCACTATCCACAAAAGAATATGCCATTAAAATATCTTTAATCGCTGGTTTATATCGCTTATGGTTTGAAATCGCACCATATGATTGTCGCGCCAGTATTACCACAACGCTTTTCGCGCCTGGCAAAATTTCTCGCGCTTGCCTAGGAGGATAACTGAGCGGTATCCTGTCCACACTCGCAATACCAACTAAATCCGCTCCTGCATTCCGCACAATCTCAAGGAAAATCCCTTTCCGCCTATCAGCCATTGCGCTTTATCATATCTATTTTTTCCCTTAAAAAGCAAATTCCCTCGCTTCAGCCAAGCAATTCCGCAAACCATTGCCGGAATGATGGGGTGGGTGAAGAATCAAGCTGGTTGAAGTCTATACCCTTTCTGACTTCGCGGAAACCATTTCCCGGACTGGAAGGTCATAGAGCGGATTGTCAGGTCGGTTTTTATAGAAAAGCTCTAAGCGGCGCTATGTCCGTTATTTGATATATCCCAGCGCCTTTAACTTTTCAATCTGGTCCTGGTCCAGTTTAACCTTTTCCGCCTCGCTCTTCGGTATCTCAAAAATATCTTTATATCTCTGGTTATAGAAATGGAAGCTGGTTAGCTTGTGCCTGAATGATTCTATAATCTCGTTTGAAAATGTTCCTGCTTTTTTCAGGAAATTTTCAAGGTCGTTGTTCATCAGCAATAAATTATTTTTCTCTTTTGGGTCTGAACTGGTCAGATAAAATTCCTCCTTTTGCTCATTGCCCTTTTGATAAAAAAGAAAATTCTGTGTGCGTAAAGATGTTTGATTCTTTATGAACGAGTCCTCACTATAAGCGCTGAGAAAAGCTTTCCGCTTGGATAGCAAGGCATCCTTCAGGCTTACTCCCTGCATCTGGCTAGGCACAGGCGCATTGATCAAATCAAGGATAGTAGGCGCAAGGTCTATCAGCCTGACCTGTCCTTTATTCACTTTTCCAGCTGGAATAACTCCAGGCCAGTAAAAGATCAAAGGCACAGTGATAGTTTCAGTGTAAAGCCGTTTATGCAGGAAATCATTATGCTCTCGGAATTCCTCACCGTGGTCAGCGGTGATAATCAGAAGGGTTCTCTTGTCTCCAAGAATACCTTTTGCTTTCAGTTCCTCAAAAAACTGTCCCAGAATTTTATCCGCATATAATATACTGCCATCATAAAGCGCTTCAAAATGTCTGGTGTCGCGCTCAGTGATCCTTGAGAGGTCCATTTCATCTCCCTTGAATTCCTTCTGTCCCCAGTAAATGGTATGGATGGAGATATATTTTTTTGACTCGGCAAGCTGTTGAAGGGTTTTAGCATCATCAATGATCCATCCCTTATAATCTGGGTCAAAAATTTTGTTGTAAGGCGCAGGCGGGACATATGGGTCGTGCACCTGATAGGTATGTAGAAACAGGAAAAACGGCTCATCTTTAGGAACCTCTGATAGCCATTTAAACACCGGGTCAAAATTCTTCCAGTTTAAGCGATGCATATTTTCTTCCCAAATGTCAAATCCTCGCTCAAAACCAAAGCCTTTTGTCACTTGCGCGCCTCCAGTGAACGCGGCTGTATGATAGCCGTATCCCTTGAGGATTTGAGGCAGAGTAGTCCAGGTCGGGTTCAGGCTGAAGAAACTTTCATCATCATAGGATTTATGCACACCGTGAATCTCAGGATAAAGAGAGGTGAGCATTGTCATATGACTGGGAGCGGTCTTAGGGGCTTGGCTGATCACTTTCTCAAATCGTGTGCCATCTTTAGCAAGCCTATCAAGATTTGGACTCGTGTTTCTGTAATAGCCATAACAACCAAGATGGTCTGCGCGAAGGGTGTCTATGGACACAAAAATAATATTTACTGGATTTAAACTAAAAGACCTGGAATGATCAACCTGATAAATCGCATCATCTTTATAATACCTTTCCTTCTCGCCAGCCTCCTTTGTTTTAAATCGCTCGCTTGCGAGATAAATTAATCCGGGCTTGGAAAAAGGGCTTAAGAACTGGTCAATATAATCGTGCGGAGCATTTAGCCAGATGTAAAATTGGTTATCAGCAAGTAGATAATCCGGTTTTTGCCTGAGAGCGTATTTGCTCACCCAGTTTATGTTTTCTATTGGCAACATATACCAGTAGTTTCCGCTGTAAAGCGCAGGATAGGGCTCAGAAGCCATAATAATTTTTCGCTCCGCTTTGATGGTCTTTTTGATCCATTCTGCCTCGCCTTTAACAGGCTTTTGTTTGTTATAGAGTAGATTATGGACCAATGAGTGAGGATGAAGGAAGAGCAGAGGTAGCGCCCAGAAGCCTATCCAGGCAAGCGGGATGATGCGGTTATGGAAATGGATGCTCGCGTTCTGGGCGATTCTGGTCCGGAGGCTTTCTATGCCTGCGCCTGCCCATATAACTAGGCAGAGACAGAGCGGTAAAAGGTATCTATCAAGAACAGAGATAGTAAGCGGGATGATAAATAGTAGGGGAAGGAACCAGAATAAGAGATAGAAATGTGCGCTAAAATTCCGAAGAGCCTGGTCCCATTTTAGAATTAGCCCGATGATAAGGACCAGTATGCACAGGGATATTACCGGAGGAGTGATGCGGTTGCCCTGAAAATCGCGTTTTATAATCAGCTTAAAATCCTCCCAGACCCAGCTCAGATAAATTTTTGGATGATTCCGAATAAGCTCCAGCGGAGAGTTGTTCCGCGCGATCTCATATGTAAGAAGTTCAGTTGCGTCACGATTTAATGTCCGCTCCCGGATAAACCATTCCTGGTCTTCTTCAAATTGATAGCCTTTTTTGAAAAACTCCATCCGGAAGCGAAGCCCCCAGATTTTGTCCTTCTGATAATTATACAGGTCATACGGAAGCGCAAAGATATAAAAGCCAACAAGGACCAGAGCTAGGAATCTGGCGAATTGAGCAAAGCTGAGCTTTTTCTGGAATAGCCAGAACCAGATAAGTATTGCAACTAAGCTCACAAGACCGGCAACTGCCTGTTGCCTTGCTAGATAAGCGATTCCAAGAAAAACTCCAGAAACAAACGCAGGCAGAGTTTTTTTCTCATCAATCATCCGCCAGCCAAATAGCATAGAAAACCCTACCAGGAACAGAAACACAGGCTCTGAATAGGCATTACTCCCTACTTCCACCAGAAGCGGATAAGAAACCAGAAGCGCACAAGCGAGCAAGCCAACCTCAACTCGGAACATCCTTCTCGCTAAAAGAAACACCGGAATGAAGAGAAGACCGCTGAAGATAATGCTCGCGATTTTTGCCGCATCAGCCCAGCTGGGAATAAATAAATGAAACAAAAGAATTGTCGCGGGATAAACAGGCGGATAGTAATGGTCAAGATTTGCCATCCAGTAAGGTGTGCTCAATTTGCCCTGCGCAAGGCTCCAAGCATGCATAATGTAGCCTGCTCCATCAAAATAAATCTGGGCGCGGTTAGACACTACTCCTCGGAGTCCAACTGCTATCAAGGCTAGAATCGCTATCCAAATCCACGCTTTTTTATTTTCCATATATCACCATCCGTAAAAAATAGTTATAGACATTTTATTAAATTACTGGCTTATTGCAATTCTCTCATCCCCAGGTTTCTGAAAAAAGAAAGACCGGAAGGCTAAACCACCACCTTCCGGTCCTTCTTACAACTAAATCAGAATTAGTCTAAGAGTTCAATCAATCCAGCCGCGCCCATTCCGCCTCCAATGCACATAGAAACCATTCCCCACTTCTTGCCCAGCCTCTGAAGCTGAGCGATCAAGGTTGCAGTCAGCTTTGCGCCTGTGCATCCGAGCGGATGTCCAAGAGCAATTGCTCCTCCACAGATATTGACCTTGTCTTCCCAGCCAGGGATGTTCAACTCGCGGAGGGTGTACCATGCCTGGCTCGCAAACGCCTCATTGATCTCAAACAGGTCAATGTCCTCAATTTTCTTCCCAACCCTGTCCAGCAATTTCGGAATCGCCCATCTAGGTCCCACTCCCATTTCCTCAGGAGGAACAGCAACTGTCTGGAAGTTATGCAATTTGGCGATTGGCTTAATACCGAGTTCATCACATTTTTCTCTACTCATCAAAATTGAAATTGCGGCTCCATCAGTTGTCTGCGAGGAATTGCCAGCTGTCACGGTTCCTCCAGCCTTGAACACCGGGGGCAATTTTGCCAGAATCTCCATATTGGTCTCTGGTCTTACCCCATCATCAGCGTCAAATGTAAAGGTCTCTTTAACGCTCTTGCCGTCTTTTTGCTTGTATCTAACTGCCTGGACAGGAACTATCTCCTTGAAGTAGCCTTTTTTCTGCGCCTCTGCCGCTTTTTGATGAGAGCGCATTGCCAGCCTGTCCTGCTCCTCCCTGCTAATGTTATATTTCGCGGCTACTATCTCCGCTGTTATGCCCATTGAAACATAAGGCTCAGGATAACTTTCGCTCCAGTCTGAATTAGGCCGCTGGACAAATCCTCCCATAGGCACCCTGCTCATACTTTCCAGACCCCCTGCTATCACGATGTCCGCCCAGCCAGCCATAATAGTCTGCGTGGCAATCGCAATCGCCTGCAACCCGGATGAACAAAACCGATTTACCACCTGTCCCGGAACCCCGAAACTACCAGGCTCTTTCCGACCTATCCCGGCGCGGAGCGCAATCAGACGCGCTACATTCAACCCCTGCTCCCCTTCTGGAAAAGCGCATCCTAAAACAAAATCTTCTATCATCTCCGGCTTTAAATTAGGAACTTTTGCCAGAGCCGCCTGAATTACCTGAACGCAAAGGTCATCAGGTCGCGTGAACCTAAGCCCTCCCCTGCGGGAATTCCCTCCACCACTTCTAACCGAACAAACTATCAATGCTTCTTTCATCTTTATTTCCTCCTTTCGTGCCAAAAGACACGCATGTCTTATTCTGTAAAACCCCTGGACGAATTCAATTTCACCCTAATTCCTCAACGGCTTCCCGGTCTTAAGCATATGCTCAAGCCTCTCCTGGGTCTTCTTCTCCGCGCATAGTTCAACAAAGACCTGGCGCTCCAGAGTTAAGATGTCCTCCTCGCTCACCAGAGAGTTTTCTGGAACATTTCCACCGCTTAAAACCCACGCAAGCTTGCGTGCAATAAACGCATCATATTCACTCGCATAATTGCCTTTGGTCATATTGTAAAGAACAGCATTAACCATTCCCCGGAAATTTTCGCCCATTACCCGTAGCTTGACTTTTTCCGGTGGCTTAAATCCTGCCATTGCCATTGCCAGAACCTCGCGCTTGGCTTCCGCAATCAAATGGTCCCGATTAAACAGGATTTTATCCTGCGGTCTTAAAAAACCCATTTCCCGCGCCTCTGCCGCACTGTTAGAAGTGCGCGCCATTGCAATTGACTCAAATACTGGCTGGATAAACGGCGTCAAATCCCTTATCTCCGCCCTCTTCGGAATATAGCCCTGCCAGTTCCTGAGAAGAAGCATTGTGCCTCCACCACCAGGAATCAATCCAACTCCAACTTCCACCAAGCCCATATACAAATCAGCCGCGGCAACCATCTTATTAGAACTCATCGCAACCTCAGCTCCCCCTCCTAATGTCAATCCATGAGGCGTGGCAACCACTGGAATTTTAGAATAATACAGCTTGAGATTAGCGTCCTGGAAGGACTTGACCTCCTGCTCTATCATCTTAAACTGACCCGTCCTTGCACCCTCCAGAATCACATTGATATTCGCACCTGCGCTGAATGCCCCGGGTATCTCATTGGTCTGATTCCCAATAACCAACCCAACTCCCTTTTCCTCTGCTAGATCAACAGCCCGACTGAGCATATTCCACATACTGGAATCCAGAGCGTTCATCACAGAGTGAAACTCAACACAATAAACCCCGTCTCCAAGGTCAATAATGCTAGAGGTGGGTCCCTGCTCAATAACCTTTTTCTGAGAGCGCAAATCCTTGAGAATAATTATGTTCGGGTTATCTGGAATTTGAACATACTTCTGCTTCTTAAAATCCCAGTAATACCGCTTGCCAGCTTTTGTTAGGTAAAACGATTTTGCCTTCTTCTTGAGCATATCCTCAATTTTTTTAGGAACCTTGAAACCTTCAGCCTTCATCCGGGCAACTGATTCCTTTAATCCAACCGCATCCCATGCCTCAAACGGTCCAAGGTCAAAATTAAATCCCCATTTCATCCCATTATCTATGTCCACAATCGTGTCGCATATCTCCCCAACCTTCTCCGCGGCGTAAATACTTGACCCCGCAAAACACTTCCAGGCGTATCTGCCATACTTGTCATCCATATTAACAACTGCCTTGATCCGCTTGCCAGGGTCCTTCTCAAATGCAATCAAGGCTAACTTGTCACTCTTCTCTGTCTTCTGGTCTACATATTCCAGTGTCTTGGGGTCTATAACCTTAAAGGTCTTTTTGTCCAGACGCTTGTAAAAACCACCATCGGTTTTATTGCCCAACAGCTTCTTCTCAACCATCTTTTCAATGAATTCCGGCAACTTGAAATATGCATCAGCTTCTTCAGCCTTTACAACTGCGGATGTATTGTGTGCAATATGAACCAGAGTGTCCAAACCTACCATATCCGCAGTCCGAAACATCGCACTCTTAGGCCTTCCCATCGGAGGTCCCATCACCAAATCCGCTTCCTCTATACGCAAACCCATCTCAACCATTGTCCGAATCGCATAAATTAGCCCCCCTACGCCAACCCGATTCGCAACAAAGTTCGGAGTATCCTTCGCCAAGACCACGCCCTTGCCAAGCTCCCGCTCAACCCATTGAGCCATAAACTCCACTATGTCCTTCTTGGTCTTTGACCAGGGAATCACCTCACATAAGTGCATAAACCGAACAGGATTGAAAAAGTGTATCCCCACAAAATACTTCTGCATCTCAGGGTCTAGCACAGTCGCTATCTTCTTCAATGGAATACCGCTCGTGTTAGTGGCTACTATCGCATTCCCGTTCCAGTAGTTTTTAACCCTCGCAAATAAATCCTGCTTGATCTTCAAATCCTCAACAACTGCCTCAATTATGAAATCGCACTCCTTAAGCCAGTCCATATTGTCCTCAAAGTTGCCGACCCTGATCCGCTCCGCATCACTCTTGCTCATCAAACCACTTTGCTTTGATTTGACCTGTCCCTCAAGACCCTTTGCCGCAAAACGATTCCGATTCGCAGGAATCTTCTTCTCCTCTTCTGTCAGGTTGGGTGGAACTATGTCCAGCAGAAAAACCTCTATCCCAGTGCTTGCCAGATGCGCCGCAATTTGAGACCCCATAACTCCAGCACCCAATACCGCGGCTTTCTTTATCTCTCTTTTCTTCTTCATCTCTCCTCCTCTCTTCGTGACGCGGACTATCTTGTCCGCACACTTAATTATTATTATCTTCCTGGCGCAGACAACCCTGTCCGCCCAGTATTCTTTATAAACTTCTTGAGTGAATTCTTAACAACCACCAGCTCCTCAAGAGCTATCCCTTTGGTCAAATCCTGATACGCCTGCTCAAAAATAGCAGAAATCTGAGGCTGTAACATCCTGCCCTTTTCTGTGAGAGAAACCCTCCATACCCTCCGGTCTCGCGGATCGCTCTTACGGCTAACTAGCTTAGCCTTCTCCATACGGTCTATCAACCCAGTCATACTGCTTGCCTCAAGACCTATACGGCCCCCAAGCTCCGAGAGCGTCTGCGCATCCTTTTCCCATAAACAATTCAACACTCCAAGATAGGACGAGGAAAAACCCCTGAGACCATTGCTGGAAAAAGAGCGGTTTAAATACCTCGCAAGCGCAAAACTCGCCCGGTTCAAAAGAAATCCGAGTTCAAAGGTTTGTTTCGCCATCGTATTATTCGCATACATAATATCCGCTATCAAACTCTTTGTCAAGAAAAAAATCAATAAAATTTCTATCCACCGCACATGCGCAGAGAATTTAGCTTCCAGAGTCCGGAGCTTATGAATTGACGAATCCAAAATCCCGAAAGCTCACTAATCAGCATAAATTATTGATCTTAAAACAAAAAAATCTGTTCGGCTATACCGAACAAAACCCTTGAAAAATGCTTTTTCAATCGTATATTATCCAGTGGTTCTTTTGACATCATTGTTCGCTTTTCGCTTGAGCGGGAAGCGACTCATTGGGTTTGCGTTATTGGGACCTCGGCGCAAGAAGCTCACAGATACAACGGTGCGCGCTAGAGCCAAGGTAAGGGCACAGCCCTTGACCGGTTCTGAATGCTTGGAAGGAGGAGACTTAACGCCAGGCAGGCTAATCGTCTGCACCGCGTTTCGGCTCAAGCTTCCTTGTTTCTGAACCGGTTTTCAAGCCTCAAGGACCATTAGATTCAGGATCGGTTCACAGCAAAACATCTTGCGGTTCGGGCGCAAGCTTGATGGAGGTCAACGCTTCCGGTCTTGGGCTTCAACAGTGGAGTAAGCGGAACAGCAGAAGCAGATTAAGGAATGATAGGCAGAAAAGGCAGGCAGGAGTGCCTGCCCCCCTGGCAAGATTGCCTGCAGTCCTATATTTGCAAACCTGCTAATTACCAGCCCCCGGCATTGATAGAATTGCTTTTTGACAATTTAATAGCCAGGCAGGGTTACGACGGTTTCAGGGTTGCAGGGGGGCAAGGTTTCAAGCTCTGACCCTTGGGTGCAGGGTTAGGACCCTGCTTGTTCGGTGAGCCCGAACAGGCTATCCTGTCTTTTTTTAAAAGTGGGTCAAGGGACTCTGTCCCTTGCAGGTTTTCACCTGCACCGAATCTGGGACACCAGTGCCATTCTTTTTAAAAAGTGGGTCAAGGGTGAAAACCCTTGGGTCAAGGGGCACGCCCCTTGTCAAGGGTCTCTGACCCTTGGTTTTAATGCTGGGGCTGGGGCTCGCATCTCTTCCCATGTGTCTTATAATCTGAAATAGGCTGAATGTCCGCGCTGAGAGCTCTTGCAATGGATGACCAAGCGCTTTTGGATTGGAAATTTTTCGTAAAATGGCCTAAACTTTTTCTGAGTTGGAGATTCAGGACATCCAGAAATTTTTGTGGGAGCATAACTGGGCAATGCAGATGGTCTGGGAAAAGATATTTATCCCAATTCTGTTCAAATTGCTCAAACCGGTTTTAAGATTGCAGGACAGGTTCTGGATTCCGCTTTTGGAAAAAAGCATTATGTTCTGATTGAGACGGAAGGAGAAATGAATGTGAAAAATAAATGGTTTTTAGTCATTGTTCTATTGCTTCTGGCAATTTTTCTGGATAGCTCTTCTGTGCGTGTGCGGGACAGCTTGAGGATACAGGAGACAGTTTTTGCTAGAAAAGAGAATGGGGAGACCATGCAACGAATCAGGCTCAGTCTTGCAGGAGGTTTTCCACTGAAGTTTATGGTCCAGGCAAAAACCGGGAGGCAAGAGATTGAGGAATCGTTCCAGTTCTCGGAGCCTGCAAAAGATATTTATTTGTTCCTTCCAGTATGCTCCAAGGCAAGCTGTGCAGTGGAGCTAAAAATTCTGGATGAGAATAGAAATTTTATCGCGGATGCCAATTTTGAATTGAAGGCTATGAGGAGATGGAAAATATATTTAGTGCCATTCACGCATACGGACATAGGGTTCACTCAATCTCAGAAAAAGGTTTTGCGCCAGAATCTGGAGAATCTCCGGCTGGAGCTAGGGCTGATTGAGCAAACTCGCGCCTATCCGGAAAAATCCCGGTTCAAGCTGTTCACAGAGGTTAGCTGGGCAGTTGATGAATTTTTGAAAAGTCCGGAGATGAGCGATGCGGAAAAGGGAAATTTGAAAAGAGCGATTCAGGCGAGAGATATTGAGCTGGGCGCTTTTTATATTTCGCATCAGAATAAGTTTATGCCTGATGAGGCGCTTTTCGCATCACTGGTTCCGGGCTTGAAAATAACTGATGAGCTGGGGGAGCCTCTCAGGACAGCTTGCCTGAATGATGTTTTTGACTTCTCATCAGTTGTTAAACCGCTTTTCAGCGCAGGCGTGAAATATCTAATAGTGGGTCCCAATGATGCGCGCTATATTGTCCCGCCTTTGTTTTATCTGATGCCTCCTGCTGGCAAAGAGAAAATTCTGGTCTGGCACACTGCTGGCTTGAACGGCTATGGAGAAAATTTTGACCTGAAGATGAGGCTTGCGCTTCCGCTCTCAGAGAGCGCTTTCTCTGAAATGGAGGCGCTCATCAATGAGCATCTGAAATCCATGGAAAATGGCTATCCTACTGCGACACTTTCCGAATACTATGATTATTACGGAGCGAGCTGGGAATATCCTTATGACGCTTATCTGCTTCCGTATTATCCTGTGATTAGCAAGGATAACCAGGCGCAAAATATCGCGGCATCTGAGATAGCGAAAAAATGGAATGAGAAATGGCTTTATCCGGAAATGATTGTTTCCACCCCAAGCGAGTTTTTTGAGTATGTGGATAAGAACTTTTCAGAGCGAATTCCGGTGATTAAAGGCGAGATGAGCGGTTTCTGGGGCGAGCAGATTTTTCTCTCTATGATGCAGGTTGATCCGCAAAAGGAAAGGAAGCAGAGGGAGTTTGAGAGAAACGCGGTTAATGCAGGGATGGCTCTGGCAGATAAGTTTTTAACCGGGGATTTAATTTTTAATCCTTGGGAGGAACTCCAGAAGAGTTATCAAGTTCTTATCCTTAATAACGATCATAATCCGGTCCCGGTGCCTTTTGGTGGAACCAAATACACTATGGCTGACATTAAGGACTGGAAGCACACGCGAAGGGACTGGATTGCGGAGATGGAGCAATCTGGGATTTCGGCTCTGGAAAAAGCTGAGGAGGGTGCGGAAAATGCTGTTTTGGGAATAACAGTTGGTAGGGAGCCTGCAAAAGTTTTTATGGATGGTGATGATTTTATTCTGGAGAATAGATTTTATCGCGTGAGGGTTGATGGTAAAAGTGGCGGGATAAAAAGTCTGCTTGATAAAGAGTTGAACAAAGAACTGGTTCGTCAGTCCGCGAGGTATCAACTCAATCAATATCTGCATGCGGTTCGGGGAGAGGATGGGGGATTGCGGGATTATCTGCAGGTTAGTCCGGGATTCATCTCTGTCAAAGTGCAGATTGGAGAGGATGGTCCTGAATTTGCCTCTATTAAAATAGATGGCAGTCTGGAGCGCAAGCTCTCTGGCGCTGATGTGCTTTCAAGAATTGCGGACAGAGCCTTTGGCATCAAGATTCCAGCAAGCACATTGAACGCAATCGCTGAGCTTTTGTTTTTCCAGAATAAAAAAGCTCTCAAGCTGAGCCAGGAAATCATCCTTCCTTCTGATGAAAAGCAGGTTCAGTTTATCCAGAGTTTTTCCGGCAATATGCCACAATGGGTGGAGCATATTTTCGCGTATCCGTTGAATTTCCCAGAAACCACTCCGATTGAATATGACGCTGGCTATAATCTTCTGAGCTTTACTCCTGCTTATCCGCTTGGCAAAGGCGATATTGTTCCTTCTGCAAAAAATACAAAAAATTTTCCCAGCATCAACGCCTCGCTGGTCCCGTTTCAATGGATGTATGGTCTGCCTCCGGATTTCACCTTCAGGAATTATCTAATGCTTAGACAGGATGATTTTGCTGTGGCGTTCACTTCGCGAGAGAGCGGAGCAGTGATTCCGGGAACCCTGAAGCCGGACCCGATTAAGGGACCATTTGGTGGAGGATTTTATCATCTAGGTCTGGGCTGGACTTTATGGGGATGGCTCGGTCTGGGAGCGAGTCTTGAGAATGATGTCAAAATTCACAGCGGCCTGACCAGCTATCTGGCAAAAAGCGATTCTGAGGCGCGAGACAAGGCAATGGATTTCAGCTGGAATTTCAATGGTAAAAGTGTCTCCAGAAAAATCCAGATCAATCCATCCTCGGTTAAGCTGGTGAATAGCTGGCTTGAGAATAATTCGGTTTTGATTCTCCGTGTCTGGGAGACTTGTGGCAGGAAGGCTCAGGTTCAGGTTAAGCTGGATAGCGCAAAGAAATTAAAAGCGGTTTATCTTGCGCGCTCGGATGGCAAGCCTTTGAACAATCTGGCTTTTCAGGACAACAGCTTTTTTCTGCAAGCTGAACCCGGAGAAATAATTACCCTGAGATTGGAGTTTGATTAAGATATTTATCCTTGCTTTCGTTTGCGTCGTTTTCTTTCTGCTTCCTGATTAATCGCTTCCACAAATTTGGCAAAAGCGGTTTTAGTGTCGTATTTTGGTTTCCAGCCCATTACGCGTTTGGCTTTTTCGCTGGAGATGATTATGGGATATTCTGTGGCTTTAACCCAGCCTGGCGAGAGCATATTCAGAAGGCGCAAGTTCCATAATAGCCAGATTCCGTAATAAGCTAACTTGAAGAAAAGAGGAATAGCAAACACATTCATCATTTTTGCCATTTCCGGAAAACTCAAGGTTCCATCTCCAGCCAGATTAAACGCTCCGGGATAGTCCTTTTTCAGCGCCAGATAAATCGCGTGTGCCATATCCTCATCCCACAGGTATTGAGCCTTGACCTCCCGGTCCAGATACCGGAAGAAAAGAGCCTGCCTCACTGTTGTTCTCATCAGATTATTTATGTTGGGTCCGAGAAAAATGCATGGTCGCAGACGCGTGATGATGATTTCCGGATGCTTTTTTTCAAACTCGTTCAGGAACTCCTCAACCTTTGCCTTGCTCCAGGAATAATAAAACTCAGGCATTCCTCGCAAAGCATGGTCCTCGGTGATGATCTCTGGATTATCTTTCCATGCGCCATAAGCCGCGCAGGAAGATGTGTAGATGATTTTTTTTACACGAGCTTTAGCTGAGGCGCTAAAGACATTTTTTGAGCCTTCAATATTTATGTCCAGAGCTTCAGAGGTTTTTCGCAGAGGCATCACAATAAACGCCAGATGAATCAAGACATCGCATCCCTGAAAATCCTTCCATATTTCCGCGTCTCGCACATCGCGCTTGCGCCATTCCAGCTTTGAAAAATCAGTGCTCGGAGCCTTTAAGTCAATCCCGATGATCTTTTGTATCTCCGGGTCATTTTGCAGAACAGGCAATAACACAGTTGCCAGATAGCTAGAACTTCCTGTAAGCGCAATTTTCATCTCTGCAGGTTTTCTTTTTCAAATCTCCATTTGCAAATCTGCTCAGACGGCTTTACTGACATCATCCAGTTTCCCTCCTGCGCCCAGAGCCTTTCAAACTGAGCCCGGCTCATAATCCGGTCTGGCTTTTCCCCAGAATGCAAAATCAGCCATTCCTTATCATTGCTCTGAAAATATCCTACAGCAAGCGCAAAATGCCTTAAAGGCACAGGCTCAATTGAATAGTTCCAGAACACAATCACGGGGTCTCCTGAATCAATTTTTCGCGTAAGCGATTCCCAGTCTCCCTTTCCGTGCTCAACCTCAAACCCGAGCTCCTTTGCCGCTACTATCAGGTCAAGGTTCAACATACCCCCAAGCTCCGCAATGAAATATCTCTCTGCAATTTCATCCTGAGTTAGCTCGCATCCATAATAATTCAATAGCATCGCCAGTGAAGCGGGTCCGCAATAAAGCTCTTTTTGCGGAATGAATTTTACCTGCAGATATTTTCCCTGCAAAGGATTTTGCGCAAGCTCAGATTTGATTTTATTCACGGATGGCGCGCAGGAAAAAAAGAGCAAAATAAACGCAATGCTGATTTTTTTCATCTGTCAGACTTCTTCGCCGCGGCTTTAAGCTCGCTTGCTGTGAATAAACTGAATATGGGCAGACCAAGTCTGGAAATTTCTTCCCTTCCACCCTCCTCCCGGTCAACTACTGCAAGCACAATTTTGACCTCTGCTCCTGCGTTCCTTGCCGCTTCAATTGCCTTTATTGCGCTTGCGCCTGTTGTGATCACATCCTCAATGACCGCAACCTTCCATCCATGCTCAAGATTGCCCTCAACCTGCTTGCCTGTCCCGTGCGTCTTTTGTTCCTTCCGAACAATAAAGCCCTGCAAAGGCTTTTTCCGAAGCGCGCTCAGCGCAACCATTCCTCCAACAATCGGGTCCGCGCCGAGCGTGAGTCCGCCAACTGCGTCAATCTCAAATTTTTCCTTTTCAAGATAGTCCAGAAAAAGCTCCGCGATATTATAAAGCCCATCCGGGTCCGTAGTTGCGGTTCTGCAGTCAATATAATAATTGCTCTTCTTGCCAGAGCTTAAAGTGAAATCCCCTAGCTTAAAGGATTTTTTGAGCAAAATTTTTTCCAGCCTTGTCTTATCTCCAGCCATTTTTCCTGTCTTTCAGAGCAGAAAATACCCTTATCTATTTTTCAATCAATATATGTCAGCCACTTTTTATATTTAGGGTTCTTGCCAAGAACGATATTGAAGAACTCAGATTGAATCCTCAATGTAACCGGTCCTGCTGAGCCTTTTCCGATCCTGCGATTGTCAACCTCCCGAACCGGCGTGACCTCTGCCGCGGTTCCAGTTAAAAACACCTCGTCAGCCACAAAAACCGTATCCCTGGGAAAAACCTCCTCTTTTACCGTATAGCCCAGGTCTTTAGCAAGCTCAATCACGCTCCTTCTTGTGATGCCGTTCAGGATTGATGAGCTTTCCGGAGGCGTGAGCAGGGTATTGCCATATACAAGGAATATGTTTTCGCCACTGGCTTCTGCAACATATCCCTGCGAGTCCAGCATCAACGCCTCATCATATCCAGCTTTGAGCGCCTCTCTCTTTGCAAGAATGGAGTTCACATAATTACCAACCGCCTTGGCTTTTGTCGGAAAAACATTAACAGGAAGACGCACATAAGAGCTTGTCTTTAGACGAATGCCCTTTTTTAAGCCTTCCTCACCAAGATACGCTCCCCATTTCCAGACCGCAATTGCCACGCGAGTGGGATTGGTCATTGTCCCAAGACCCATCTCGCCCTCCCCGATATAAGCAATATGCCGAAGATAGCACTCCTCATATCCGTTAGCCTCAACTATCTTCTTGCTCGCATCAATCATCTCCTCAATCGTGAACGGCATCTCCAGTGTCAGGATATGCGCGGAGTTGAACAGCCTCTTCAGATGCTCGTCCAGACGAAAAATCGCAGGACCATCAACCGTCTTGTAGCAACGCGTTCCCTCAAATACACCAAACCCGTAATGAAGCGTATGCGTCAGGATATGAACCCTGGCGTCATCCCAGTCCACCAGCTTACCATCCATCCATATCTTCTTTGCCTTTTCCATCAGCACCATCTCCTTCTTAATTATTCGCCAATATATTTCATAAAAATAGTGTGAACCTTCTTGCGCGCGCTATCAATTACTTCCTTTAATTTCTCTCCGGAATCAATCCCCGGAAGATTCACCTTCCTTGCCAGCTTCTCCATAAAATCCGCATCCAGCTTAACCATATTCTCAGGCCTATCCTGATATATCCTCAAACGCGATGAAATTTTTCTATAAAGCAAAAGGCTCTCATACAAATCCCTGTATTCAGCATCCTCAATCAGCTTCAAGTCCCTTAAACGCTCAAGCGCCTTCCAGCTATTCCCTGAACCAAGCTCAGTAAAGCTCGCGCTGTTTAAAAGCTGAAAATACTGAATAATGTAATCCATCTCCATCTCTCCACCATAACCAAACTTTATATCATATAGATTTTCATTCTCTCTCGCAAGCTCCGCTCTCACCCTCCGGAGCAATTTTCTCATTTCCTCTGAAAGAGTCTCAGGAGTGTTGCCTTCATAAATACTCCTCGCAATTCGCTCAGAAACCTCATCCCCGATCCCAGCGCCGTCAACCATCACGCGCGCCTTTAGCAATGACTGCTTCTCCCAGACCTGTGCCCGCGTCTCGTGATATTCATAAAAAGCATTCGCGCTAACTACCAGAGGACCCTGTGTCCCGCTCGGACGGAGCCTCGTGTCTATCTTGTAAAGAAATCCCTCTGCTGTTTGCGCCTGAAGAGTGGCAATAATCTTCTGGCTAAATTTTATGAAGAACTCTCGTATGTCCAGACCGCTTTTACCAACGGTCTCCCCTTGGGACTGATAAATAAAAATCAAATCTAAATCAGACGCCCAGCTCATCTCCCTTCCGCCAAGCCTGCCAAGACCAAGAACCACTAAACCGCTATTCTCTTCAGGAACGCCATACTTTTTTGTCAATTCCTCAAGACTAACATAATATGCCTGTCTCAAGAGCATCTCCGCAAGAACAGAAAGTCTTTGCTCAAGCTCCTGAATTTCCAACTGCCCGGAAAGGTCTTTTAAGCCGACCCTCAACAATTCCAATTTTTGGAACTTACGAAGCCGGGATAGCTTATCCTCGTAATCTGTGCCTGCTTTTAATTCCTGAACAAGCTCTTTCTCAAGCTCATCCTCAGTCCGCTCCTTTAACGCCTCTTCCCGAACAAGCTCATCCAAAAGCTCTGGATGATTTATCAGGAGATTACCTAAAAACTCTGATTGAGAAAAAAGATTGAGAAGAAGGTGGCGCACCTGCTGATGGTCTTTGAGCAGAGAAAGGAATCCAGCTCTTGCTCCGGTTATGGAAAGAAATCGCTCCATTTGTGAAAGCGTTAAGTCCGGCTCCGGTGTTTGACTTATCTCTTCCAGTAAAACTGGAAGGAACTCGGCTCGTAATCTTGCTCCTGCCTTTTCCTGACTCAATGGTCTTAAAATCCGTGCCCAGTTTTCTGACGCAAGCTCCGGCTCTGTAAAACCCAGTTTTGTAAACTCCAGCGCAAGCTCCTCACTACCTTTTTTCAAATCCAGAAATCTACTCAGCTTTTTCTCCTCTGTCTGCTCCTCTCCAAATAGCCCGGAAAAAATGCTTTGAACCTGGCTTAAAAATTGACCGAGCCGGGAGAGAAAATCATCCAGACTAGCCTGGCTAAAAGAGCGAGCAAGGATTTCCTGACCGCGTCTTGTCCTCGGGATTCTATGCTCCTGGCGCAAGTCCTTGAGCTGAATCCTGTGTTCAACCCTTCTCAAAAATCGCCAGGCGCGCTTTAATGCCTCTGCATCTTCGTCCCTGACAAGGTTCAGCCTGTTTAGCGCATTCAGCGCATCCATTGTGCGAGTGGTCCGAAGCTCCGGGTATTTTCCGCCGTAAATCAACTGAAGAGAATTGATAAAAAACTCTACCTCCCGGATTCCGCCCTGACCCAGCTTGATATTGTATCCTGCAAAATTTTTTTGAGCGGATTCCTGACTCGCTTCCCGCTCAATTCTGCTTTTTATCTCCTTTAAGTCCTCCAGGCTGGCAAAATCGTGAAATCTGCGAAACACAAATGGCTCAAGCTCTTTTAAAAATTTTTTCCCCAGCTCCAAATCCCCTGCAACCGCTCTTGCCCGGAGCATAGCGGCTCTCTCCCAGGTTCGTCCAAAATTCAAATAGTAATCCAGAGCTGAATCATACGGATTCACAATTGGTCCACTCTCTCCCCCGGGCCTTAAGCGGAGGTCTATGCGGAACACAAAGCTGTCTTCAGTAATCTTGGATACAAGCTCTGTAAAAGCCTGCGCTAATTGCGAATACAGCTCAAGAAAAGCCCGGTCTGATTCCCCGGACCTGAAAGATTGGCAAATATAAATGAGGTCTATGTCCGAGCTAAAATTCAGTTCCTCTGAGCCCAGCTTGCCCATTCCAAGAACAGCGAACCCGGGACGGTAAAAGTTTTTTACCTGCTTTATCCTGCTCAATGCCTTAAGCCCGAGCTCCATTGCTGATTCTGCCAGTGCACTCAATTCTAAAAATTCCTCCTCCAGCCGGTCTTCAACGCTGAGATTCAAAAGCGCTAATCTCAAATACTCCTCATTTCGGAACTGCCTTAGTTTTTTTGCCATCTCCTCAAAACTTTCCGAGTCCTCTATCTCCGCGATCAGTTCCTGCTGGATTTTCTCCCGGCTCCGCATCCCCTGTTCAGCCTTTTCAAGAGCAGATAACAGCTTAGCAGGTTGCTTTAATGCCATCTGGCTAAGATGTTCGCAATACCCAAACAGCTTTAGCGTCATTGATAGCCGTTCCTTTTCAAGAATCCACTTCAAGTCCTCATTCTCTAAAAATAGCCTCTCCAGAGATAAAATCGCCTGCTCAGGGTCTGCTATGCCCTGGTCAAATGCGGTTTTGAGCTTTTTCTGAAAAGATTTAAGCTCTGATGCAGAAAATCCCATAGAGCGCGCCTGTGCATAAATCCTCTTGAGCGTAGGCTCAATCAAATTCAGATTCTCAAAACCATTTTTGGAGATTTTCATTGCCAGATATTATACATCAGGTTGGATGGAGACATAAAAAGATGGCGTTAAGTTGGACAACAAATCTTTCCAGAAAGGAATCCTCTGATAAAAGCGAACATCAAAGGTTCATAAGAAAATTCTTGAAAGTGGATCTGGGTTTGAGCGTAGTTCCGTCAGATATTTCCAGAACTTATGAGGCTCAGCTAAGCTCAAGAATTTTATCCCGTCCTTTTAAAAATGCAGACCATTGATTGGGAATATCTCTACTGATTAAGGCATAATCAAGTTCCGAAGAGATCGTTCTGATGATCAAAGTTCCTAAATTCCCCAAAATGATTTTTGCAGAATAAACAAATACTTTCTTAGGAATCCCATCATATCCCATTACAGGTATTTCATCCACATATCTCAATTTTAATTGCCGAGCTATGCTTTGGGGAATGACGGTTATATCTGCGCCTGAATCAATCAGACCTAGACATTTAATGGTTGGCACAGGATAAGATACCGGAGCGGACAAAGACACGAGAAGAACCGGCGCGGGGGGATTAAAATTTTTGGAGTCGTAATGGTAAACCAAGGGGGATTTTTTTAGGGGACATCTTTCTAAAATCCGGCTCTTGGGGAAGGAATTTTCATCACGCTCTTTTTCCCATCAACCAGGGGCATATAAATGGTCTGATAGCCATAGACCTTATAGACTCGGGCGGCAAGTCTGGAAAAGTCTCGGTCCGAGTCAATTACTTTGTTATTCCAAATCGCAATATATTTGCCCCGATATTTCTTGAGCAAATTTTTCTGGTTTTTTTTATAATACTTTTTTGCGGACCTTAAGAGCCTCTCCTCAGACAAAATCTCAGGTCTTTTTGACCTGGCTCCACCAGCTTTATTTGCCATTTCGTCTTCCATCTGGCGGATTGCCTCGCGAACCGATGATAAAAATTTAGTTTGTTCAACTAGCCTGGCTTGAGTTTTTGCCACAACCGCTCCTTATTTGATTATACCTAAACTGCTCTTCTTTTCAACTGGCGGAGAGTGTGGGATTTGAACCCACGGAACCCTTTCGGGTTCACACACTTAGCAGGCGTGTGCCTTCAGCCAGCTCGGCCAACTCTCCGCGCTCAAGGCTGAATTTCATTATAATACCATAAAACTTCGCATAATCAAAAGCCAGCGAGTGTATCCCCCGCTTCTGATTATGAAAAGCTGGTTTGACTTTGGCACTGGATTCGCCCATAATTTTTCTGGAGCACGATTTCGCCAGCCTGATTTTGTTCTAAAAATTTTTAGGGGAGGAACTGAAAACTATGGAAGAGAAGATACTGACTCTGGATGACCTTCTTAAGATGAATTATCAGGAGCTTAAACAGGTGATGATGAGGGCATATCCGTTTGACGAGTCTGCTCTTGACAAAACAATGTATCGTGGAATTGACCTTAGCCTGCCCAAGATAATGAATAAAATTTTATGGAAAACCTTTCGCAAGACTTTTATCCGGGACGAAAAGACCGGGGAGCTACGGGGCTGGAATGTCAGGATGGAGCAGACCGGATGGGATGGTCCCGGGGTTCCGAAAAAGAAGAACGGCAAGCAGATTTCTTTTGGACATTACCGGGTGCGCTCAGCCAGGGGTATCAAATGGCCCGGAGGATGGGCTGGGGAGCAGTATCTTGATTACGGAGTTGCTGGCAACCACTGGTATGATCCAGCCGCGCTGGGGTTCTGCCCGCTTGTAGCTGTGAACAAGGGCAGGAATGACCTTTTGCTCGGATGGGAGATATTCAAGATTGGTTCGCTTTTTGTCCCGCTCAGGGATTTCTGGGCGCTCAAGCTGGAGGGACCCCTGGATGTAGTTGAGCCAGTGCCTTGCCCGGAGCGGGTAAGAGCTTGAGCAGAATAGATTTTTCCGAGAAGGTGTATTATGAAGATGCGCGAGTTTGAACTGGAATGGATTGCCAAGATGATGGACACCATCATTCCTTCAGGAGTAGTGAAAGATTTTCCCAGCTCAGCTAGCGAAACCGGGGCAGTTACAGTGCTGGATGAACTTATAAGATACACGCCTTTTTTCACCGCGTTTAGCCTTCGCTCAGCGGTCTGGTTCATTGAAATCATGGGACCCCTGCTCTGTGGCAAACTGCGCTGTTTTTCTCGTTTAGACCCGCTCAGCCGTGAGCAGGTAATGAGCAGGCTATATAAGAGCAAAATATATTTCATCCGCCAGATGGTTATGCTTATCAAAATGACCGCGTGCTTTGCCTGGGCAGTTGACCCTGAAATTAAAAAGGGTATCGGAGTCACTGACCCGCCAAGGTTTGTTAAAAGGAGCAGGTGATGAGCGAGAATTTCAGTGACCGGGTATGGGACCGCGCGGAAAAAGGCGCAATGGTTGCGGACGCGGATTATGTAGTGATCGGCACTGGTCCATCTGGAGCTACTGTAGCAAAGGTGCTCACTGAGGCAGGATACGAGGTCGCAATGATTGAGGAAGGCAGATGGGTCAAGGCAGAGGAATTTGATGGCAGTTCCTTCACTGCGCAGAAAAAGTGTTATCGCGAGCTGGGCACGGTCGCGGCAATGGGCAAGAATATGATGCCCATTATTCAAGGCAGATGCGTTGGCGGAGGCTCTGTGATCAATGCCGCGATCATCTGGCGAATGCCGGAGGATGTGTTTGAGCGCTGGGTCAGGGAGTTTCATCTCAGCGACGCCCTGGCTTGGAAGGATTTGGAGTCAGCGTTTGACATACTTGAATCCGAGCTGAATGTCAAGCCGGTTTCGCCAGAGGCTATGGGCAGGAATAACGCTCTGTTATTGGAGGGCGCAAATAAACTCGGTCTTGAGTCCAGGATCATCCCCCGCAACGAGAAGGGATGTCAGGGCTTGGCGCAATGCACATCTGGCTGTCCCATCAAAGCCAAACAGAGTATGGACATCACTTATGTTGCATGGGCTCTGGAAAAAGGCGCCAGGCTTTATCATTCCTGCCGGGCAGACCGCATAAAGGTAGAGGCTGGCAGAGCCAGGGCGGTTCTTGCTCGGTTTGAAGACCCGCTTACAGCTGAACCACGCGGGACACTTACGCTTTATGCAAAAAAGGGCATAGTTGTGTGCGCATCACCCATCCAGACCCCTTGTCTTTTATGGCGCTCCGGGATTGGAAGGTCTTCTGGACATCTTGGAAAGCATTTCACAGGCCATCCTGGAGCAGGCTTGCTCTGTATTTATCCTGAGGAGGTGAGATTATGGGAAGGCGCAACACAGGGATGGGACAGCGAACACTTCCGCAAGGAATGGAAAGTCAAATTTGAGGCGCTTGGTATGCAACCTGACCTTCTTACCTCCCGGATACCGGGCATTGGCGCGGAATTCAAGAGGAATGTCCTGGACGCAAGACGAATGGGCAATGTGGGCTGTGCCATAGTGAGCCAGGCTGAAGGAAGTGTTCGTCCAATCGGGAAATACGCATTTGTTTCCTATAGCGTGAGCCAACAGGATATATCCAATCTGCGGAGGGGCTTGAAAAAGATCGCTGAGATTATGGTGGCGGCTGGAGCAGAAGCCATTGTGCCGAACATTTTCGGTCTGCCTCCCAGGATATCCAGAGACCAGCTGAATCTGTTAGATGACGCGCCGCTTGAGCCGCAATGCTACACGATGGTGATGACCCATTTATTCGGCACATGCAGGATGAGCCCAGACCCGAAAAAGGGCGTGGTCGGACCGGATTTCCAGGTTTATGACACAAAAGCCGTGTTCATTCTGGACAGCTCAATATTCCCAACCAATCTCGGAGTGAATCCCCAGCACACGATTATGGCAATTGCTTATGTTGGAGCAAAAAAAATCGCCGCTCAGTAGGTTTGTGGCTTTGGCGAATCGCCATAACCGCAGGGATTTTCTGGCGGAGGAGGCAGGATTTGAACCCGCGGACCCCGTAAGGGGTCAACGGTTTTCAAGACCGTCGCCTTAGACCACTCGGCCACTCCTCCGAGCCTGTTTATAAGCTAATTGATTTTACGCCTTATGTCAAAGCCGAGAGTGAGCATACCAGAACCCAAGCAAAGAGAAACAATAGGACTGCACAAAAATAAAAAGGCGGACACGCGTGTCCGCCTTTCTGGATTCAGATAAATTAGCGCGTGAAACCTAGATTTATTTCTTCTTCTTGCCTTTTTCTTCGTCTTCCTCAAGAATGCCCAGAAGGTCGTCCTCATGCATAATCAGATGCTCCTCTCCCTTGATCTTGAATTCTGAGCCGGAGTATTTCTGGAAAACCACTTTATCCCCTTTTTTCACTTCAAGCGGAAGCAATTTGCCATCCTTCAACAGCTTGCCAGGTCCAACCTCAACAACCACTCCTATCTGCGGTTTTTCCTTTGCTGTGTCCGGAATAATAATCCCGGACGCTGTTTTTTCCTCCTCCTCCAGCCTTCTCACCAGAACCCTGTCCCACAAAAGTTTTACCTTCATTCTCAGTCCTCCTTATCAATTTTAATAATTTCCCCCAAGATTGAATAAGCCGAAATTAAAAATAATCATTATTTTGGCAAATGCAAGAGGCTTTAGAGTCTTACCTGAAGGCTTTATATTCTTCTCCAAGCGTTTCCAGAGAGATTTTTTGCAAAAACCTCATTTATGACTTTATAAATTTTGGCGCCCATAGAATACACTCCGATGCGAGATTAGTAAAAGTCTTACTTACGCATCGTGAGCGCTGATAGAATCCGGATCGCTTTTCCGATTTCATCCGCCACCGCAATTCCCCGTTTCTCAAGCTCCTGCGTCATCTTTGCCGCGGTTTCCGCGTGGCCAATGATCCAGGCGATAATCGGTTTTTCAAATTTCCGGATCAATTCAGCCATAGCGTCAAAATTGAAAAATGGGATGTCAATAGGCGGTGCGAACAGATGCACAAAAACCGCATCCACTCCCGGGTCAGCCATCACTGCGCTCAAACTCACGCTAAAGGATTTTATCGGACCGAATTTCTCCATTGCTGGATAAAGGTCAACTGGATTGGATGGGTTCATCCATTCCGGAAACACAGTCTTGATCTGGCTTAAAGTTTCTGGCTTAAGCTTTGCTATCTGCATTCCTCTTTGAAAAATCTCGTCTGCGGCAACTACTCCTGCTCCTCCAGAAAAAGTCAGCACAGCTATCCGGGCTTTTGGGATAATTTTAATCGGCGCCACTGCCAGGCATCTCGCCACATCCATCAGCTCGGTCATCTCATTGACCCGAATGATTTTCGCTTGGCGAAAAGCCGAATCCAGGATTTGATCATCCTGCGCAAGCGCGGCAGTATGCGATTTTGCGGCTTCCTGACCAAAAGCTGACCTTCCTCCCTTCAATACCACAATCGGTTTTTCAGTGCTTCTGGCAAGCTCAAAAAATTTCCTGCCTTTCTTCAATGACTCAAGATACATTCCAATTACACCTGTCTCAGGGTCATCCAAAAAGTATTCCAGAAGGTCGGTTTCATCCACATCCATTTTGTTCCCGATTGAGCAGACTTTTGAAAGTCCAAAAGGGGTTTTGCTCAGGATATGCATCAAAAACCCTGCTGAGAGCATCCCGCTCTGAACCACCAAAGAGACTTTCCCAGGGATGAGCCTGCCCTGCCACATTGCGGTATTCATAAAAGATAGGATTTTCAATTTCGGGACATTCAGCATCCCCATACAGTTTGGTCCCCAGAGACGCATCCCAGCATTACGCGCGATTTCCAGACATTTCTGACTCAAAGCCTCGCCTTCGGAGCCCACCTCGGAAAAACCCGCGGATTCTATGATCACTGCTTTAATTCCCTTTTCCGCGCATTGAGAAAGCGCCTTGGGGATGGATTGCGCAGGGATGAAAATAATTGCGCAGTCAATTCTGGCTGGAACTTCCAGAATGCTTTTGAAGCAAACCTTGCCCTCAATTTGCTCCAGATTGGGATTGACCGGATAAAATTTATCCTTAAAGCAAATCTCAAGGTTTTTGAAAAGAAAGTATCCGGGGCGTAACGGATTCGCGCTCGCGCCGATCAGCGCGACTGTCTCCGGGTCAAAAAATAACTTCATTATCTCTTTTTCGGACTGCAAAGCTATGCTAAATTCTACAGCAGGATTCAGGATTTGCAAGACAGGATGTACGGACAGAGCCATGTCTCTGCCCGTTCCTAGATATTATGCACCCAGCTATGCCTGGGGTCGTCAATCACTTTCATAATCCGCACTGGTCCGGCTAAGACCCAGAGGTAGTAAAGCTGATACCCTGGCGCGGCAACAACAGGATGATAGCCTTGCTTAAAAATCACTACATCATTGTTTTCAACCACGAATGCCTTGTCCAGAGTGCGCTCATCATTGTAAATTCTCTGGATGCCAAACCCCTGCTCTGGTTTGAGCTTATAAAGATAAAATTCCTCCAGCCGGTATTGCTCAGGCGGATTATGCTGGTCGTGCCGGTGAGGAGGATAGCTAGACCATTGACCCGGATAATTAAAAGTTTCGCCGATCAAGAGATGCCTCGCATCTACCTGCGAGACCATAATGTCCATCACCCTTCTCTGAAAATGGTCCTTGCCCCGCTCGTGAACAATCAGCTCGTTCGGCGTGATCAGCTTGACTTCGCCTTTGTCCGGACCAGGCGCATAACAAAGAGCCAGCTCGGTTTTTTCTAAAGCCTTTGCGCTCCATTCCAGATTCCCTGGCAGATAAAGACCCCAGGCTTTGTCCGAGAAAACATCTTTGCGCGGTCCCAGAACAAATGCTTTATCCAGAACATCTATCTTAACCCTGCCAGAGAGAAGAATAATACCCAGCTCATCTCCCTTAAGTTTCTCCTGATAGCCCTCGTCAGGCTCCAGCCGGAGCAACGCAAATTTAAGAAGCTCTAACTCTCCATCAATTAAAACGCTTTTCCGTTTTCCAATTTTTTTATCTATCTTCAAATGGTTTCCTTTCTGCGATGCCGCGCTGACGCGCTTTTGTGCGTGTGAGGAGCTTTCTCTTTTTTAGAAACTCCGCAAACAATCTCACTGATTGCTCCGGGTCAGGCTCTGGAATATACTCGCCTGACACCCATGCGTTATATCGGATTTTTTTCAGAGCTGAAAAAAGCTGGTCAAAGTCAAAATGCCCCTGTCCCGGAGCCAGGCGATTTGAATCCGCAAGATGAATATGCCGGATAAAATTACCAGCGCTTAAAATGCTCTCAAAAATGTTCTTCTCCTCTATATTCATATGAAAGCTATCAGCAAGTATTCCCAGATTATCCGCGGACAGTTGCCGAATAAGCGCCATAGCCTCTTTCAGATTATTTATGATGCTGGTCTCATAGCGATTAAGCGGCTCCAGGACAAAGCCCGGAGACCCAACCCTTTTGGCTTTATCACAGAGCCAGCTTAATTCCTCTGCAAGAAGTTTAAGCGCTATCTCTTTGTCTTCTTTTTTTGGAACCCCCCGGATCAAGCCGATTATCACCATAGCTTTCAGCTTTGCCGACAATTCCAGATGAAGGACCAATCTCTCCCGCGCCTTATGCCGAACCTCAGGCTCTGTGCTTGTCAATGAAAGTCCTTCTTCCAGAAAAGCCTGTCCTGTGCCAAGGGCTGGAACAGATAATTGATTTTCATCTAAAAGAGCGTTCAGCTTTTTGAATTCAATCTCTGAAGGATTCCGAACCGCCAGTTCTACTCCTTCAAAGCCCATTTCCTTAAGCAATGCCAGATTCCGCGCAAGGTCTTCCCTTAACGCCAGCGCTTGAAATTTAGTCGCGCTTAAACTTAACACCAATGCGGGTTTCATTTGACATATTTAAGCCTGTTTTTTCTGATCCGGCAAATCCCGGGGCGCACACATAGGCGCGCCCGTATGGGCAGAGACGGGTCTTTCTCTGCCTTGCTCTTGATTTATTTTTGGAATGCATTTAATATAAACTTTAATGAGCGGAAACGAAATAGATTCTTCTGGCCGGAAAGGTGCGGGGGAGAAGGAGTTATTTGTGAAGGGGAAAGAATTCTTGACGATGTATAACAAGGTTGCTCATTTCACTCAGGAGCTGTTGACTCAGAACAAGGAATTGAGCGAGCAGATCAAGAAGTTGGAGGAGGCTCGGGAAAAGGCTTTGAAGCAGGTAGCGGGCAAAGAGGAGCAGGAGCTTCAGAGGAAGATAGAGGAGCTAAAGAAGGAAAAAGATGAGCTATTGGGCAGGTATAAAGAGGTGAGTCAGGAGACCAAGGATTTTTTGAAGCGGTATCAGGCGATAGAGACTGAGAACAATAATCTTGCGAATCTATATGTAGCGAGCTATCAACTTCACAGCACTTTGGATTTTATGGAAGTGCTGGATGTGATCACTGAGATTATTATCAACCTGATCGGCGCTGGCAAGTTTGCTATTTTGCTTCATCAGGAAAAGCAGGGAGTCTTAAAACCAGTGAAGAGCGAGGGGATTCCTCTTGAGAGCATCCCTCCGGTTAGGCTTGGAGAGGGAATGATCGGAGCAGTGGCAGAGTCTGGCGAGGTTTATTATCGTGATGTTTCGCCATCCAGCCTTGAGATAGACCCGGAGCATCCGATGGTTTGTGTTCCGATGAAGATTCAGGAGCGGTTGGTTGGAGTGATTGTGGTTTATCAATTGCTTCCTCAGAAGCAGAAGCTGGAAAAGGTTGACTATGAGTTATTCGGCTTGCTTGCGGCGCATGCGGCAACAGCATTATTTAGCGCAAGGCTTTATTCGGAATCTGTCCGGAAGCGAGAGACCATCAAGGGATTTCTGGACTTGGTTACTCACTAGCGAAAAATGGAATCAGGACTGAAGTCCCTCGCATAATAATGAAACTGGTTATAATCATACCTGCTTACAATGAAGAGAAGACCATTGTGCAGGTTATTAGCGCTATCCCGAAAGCGATGCGGGGCGTTGAGCAGATTCAGGTGGTTGTGGTTGATGACGGCTCAACAGACCGCACGCGCGAGCTTGCAGAGCAAGCTGGAGCAAGGGTGTTCTGTCATCCGGAGAATAAGGGTGTTGGCTCTGCGTTTGGCTCTGGCTTGCGTGAGGCGCTCAAACTTGGCGCGGACCTGATCGTGAACATTGATGCGGATGGACAATTTGACCCAGCGGATATTCCTGAACTAATTGAGCCTATTTTGAAAGGAGACGCGGATTTCACCACTGCAACCAGATTCGCGGATAAGTCCCTGATTCCGAAAATGCCAATTACGAAAAAATATGGCAATTTTATGGTCAGGAGCATCATCAATTTCCTGACTGGAAAAAAATTCACTGATGTGTCCTGCGGTTTCAGGGCATATACGCGTGAGACAGCGCTCAAGCTGAACCTGTTCGGGTCCTTCACTTACACTCAGGAGACCTTTTTAAATCTGGTGGAAAAAGGTGTTCGGATCAAGGAAGTTCCTTTGAAGGTAAGGGGAGAGCGTGAATTTGGCGAGAGCAGGGTTGCCAATAATTTGCTCAGATACGGCTTAAAATCCGGAAGTATCATTCTTCTAGCTCTGCGCGACTTAAAGCCATTGAGCTTTTTCGGCTGGATCGGGAGCACTGTCAGCCTTTTGGGCGCGGGGATATTTGTCTTTGTTTTTGTTCACTGGCTTTTGACCGGAATGACCACGCCTTATAAATCCCTGATCCTGGTTGCGTCAGTGTTTCTTATTCTGGGGTTTCTGCTTATTGTGATGGCTCTTATTGCAGATATGCTGGGAAGGATTCGCAAAAATCAAGATGAGATTCTTTTCATTCTCCGAGACCAACACTTCCGCAAGCTGGAGAAGGACCAGGATGAGAATTCCAAGAACTAAGTCTGAGATTGACACTCCTGCTTTAATTCTTGACCATCAAAAGCTGAAAAACAATATCCAGAAAATGGCGGATTTTTTTAAGGACAAGCCTGCAAAGCTCCGTCCGCATTTCAAGACCCCCAAGACGGTTGAGATCGCAAAGATGCAGTTGGACACAGGAGCAGTTGGCATCACCTGCGCAAAGGTTTCTGAGGCAGAGGTTCTGGTCAATGCAGGGGTCAAAGATATTCTGATCGCGAATGAGATTGTTGGAGAGACCAAGATCAAACGGCTGGTAAGGCTTTTGAAGAAGGGCGCTGATGTTAAGGTAGCTGTGGACAGCGAGGAGAACATTTGTGAATTATCAAGGTTAATGGGTCAGGCAAGAATAAGTTTAGGCGTGCTGATTGACATCAATGTTGGCTTGCCCAGATGCGGTGTTAGCCCGGAAAAAAGCCTGGAATTGGCGAGATTGATTGCGAAGAGTCCGGGGCTTAAGCTGAGAGGAATTATGGGATATGAGGGCCACATTGTTTTAGTAGAGGACAGGAAATTTCGTGAGGATGAATGCAAAAAATCTCTGGAAAAACTGATTCAGGCAAAGGAAATTCTGGAGAGGGATGGTTATGAAATACAAATTGTGAGCGCGGGCGGAACTGGAACCTATTATATCACTGGCGCTTATCCCGGCATTACTGAGGTTCAAGCTGGCTCATACTGTTTAATGGACACAAGATACGACAAGCTCGGATTGGGATTTGAAAAAGCAGTCACGGTTCTCGCAACCGTGATCAGCAAAGCCTTTGCTCCATTCATCATCACAGATGCTGGAGAGAAGACTATGTCCATAGAATTCGGTATGCCTGAGCTGATTGGATTTCCCGGAGCAAGGCTTGTGATGTTGAGCGAGGAGCACGGGCATATCCTGGTTGAAGGCACTCCGCCCGATTTAAAAATCGGGGACAAGGTTGAATTCTATCCAAGCCATATCTGCACTACCATCAATTTGAATGATAGACTCTGGGTTGTTGACCAGGACAGAGTGATTGATTGCTGGAAAATATCCGCAAGAGGCTTGTCCCGGTAAATTTATTGCGATATAAAACAGGCAGGGAGGTTTTTCAGATGGGATTATCAAGGCGATTATTTCTCAAGAGAGCTGGTCTGACTCTTGCCGCGCTTGTGGGTCCCTGGAGTCTGAAGGGAAGGAATGGTTTTGCAGGGAGCGCGAGTGTGCCAGCGCTGAAGTTCTTGACGCCAGCAGAGTATCAAACCATACGCAAGATGAGCTATGAGATAATTCCGGATGAGCCGGTTCTGAATGGAACCGTTGATGTGGCTTTGAATGTTGACAGGTTTTTCTCTCAGAACCCTTCTCCGGATTTTCTGGTGATGCTGAGGTATTTGCGTTTGATTCAAATGGCGGACCCGATGCTTGGACTGATCAAAAAATTATCACCTTCCACTGCTGAGGATATTTTGAGCTTTAAAAAAATGCTCTGCGGTCTGGGATATTATAGCGATGCGAATGGCGAGGCTGATTTGCCACCTGAAAAAAGAATCGTCTGGAACAGAATCGGATACGGAGGTCCCAAACCAGAGGATTGGTTTCCACCAGAAAAAGAACCGCAGTTAGACCCGAGCATAATGGTTGATCGGATTAAAAGCGGGAATTAGGAATTCGGGAATGAGGTGAGAGGCAAATGATTATAGAGTATAAGGATTTGATAGGAAGCAAGACGGTTGGACCTGTTGATGTCTGCATTATAGGCAGTGGCGCAGGGGGAGCCACATTAGCTTATTATCTTGCAAAAGCTGGTTATTCAGTGGTGGTTCTGGAAAAGGGCGGATACTATCCTGCTTCTGAGCTTGGCAGGAAAGAGGTTTATATGTTGACGCGGATTCAGTCTCCGATGATCTTCACGCCTGCAACTGGAGAATATACGCGAGTGTCTTTGATTGCTGGTCAATGTTATGGAGGGGGCACAGTAGCATCAGAGAGCGTGACCTGGGATTTTCCTGAAGTTGTTGGCAGGGACTGGGCAAAGCTGGGGCTTAAGTCATTTGACTTTGATGCGAATCCAAAGCTGTCAGAATATCAGAAGGAATTGAATAAGCTTCTTTCAGTTAAGCCTGTTGAGATGCATCACCATAACAGATGCAATCAGGTTCTTGCGATTGGTGCGGAGCGAGAGGGGATTAGATGGAAGAGCAGTGACCGTCCAGTGGAATTTTGTTTCAGGTGTGGCAACTGCACTCAGGGCTGTCATTATGGCGTAAAAAAGGATGCGGCAAATACTTTTCTCACCTGGTCGCATAAATTCAAAACAGAAGTTTACTGCGGAGCAGAGGTCACCAGCTTGAAAGTAAATTATGCGACCGAGGGGGACTATCCGTATTCAGAGAAGCTAAAAAAGGCACAAGGTGCTGTGAAAGAGGATATTCTGAGAGAGTTAAAAAATCAAAAAAAATCTGCGCCAGCAAAATTCACTGTGTACGCAAAGATGAGAGACGCTAAGGCTAATGCCCCTAGAAAAGGAGAGCCTGATTATAAAAATCTCACAGTGCACGCCAGCAATGTTATTCTTGCCGCAGGACCGGTTGGCACCAGCCGGATTCTATTGAAGAGCAGGATCAACCCGAATGGAGTAGTAGGCAAGCAGTTCTCCACTCAGCCCGGGTCTATGAATATGGCGCTCTTTCCCGAACTGGAGATCAGGGGCTGGGACGGAATAAACGATTCCACTGAGATTCATCATTATTGCTATATTTTCCGGGATGAGCCTTATTATGACCCTTCTCGGCACGGATTTCTCTGCGAAAGCGCGCTTTCACTTCCGTGGGGAATGTGCAATATCCTTCCCGGTGTTGGCAAAGAGCATCTGGAATTGATGAGGGACTTAAACCACTGGGCTGGAATTGAGGTTATCTTAAAGAGCGACTCTTATGGGAGGATAACAGAGGATGACATTAACTTTGACATCTCGGAGCGAGACAATGAGGCTTTACTTTTTGCAACCTGGGTAATCTGCAGAGTGTTTTTCCGGGCTGGCGCAAAGGAAATCTGCACTGGATTGCCGGGGTTAATTCTCAAGTCTCCAAATCAACTGGATGAGATTTTTAGATACCGATACCCGGGAGCTAAACGCAAAGGTTTTATGATTAAACAGGCTAATCTTTACTCAGGGCATCATTTTGGAGGGGCTATTATGGGCATTGAGCGGGAAAGCTCGTTTGCTGATGAAACCGGAGAGTGCCACGATATTAAAGGGCTATGGGTCGGAGATGGCTCATCCTTCCCGACCACAGTTGGCGTGAACTGCGCAATGAGCATAATGTTTGTGGCGAGAAAGACAGCAGAGCATTTTATAGAGAAGGTTGCCAGGGCTCAGTAGCCTGTAGTCAGGAAAATTAAAATCAGAAACAATAAATGGTTTAATGCGACAATTTTTATTTTGGAAGATATTTTTCCAGCTCGCGTAGGAAATAAACATTTGGGATAAGAAATCCCGATGTGGAATCCGGGGCCGTGAAGGCGAATACTTTGCCCTGCGCTTGTTCCAGATTGGTGATGCCTGATTTTTGGGAAGATATAATGATGGCGCGGTATCCGGGCTTTTTGTCAGCTGAAATCGCTGAGCCGCTTGAATTTATTTTATTGCCCTTTACGCATTCTCACCAGGTATAATGAGCGGTATATGTGATGATTTTTTCCTGGTCCGGCTTAACCTTAACCTTGAACTGCACTGTCGCGGAGTCAATCTTCTCATAAGGCTCGGAATTGCCCTTGATTGTCCAGTTAGCCCATCTATAAAGATGCTGAATCACCCTGACCTCCACTGTCTCCTTCTTATGATTACGCAATTTGACCTCAAAGCTCTCATCCGCAAAATCCTTGTCATCATTAACCACATAATTGCTCTGACGCCACTCACCAACTATGTCAAAAGCGTTCCCGATATAAAGCCTGACATCCTCATCCTTTGGAGTATGGTCTATACTATCCTCTCCGATAAACTCGTTCCTGCCATCCTCGTCCTTGCGATAGACCTTGATCTTGCCTTTAGGAAGAGCCATCCCCAGATGGTCCTTCTCCCGGTTCTTGAACTCTATCATCACCCATATTTTTTTATCCGCATTCTCGCCCGAGCCATAAGAATACCTCCAGGCATTTGCAGGGTCATACACATAAATTTTTTCAGACGGAACTTTTACCGCGCGTATAAATTCCACCTGCTTGACCTCATTATCTCTCACATCAGTTTTGCGGTTCAGGCTGTAAAGATGAAACTCCTCAAAAGCCTTTTCCGTGACCGGAGGAGGAGCCGAGACAACCTCACGCGCCATCTTCGCCATCGGATAATAGTATTGCTGTCTCAACTCCTGAACCCTGTGCACATCCCCTGCCATCAGCTTCACAGATGCGTCCTTAAAATCTTTGCCAGAGCGATTGTCAATCGTGATCCAGCCAATTAAATCCAATTCCTGTCCCTTTTCCGGAAAAACCGCATTATAGTTCGCTTCCCACTTCAAACCTCCAGTGATATATGACAACTCTACATTATGCGCACCACCTTCCTTTGACCAGAGCTTCCATAAAAGCGTGGGCTTCAAAAAGCTATCCTCGGAAATACCCTCAAACAAAGGCGTTCCGGGCAGACCAAACCGAATTTTGCCATCCATCTCTATAATCGGCGAGCCTGCGCTTGCAACCTGTTGGCTATAGTTATACCCATAAGCAAGAGATTGGGACTGGTATCCGCTCCGTATGACCTTGCCTTTTTTCAAAATCTTGCTCTTGCCATCCGCATCAATTATTTCAAAAAGGATTTCCTTGCCCTCAAACTTCTTGAGCAATAACCCCTGGCTAACAGGCTCAGATTCATAATTCTGCTCCAAAATTTTCAGCCCATTCGGGTCATTCAAGTCCAGAAGAATCACAGAGCTCGGGTCCAGCCGAGCAGACACATCATCCATCCGGAACTCGCTCTCTCCATCTCTCAAATTGATCCTTCTGACCTCCTTCACAACCGCAAAGTCCTGATTGTAGATCGTGAGCTGGGTAGCGACATCAGCTTTGGTTTGCGCGTAATTTCCCCGGCAGAAAAAGAAAAAAACCGACAGACCAATCGCCGGAATTCCCAGACCGATTCCTAATTTCTTCATCTCTTCTCTTCCTCCTTGTGCGAGGGACTTTAGTCCCGATTAGAGGCGCAGTTCCGCGTATTTCGCGGGATTGCCTGCCGACATCTTAATCTAAAGACTCTCCCCGGTCAATCCAGTTCCAAGCAAAACCCGTTTCCCGAAAAGAAAATCCCCAAAACCGCTTCTAAGACAATTTTAATTTCCTGCTTGACAAACGGAAAAAAATTCACCTATCCTTAATCTCAAATAAAGCCGGGTTAAAATTAACCACTAACCAGGCTCAAAAGGTGGAGGGCAATGGCAAACAAAAGTCAGGGGAGTGGGGCAGGAATGGGTGGTTTATTGTTAATTTTCCTGCTTTTTTGCTCCTGTGAGTTCCCGTAGATAATTTCGTTAAGCTATATAATCAGGACTGGCGCATTGAGCGGCTGGGATTTCTCAGCCCAAAACAGGCACTGGAAAACTACTTGAAAGGATTAGCAAAATGCGCTTAAATAGTGTCCAAGAAATCGGGTGCGATACATTTGCTGTTATTCTATTGGAAGCTCAAACGAAGAAAAGGGAACTGAACTTATGCGAAAAATAAGGGCAGTATTGAAGAGCAAGTTCACAAGAAGCTTTTCCATGGTCTACTTCTTCTGGCTATTTTTAGCTCTGACGATTAACTGCCAGGAGCACGAAGAGAAATTTTCCAGACAGGATGGGCAAACTACAAGCTATGACCGCTCTCAAAATTTTCAAGCGCGCGGAATTCAGACCAGAATAAAGAAAAAATCCCGTCCTCCAAAAATCACTGACTCCACAACAGCGCGCTTTGACTTCTACTGCAATCAGCCTTTTTGCAGATTTGAATGCAAACTGGACTCAAGGAAATGGAAGAAATGTAACTCTCCCAAGATTTATAAAAATCTTTCAGAGGGCGCACATCTTTTTAAGGTTCGCGCGATTAGCTTATTGGGCGAGGTTGATAAAACTCCTGCAAAATATAGCTGGACAATAGCAATTCCTCCAGAGACTATCATCACTGATAGCCCTCTCAATCCAAGCCCCGACCCTTCTGCGAGCTTCAGCTTCAGCTGTAATGAGCCACCGTGCTCTTTTGAATGTCAGCTGGATTCTGGCGGATGGACCCCGTGCGTATCTCCAAAAGACTATCAGCCCTGGACAGAAATTTCCTCTACTAATTCCGCTTTTCCCAGAAACTATCATACATCTGTCTGGACCGGAACCGAGATGATTGTATTCGGAGGATATGGCTATGACCGGACCATCCCGGAGCTGAACACCGGGGCAAGATATAATCCGCTGACAAATTCCTGGCAGGCAACCTCGCTTTCCAATGCGCCATCAGAAAGGCGCTATCATACCTCAGTATGGACAGGAACAGAGATGATTGTCTGGGGTGGACAAAAAGGCTCTTCAATTCTTGGAGACGGAGGCAGATACGACCCTGCAACTGATTCCTGGACACAAACATCCAGCATCAACGCGCCCTCTCCGAGAAAAAGACATACTGCTATTTGGACTGGCTCTGAGATGATCATCTGGGGAGGATATGATAGTGAAAATTATTTTAACACAGGCGCAAGATACGACCCTGCAAGTGATTCCTGGACCCAGACATCTATTGTCAATGCGCCTATCCCAAGAAGATACCATACAGCAGTCTGGGCAGATTCTGAGATGATTGTCTGGGGAGGAAATGACGGAGTTAGCGAATTGAACACAGGCGGAAGGTATGATCCTTTAAAAGACTCCTGGGTTGCAACATCCACTGGCGCAAGCTGTCCATCTGCAAGACATAGCCATACCGCGGTTTGGACCGGAGATGAGATGATTATATGGGGAGGATATGCAGGAGGACCAACTAACACAGGCGCTAGATACAATCCTGAAACAGACTCCTGGTCCGCGACATCCATCATCAATGCCCCTTCTGAAAGATACTATCACTCTGCAGTCTGGACTGGCGCTGAAATGATCATCTGGGGAGGATACCTGATCACAAATACAGGCGCAAGATATAATCCATTAAGCGATTCCTGGACACCAACTTCCACAACAGGGGCTCCTGCTGGAAGGGATTGGCACTCTGCCATCTGGACAGGAACAGAGATGCTCATCTGGGGAGGATGGAACGGGACTATGGTTTTAGAAACTGGCGCGAAATATAATCCAGGCTTGAATTCATGGTCTGCTATATCCACCACAAATGCGCCATTAAAGAGGTCATATCAAACCGCTGTCTGGACAGGCGCTGAGATGATTATCTGGGGAGGATATATCTCAGATTTTTTGAACACTGGTGGAGCATATAATCCAGAAACAGATTCCTGGACCCAAACCCCTATTGAAAATGCGCCTTCTGGAAGGCAGTTCCATACAATGGTCTGGACAGGCTCTGAGGCAATTATATGGGGAGGATATAACGGGATATCAGCGCTTAACACAGGAGCAAGATATGACCCGGTCTCTGATTCTTGGTCCGCAACTTCTCTTACTAATGCTCCGGGAGCAAAACAAAAGCATTCCGCGGTCTGGACCGGAACAGAGATGATTGTCTGGGCAGGACAGCCTTATACAACTGCGGGAGGAAGATATAATCCTGCAACAAATTCCTGGACACCAACATCCACAGTCAATGCGCCCTCTATCAGAGCATCTTATACTGCTGTCTGGACAGGAACTGAAATGATTATATGGGGAGGCGCCGCAGGCTCTCCTTTTTACAACACTGGCGGAAGATATAACCCTGAAACAGATTCCTGGACCCCAACCTCTCTGGTCAATGCACCCTCCCCGAGGAAGTATCATACAGCTGTCTGGACTGGGAAGGAGATGATTATCTGGGGAGGTTATTATTATGATGGCAATATCAATTTCCCTCAAGATGCCGGAAGGTATAATCCGGATTCAGATTCCTGGACTCCTCTCTCAACCTCAAACGCCCCTTCGCCAAGATACGGTCATACAGCTGTCTGGACTGGAAGGGAAATGATCATCTGGGGAGGATATTTTTATGATGGCAAGCCTAATTTTTATAACAATGGCGCAAGATATAACCCGCTAACTGATTCCTGGATTCAGACATCTATAAGCCACGCTCCCTCAGAAAGATTCTATCATACCGCTGTCTGGACAGGCACAGAGATGATTATCTGGGGAGGAGGATACGCTGGGAGCTATGAGAATACCGGCGCAAAATATAATCCTGAGCAACAACTTTCACCTGGCTCACATCTCTTTGAAGTCCGAGCCCGGGATTCAATGGGCAATCTTGACCCCACTCCAGCAACCTATTTCTGGACTATCCAATAGAAAGGCTATGCCATCTCCACTAAAACATTTATCTACGATTCCTATTTTTTGGCTTGAGGTGCTAATTTTAGCGTCGGAAAGGAACCTTTCAGCGTTTTCCGATTCCAAAAAGCATCGGCATCCTACTTTTGCAATAAGAAATTATGACACAGCCTCTCAAAGTAAGAGAAATTAGTTTGGAAAATGATTTGGGCAACAAGCCTTTAAGGGCTGATGCCTAATTTGAAAATAACCCAGTCGCCTCGGTCGTAAATTTTTTCCAGGTCTCCCAGTCCGTTCAGCTTGGAGATTGCTTCCGGATGCGAAAGTGCAAGGTCATCATACGCAGGAATGACATATTGAGGATTGCGGTTAATAATCACCCAATCAGCGTTTCTCAATTGAAGAATTTTCAGCATCAATTCCGGGCTTGTGTCCGGGCTAAAAAAAACCATCTCTTCAAGTCTGCGTTGGTCCTGGTCCGGGACTCCAACCCCTGGCTTGAGTTGAACAGCGACATAGCAGTCAAGGTAAGCAGTTGCGCGGAAGCTCGTGAAAATATCCGAATAAATAACATCATCTGGTTGGACTAGATTTTTCTCCTTCAAAAATTTAAAAGGCGCATCATCCCAGAACAATGTCTCCTGATATTCTGGCTTCAACTGTAATCGCATCTCCTTGAACAGACGATAATAAAGAGTGTCTCCGGGGATTGGAATCAGGCTCAAGCCAATTACACAGGAAATAACAATGCCGAGCAGATTAGCCCAGATGTTTTTTAGCTTATATTTGAGAAAAACCCATTCCAGAAAAGCGGCTGGCGCTAGAAAAGCCAGCAGGGCTGGGAGCCTCAAAATCCGGCGAAGGTATCCGAGGCTGAAAAATTCCGAAAAAATAGTTGCAAGAACCGGATGCAAAACCAAAGCAACAATCGCAACTAGGGAATAAAATACAGCGAGCGCTCCTGGTTTTTTATCTCTTCTTCCAAGCCACAATAGCCAGGGAGAAAAGACCAGACCAAGCCAGAAAAATGGATGAAAGCTGATGTTCGGGTCTAAAAAACTGCGCTTTAAAGGATTGAGCAGAAACAGATTCGGAGTGAGCAGACCGCGATATGGATTCCGACCAAAACTAGACCATTGGGTATATTGAATAGTCTGCCAGCGCAGGTAAATATAAGGACTGGCAATAAGCAAGCAAAGAATAATTACGAGCAGGGCTTTTTTATGATAACCATTGATATAAAATTCCGAGCGCTGGAAATTAAGCAACAATTTTGAGTAAGGTCTCGCCATAAAAATAAACAGCAAAAATGGAATAACCATAAAGACCAAAACATAAAACCAGAGTTTGTCCAGGAAAAATCCCGGGAATAGTGGTTCAAACCAGTTAGGATGATTCTCGGATAATTTCTTAATCAAATATACTATACTCAGCAAATAAGGGAACAGAATTAATACAGGTAAAATATATTTAAGATAGGAGAAGATATGATTTCCAGATGATAGTCTGATATTTTGCAAAGCCTTACTCGTAATGGTTAGCTCAAATTTCCAGTAAAAAAAGAGAACAAGATAATAAGCAAGCCCCCAGAGAGGATGAACAATACTTATCCCCAGGCTGGAAAAAGCAAGGAGAGGTAAAATTTTTGAATCATTTTTCTCCAAATATAGAAAAGTCAGATTGATGAGCGCGGGAAACGCCATCAGCCACATTCCATCATCCGGGAAAAAAGATGAGTTCCGGACAAAAAATAAACCACCATAAAAAAGCTGATAAAATACATAAAAACAGAAAGCCAGAAAGCCTCCTCTCTCAGAAAGCACCCTCCGAGCCATTCCAAAAAAAGCGATAAAGCAGAGAGGCACTGTAAGAAACGCGGAATGGACATAAAGCGGGACAGGGTCTATCCGATTCTCTCTGGCAATCAATGCCCATAGCAAAGCCTGAAGATTGTAGCTATGAATCGGGTCAGGCGGAGCATCAATATAATAATAGTTATGAATGCTGGCTTTTCCCCAGACCAGAAACTTTCGCACCATAGTGATGTAATTGTAATAGTCCCAGTCATGACCAGGCCTCCGATAAGAACCAAGATAAAAGGCAAGAATGCTGGAGCCCATGGCAAATGCAAGCACAAACGCCTTTGCGAGAAAATCCTTTTTCAGCGCTGGTGGTGAAAAGGAAATCTGGAACAGGTCGCCAGAGGTTTGAAAGAGAAAGAGCATCCAGATGGAGAGGCTGATCAGGAAAAACACCCAGAAAACCGTTTGCAGGTCAAGCTCCAGCAGGAAAAATAGCAAGGCAGGATAGCTGAAAATTCCGAAGCTGAACAACACAGCGAACCCGAGCCTGTCCAGCCAGTCCGTAACCCTGTTAAGCAGAATCTCTGCCAGACAGTATCCGGGAAAGAAAAACAATGATAAGAATCCCACTGCTATTTTCAGATTCAAGCCCGGGTTTATGCCAATGATGATTAAAAGCTCAAGTCCGAAAATCACAAGCCCCGCAAGCAGTATTGCTGGAAACCTTACATTCATTGTCTTTGCAATAGCATAAATCCAATTCTCCTTTTTTGAAAGCGGTTATTGGCTATAATAAAGTCTGATGCGCATTTTATTTATAAGACCTAATTCACAGATCATTGCCACACCGGTTCCTCTCGGAATCGGATATGTAGCGTCCTATCTTTTGAGCAAAAGACCATGCGACCATGTAAAGGTTATTGATGCGCGTAATCTTCGGCTTTCCCATCAGAAGCTTGTCAGGTCTGCCAAAGATTTTAATCCAGACATAATCGGGATCAGCGCAATAAATTTTGAAGCCGACCAGGTGCAACAACTAAGCTGTATCCTGAAAAAGGAGATGCCCAATACTGTAATTGTTCTTGGAGGACCTTATGCATCTGCGAATCGTGGAGCTATTCTGGAGCGAAATCCAGCAATTGATTACCTTGTGATTTGCGAAGGGGAGGAAACATTTTTTGAACTGGTTCAGACAATTGAGCAAAATCAAAGCCCGGCACAAGTTGCTGGTATTTTTTTCAGGCAAAATGGCGAGATCAGATTCACTGGCGAAAGGGCTATGATTAAAGACCTTGATGCAATTCCTTTTCAGTGGGAGCTAGTTAATCCAGAGAACTATTTCCGTCGGACTGGCCGAAATTCAGAGAATATCGTCAAATATAGCCAACGGAGTTTGAGCATCATCACGAGCAGGGGATGTCCTTATGGTTGCATCTTCTGCCACAATATTTTTGGAAAGAAGTTTCGCGCAAGAAGCTCGGAAAAAGTGGTTTCGGAGATAGCTTTTTTAAAGGAAAAATATGGTATAAGGGAACTGGAGATGGTGGATGATTCTTTTAATCAGGACTTGGATCGTGCTAAGGAAATATGCAGGGGAATTATCAAGCGTAATCTGGGCTTGCATATATCTCTTCCAAATGGCATTCGCGGGGATATTGTTGACGAGGAATTTCTGGATTTGCTCAAAGAAGCTGGCTTTTACAGGATAGCCTTTGCAGTGGAATCCGCAAGCCCCAAAATTCAAAAATTGATCCGGAAAAAAATAGACCTGGATAAGGTCAAATGGGCGATTGCAGAAGTCACAAAGAGAGGAATGATCGCCACTGGATATTTTATAATGGGCTTTCCAGAAGAGACCGAGCAGGATATTGAAATGACGATCAGATACGCGAAAGAAAGCAAGCTGAGCGTGGCGAGCTTTTTCTATCTTAATCCATTTCCTGGAACCGAGGTGGCGAGAATGGCAGAGGAAAAAAATCTCAGAGACAAGCTCTTCCGGGATTATAGCACAATGACAGTTAATCTGAGCAAGGTCAGTGATAAAAGGCTTCATCAGCTTAACAAGAAAGCATACCGGAAATTCTATCTTGACCCAGCTAGAATTTGGCGAATCATCAGACTGGTTCCTAAAAACTTAAGAACCCTGATCAATGCCTTTCTGGTGCTGAGATTACTATTTGAGGACTCGGTCAATCAATGAATTCCACGGAGGACACTCAGGCTCGGAGCCAAAGCTGGAAAAAATCCTTTAAAACAAAATTGCTCGTGCTCGGAATCTCGCTGTTCTTGCTCGGAATAGCTTTTGACAGTTTTTACTATGAGCCTACCCATCCCAAAACCGAATTTCATCAGTTCCCGACCAAAAAATTGAAAACTGGACAAAAACCTTTAAGGGTGATTCATCTCTCAGACCTTCATATAAAGACTTTTGGAAAAACAGAACAGCTCATTGTTCAAAAAGTCAATCAGCAGAAGCCTGATGTAATTGCGCTGACCGGTGATTATGTAGATGACAGCCAAAATCTTCCAGCGTTAAAAAAATTTCTCGGCGCACTCCCCTCTTCCGCGCTCAAGTTCGCTGTTCTGGGTAATATAGACCATTTGATTGGAGTTCAGCCGCAGGAATTTGAAAAAATTTTTTCAGAATTTGGATTCCAGCTTCTGCTTAATTCAAGAGTCAAGCTTCAAATCCACTCCATCTCTATTTGCGTTATTGGTTTTGATGACCCATCTACAGGGAGATACGACTTGCACGCAATAGAAAATCTTTCCCGCTCGGATTTCAATCTTCTCCTGGCTCATTCCCCGGAAATTTATCACCTTATTCAGAAGGGAAAAATTGATCTTGTGCTCTCTGGACATACTCACGGAGGGCAGATTCATATCCCTGGAATTCCTGCTTTCTGGCTTCCCAGAGACACACGCAAATATGGAACAGGCTTTTATAAAAAAGGAAAGCCAGTGATGTATGTTAATCGTGGAATCGGGACCTCGGTTTTGCCCGCGCGTTTTCTATGCCCTCCAGAGATCGCGGTTTTTGATATTGTTCCCGCAAAATAAGCAATCTCACATCGGCAAAGTCGTTTGCCTGAGCTCCCGCGCATAAACCTGAAAATCATCATTCGTGAAAAAAACCATCCGAACCTCTTCTATCTCCGGATGGTCTTTTAAATAGTCCATAATGGTTCTCAGCGCGATTTTCGCCGCATCATGGATCGGATAGCCGTAAGCACCTGTTGAGATGCTAGGGAAAGAAACGCTTTTGCAATGATTCTCGGACGCAACCTCCAGGCTCCGCCTGTATGCGCTTGCAAGAATTTTCGGCTCATCCTTTTTCCCGCCATACCAGATAGGACCAACCGTGTGAATCACATATTTTGCCTTGAGCCTGCCTCCTGTTGTAATCTTTGCGTCTCCGGGCTTGCATCCGCCCAGCTTTTTGCATTGCTCAAGAATCTCCGGTCCGCCTGCGCGATGAATCGCTCCATCAACCCCTCCGCCTCCAAGCAAAGAAGGATTCGCCGCATTAACAATTGCGTCAACTTCCTCTTTTGTGATGTCCCCCTGCTTCAAAACCAATCTGGAATTCCCTATTCTTATCTCCATATTATCCTCCTTTTCGCGGCGCAGACACTCTTGTCTGCGCTCCGCTATCTTATCTCTATAGTTTTGATGTAGACAGGCTTGAAAGGCTTATAAGCGTCTGCGCCAGCTTCTGGTCCAGGAGCGTTTTGGTGGCTGATCTCGGTTGCGACTTCCAATCCCTTCTCAACCATCGCAAAAACTGTATATTGACGGTCTCGCTCCGGAATATGCGCAAGGCAGATGTAAAATTGACTACCAGCGCTGTCCGGATGAGAGCCTCTTGCCATTCCTACCGCGCCAGGGACATTAGGCAGATCATTGAACTCCGCCTTGATCATATATCCAGGTCCTCCATTCGGGGCTCCTCCTGGAGAGCCTCCCTGAATAAGATAATCAGCCATAACAATATGAAACTGGGTTCCATCATAAAAATGGGATTTTGCCAGCTTGATAAAATTACGGCAGGTTTCCGGAGCCTTTTGAGGAAAAAATTTTATTTCTATCTCTCCAAAATCCGTTTTAATCAATCCGCGCATCTGCGCCATTTGCTCCACTGTTAATTTCTTGACCTCCACACCCACGAGAAACTCCAGCTCTTTGATTGCCATCGCCCGAAAGTTTCCTTCTGGAAAGCGTCTCAGGTAGTCCTCATAAGCCTCAATGGTATTTTTATCCTGAGCCTGCTCAAGGCTAAACCATTCAATCCTCTGAGCCGCCATCCAGGAGAACTTCCCGTTTGGATATTTTTTTAGAAATTGCTCATACGCAGTTATTGTGTTTTGCTTTTCAGCACGCTTAAAAGCCTTTTCCTCGCACGAGGAAAACCCTGCGAGAAAAACGCAGATGGTCATCAGGAAAATTATCAAAGCGCTATTATTCTTTTTCATCCTCATCTCCTGTTTGATTTTTTTCCGGGTTATCAGGAGGTCTTGGCACAAATGCAGGAGCACCCGGTGCCTTTGGAACCTTCTCTGCCAGAGGCAGATAAGGTTCTATTTTTATGTTTTTCCACGGTCCATAAGCCTTGGCATATGACCCGAACAGGGATTCCTGTGTCTGATTAATCAGAGCCCCGATCAAGGGAACCGGCTTTGTCAAAGTGGCTAGCACTTCCAGAGGATAAACCGCAAACCAGAGATTCACGGACTCCTGAACCAAGTCAACTTTGCCCGCGCAATGCGCCTCTAAAACATCGCTCCGAAGCTCAATGTCGTCAAAATAGACCACTCCATCCTTAAAAATCAATTCAGTCTTTGCCTTGCTAAAACGGAGTCCGTATTTTTTCTCGTCAATCTTGAAGCCCAGAAACTTTAGGATTTTGATCCCAAGATTGTATCCGATCAGCTCCCCGTCCCGCACCGTCAGCTTAAAGTATCCGTTCAAGGATTTTTTCTGGATTTTGCCGTCAATAAATTTTCCGCTCAAATAGCCCTGACCCGTGACTCTGCCGTCCACAAAAAAGTCATATCCAAAAAGCTCATCCATAATGGCTTTGAATTTAAAATTTTCAAAATGCCCCCGGAAATGAAACTCCTGAGTCCGCGCCAATCGGAAATCAATCCAACTGCCTCCATCCTGAAACCAGCCGTCCTTGTAGGTCAATGTCAGGTTCGGAAAACTGACCATCCTGTCCTTGTATTTCCATTTGCCCTTGACAGAGTCTGCTACAAACTTTCCATACCGGACACGGTTCCCGCTAAATTCTCCTCGCCAGATGCTCCTTACAGGGGAAAGTGTCTCTCCAACCTGAAGCTGGGGACCATATTTCCGTCCTCGCGATAAGAAGAGCTTAGTCAGGTCCAGCTCATTGAAATTACTATGAACATTGAATCTAGCCCTGTGGTCTTTAGTGTCTCGCTTATAAACAAAATCGCTCTGGAATGGCATTCCAGATATGGATAACCATTGAAATGGCAGAGAGATTTCCTCAGGAGATATACTGAGCTCCCCATTGATTTTTTCTACAGGAAAAATTACCATCCCGGGTTCAAAAACAACATCGCGAAGTTTCGCACTTCCCTGATACCAGAACCTGTCTTCACCAGGTCCAGGATAACGGAAGTCAAGCTTGATCCTGCCAGTCCCGGAAAAATTGATGAACTTAACTATAGGGCTGAACCGAATTGGCTTCCATAGCAAAATCTGACGAAATTCGCTCAGATCATTTGCCTTTAGATTTATCCCGCCAGTAAGAGAAAATTTTCCCGGGGAACGCGCGAAAAATAAATCCAGCCGCTCAATTTGATTAGAACCCAGACTGCCATTTTCAGAGATAAAGTCTATGTTACTAAAATTCCTAGCCAGCTTAATCCTTCCCTCCATTACTGCATTAAATGGCTTGAGCTTGCCCATCGGCTCCTGATAGGGAAAGGGAAAATTTAGCTTGATATAGCCTGGATGAGACCCCTGGATACTGCTGATTTCTATTCTCCCGTTCCCCAGCATCAAAGGCTCCTGAATTTTTCCATGCCGTTCCTTAGGGTCATAAAGCACTATCTTAAAATTCCGGATCACTGCCTTATCTATGTTGAAATATTTTTCCCAGTTATTTTCCCCGGGCTGTATATGATATTGATATTCCGCCTCGCCCCAGAACGAAAATCTGTCCTGCCTAGGATTATATTTTATCGGTGCCCAGCTTAATAGGCTTCCAGCCTGATGAAGGTCAAGCTTGCCCGCAATCATTGCGCTTAACAAGGTTTTCTCAGCCTCGCGTTTTATCTCAACACTAATCCCCTGGAACGGATTTTCTCCCCACTTTGCCTCATCCATACGGACGCGCAAATCCAGAGGCTTGATAGAGACAAACATTTTTCCGCTCCCCTCAAATCTCAACGGATTTATCCCGGGCTGATTATAAGGATGGTCCGCAGAAACCCGAAGCGAGAAGGTATTTTTTTCTGGCGTCTTTGTTATGAGAAGGTCTATATTTCCGAACTCCATTGGTGCACGAAGTTTCTTCGGCTTGTCGCGTTTGTCATAAATAATGCCAGACGCGCCTGAGACCAGCACACGGTTGGTGTCCATAATGTTCTCTTCTGTCACCTCAACTGGAAAAAGGTTCAGTATTCGCTTAAATATCCGTCGCGAAAGAGTTTTTTCCGCTTCAGCCTCTTTCTGCTTTTGCTCCTCGGTTTTGGGCTTGACAAGATTCTTAAACCGCTCCTTCTCTTTGGGCCCAACTTCAACATAAAATTCCGGCTGATACAAGATAACATCCCTGATCTGAATCCTGCGAAATCTGAATAATTGGTTCAAATCCAGAAGCGCTTTTATGGATTTGGCTTTGAAAAGTTCGGGACGGGTGCGCTCAGGGTCAGGAAGGTCAACCTCCACATCTTTAAGCTCAAATCCTATTCCGGGATAGACAATCGGAAAGATCAAACCGAGTTTAAGTTTCAAATTGTATCTGGATTCCACCCAGTTGATAATCTGCTCCCGATGCTTGTTGGGATTGAGCTGAATCAGCTCATAAATTCCGAACCCGATCAGCGTCAATAGAGCCGCGACCAGAAGGAACGAAAGAATCAGACGGGCTTTCATTATTTGATCAAGCGTCTAACTATGTAAGGTTTTTCCTGACGCACATTCAGCTTGAGTAAAAGCTCCCCAATCAAGCCCAGAGATAAAAGCTGAACCCCAACCAGGACAAGCATCACCCCGCCAATAAACAATGGACGCGTCCCAATTGGCCTCTCTCCAAGAAACCACAAAACCGTAAGATAACTGAGAGAACCAAATCCAAGAATCCCGAACAAAATTCCAATCCCTCCGAACAGATGAAGGGGACGATAGGAATAATAACTGATAAATATTATAGTAAGAAGGTCAAAGAATCCGCGCGGAATCCTTTCAAAACCATATTTACTTTTGCCGAATTTTCTTGGATGATGACTAACTCCGATCTCTGTCACCTTAAATCCCCGAAACGCAATCATAACCGGAAGATAGCGATGCAGGTCTCCATAAAGTCTAACCCCCTCAAGAGCAGGACGCCTGATAGCCTTGAACCCACTGTTAAAATCGTGGAGCTTTACACCAGAAACCATGCGCACCGTGAGATTAAAAATTCTGGAAAGCAATCTCTTCCCGAGAGAGTCCTTCCGATGAATCTTCCAGCCAGATACCATATCAAAGCCCTGTTCCAGCTTTTCCAGCAAACGCGGTATCTCTCGCGGGTCATCCTGTAAATCCGCATCTATAGTTATGATGACTTCTCCTTGCGCAAGGTCAAACCCGCAGGAAAGCGCAGATGATTTTCCAAAATTGCGACTGAATTCAGCTACCTTGACCCGACTGTCCCTTGAATTGAGCTCCAGAAGAATTTTTCCAGAGTTGTCCTCTGAACCATCATTAACAAAGATCAACTCAAAGCTCTTTCCCAGAGCCTCAAGCTCCTTAACCAGAATCTCATAAAGCTCCCCCAAACTGCGTTCCTCATTCCAGACCGGAATCACAACCGAAATATCCAGGCTTTTCGCTTTTTCAGGTTCCCCCACTTTTATTTCCTTCTATATAGATAATAATGCTCAATTTTGGTTTCAAGTAAATAATTTTCAGACAAAAACTCCTGGAATTCAACAAAACCAAGCATCTGCTCATAAGAGTCTTTTGGCTCTATCGTGCTGGTGTCATTTTCAACTACAACGATATAAGATGGAGGGGATTGGCTAAGCTCGGAAATAAACCCCTTTCGCAACTCCTTCTGATACCGCTTGAATTTATCCGAGCCAAACTGATATGTGAGCGGAAGGTCATAACTGAATTTTCCAGGCGACTCTCTTCTTGCTAGAAAATTTATCGCAGGCTCTAGCCCGAAAACCAGAACCCTTTCATCCAGACCAGTCTCTTCCCGCAAATAGCGAGCAACCTTATATTCAGCGCTGATACATATATCCCCAAACCCCCATTTACCATACCTCTCCAGAAAATCATCTTTACTGATCTTCTTCAGGTCATAAAGAATCTCCCTGCTATATCTACCAAAATCAGATTTCAGGTTTGCGCAGAAAAGCAAAACCGCCAGAAAAAACATTCCTGAACGCGCCAGCCGATTTTGGCGCGGGAAAAGTTTATCCATCTCTACGCTGAAAAAAGCGCCAGCAAAAATAGAAAGCGGTAGAACCAGAACCATAAAATGATAAGTGAAAAACTTAAGCTGGAGCAACAGATTGAGAAACAAGCCCAGCCCAAAATAAAAAGGCAGTTTCCAGCGCTCATTCTTTTCTTTAAGCAATCCTAAAAGCCCCAGGCATCCGAACCCAACCAGAAAACCATTATCAAGCGTCCAATTCAAAATTTTCCAGACCATCAAACCAATAACTTTCCATCCACCTGAATAATACTGTGCTCCATAAGACACTCCAAAGATAAAGACCTGCTGAATCATCTCTCTTAGCGCAGATTGACTCTGAAGATAAAGAGCCATCACAATAGCTGGGATCAGAAAGCCTATTCCAAGAATAACAATTGCCAGAACCCGGTCTTTGATTTTAAAATTTTTATGAAAAACAATATACAAACCCAAAAGACCAGGCGCAAGCCCAACCGTGGGCTTGTAAAGCATAGCCCAGAACCCGAACACCCCGGCAAGAAAAATCCAGATTTTCTTTAAGCCATCTCTCTCAAATCCTCTACTGAAAAAATACAGACAATACGCAAGTGCTCCTAAAGCAAATGTCTCCTTTTGAGCGTTCTGCCAGTAATTGTTATAGACCACGGTGGAAACAATTCCGTAAATACCTGCTGACCAGATACCAGCTTTTTTACCAAATAGACAGCTTGACGCGAGATATAGCCCCACTAAAGTGAAAAGCCGGAATAACAGGTCAAATAAATTGATTGCCTCTGGCTTCAAGCCGAACAGCTTAAACGCAATTGCGTATGTGTAAAAAATTCCAGGAAAATTGAAATGATAGAGGTCTCGGTAGGGAACTTTGCCCTGAAGGATCTGCCAGCCAAAATAAGCGGACACCCCCTGGTCTCGTCCCAGAGGCAGATGAATGGAAATCAGGCTTAAACCAGCAGTCAAGGCTAGAATCAACCCGAGCCATAAAATTGTCCATCTAGTTTTCATATTTTTTCAGATTATCCTCACCATTGCTCTGAATTAGGACTTTAGGCTCTGGAATCAGGAAATTTCAACAACTCCGAATTTGCTAACTCCGAAATTTTTATAATCCCTCTGCCCGGTTCAGCCAGCCAGTGGCTTCCTCAGGTGAAACCGGATTAATATAAAAACCGCTCCCGTATTCAAAGCCAGCCACCTGCGTCAGACGCGGCATAATCTCCAGATGCCAGTGGTAATACTCACATTTCTCCTCCCCGAACGGAACCGTATGAAGGATCAGGTTAAAATGCGGACGCTGAAGAACTTGGTCCAATCTCGTCATTGCGGATTTGACCGCCTCAGCTAGGAGATAAAGCAAATCATCCCGACTAGCATCAAAGCTGGGCCTATGATTCTTGGGAATAACCCATAACTCAAACGGAAAGATCGGCGCCCAGGGACAGATCACAAGAAATTCCGAATTTTCAAAAACTAAACGCTCCTTGTCCTCAAGCTCCTGATGAATTATGTCGCAAAAAATGCACCGCTCCCGATACTGAAAATACTCCCTGGCGCCTCGCATCTCCTCAGTAATCTGCTTGGGAAGGATCGGGAGAGCAATCAACTGAGAGTGTGGATGGTCCATTATTGCTCCAGCGGTTCTGCCGTAATTTTTGAAGATCAAAACATATTTCAGCCGCTGGTCTTTTTTAAGGTCTATAATCCGCTCCCGATACGCAAGATATATTTCTCCCAGACTTTTAACCGAAAGCTGTGAGTAGACCTCCTTATGATTCGGGCTTTCAATAATGATCTCATGCGCGCCCAGACCGCTGATCTTATCATAATAGCCCACACCTTCCCGTGTTAGTTCTGTCTCTACTCTAAGAATAGGCTCACGATTCGGAATAACACGCACACGCCAGCCCGGCTCATTTTTTTTGCTCCCTGAGTCCCGAAACGAAAAAATTTCCCCTGGAGTCAATGCCTCGTTCCCAGGACAAAACGCACAACGCTCCTCGCTCTCAGGATACGGCTCTGTATGAAACCCGACAAAACGCTTCCGCCGCTCCGTCGCTATGATAACCCATCTCCCGTCAACCGGGTCTTTCCTGAATTCCGCCATCTGTTACCTGAATTATAGCCTGTTTCCGCTGATTGTGGAAATGAATGCCCGGGTCAACTCTAAAATTCCCCCAGAACCTTTGCCGCTGTCTTGCGAACCTCTGCCACAGGATGGTCCAAAAGCGGAATGATGTCGTTGATGGTTTCAGCGGCATGGAGCTTTCCGAGTGATTCCATTACCGCGATGACCAGGTATTTGTTTTCGCGTTTGAGGAGAGGCACCAGATGCTTTGCTAGGTCTCGCCGTTTGAAATTGCCGAGCGCTTCTGCAACCATAGTTTGAATAGTCACGCTTGGGTCATTGAGCTTGCTGATAAGCACAGGGAGAGTTTTTTCATTCTTGATTTCACCCAGCATCCGAACAGCCGCGGCGCGTATGTCCTCCTCCGGGTGCTCCAGCGCCAGGATCAAAGTCGGCAAGCATTCTTCTGTACCAAGTTTGCCAAGCGCATAAACAGCCTTTAACTTGGTCTCCTTGTCTCCATCTTTATAGCGCTTTAGTATAGCTGGAAGATTATTCATCCCATCAAGTTTTTCCAGAGATGCCGCGGCCATCTGCCTCACTTCTTCATTCGGGTCCTTTAGCAAACGAATCAGATGCTCGCGTCTGGAATCATGCTCTGGGATTTTCGCGTCCGAGTCCATTCACATAATCCTCAAATTGATTTCTGGTCCGGGATGCGGATTTATTCAACTTTAACTTTCTTTAAGGCTTCCAGCAATTCTTTGGCGCTCTGGAATCTTGCTCCCGGGTCTTTCTGCATACAGCGGAAAATTATCTCGCTCAATTCCGGATTAACGCTCTGGTCAATGCTTTTCGCTTCCGGGGGAGGCGTGTGGATATGATGATAAACCGCGTCCCCGCTTTTGAACGGAAGCTGACCCGTGATCATCTCAAACATAGTCACTCCCAGGCTGTAAATATCTGTTCTATGGTCAATCTCCTTGCCCATTGCTTGCTCCGGACTCATATAATAAGGAGTTCCGCTCGCAATGGTCTGATAACCTTTGACCTCCTCCAGAACCTTTGCCAGACCGAAATCCATCAGCTTGGTCTGCCGGTCTTTTGTCCACATCACATTACTGCTCTTGATGTCCCGATGAACAACCTTACGCTCGTGAGCGTATTCTAAAGCCCGACACACCTGACCAGCAATCAGAAGCACCGCTTTAAGCGGAATCTTGCCCTCCCGAACCAAAATTTGCTTCACGGTTTCGCCCTCTACATACTCCATCGCAATATAATAGTTCCCTGCCTCTTCTCCAGCATCATAAACAGTGACAATGTTTGGATGATTGAGACGCGCCGCGCTTTTGGCTTCTCTGAAAAAGTTCCTGAGCGCCGCAGGATGATCCTTTAAATTAGCAGGCAGGACCTTATAAGCAACTATCCTGTCCAGAATGGTGTCTCGCGCCTTATAAACAATCCCCATTCCGCCTCTGCCAATCTCCTCTATGATCTCATACCGAACAGGCTTTTCCATTCCCAGAGGCTCAGCTTCCCGCAAACTCTGCGTCGCCTCCAGACTCGGCGTGGCAGAAGACGGGCTTCTGCTTTCTATAACAGTCTTCTGCTGTCTCAGCCTCTCCAGCCGTATCCGTGCATCCTGATAATCAAGATTGATCAGCAAAATCTTTTCATAAATCGCCATCCCCTCCTCAAAATCCCCAAGACGCTCGTTCAAAACCGCTAGTTGATAAAAATCCTCAAGATTGGACCGACTCATTTCCTGGTTCTCGGTTGCTAGCCTTAAGGATTCCCGCGCCAGATTCAGCATACCCTTTTCCTGAAAAATTTTGCCCAGAAGCGAACAGGCTTTCCTGTAATCCTCACTTGTCTTATCAACCTGCTGGAGGCTTGCAATAGCCCTATCCAAAAGCCCGCGTTGATAAAAACTTAAGCCAGCCCGGAAATGCGCCCCAGCTTTTTCAAACATCTCACTCGCCTTGGTCTGTTCGCCTGCCTTCTCAAAACACACGCCAGCTTTGCTAAACTCTCCAGCCTTTTCAAAATCCTCTCCAGCCTCCTGCCAATTCTCCAACTGCTCCCAGATTTCCCCTGCATCCTTAAACTTCCCAGCCTTCTCAAGACACCGCGCCGACTTCTTCAAATCCCCAAGCTCCCGGCAAATGCCAGCCACGCGCTCCCAGTCCCCAGCCTTTTCCAGCTCCGTTATCGCCTCCTGCTTTTTTCCCTGAGACAGATAGTATTCAGCGCGAAGGTTGCCAGCTTGACTGCTTTCCCCCAGCTTCTCCAAGCACTCCGCAGATTTCAAAAGCATCCCCGCTTTTTTATATCTTTCCGCAGATTCCTTAAGCCTGCCCAGCTCCTCCAGCATCCGCGCAGATTCCTCAAACAGCTTCGCGCGGTCCAGCAAAAGAATAGCCTGCTCCGCATTCTGGGCTTTTTTGAAAACCTCTGCCGCAGACCGCGCTAAGTTTCTATAAAAGCTCATCTCATGCGGAACAATCTCTCCACCCAGTTTTTGCTCAACATTCTCAAGAGCCTTGACTAAAGAATCCGCCGCGCTCTTGAACTCGCTGACATCCTCATAAAGCCCAGCGGCTTTGCGGAAAAGTCCAGCCCGGTAATAAATCTCCGCCGCGCGTTTCTTGTTTCCAGCCTGCTCAAACAGCTCCGCGGCTTTTTTCAAATCCCCTTGCAAATAGTGCATCTGTCCCGCAGATGCAAAGTCATTGCTCTGTGCATAAAGCGCGGCCGCTTTTGGAAAATCATCCAAATCCTGATATATCTTCGCCGCTTCTTTGAGCTTGCCCTGACGCAAAAAGCTCTTTGCCGCACCAAGCAGATGCTTGCCTTTAACATAATACTCAGACGCCTCTTGCCATCGCTCCAGATAAAATGCTATATCAGCCGCCACCCGGAACTCGCCCATCTCCAAAAGCTCCTTTAGCTGGCGCTCAATCTTCTTCTCGCTCCAGTCCTTGATCTTGTCCCGCCAGTCTAGCTCAGCAGGTTCAGCCTTTGCCCGCATCGCCTGAAAAATAAAATACACACCGACCAGGACTATTACCAGAAACGCCAGATAAGGAAGAAATGGCTGAATGCCGCCCATTCTCAGCCCACCCCCTCTTGGCTCAAGGTTTTTTTCTTATGAAAACGCTCATATTCGCTATAAATGCATCCGCAGTATTTCTGCCGGTAAATGCCCAGCGCCAGTGATTGCTCTATGCCCTGTTTCCAGCCAGTCCGAAAATCACGATAAAGAAATTTGACATTGTGCTCCTTTGCTACAGCCTCCGCAATCTCTTTTGCCAGCTCGTGTTTCTGAAATCTGGAATAAAAAATCGTGCTCGTGAAATAGTCAAATTTTTCCTTATGAGCCAGACGCGCAGTCTCGCTAAACCTTAGCCAGTAACAAATCCTGCATCGCTGTTCCTCGCGAAAACTCACCGCCCGGAAATAATCAAGCGCATGATAGTCATCCTCCCAGACCATTCTCAAATCAAACTTGCGCACAACATCCTCCAGAGCACCCCTCCGCTTCAAATACTCCTGATACGGATGAATGTTGGGATTATAATAAAAACCTGTAAGCTCAAAATTCTCACCCCGAAGCGCCGCCACAGGATAAAGCGCACAGGGCCCACAACAAATATGTAATAAAACCCTTTCTGTCATATCTTTTCCTTTTTCAACTTCAGCAGTTTCTTAATCACGCTATCCTCATGAAGAATTACTCTATAATTAAATATCTCTGTTTTTGTCATTTCTTTTGTTAGCAATTCAAAAGTCATATCCTTACCCAACCAGAATTTAACTTCCCGATAATGAACCTCGCTGTCATTCCTCATTTCAATTTCCCCGCAAGTTTTTCCATAGACTTTGAAAACTACTTTCTGAGCATCAAATTGGTCTTTCCCTCTTGATTTTGAATTTTCCGGCTCAAAGTATTTTGCCAATATCTTAACCACTTCTTTTCCCCAAAAAACATGGTAATTAGCATCACTTTTTATCACAAGAAAATCAACCTCTCCGCTATTAAATATACTTTTATCAAGAAAAGCCTCAAGAATCCTCTTTTCCTTAAATTTCTTTGCCAACTCACGCATTGGTTCTTGCAATTTAGTCTTATATACAGCCTTATTCTGGATATAATCATCGCGCGACTCTGGAAAACTATCTATGCATTGTAGAAATAATTGCCCCAACCCATTCATCCCTTTGAAAGTATAATCTTCACTAAATCTGGTTTTACCATAGAGAAAAATTTGCCACTTCTTTTCACCGCTTTTAACAGAATATGAATATCCTTCTCCATCAATAACATCTTTCTTTGCCTTAAGATCGCTTTTATATTCTTTTCCAATACCCAATAGTTCGGCAAATTCCCTCGCATCCGCATGACCCTGTCTTTTGACATAGCTTGCTTTCTCCGATGTCATTGCCCTTTTCTTACCCACTGTCAGCCTCTTTTATAATCATCAGTTCTTTCGTCTTCTTAATATGATTGCGTTTCTCCCTAATCCGGTTCATCCCTATCCTGGTTTCCCCCTGCCCCATTGTATAATGAATAGGTAATTCAATAATACGAAAATCTTTATACCATTTTCTTATTGTAGGGCTATCATTATAAGACAATATAAATCCTCCTTTATGTTCCAGGAGAAGATCGCGAAGGAGCTCGTGCTGGAAATTGTTATGATGAATTGGGAAGTTCCTCTGAGGATAAAGCCCTCTAAAAAGTGTACTATCTTTTCCAAGATAATAAGGAGGATCGCAATACAAAAAATCATATTTAAATTTTGGTATCACTTTTTCAAAGCTGGCGCATTCTACGCTTAAGTTCTTTACATTAAAATTCTTAACCCGCTCAATCAGCCTGAGATAAGTTGTTTTTTTAGCATAAACGCTTGACATCCAGCCCAGAAAACCTGGACCATAAGAAAGATTATGATTAAAATAATAATAACCTGCTAATTTAATTGGAGGCAATTCTTTTTCGCCTTGCCAGTGCTTTTTTAACTCTGTTTTTATATTAGCATAAGTCTCTTTATCCGGTTTTAATTTGCTTAATATCTCATATAACTCTAAAGGCTTTTGAATTTGAACCTTCCAATAATTGACCAGAATATCAAACAGTTCAAATCCCAAAACAGAAATTCCCAGTTCCTTGGCAACTGCTATCTCAATTGAACCGCCTCCAAAAAAGGGAGATACCAATTTTTCAATCCGCTCCGGCAATTGCTCTATTATGAATCCAACTGCCCAGCTTTTACCCCCAGCATATCTTAAAGGCGAGCCTAAATACCTTTTATATCTCCCTCCATTGCCTTTTAAGCTCTGCAAAAATATCTCTTTAGCGCTTCTTGGGAAAAGATTTGCTTGAAAAGCGCGAATATCTTTTCCCCGGTTGAACTCCATTTGTTTTACAAAAATATCGCTCATCTTTTAGCCTTATTTTATAACAACCAGCAATCCCACAGTAGCCCAGACCAGAAGATTAAAAATTGTTATCACCCGGGCGCCCCTGACAGAAGGCGCATCCTTGCTCCAGAGCGTAAATCCAAGAATAAGCGTTAATATACTTATGATAATTCCAAGTCCAAGACTTCCCATAAATAGCAATTCAAAATTTGAAAATTTGGAAAAATATAATGACGAGTCAAGAATCCAGAGCAAAGGACCTGCTAAAAGCGCGAGAAAGAAAAGTATGGGACTGAAATCAAATTTTCTCTTTAGCACAACGCTCTTTTCCGCACTGCACATCGGGCATTTGCCGGTTTTGTCAAGAGCCTGTCCGCATTCCTGGCATAGAGCCTTGCGCTCCTTTTTCTTTATCCTGGCGTTCTTAACATTCGCGCTGGTTAAAACCGCCTGGTTTAACTCTACATCTTCAAGAACAGCGTTCTGGAGATTCGCTTGAGACAAATCCGCGTTATTTAGATGCGCAGAGCGAAGAGAGGCGCTTGCTAGATTTGCAAATTGTAGCTTTGCCTGATTCAAGAGCGCATAATCCAGATTGGCTCGCTCCAGATTAGCCTTGGTCAAATCAGCCTGCGCCAGATTTGCGCCTGTGAGATTGGCTCTGCTTAAATCCGCCTGATTCAGCTTTGCCCCAGCAAGCCTGGCATAAGCAAAATCCGCATCTTTCAGAATTGCGCCACTTAAATTGATCTCATCTAAAGAAGCACCCTTGAAATTGATGCGTGAGAGGTTCTGTCTCGCAAGCTCTCCTTTAGGAAAATCCATCTCCTCAAAGTCAGGCGCAGAAAGCGCAGTGTTCTTAAATGAAGCGCCGCGCAGACGCGCCTGATAAAAATTCACCCCCACAAGAGTCGCGTCGTCAAACTTCAGCTCGTTTAATTGCGTCTGGGCAAAATCAATTCCAAACAAGGTTGCGCCTTTGAAATCCGCGCCTGAGAGATTTGAACCCCTGATCTGGCAGGTCCTCCATTTGCTCTCTTTGGCGCGGAAGTCAATCATATTCGCCTGGTTGAAATTGCAGTCAATCACTGTTGCGGAATTGAACAGAGCGTTTCTCAACCGAGCGCCTTTCAATACGCATTTCTCAAGTTTTGCCTGGCTGAAATCCGCTCCCTCAAGATTTGCATCCGAAAAGTCAATCTCCAAAAGCTCAGATTCCTTGAAACTCGCCTGGTCTAATCTTGCTTTTGCTAAATTTAGCCCGCGAATTTTTAAGCCTGAAAAATCCACCTCGCCCAGGTCAGCTGATTCCAGGTCCATTCCGCGAAGTTGATTCTCTTTTAACACAGAGGTTCTCAGAGACGCGGCTTTGACAATGCATTTTTCAAAGCTAGTTTTAGAAAGGTCCAGCCTGCTCAGCTTTGCAGAGATAAGCTGGCTTTCTATAAATTCCGTTCCCTCCAGATCAACCGCTTGAAAATCAGCCTCACGCAAATCAGATTTGATGAATACCGAGTCTACCACCCGGGCCGCCTTAAAATTAGCCTTTGCCAGATTACATTCCTCAAGACGCACCCCGCTCAACACCGCCTCGCTGAAATTCGCGCCACTAAAATTGCACTGGAAAAAACTCAAACCCTTCCAGTCAACTCCCGAGGCGATTAGAGCGGAAAAATCTTTGCCCTGTATCCTTTCTCCGCTCTGACCAAGCGCCTCTATTTCTTTAACCCTGGCATCCATCAGAACCCCTGTGCCTGCTGAACCCGGCTCCTTGTTATATGCCTAATTTTAATCGCCTTTGTTCCCCTCAAAACAACTGCTCCTGTTCCCCGTACTCCGCCTTGGGAGGCTTTAACCCAAGATGCTGATAAGCCTTAGCAGTAACCCTTCTCCCGCGCGGAGTCCGAATAACAAACCCTATCTTCAATAAATACGGCTCAACAACATCAGCCAGTGTGTCAATCTCCTCGTTCAATGTCGCCGCAATAGCCTCAATCCCGGCTGGACCACCATCATAGTATTCAATGATGGTCCTCAAAAACCTCCGGTCAAGCTCATCCAAACCGCACTCGTCAATTCCTTCCATCCTGAGCGCAGAAACCGCTGTGTCCTTACCAATTCTACCACCGCTATGAATTTGAGCATAATCCCGCACCCGACGCAAAAGCCGATTCGCAGTTCTCGGCGTGCCACGACTCCGAATCGCCATCTCATAAATCGCGTTCTCGTCAATATCCACTTCCAGCATCTTTGCAGACCGCCTTATTATTTCCGAGAGGTCCTCAGGAGGATAAAAATCAAAATGATGAAAAATTCCAAACCGCTCCCGAAAAGCTGTTCCCAGAAGACCGCTCCTGGTGGTGGCGCCTATCAAAGTGAACGGCTTGAGAGGAACTTCAACAACCTTGCTGTAAATCCCTTTATCCAGATTGATCGCAATCTTGAAATCCTCCATTGCTGAATACAGGTATTCCTCAACCGGAGGCGGTAACCTGTGAATCTCGTCAATAAACAGAATATCCGCCCGCTCAAGATTGGTGAGAATGCCGAGCAAATCCGCTGGTCTTACAAGAGCCGGACCAGCGCTCACCACCAACCTTGTGCCCATCTCATTGGCAATAATATAAGCCAGCGTGGTCTTGCCAAGACCAGGAGGACCATATAAAAGCGTATGCTCAATCGGTTCTCCTCGCTCCTTTGCGGCCCTAACGCTGATTGATAGCTTCGCAATGATCTCCTTCTGACCTATATATTCTTCCAGCCTCCTGGGCCTTAATGTCAGATTGAATTTATCCTCATCAGCCCCAAGGCTCTTCCCGCTTATCATCCGCTCAATGCTCATCGCACAACCTCAGCAGTTTTTCTCCCGCGCTCCTTCAATGCCACCTGAATCAGCTCATCGCTTGATTTCACGCCCCTTGCTTTGACCTTTCTAACCAGCTCCTCTGCCTCACCTCTTCTCAGACCCAAGCCCATCAGAACAGAAACAGCTGTCATTTCATCTTCTCCAAGAGCGCCGCCCACCCCGGGGCTTATCGCCTCAGGAGAAATAAATCCCGCTACCTTGTCCTTTAGCTTGGTGATGATCATCTCCGCGGTTTTTTTGCCAATCCCAGGAAGCTCAGCAAGCATCGCAGGCTCCTGAGAATCAATGATCTGAGCAAATCTTCCAGGGTCCAGTTTCAATGCTTTTAATGCAGTTCTCACCCCTATCCCGGGCACCTCAATTAAAAGCTCAAAAAATTCCCGCTCGCTCTCACTGCCAAACCCGATCAGACGAGGAATAGCCTGATTCCCGCTCGCATTCTCAAGATATTCCAGTGTGAAAAATTCCACCATCTCTCCAATCTGAGAAGCCAGCACGGATTCCAGATATAACGGAACCATCAGCTCATAGGTTAGAAATCCGCACTTAAGCTCCACCCTGCCTTGAGATACCGAGACAAGTTTTCCGCGAATGCGCGAGATCAAATTCAGCCTCCTCTGCGGGTTTGATCCTGGAATGCCCGCAACCGGGCTCGCGACATACCCGGGTTTGCTCCAAAAATTCTAGCCCGATTAAGATGACAGAGCGCAACTGCTAAAGCGTCCGCAACATCTGCTGGCTCCGGTAATTTTGACAGAGAAAGCTGTGCCTGAATACAACGCTGAACCTGAAGCTTATGTGCATTGCCATTTCCAGTCAGGGTCTGCTTGATACGCTTCGCGCTATAACTGGTCACAGGAATCCCTCTCTCTCCAGCCGCCAGAAAAATCAAGCCCCTTGCATGCGCCATTAAAATCGCTGTCCTGGGATGCTCATAATGAGAATACAATTCCTCAACCGCTATCTCATCACATTCACTTTCCAAAAGAACCTGCTGGATGCCCTCATAAATCTCCTTTAACCGATCAGATAAATCAAGCTTCTTTTTTGCCCGGATCACCCCAGCTTGAACCACAAAATAATCTCTTCCTCTCACCTCCACAACGCCGAATCCCGTGGTCCCAAGACCAGGGTCAAATCCAGCTACCCTCATCATCCAGCCTGCGCGCTGATCCTCTGGAGCTCCTCTTCTGAAATGTCAAAATTCGCATAAACATTCTGAACATCCTCGTGCTCCTCCAGACTCTCCATCAACCTGACCATCTGCTCAGCTTCCTTCCCAGTCAGCTTGATCGTGGTCTGAGGAATCATTGACACCTGAGCCAGCAATGGCTTCAAACCCTTTTTCTCAAATGCCTCCCGAATCTGCTCCAGTTGATCTGGATCACAGGTCACCTCCCATTCAGACTCAACATCCTTCACATCCTCCGCTCCAGCCTCCAGCGCTATATCCATCAACTGATCCTCGGTCACAGATGCCTTATCAAACATAAGCAAGCCCTTCCTCTGAAACATCCAGTTAACACAGCCAGCCTCGCCCATATTCCCTCCGCCTCGCGAGAAAATCTTACGAATCTCTGACGACGCCCGATTCTTATTATCAGTCATCACCTCAACCAGAATCGCAACTCCTCCAGGACCATATCCCTCATAGGTCGCTTCCTCATAATGAACCCCCTCCAGCTCCCCAGTGCCCTTCTTTATCGCTGTGATTATATTTTCCTTTGGCATATTCGCCGCCTTTGCCGCATTGATCGCGCTTCTAAGACGAGGATTGGAATCAGGATTCCCTCCACCAATCCTAGCCGCTACGCTTATCTCCCGGATCAGCTTGGTAAAAATCCGTCCACGCTTCGCGTCCTCTTTGCCCTTCTTATGCTTTATGGAAGCCCATTTGGAATGTCCAGACATTGCTTACCCCCATTATTTTTCTTTCTATTTTATCATAATCTTTGGCGATTTGCAAAAAATTCCCCTTATGCTCATGTCAACTATTTTGTGTCAGGCAATATATTGGGGCTTGGTTCTAGTTTTTCTGAATAATACAGAGAACATCATCCGCTCCAAACTCTGCCCCGAGAATTTGATATGCCTCAAGAAAATGAGCAGTGAAATAAATCTCTTTTTTATGACGCTAAAATTAAAAACGCAGAGGACTTATTTCCCCTCCTCCATATTATCATCTGTCCAGAGGGTGCGGGAAAGATTGATTGCCACATAAATTCCGATTCCAGCAAGAATAGCGTCAACAATAATCACGCCCAGGATCATTGAGCCAACTTTGCCACCGACTAAAGACCCGAGCGAATAAAGCACTGCCAGGACTTTTTCCCCGCTCGCAATAAATATCAATGACCGCGCGGCGTCCTCGTCATAAAGCGCCATAAAATAACAAACTCCCACTGCAACCAGGATCAAGCCCAGAAGTTTGATGAAAAAATCATCAGGCGACGCAATTTCAATCAATTTAGACATATACGCCGGAGCCAGAAACATCATCAGACCTGCTCCAGAAGTTATGATAAATCCAGCCCAACAAAAAACCGGCATCCATTTAGGATTATGTTCGTTCATCTCATCCTCCTTATATGCTTACCAAGCTGTTCTTTAAAATTCCCTATTTATTGATCTTGCAAACATTTTATGCCATTTCTTAAAACCTGTCAAGTTTTATTCTCTGCCTCTGAAAAATTTACAAAGTTTTCACTAAATCCTGTATAAAATTTTCAGAAAATTATTAAAGAATAGTCTAAAACCTGATTTTTAGATAGGATTAGCACAAGAAATTTTGCTCAAAAATTGAAAGAATCGTGCCAAATTCTCTCAGGCTTGAGGCTTGATCCGGGACCAGCGCAGACAACTCAGCTTTTCTGAATAAGCTCCGGGCTATATCCCAGGGCTTTAATAGTGTCAAGAATTTTTTGAGGTTCTGTTCCTGGGTCAGCCTCCACAGCCACTTTTTTGGTTTTGAGCACAATACTCACTGATTTGACAGAGTCCAGTTTGCCGAGCCCGTTTCTAATGGTTTGCTCGCAATGACCACAGGTCATATCCGGAACTTTCATAAGGATAATGTTTTTTTGTTCAGCCATTTTCTCAGCCTCCTTAAATTTGCGGGAATGAAGCCATTGTTTTATCCTGGCAAGCCCCATAATCAGAACCAGCGCATACGCGCTCAAATTATAGAATAATGAATGGTGCTTTAACCGATGTTGGTCTAGCGTCATCTTGACCTGGGGAGCAAAAGGAAGGCGGTCAAACAAAAGCGCAAAGCCAATTGCTCCAACAAAGATGGTTGTCAGATAAATAATCAAGGCTCTTGTTCCAAGTATTTTCTTCACGGTTGTTATTGCGATTGCGTTTGTGGCTGGACCAGCAATCAGGAACGCAAGCGCGGCTCCTGGGGAAAAGCCTTTAAGGATCATTGCCGCGGCTATTGGTATAGAGCCTGTGGCGCAAACATAAAGAGGAATGCCTATAACAACTGCAACAATAATTCCCCGTATACCCGGTCCAAGGTAGTTAGGGATCATCGTTTCTGGAATCAAAGCAGAGATAAGCCCGGCAACCACCAGACCCAGAAGCATAGAATTAAAAAGCGAGCCAGGCAGTTTAAGAAAAGCATACTCAATAGCCCGGGATACGCGCTTTAGGAATTTCTCTCCAGATGGATTAAGCTCGCAGGATGAACAAAAGCCTTGTCCTTGTGGGACCAGAGAGTTTTTTTCAGGAAGGAAAATAGAAAGCGCTCCAGCAATCAAGCCCAGAATAAAAGACACTATAATCCTGGCAATGGTAAACACTATTCCGAGAACTCCAGCAGTGGCGATTATGGCGTCAATGCCGGTTACAGGAGTGCTGATCAGGAACGCGAGTGTAGGTCCCTTGCCAGCGCCAGACTGGCGCGCAGAAGCCGCAACAGGTAGAACACCGCAACTGCAAAGCGGAAGCGGAACCCCCACAAGAGATGCCCGGATCACAGACCCAAAGGACTCGCCTCCCATATAACGCGCAATCCAGCTAGGAGGCAAAAATGCGTATAAAACCCCGCCTACAAAAAAACCAAGAAGAAGATAAGGCGCCATCCCCATGGTCAGATGCCAGACCGAATTCAAAACCAGTAAGATGCTGTTCCATATCATATCCATTAAGCCTTCTCCTGTTTTTTTATCCCAAACGCGCTTATCTAAAAATTAAACCATCTCTATATCTTAATATAAGTATTATTTTATAATAGTTAAGCCCCCTCGGGCGCTTAAAGCATCTTAGCAACTTTTATTCACGAATTCCAGCTTGAATTGTTCCTCCACCTAAAACCTCATCATCTTGATAAAAAACCACAGCTTGTCCCGGAGTAATGGCTGATTGTGGATGGTCAAATTCAAGTTTCACCTTATCATCCTCAATCAGAGTCAGTGTTGCATCAGCTGGCGAATGCTGTTGTCGGATTTTAGCTTTTACCCTTAAAGGCTTTTCTGGCTTTGAGACCGCGATCCAGTTAAGCTGTTCAGCTATCAGCCCCCGGCTTAGCAAGCTCTTCATTGGCGAGACAATAATCGCGTTCCTTTTTGGGTCTATGCGAGAAACATACAACGGCTCCCGTGAGGATATGCCCAAGCCTTTGCGCTGACCAATAGTGTAAAAGATAATTCCTTTATGCACCCCTAATTGTTTTCCAGACTCGTCCAGAATGGGCCCCGGCTCATAATTCCCTTCAAACAGAACTGAATAATCAGACCCGGAAATAAAATCCTGGCTCTCTTTTTTCCTGGCAACCTCTAAACCAAATTCTCTGGCAAGCTCTCTAACTTTTTCTTTCCGATATGACCCAAGCGGAAAAAGAGTCCGGGATAATTGCTCCTGGGAAAGATGATAAAGGAAATAGGACTGGTCTTTTTTCTCGTCAATCCCTTTTTTCAAAATCCAGCGCTTTCTCCTCGGGTCGTATTCATTGCGCGCATAATGTCCAGTGGCAAAATAATCAAACTTTATTCCAGCTTCTGAAGCCTTTTGCGCCAGCAGTCCAAATTTCATCTTATGATTGCAGATAACGCACGGATTCGGAGTCCTTCCGCAAAGATATTCTTCGCAAAAAGGCTTAAGCACCTGAGAGTTGTATTGCTCAGCAAGGTCAAATACATAAAAAGGAATTCCCAGATAGTCAGCGATTTTTCTCGCATCCTTCTCATCTTCTATCTCACCAGGACCATAACAGGAATGAGAGGACTTTTCTGGAGGAAGAGACCTGCCATCCCAGATTTTCATCATTACACCAATAACCTCATAGCCCTCAGCTTTGAACAATGCTGTGGCTACTGACGAGTCCACCCCTCCGCTCATTCCAACCAGGACAATTTTTTTTCTCTGCGCCATTCCTTATTTATTTTAAACTAGCTTCCCTAAATTGCATTTCCCCTTAACCAGAAATTTTCTTCCCCAGCAGTCTCTATTGTTTCGCAAAATCCAAATAACTCTGTTTGACTTCTGAAAAAATCAATACTAAAATGTGTGCAAGTTAAAAATGGCATTAGCAGGCATAGACCTTTTTATCCTCTTTGTGTATATGGTGGGGATTATGATTCTTGGAACTTACTTTACAAAGTATGTTTCCAAATCCGAGGACTTTTATATCTCTGGCAAACTCCTTCCCTGGTGGGCGATTGCAATGAGCCTGGTTGCAACAGACATAAGCGCTCTGGACTTTATTGCAGTTTCAGGCCAGGGATACAAATGGGGTATTGTGGTTGCAAACTTTGACTGGATTGGTTGCCTTCCAGTGATGATCATAGGCGCATTTTTCATTGTGCCATTTTTCTGGCGCTCTGGCGCTTACACTATTTCCGAATATCTTGGAATGCGCTACAACTCTTCTGTTAGGCTGGTTCACGGAGTTTTATGGGGAGCTTTTTTAGCGTGCATTCTTGGAGCTCTCTACTGGGCAACTGGCTTAATGATGGTTGAATTCATCCCTATTCCAGATAATTTCCTTGGCGGAGCCCTCAAGTCCTCTCTCAATTTCCTTCTTAAGTTTTATGGTTGCGCAGATGGCAACAACTGGCAGATTATGGCTTGGGTTATCCTGATCGCAGTCACAGTAGGGATTTATTGCTACGCAGGCGGGCTATCCGCAGTTGTGGTCACAGATGTCGCGCAACTCGTGATTATGTTCATTGGCGGAATCGCTATTATTGTCCTGGGAATGATCCGCGTTGGCGGTATGCAAGGACTGGTTGACAAGGTTTTGGCGCTGGGACCTGAATTTCAAAACCACTTTAAGCTGTTCCTTCCAGCAGACTCGGCATCGCCTTATCCTTGGCACGGAATCCTGTTTGGACTTGCGTTTGTGCTCGCGCCTGCATACTGGTGGGGCAACCAGGCAATTGTGCAGAGAAACCTGGGCGCAAAGTCAGAATGGGACACTAAAGCTGGAATGATCTTTGGAGCGTTTCTTCACGCTTTGATCCCGATTATGGTGACCTTTCCAGGCTTGATTGCTCTTGCTTTATATCCCGGAGAGAAAGCCGGGGATGTGGCTTTTCCGCGTCTGATTCATAAACTGCTTCCGCCCGGGCTTACTGGATTGATCTTTGCAGTGCTTCTAGCCGCGCTGATGAGCACCTCCGCGTCCAACCTGAACAGCTCCGCAACAATCTGGATGAAGGACATCTATCAAACCTTTATTCGTCGCAAAGCCTCTGACAGGCATTACCTGAATGTAGGCAGATTTTTGACCGCGTTTTTTGTCCTGTTCGGAATCCTGTTTGCCCCAATCGTGACCAGATACTCCGGACTTTATATTGCAATCCAGTCATTCCTTACATTTATCCAGGGACCTAATCTTGCCCTGATTATTCTCGGAATAATGTGGTCTCGCGCCACAGGCTGGGGCGGTTTTGCAGGATTGATTACTGGGCTCATCTCAGCGATCCTTATGTTCTATTTTAAGAACCACATATTCCGGCTGGAAGAACCATTCCTGTTTATAGCTTGGTGGAGCTTTTTCCTCAGTGTTTGCGCCATAGTGCTCGTAAGCCTTTTGACCAAGCCTGAACCAAAAACCAAGCTCCTGGGTCTGGTCTGGAAATACGCGGATAAGGATAAAGAACTGCAAAAAGCCTTGCAGGAGAGGGCGGAGAAATGACCAACCCGTTTTTTGTCATAGGAGACATTATTAATAAAGTATTTATGGCAATTCCTTATCCGCTCGGTGTAAAGGTCATTGTTACAGTTTATTTTCTACTGCTTGCAGGATGCGGTTTTTTCTTTCCCAAAGAGTATATTTTCAAAGGCAGTGAAGACCAAAAGCTCTGGAAAGATTTAAGAATCTGGGCGCTTGTAACTGCGCTCCTGGAGCTCGCGGTGTATCTTTATTTTTAGAGGATGAGATGGAGCACGAGAAGAAAAAGGCACAGTTTGAGCCTCTGGTTCCGCTCGGAATCTTTTTGACTTTTTTCGGCATGATCGTTGTTTATGCCACAACTATTCCAGCAGACCCGATTGATAAATGGGTAAATTTTATCTCAGGCCTTGCGTTCCTCATCTGGGGAACAGCCTGGTTTATAGTGGGATGGCGAAGGCGCAAGAAAAATACCTAGAGACGCAGGGCTTTTAAGGGAGAGCAGGCGCTATTGTCTGCTAATGAAAATAATGAAATCTTTTAAACCCTGCATCACAGAGCAAGAGGCAAAACAGGCGCTGACATTACGCGGAAGAATTTTCCGCTCTCGTAAAATTATCCCTTATCGCGTGGAATTGGTCTATCTGCCTTATTACTTCTTTCAGATTCGCGTGCAGAATAAAAAAAGCCAGGAACGAGAGTTCCTTGCCGCAATTGACGCTATTCTGGGGAGCTTCTCAATGGTTGAAAAAGAAGTAATGATTGAGCAGGAATTGAATGAGGCAGAGTTTCACCCGCGTATTAAGATGGAAGATGCTCAAGCGGTTCTGGAAAAAGAGGTTCGCTGGTTTTTGGTTTCAAGGTCATTGCAAACACGAGAAAAATATCGCCTGCTTGGAGTGGGCTCCGGAGAGCTTGCCTGGTATCCATACTGGGTTGGCTATTACAAAAATAAAGCAGGCGCATGGGAGTTCCTTAGCATGGACGCGGTCTCAGGCACTATCCAGGGAGGACCTGCCAGGCGACTGTTCATTCACGCATTTGCTGAAACGCGAGTAAAAGCCCTATGAGACATAAACTGGAGTTTTCAGGAATTTCTGGGAGCGGAACCATTAACTTGAAAACCAAAAGAGGCTTGGTACAATGGAGCGGTCAAATAAATGAAGTTTTTGAGCCAGACACCTTTGATCGGCATTCTGCGCGGGGCAGACACTAAATCTGTTGAATCCGCGGTTGAAGCTGTGATATGCGCAGGACTAAAGACCCTTGAGATCACTCTTAATCGGAGGGATGCTTTTGCGCAAATTTCTTTGCTCAAGAGAAAATATGGAAGGGAAATTCAGCTTGGAGCAGGAACGGTCTTGACTGCTGAGGATGCGGAAAAAGCGATTGATTCTGGAGCTGAGTTCATTGTAACGCCCGCGCTTGTGATGGAAGTGATTGAGACCTGCAAGAAAAACAATACGCCAGTGTTTCCCGGAGCAATGACCCCAAGCGAAATTTTAAGCGCGCATCTCGCAGGCGCGGAAATGGTCAAGGTGTTTCCAGCTTCAGCGCTTGGTCCAGATTACATCAAGAGCCTGCGTGGACCCTTTCCGGACATAAAGCTGATTCCTACTGGAGGGATAACATTGGAAAGCGTGTCACACTATTTGACCGCAGGAGCAAACGCTCTGGGGGTGGGAAGCGAGTTATTCAGGAAGGACTGGATGGAGTTGGGAAACTGGAACGCGATTCAAGAGATTGCTGAGAAGTATATAGAAGCGGCGCAGAAGATATAAATTCTAAAAAAAAATTCCTCTGTATTTTGCGCCAGGATTTTAAGAGGGAGGTTAGATTGCCAGGGAAAATTGTGAAATTGTCCGAGCTGAAAAAAATTCGGAATAAATGGAAAAAATCCGGGAAGAAGATGGTTTTCACAAACGGCTGTTTTGACCTAATTCATCTCGGACATATCCGGTATCTTGAAAAAGCCAAATCCTTTGGAGATTATCTGGTCATTGGTCTTAACTCAGACTCTTCAGTGAAAAAGATCAAAGGCTCTAACAGACCCATTGTTCCGGAAAAAGACCGGGCAGAAATCCTGACCGCGCTCTGGTTTGTGGATTATGTTGTGTTGTTTAAGGAGACCACTCCGAGGAGATTGATCCGGGAGTTGAAGCCAGATGTTCTGGTAAAGGGAGCGGATTGGACAATAGATAAAATAGTTGGCGCGGACATGGTTTTGAAAGCAGGCGGAGAGGTTCGGCAAATTCCTTATGTTCCAGCCAGGTCCACAAGCGAGATCATCCAGAGGATTCTAAAGCGTTATGGCAATCCAAAAGCCTCAAGCTAAAATTTTAGTTTGTCCATCGGCTCAAATTCTGATTTCATTTCCAGATACTCCAGAAGACGCCGTAGCCTCTCCAGGTCTGGAATTTCAAAAATGCCATCCTTGAAGCTGACCACGCCGTTCTTGATCAGACGCGCAAGCGTTTTCTTGATCTCTTCCGCTGGCAAATCTGTCTTGATCCCAAGTTGCTCCGGAGTGAGCCTCAGGGAATATCCGGTTTTGGTCTTAATCCCCTCATCCTCTATTGCCCGGACAAGGGTGTTGATCACCTTACTGTCATTGTCGCGATACAGGAGGTTCTCTATCTGGACATCAGCTTCCTGAAGACGCTGTGCAAGCATCCGAATCAATTTTATGGCAATGCCGTAATTTCCCTGAATCAACTGCTCAAAAGCTGGTCTATCAAACGCATAAACCCTTACACGGGTGATTGCCTTTACAGTGGCTGTGCGTGGCTGGCTGAAGAAAATACTCATCTCTCCGAAGATGTCGCCCGGACCAAGGATAGCCAGAACCTTTTTCTTGCCAAGCACCACGCGGAAAACCTCAACCTGTCCTTCCTGAATAATATATAAATGCTTGCCGGGCTCTCCCTCCGCGCAGATGATCTCCCCTGGCTCAAAGCTAAGACCGAACTCATGGTCCAGAGCCTGGCGCTGAAGATTCAGGTCTTTACTGAAGTCAAACCTGGGAACCTTGCCACTCACTGATTCTATCTTTTCCTTAAGCAGGGCTTTCTCTTTTTCATCCGGCTCCCCAACCTCAAGCACTATCCCGCTCTTCAAGAGATGAAGCTCGTATCCCTCAATCTCGCTCAATTCCCTGAAAATTTGATCCAGATGTCCGGGCTTTAAATGATACAAATAAATCTCTTTCCTGCCTAGGTCCGCCTGGGAAAGCTCCGCTTGAAGAAGCTCCGGGGTCAAATGTCTGCTCAACCTCGCAACCTCTTCCAGCTGATTTGGAAAGGAGACTTCTGTGATCAAAAGCTGACAATTTTTTCGCATCTTGAGCCTCTCCCACAACTCGCGGTTTGGTCCCGTGTCAGATGTGAACAGAAATTCCGCCTTGCCATCTGAGATAAAATAGCCCAAAGCCCCTGCGTAATGATTCACCTTGACCGGCTCAACCACATAATTCCCAATCTGATACTGCTTCCCGGGCTCCACTGTTTCTATCTTCACCAGCTTCTTGAAATTGCTTATCGCTGGCAGATTCATAATGTCCTCTACCAGAAATTCTTTAGTTAAAATATCCACCGCTTCCTGGCTTGCGTAAATCCTCAATAGATTGTTCGCATCGTTATAAAAGCGGTTCTCAAGAAGATAAAAAAGAGTATAGAGATGATCCAGATGAGTGTGCGAGATTAAAAGATGCTTGAGCTTTAACTGAGCATCCAGCTCAAGACCCTGCGCAATACTCCCCGCGTCTATAGCCATCTCCTCATCCACCAGAAACCCGGTCAAATCCTGCCCCGGAATTTTACCACCAAAAGCGCCAAGAACTCTAACCTTCATTTTATTTATTTTACCAGATTTTATCCCGCTTCAAAAAAACATCAGTTTAATTCGTGCCGGAGATAATTTTCTGGATATAAATGGGGACATTTAATAGGATTAGCCCGTTGTTAATAGTGGCAAGGAACAGCGCGGCAATCAGGACATTGAGGATTCTACCTTTTCCTCCAGAGAGCGAGCCCCCGGCAAGGATAACCGCGGTAAGGATGGGGAAGAGAAATTCCAAAAGCGAGAAACAGAGCCACGCTTACGCCTGAGAGACCCAATGTAGAAAAACAAACACCATATAAGGAAGATGATAATAAATCCGTTTTCGCCCAGGAACTTATAGATTTTGGCGCGCTCTATTTTCATATACAGAGGCATTATCTATTTGATTTGGCGCAGGTTGCAAACCAGAGGAATCAGGGTTTTATGAGGATCAGATGATTTCTTCCGGCGATAACATAGGAATCTCCCGTCCAGTAAAGTCTGGACGAAATTCTGGTCCCATATAGTTCTTTGCGCAGATATTTTTCTTTGCCGATTCTTTTGCCGCTTTGAGTATAGCTCACAAAACTCAATTCGTCACCAACATCTCTAATCTTTTTGAGAGCCACGATACCAATAGTTCTCCCGTTCCAAGAGCATTTTGGATGGCCTAAATGTACCCCAAGATCATTGGCCTGAGTAGCGAAATCCTGTTCCGTATTTTCCTTAGCAGGCGAGCAAAGATTTCTTAAATTGCTCAATGCAGTAAATTCTTTAATTGGGATTAAATTGGCCGGACTAATTAAGGTTACATTAATGTCGCTTTGATATTCCGACCAACATACACCATAATAAGAACCAGTCCAGAAGACCGAAGGCGGCATTCCTTCATACCCTCCCATGAAAGCCCCTTCTCGGTCATCACTGATTTTTAGTATTTTGGGATTCCTGGTATTTACCGGTTTCTCCGGGTCAAACTTTGCAAAATAGAAATTATTATTACCCACCCAGCTAATTCCATAGGTATGGTCAACCTGGATAATATCCGGGATTGTCCATTCAGTCGCGTCTTCAGCTATGATTACAGGAAATTCAATCGCTTCACCTTCGCCGCTCAATTTCAGATAATAGATTTTATGATCCGCCCAAAAAAAGAGATCGTAATGGTCGCTATTCCAGAAGAGATTCGGATATTTGGAGCATTTCTTTTTTCTAGTAACTGAAATCTCATTGCCGATCTTCTCTCCAGCCGCGGATACTCGTACAAAATATATTTCAACGGGCAAATCAGGCTCGCAATATATCCCTTGATCTCTGTCGTGATAGCGGTAGTCCATCCAGGCAATCGCATATTCCAGTCCATTCCAAGCCAGAGATGGGCGGACCGATCCACTTGAATTTGAACTGATGGAAATTTTTTCTCCTATCGGCTGAAATTTATCATCCAGCCTTTGGAAATAAAAACTAGTATTAAATCCAAGAAAATATTCATTAACGATTTGATAATTTTCCACATCAAAAACCATGCCCCATTCTTTGCCCGCTTGAATCAGAGATGCTTTTCCAAAATAGTCAATCCTTTTGGTCATAGGGATACTAATCAGTTTTCCAGTTCTACCTATCGCTGGCAAGGTTGCGCTGGCAATCGGGCTTACAAAAGAAACTTGAGTGGAAGCGAATGGACCTACCAATGGATTAGTATCATAAGCATACAACCGATAAGTATATGTTTTACCTGGGATTAAGGGACAGTCTGAAAATGTAGTCTGATCAGCCTCAACCAATCCAACCGTCGTAAAGGTATGGTCTTCCATTTCTCGCTGAATCTTGAAACCCGTTTCATATTCTGAGTTATCCTTCCAGGCTAAATCAATCTGATAGCTGGAAACAGCAACCGCCTGCAGATCGCTCGGCGCTGCGGGAGGCAAATTGAAAGTTCTTATTCTCTTGGTTCCTACCTTCGTGCAGACAAAGAGCCTGCACGCAGTAAGCCGGTATACATATTCCGTGCTCGGAGCAAGGTTTGAATCTTCAACAGACCTTTTAGTCCCGGGTAATCTGGCGATTACTTCAAAATTTGCTTGCTCTTTCTTGGCTCTTTCCAGTTTAAAGCTTGTCACCAGCCGGCTATTAGGCTTAGCCCATTTAATCAGAATTGAGGTCTCCGACAAAGGCCATCCAATGATTTCCACCTTCTCCAATTTGAAGCGATCGGGAAAGGTTTGAATGTATTTGCCGATTCGGTAATAGTAGAGATCAATAGTATCTTTTGCGTCCTCATTAAAATAGTTTCCATACAACCACAACAGCAGGATCAGGAAGAGGGTGAGGGAGATAGAGAGGAGCTTTAAGCTTTTGCGGAGCAGAAGCCAAGCCGAGAATTTATTTTTTTTCTTAGCAGTCTGAACAGAATTCATTCCTGATGGTTTCGTTTGACCCCCTTTTAAGCCTATTATAGACTATTCTCTTGAAAGGTGCCAAGGAATTCACAAATTGCATCCGGCGGATTTGCGGCTGAGGCGGCTTCTGCGCAAAATAGTGGCACAGAAAAGCCTAGGAGGAATTAGTATGGCGAAAAGAGAGGATTTTAAAAAGGATGCGAAGAAAGGCAAGGAGCCGAGGAAGAAATGGGATTGGCTGGAGGGAGGAGGAATAAGAGCAATAGAAGGCACTGGAGAGCTTCCGATTATGTATATTGCGCTTGGGAGCACGCCCCGGACATCTCATCCGTTCAATCTATACAATGACATAATGAGCATACCTAAGGCTTTGCGTGATACTCTCAAGAGCATCCCGGCTTCAGTCGCGGAGGTTGCGGAGCAGATCGTGAAAAATAAAAAGAAGCGCATCATAGGGACTGGACTCGGGACATCACAGTTTGTTGCTATTGGGGTTGCGTCTGCGTTGGGGAACTTTGCTGGCTTGGATGGGGACTCTGTTGACTGCGGAGAATTTCTCACGAGCCAGCGAGATTGGGACTTAAAAAATTCCGCGTTCCTGGTTTTCTCAGGCTCAGGCAGGACTTTTGATTCTAATGCCGCGGCGAAAAAAGCAAAAGCTGGCGGAGCTTATGTTGTTGCAGTGACTTCGGTTCCTTATAGCCCGCTCACCAAGATCGCGGATGCGACCATTGTTTGCGAAGGAGGATTTGACACAGGCGGGTCTGACACTTTCCATTATTGCACCAGAATGGCTTCTGGAATCTTGCTCGCAATTGAGCTAGGGGAGAGAATCGCTCCGAGGGATAGGGATTATAAAAAATTACGCAAACAACTTTACTCTATTCCGGATTGGCTGGACAAGAATATGGATTATCTTGACGCCAGATGCCGGACTATTGCAAAGCAGTATAAGAATGCACGCTGTTTTATCACTGTTGGAGGCGGACCGAATCTAGCAACTGCAGAGGAATTTGCTCTCAAGTTTGACGAGATGGCTAGCATCCCTGCAAAGGCAATGTGCCCGGACAGACATATTCACGGCGCTCTGGGGCTTACAGATGAGCAGATAGTGACCGCGATTATTGCTCCGGCTTCTCGTTCAATGCCCTGGCTAAAGCAGGTCGCTGAGGCAACCGTTGGACTCAAGACCCCATCAATCGGGATCGTTTGTGAAAGCGATAAAGAGATTGCGCCAATGATGGATTATGTGGTGAGGCTTCCAGATGTTGATGAAACCATCTTCACGCTTCCAGCAACAGTGCCAGCGCAGTTGCTCCCTTATTATTGCGCAGTTGAGCTTGGAGACCGTAATCCGGATTGTCAGCGCTCAAATATCCCAAAGCATGCAAAGGTGTGGATGAAATTATTTCCGCCAGGTTCGCATTGATTGTGCGCGGACTTAAGCGTCTGCGGAATGAAGAGAGAGAAGGACAATGGAAAAGAGAATAGATGTCTTTGCGGTTGGCGCTCTTAATGTTGATTTGATCATTCACGGAGACGCGCCCAGGGATATGGAAGAGCTTACCCAATGGGTGGGATTATCAAGGGTAGAGCTTTGCCCTGCTGGTTCTGTGGGATATTGCGCAATTGCTCTAGCAAGGCTGGGCTTAAAGGTTTATATGTTCTCTACAGTGGCGGATGATTTATTCGGGAAGTGGATTGTTCAGAGCTTGAAAGAAGAAGGTATTGACACAAAGGGGATCAATTTTGAAAAAGACACGCTTTCTGGCATTGGCATTTATCTTCTCTTATTCGGGAGCAAGAAGAGGCCTCTTACAGGAAGACTGGCGACAAATCGTCCCTGGCTCAAAAAAATTCCAGCAGTGGTTGAAAAACAATTAAAGTCCGCCCGGGCGCTTCATTGTGGAGGGTATTTACATTACCCTCAAATGTGGGGCGCGGCCACTGAACAGCTTTTCAAGAAAGCGAAACAATACGGTCTGCTCACATCTATAGATTCTCAATTTCCGCTCCAGGAGGTTCAAAAGCCGTGGATTAAGCATTTTGGCAATCTTCCAGAATATCTTGACCTGCTTCTCACAGATGAGCTTGAGTCTGAAATGATCAGTGGAGAAAAAAACCCGGAACATTCCGCCAGGATGTTGATTGAAACCGGGATCAAGATGGTGGCAATAAAAATGGGACAAAAAGGAGCATTGCTTGCGAGCGGAAACGAGTATGTTCATCAGCCAGCTTTCAAGGTTGAAGGAATGGTTGACTCTATTGGCGCTGGAGATGCTTTTGACGCGGGGGTTATTTATGGTGCGCTAAAGGGCTGGCATTTGAAGAAAATTGCTGAGTTTGCGAGCGCAGTTGCCGCGCATACGCTCAAAGGGATTGGAGGAACTCAGACTGCGCCTAGGCTTTCAGAGGTTATGCAATTGCTCAAAGCCTGCAAAATAAATAAAAAAGGAAAACATTTTTTCAGGAGGCAAAATGAGGCAGATACTTGAAGGGATTAAGGTTCTGGATTTGAGTCAGTTCTTGAGCGGTCCAAGATGCACGCAGTTGCTTGCGGATTTTGGCGCAGAGGTTGTGAAGCTGGAGCCTCCTCTTGGAGAAGGGATGAGATGGCTTATGTCTCCGGTTCAAGGACTGGATCGGTCAATGTCTAACTGGAATCGGAATAAAAAGGGCATCACACTGGATATTCGTCATCCAAAGGGAAAGGAGATTTTTCTTCAGCTGGTTAAGCATTTTGATATACTGGTAGAAAATCTGGCTCCTGGTACGCTTGAGAAGCTGGGACTTGGATATGACGATTTAAGCAAGCTGAATCCTGCCCTGATATTTTGCTCTATCACAGGTTTTGGTCATACAGGTCAGAATTCAGAGCGGGTGGCATTTGATGTAATTGCGCAAGCCACTTCTGGGATTTTATCTGCAATGGGAATCCCTGACCGGGTTCATCCGGTTTTTTTTGGAGACCTAGTTAGCGGAGCGTATGGCGCTTATGGAATTTTATTAGCGCTTATAGATAGACAGAAGAGCGGTAAAGGGCAAATGATAGATATTTCTATGCAGGATGTATTGTATTTCCATAATTTCCTGGCGCTGGACAGGCGCTCTATAGATGTAGAGGACTTGAAGGAATCTTTAGCAAAAGCAGTTGATGGCACTTTCAGCGACTTTTTTACAGGAGCGAGAAGCGTTCCTTTCTGGAGCATCTATCAGGCGCAAGACGGGAACATTGCTGTGGTGTTTTTAACTGACGCGCAGTGGCGTCGCATTTGTAAGATTATTGGTAAGCCAGAGATGGCTGATGACCAGAGGTTTGCGAATGTTATTTTGAGGACAAGGAATAGAGAGCTATACAGGGCGGATATAAGCGAGTGGATGAAAAAACATAAGGTTGAGGAGATTGAGAAAATTCTGGTTGAAAACAGGATTCCGTGCGGGAGAGTGATGAAGACTGATGAGGTTAATCAGGACCCTCATTTAAAGGAGCGCGGAATGCTTGCCTTCTGTGATGACCCGGTTTATGGGAAGATCGCCACTCCAGGGATACCGATCCAGATGAGCCAAAGCCCGGGAGAGATCAAGCGGAGCGCTCCGAGGCTCGGAGAGCATAATTTTGAAATCTATAATAGGTATTTAGGACTCACTGAAAATGAACTGGCTGAGTTAAAGAAGCAGGGTGTGATTTAATAGGGGAGCCTTGCTAATATGGAGCGCTCTTTAAGTCGCTCCTATCCAGCCAGTTCCTCATCCTGATTTTTTGGACGGAAAATCCAGACAAGTAATGCGCTGAGTTCATACAGGAACCAGAGGGGAACGGCAAGAAGAATCTGACTGAGCGGGTCTGGTCCTGGGGTAAGCATTGCGGCCGCAATGAAGATGACAATGATCGCGTATTTGCGGTTGCGGTTAAAAAATCCAGGACCGATCAGACCGATCCTTCCCAGAAAAACAGCGACTAGCGGGAACTCAAACACCAGACCAAAGGCAAGAAGAACTCGTGTGGCAAATGTGAAATAGTCGCTCAGCCTGGGATTGATCTCTGTTCCAAGAAAAGTGAACTGGGCAAAATATCTGAACGCAAAAGGAAAGATAACAAAATATCCGAATGCGGCTCCGCCCACAAATAAAAATGTGGATGATAAAATAAAAGGTAAAACATATTTCTTTTCCTTTTTGTAAAGCGCGGGCGCAATGAATTTCCAGAATTGATAAAAGATCATAGGAGATGCCGCGAACACTGATGCAAGCAAGCTGATCTTCAGATCAAACACAAACCCCTCGGTTGGAGAGAGGAACTGGAAATGTCCTTTTCCAGCAATTGCCTGGTCCATTGGCATTTTAAAATACTTGACCAGAGTTTTATCCAGTCTTAGGATGTAAATCTCAGCAAAACACACCGCAAGAGTAGCTAAAGAAACCAATATCCGGCGCCTTAACTCCTCCAGATGCTCAATAAAAGTCATCTCAGCGCCCGGAGAATCCTCTTTATCCTTTGGGCTCTTCTTTTTCTCCTGCTCCGTCATCTGTTTTTTCCTCTGCCAAAGCCTCCTGCTCCAGCTTCTTCAACTCCTCAATCTCTTTCTCCATCTGCATCTGCACCAGACGAGGCACATCTGAAATCTCCTGTAAAGAATCCTTTATGTCTTTTAAATCCTGCTCTGCGCCGATCTCCTTCTTGACCTCCTCCGCAGTCCTCTTAAACTCAGCCATCATCCTTCCGAGGATTTTCAACACCTCAGGCAAGCGCTTTGGACCAAGCACCAGAAGCGCAACAATAATGATTATCAGCAGTTCTGAAGACCCGATTCCAAACATTTCAATCCCTGCCAGAGATTCCAGATATGTTATATGTAGAGACCTGCCCCCAGAACCAGGAAGTTGCTGACATAGAACCAGATGGTCCTATAAATAACGCTTCTATCCCAGGATGCGATTGAAGGATCTTCATTCCAGCTTCTCTTCCCATCACAAAAAGCGCAGTTGACCATGCGTCAGCCACCAAACAACTATCTGCCTTCACGCTCACACTTGCCTCTCCCTGAACCGGATAGCCGGTTTTGGGATTGATGATGTGCGAATACCTGACTCCATTGTAAATGTAGAACCTCTCATAATCCCCGCTAGTGGCAATAGCCCCGTCTGAAAGATAAATTTTGGCAATGATTTTTTCCCGCTCGCGTGGATGCTGGATGCCAATTGCCATACCCTTGCCCCTAGCGCCGAACACCACTATATCTCCTCCAGCATTTACCAGCCCTGAACGCACAGCATTATTCTTCAAAACCCTGACTGCTGAGTCCACAGCATATCCTTTGGCAATTCCACCAAGGTCTATGCCCATACCTTTCTCAGGTAGAAAAACCGTGTGTGTCTTCTCATCCAGAACTATCTTTTGACATCCTGTTTGTTTTAGCTTTTCCTTAACATCCGCATCATCTGGCGGAACAGGATTGTCATTGTCAATTTTCCATAACATAAGCACAGGTAGAATAGTTATGTCAAATGCTCCATTACTTTGAGCGCAGACCTCCACAGATTTCTGTATCAACATAAAAGTCTCATCATCAACCCTGACCGGGCTTTCCCCTGCGGATTGGTTGATCCGACTTATCATTGAATCTGGATTGTATCTGCTCAGCTTTCTCTCCAACCTTTCTATATCCTTAAACGCCTTATCCACAGCATCTTCAAGAATATCCTCTTTTTTCCCCTGTGCAATAATCTCCACCTTAGTTCCCATCAAGAGTTGCATCCTCTGGATTTCTCGCTCTTGACTGGAGCAGAACATTGAAATCCCGCTGATAGCAATAGTAAGGGCTAGGCTGGCAATTTGTCTGGAAAAAATTCTCATTGCGGCGAATTTATCTTAACTTTGTCCGCAGAAATAGCACAGCGGAATCCATTATATTCACTTCTGTCATCAGGCGGCAAAGGATGACGCGCTGTGGTGAGAAGCAAAAATATGGAATAAAAATAAGCGCCTCCCCGGGTGACTTTCAGCTTGCCAGTTTCATCAAACGCAACTGGCGAGCCAGGATAAGACTTATACCAATCATCCACCCACTCCCAGGCGTTTCCTGCCATATCCATTACTCCATAAGGGCTTGCGCCTTTGGGATAACTCCCCACTGGAACCGTGTCCTCATAAGGGCTGGTCCGATTGTTGCACAAATTCTGGTCCCAACCATTGCCCCAGGGATATGTTCTTCCATCTGTTCCCCGTGCCGCCTTTTCCCATTCAGCCTCAGTCGGAAGCCTCTTACCAGCCCATTTGCAATAAGCATCCGCATCATTCCATCCTATCCCCACTACCGGATGATTCTCCTTTCCAGAAGGTATCACGCCAGAAATCAGCAGGCTTGGCAAACTATGTCCTGTATCCTTACAGAATTTCAAATACTGCTGATTGGTCACCTCAAATTTGTCTATATAATAGTCCGGAAGATAAACCTTATGTCTGGGCTTTTCGCTTGCGTCCCTGTCCGAGCCCATCTGAAATTCTCCAGCCGGGATCAGGATCATAATGCTATTGTCCTTGAACCACCTAATCGCCTTGGGCTTTGCCGATTCCTGCGCCAGAACCGAAATTCCCAGCCCAAGAATCAAAGCAGTCAGGACTAATTTTTTTCTTTCATTTCTGCATCTTCTTCCGCAGAATCTCCGGCTGATAGCCCAATTGAAGACTCTTTTCATATTCCTCCCAGGCTTTTTTTCGCTCGCCAACACGGGCATAGCAAAGTCCGAGATAGTAATGCCCTGCGCCGCTCTCTGGTTTAAGCTCCACATATCTTTGAAGATGCTTTCTGGCAAGCTGGTTCTGATTCAAGGAAAGATAAAGCTGGCCAAGATTATAATGAGCTTCTGGCAGGTCCGGGTCAATCGCAAGCGCCTCCCTATATTCCTCAATCCCGCGCGCAAGGTTATTCTCTAAAAGATAGATATTGCCAAGGTTAAGATGCGGGTCTGCAAAATACGGATTTAGAGCGCTCTCAATCAGAAACGCGGCTTTGGCGTCCGCTATCCTGTTAGAGGCAAGATGGGCAACTCCCAGATGAAAATAAAAATGATACTGACCAGGGTCATCGCTCCTGAGAATAGCCTCCTGATACAGCTTGACAGCATCCTCTGGTTTATGAATCGCCAGATAGCATCCTGCAAGGTTATTGTAAGAAATATAGTAATCTGGATTAAGTTCAATAGCCTTTTTAAATTCTTTTATAGCCTCTTCATAACGCCCCTGGCGTTGATATAGAGTGGCTAATTTATGATGCAACTGCGTATTACTGGGTAAAAACTCCAGAGTTTTTAAATAATATGCTTCAGCCCGGTCCCAGTAGTCTTTGCCCCTCCATTCATAACAAACGCCCGTCACATAAAGATAGTCTGGATTTTTCGGCTCAAGCTCAATCGCCTTATTGAGCGCAGATATTCCATCCTCAAAACTCCTCAACTCGCACAGTGACAAGCCCTTACCATACCAAGCTCTGGACAGATTAGGGTTTTCCTTTAATGCCTGGTCAAAATAGCTGATGGCAACATGCCAGTTCCTTAGTTGCATAAATTCCTCGCCCATTTTCACGAGATTCTCTCCCTGCGCCTGAATCAAAAGAAAACCAAGAGCCCAGATAATTTCTCTCATCATAATGTAGAATAACTTTTATCTCCCAGCTTCGCAAGCCAGAAGCTAAGTTCTGCTGAAAGCTAATTTAGGCACCAGAATCTCCCCTGAAACGCCTGAGTTTTTTTCAGATTCACACAACCAGAAATTTAAGTATAGAATAAAAAATAATCGTAAGAGTTGCTGTAAGAGGTATTTCCCATAACCAGTTTGCTACTACCTTCCGGACAGTTCTAATATCCAGAGCGTCAATACCTCTTGCCATACCCACTCCAAGCACAGCTCCAACAAGCACCTGAGTGGTGCTGATCGGCAATCCCAGGCGGGAACAGACCAAAACTGTGGTTGCGGCTCCAAACTCTGCGGAAAACCCGCGCACAGGCGTAATTGCAGTTATCTTTCTGCCAATGGTCTCATTTACCCTTCTTCCAAAAGTAGCCAAGCCAACCACTATCCCACTCCCGCCCAGAATCAACATCCAGAGCGGAATCATCACCTTGCCCGCATACTCCTGTGCCCCCTGATAACATGCGTAAATTCCAGCCAGAGGACCAATGGCATTAGAAACATCATTTGCCCCGTGCGCAAACGCAACATAGCAAGCAGTTGCAATTTGAAGATACTTAAACCCTTCCTCTACATACTCAATCTCAGCTTCATAAGAATCAAACACTCTTTTAGTCCGCCAGCGCCGAAGAAGTATGCTGTAAAAAAAACTCACGATAAAACCCACAAGAACCGAGATTAACAACGCATATCTGAAGCTGAAATCAAGATGCAGGTTTTGCAAGCCCTTGTAAATAACGGACAGAGATAAAAGCAATCCCACAAAAAAGGTTAAAAATGGAGCATATCTATTAGTTGCCTGACTTGGAGACGAAGCGGAGAAAATTAGCTTCTGGATGATGCGAAAGATAACAAAAGAGAGAATTGCGCCTGCAAGCGGAGAGACCACCCAGGCGAGCGCAACCGTGCTTAACTTGGAATAATGAACATATTGATAAGCTGAAACGATGCCAAATCCGAACACAGCACCAACTATGGAATGCGTGGTGGAAACAGGAAGAGAAAAATAGGTTGCGGTGTTAAGCCAGAGAGCCGCGGCTAAAAGCGCGGAAATCATTCCGATCGCAAACAGCAATGGCGCATGATGAAAAACCGGGGCGTTTGGGTCAACAATGCCCTTTTTAATTGTTTCAACAACATGCCCGCCAACAAGCACTGCGCCTGCAAACTCAAATATACCTGCTAAAAAAATCGCTCTCCGATAGCTAATCGCTCCTGAACCAACTGATGTGCCTATAGCATTGGCAACATCGTTTGCGCCGATATTCCAAGCCATATAAAAGGCAATAATTATGCCTAGCCAGAGCAAATAAGCTGGAATCATCAGTCCCGGATTCCTTTCTTCACGGATTACCGATAATCAACTTGAGATACTTGGCTACTTTTTCAACATTGTTTGCGATAGAACCCAGCTTGATATTGAGCTTGTCATACATCATAATCGTGATCGGGTCCAGCTCCTTTTCCAGAGAATAAAATTTCTCCGCCACTCTTCTTTCTATTTTGTCCGATTCCCATTCCTGCTCCGAGATTTTATTGCAAATCTCTAACACCTTCTCAGCTTCTTTCCCTGTAAATCCTGTTTCCGCAATCAGATTTAACTCACTCGCCGCAGTCAATAGCAGTTCACTCATTTCAATTACCTTATTCGCATAGGTTAAAAACGGCTCGCGTAGTTCCGGATGAACAGGTGTGTTGCGAATCCGAAGTAAAACCGCAAAATCCTGGCAGGTGTCCGCAACATCATCCTGCTGGCTCAAATAGATATTGATCAGCTCACGATTCGCGGAAAGAAAATAATGCGTAAACAGAAACTTCCGAATAGAATCCTTGATCTGGTCAGCCTCATACTCCAGCGCGCTCAAGTTATGATGAAGCTCGTTAATCTTCTCTCTATCCCCTGCTATCCAAGCCTCGGTTAAAGGCTTAAGCAGTTTTACAACCTCGTGAACCTTGTTAGTATGCTCCACAATTCTGGTATAAGGACTCCTGCTTAAAAATTGCTGAATTAAACTCATTGCTCTCCTCCTGTTTCAATAAAAGGATAAACCGGACTCTTGATCGCCTTAACTTATATTTCCCGGATTCTATTCCGCATCAATTTTATCCAGCCGGCTCCTGTGCCTGCCGCCTTCAAATTCCGTGCTGAGCCATACCTCAACAAGCTCCTGCGCAAGCTCCTTTGCTAAAACCCTGGCGCCCAGACATAAGATATTCGCATTATTATGAGACTTTGCCATACGGGTAGTGTAATGGTCATGAACCAGCGCGGCTCGCACTCCACGATAACGGTTCGCAACAATACTCATACCAATCCCGGAGCCACAGATCAAAATTCCAAGTGGAACCTCTTCATCTGCCACTGCTTGTGCAACCTTTTTGGCATAATCCGGATAGTCCACCTTGACCTTCTTCCGCACCCCCATATCAATCACATTATGCCCGCGCTTTAAAAGGAACTTTACCAGATGCAATTTCAATTCTACCCCAGTATGATCCGAGGCTATGGCAATATCAGGCTTGGCTTCCATTTGTATCGCACCCAATTTCTTGGACACTATTTAAGCGCATTTTGTCCACTTTTCCCCTTTGCCAAAAGTTAAGCACATTTTGCCAATCCTGTCAAGTAGTTTTCCCGTGCCTGTTTTGGGCAGAGAAATCCCAGCCTCTCAATGCGCCACTCCTGATTATATAGCTTAACGAACTTATCTACGG
>Ga0315298_1000103_pt1 | contig 158609 bp, 148 predicted proteins | sample WHS_1_MG_FD_203077 | JGI IMG/M metagenome (GOLD analysis project Ga0315298, IMG submission 203077) | Extremophilic microbial mat communities from Washburn Hot Springs, YNP, Wyoming, USA - WHS_1_MG | ecosystem: Environmental > Aquatic > Thermal springs > Hot (42-90C) | place: USA: Wyoming...
GTAGAAGCTCTCTACTCACCATACCCCTTGATTAAAGTATAATTTAGTATAGCACCTTCGGATCTACTGTCTATTGCGCAAGTTTCAAAAGTTTAATGGGGTTAACGTAGCGTTAGATGTCGAAGTAAAGGTGGAATTCGTGGGGATGTGGTCGCATAGATACCTCTAAGTATTCTTTTAACTCGATCTCTATTATGCGCTCAATCGCTTCTGAGGGGAAGAATAATTTCAGGAATTCGTGGTCACTCTTCAATGCGTCTACCGCCTCCTTTAGGCTACCTGGGAGCTCTCTTACACCTAGTTCACGCCTTCTCTCAGGCGTCAGCTTGTAGATGTTTTCATCTAAGGGATCACCTATTTCAATCTTCTTCTTTATACCGTCGAGTCCAGCTGCCAGTAGGGCTGCGAAGCAGAGGTAGGGGTTGGCTGATGGGTCTGGTGGTCTGTATTCGATGCGCTTTTTAGCAGCGTTTTTAGAGCCTTTTTCATAAACGGGTATTCTGATTGTCGCCGATCTGTTACTTCTACTCCAACCTACATAGACTGGCGCCTCGTACCCTGGTACAAGCCTTCGGTAGGAGTTTGTGGTCGGTGAGACTATTGCTGCTAGGGCTTCGGCGTGCTCCATAAGGCCGCCTACATAGTATCTTGCTAGTTGACTTAGCTCAGCGTATTCGTCTCTTTCATCGTAAAATAGGTTTACCCCGTCTCTCCAGATGCTCATATGCACGTGCATACCAGAGGCGTTGTCTGAGAATATGGGTTTTGGCATCATCGTTGCGACCATATTCTGCTGAACAGCTACATTCTTCACCACATATTTGTATGTAGCAACATTATCTGCTGTTCTAGTTAGGGTATCGTGAAGTATATCTATCTCACACTGCCCCGCCGTAGCGACCTCATGATGGTGAGCGTCACATCTAACACCAAAGTAGTCCTCCAAAACTCTCACGCATTCACTTCTGAAGAACATAAGCGTATCTTGAGGGGGTGCGGGGAAATAGCCTTCTTTGAATCGTATGGGGTAGACGGATGAACTCCAAGCGGCTTCCCTAGATTCAATAGAATAACCTTGACCCCTGTAGGGTGAAAGAGTATCCCAAGTTACCTTATCGAAGACAAAGAATTCAACCTCAGGACCCCAGTATGAGGTAGTATAGCCCAATTTGACCAGCTCAGCCTCAGCCTTCTGAGCTATGGCTCTAGGGTCCCATTGTAAACGACCAGCACCGAAGCCGCGATAAACATCACAGAGGAGTCTAGCAGTTTTAATCCCTTCATCATACCAAGGGAGGAAGGCGTAGGTAGCTGGATCTGGGACGAGTAGTAGATCTGACTCGTGAATCTCAACAAACCCTCTTATCGAGGAGCCATCTAATTTAGGCACACCGGCCTTAAAGGAGTCTTCATTAAGATCTCTTGCAGGTATGGTTACGTGCTGTAATCTGCCGACTAGATCTGTGAACTGAAGATCAATAAACCTAACCTTGCTTTCTTTAATCGAAGATAAAACGTCTTCCGGTGTTAAAGCTTCTAATCTTTCCCTATCCATTTTTTAGTCGCCATATGAATATGGTATGGGGGTAAGTTAAGACATATATATACTTGACGTTATATTTACTGAACGTTTGTCTAAGTTTTGCGCACTAAATCAAATTTATAAGCAAGCTTTGCCTTTATACCTATGGTTTGGATATCGACGATGTTGATAGAAAGATAATTAAGGAGTATCTTGAGGATGCTAGGCGTTCTTATAGAGAGGTCGCTAAAAGAGTGGGTGTTGCTGTGGGTACGGTTCTCTCTAGAATAAATAAGCTCGAAGCGGCGAAGATCATAAAAGGTTACTCAGCTACAATAGATTACAGTAAACTTGGCTACGATATAACAGCTGTGACAGAGATCGTTGTTTCTAAGGGTAAGCTGGTTGAAGTCGAGAAGAGCATAGCGGAAATGCCTGGTGTGTGCGCGGTCTATGATGTTACAGGAGAGACTGATGCGATAGTTATAGCGAAGTTCAAGACCAGAGAGAGCCTTAGTAACTTCACCAAGAGCCTCCTGAAAATGCCTTACATAGAAAGGACGAATACACACGTGGTTTTGAGTACAGCTAAAGAGAACTTTAACCTACCTATCTAAACCAAGAAGACCAATCAAGGTTTAACTACTTTTTCTCTGAGAAGGGTGCTTCTAAGAGCTTGATTATTCTCTCAGCTTTAACCTCCCCTATACCCTCCACCTTCATAAGTTCAGCTTTGGAGGTGCAGTACACTCTCCTTACAGAGCCGAAGTGAGACAGAAGCCTGATAGCTAAACCTTCTCCAACGCCTGGTAAGCCGCAGACGGCGTAGATCTGGTGTTCTCTCTCACTCAGAATCTTGGGTTTATGCCTTACCTTGATAGGTGCTGGAGACTGGTTCTGGAGGCGTTTCGCAAGTGTTGCAAGTAGGTCTGCTGTCTGAGTTACGTCATAGGTATTCAAAGTAGGTATGCTGTAGCCCATCTGTATCTTAAGTAAAGCGCCCCAAAATGCTCTTGGGTTCAGTCTACCTGCAAGCTCCTCTCCTACATTACCCTCTATTATCATAAGCGGTTTAGTGTAGGACGCTTTAAGACGCTCCACCTGCTCAAACAATCTACCACAATAAAGTGAGTTAAAGAAGTCTTGAGTCGTCTTCCTTTCAACAGCGCAATCAGATGAAAGTATGTAGTCTCCAGGTGTTACAGACCTCCTCTCCACATCTACACCCAACTGCATCAGCAGAACTGGGATAACATCTGGCTCTCTACTATCTACCACTATCTTAATCATCCCAACAAACTTTGCAAGCAGGGCAGAAAAGGTTTTACTAACACTAACAACCTAAGAAGGGACGGGTGTGAGCTGGCGAGCAGATCACGGGAAACTCCTGAGGAAACTCCTCCCTCCCTGCAGCACCGCGGCGCCGTGAGACGCATCGGGAGACCGATGGCAACAACACAGAAACGGCATCTGGGCTGGGGCACAGTGATGGGGCGACTCTGAGGTTCCCAGCTTCAGAGTGAAACGGTTGACCCGCGGGGAGCAAGGCCAAACAAGAGTTGATGAGCGCTGCACGAGACTCGGGTAGGCTGCTTAGCGAAATACTGCTTAGAACAGAAGGAGGGTTACGGCCAGCACGCACCCATTATATGGTTTGAGATATCATATAGGGATTGATAAGTGAGAAATCACCAGCAGCTGCAACGATGAAAGCAGCTAATACTATGATGGAGTTTCGCAAATGATCGCCCTCAATTCGATTAACGCATATAATCTGTTAGCCTTAGATTTAAAGCTGCTCGTGAATTAGGGCATTCTATTACGTATTTATTTAGGTGTGTTGGTGGGTGTGATTGATGTTTGAGTCAGGGTATCTGCTTGTTGTCTGTGAGAAGCCTGATGCTGCTAGGCGTGTAGCCTCTGCTTTAGGTGGTGCGGTGAAGGCTGAGCGGGTTGATGATGGCGTTGTTGTGTATAAGGTTGATGGTGCTAGGGGTAGGTATGTTGTCTGCGCAGCCTCTGGGCACCTCTATACGGTTTGGGATGTTGATGAGAAGAAGAGCGGTTACCCTGTTTTGGACGTTAGTTGGTATCCTTTACATGCTGTTGATAAAGGTAAGAGTCAAGTTGGTAAGTTGATTAATGCCATAAGTGGGTTAGCTAAGGGTGCTGCTGGGTTCATAAACGCTTGCGACTATGATGTTGAAGGGGAGACGATAGGATACAACATCTTGAAGTACGCTTGCTTTGGGAAAGAGAGGTCAGCCTTAAGAGCTAAGTTTTCAACGTTAACTTCAGAGGAGTTGAGAGAATCTTTTGCTAGAGCTTCTGCTATTCCTGTGAACAGGTTGGCTGAGGCGGGTAGAACTAGGCATATTGTGGATTTTCTATGGGGTGTGAACCTCACTCGTGCTCTTACGGAAGCCTACTCTTCTAAAGGTGGCTATAGGACGCTTAGTGTAGGTAGGGTTCAGGGTCCTACGTTGGCGTATATTGTGGATAGGGAGTGTGAAATTAGGTGGTTTGTTCCTACGCCATATTGGAGTATAAGTGCTTTGCTGGATAAAGATGGTTTTACATTTAGGGCGTGGTATGTTGTCGAAAAGGTTGAAAGGTTGGTTGAGGCGCAAGCTGTTGAAGAGGGTTGTACGGGAAGCGAGGGCGTTGTCAAAGATGTTCACAGGCAGATTATACGCCAGCATCCACCTACACCTTTCAACCTAGGTGATCTGCAGCACGAAGCCTATAGAGTCTTCGGCTTCTCTCCTTCACTAACCTTGAGACTGGCTGAATCTCTATATCTGAAGGCGCTAATATCCTACCCTCGCACATCAAGTCAAAAACTCCCATCATCTATAGGCTACCGTAAGATACTTAGTAGCCTACAGAAGTTAGAGCAGTATAGGTCTGATGCAAGCGAGCTGCTTACGAAATCTCTTAAGCCCTTTGAAGGTAAGGAGGAAGACCCTGCGCACCCAGCCATCTACCCTACAGGCGAACTCCCTCAGGGTTTGGATGATAGGCAGGGTAAGCTTTATGATCTAATTGTAAGGAGGTTTTTCGCTGTGTTCGGTGATTTTGCTTTACGTGAGAGAGTTACGGCTGATATAGAGATAGGCTCTTACCTCTTTAAAGTGAGTGGTAGGAGGACTATAGAGGAGGGTTGGATAAGATACTACCGAAGTTATTCGGATATTGAGGACAATCCGCTTCCCATTTTACAAGAGGGGGATAAGCTTAGGGTTGCATCTCTAGATGTTGTTGAGAAGTTTGAGCAGCCTCCGCCTAGGTATAACCAAAGCAGCCTATTGGCCAAGATGGAGAAGGAGGGGGTTGGTACAAAGGCTACTAGGGCTGAGGTCATTGACACACTTTATCAAAGAGGCTATATTGTGGATAGTAGCATTAGAGCGACTGATTTAGCTTTTTCTGTGGTTGAAGCTATGAGGGAGTATAGTCCGAACATAATTTCAACGGAGATGACTAGGGAGATTGAAAGGGCTTTAAGTGATATAGAGTTCGGCAGAGTAAGTGGAGCAGAGGTTGTAGAGGAGGCAGCGTCACACCTTCTTTCAGCCCTAGAAGGTCTCAAGGCAGCGGAGGAAGATCTTGGTTCGAAGGTTAGAGAAGCGGCGAAAGCGAGCTTAGCAGCTGAAGATATTGTAGGAGAATGCCCCCTCTGCGGAGATGGGCGTCTTAAGGTTTTACGCTCAAAGAAGACAGGCAAACGTTTCCTCGGTTGCACAAATTATGCGAAAGGATGTAGAGCCTCTGCGCCTCTACCTCAGAAAGGTAAGATAAGGAGCTTAAATAGGAGGTGTAAGGTGTGCGGTTGGCCTATGATAGCTGTAATCTTGGGCAGGTACCCGTGGAGGATGTGTGTGAATCCGAACTGCTCAACTAAGGTGAGGGGGAGGAAGGCTTGAGGTGTGCACTTTGCTGGAGGGAGAGCAGATCGAAAGAGGGGTTATGCTCTTATCACGCTGAAGCACATAAGAGTCTTAACGAAGGATATAGGCGTTGGTGCAGAGCATACGGTGAGATAGATGAAGGAAGGTATTTAGAGAAGTTACTTGAACTGCCTGAGTGTGGGGAATGGGTCAAAGATGTTGCTAAGATGGAGCTTAAATGTCTGAAGGAGAAGGAGGAAAATGGTGTTAAAGAAGGCTCTTGATAACTTCTCTTCGAAGATAAGTAGAAGATTGGAGAAGAGTCGATTAATCAAGGCTACTTTTAAACTATCCTTTGGGAGAGTGGTGGAGGGGTTGTATCTGCTTGCGCTTCTTATTCTTCTAGGCGGAGGAGTGAATGCGGTGCTTGAAGGATTGAGGGTTAAAGCACCTCAGGCATTTGTCTTCGTATCGTCAACAGTCCAAAGCATAGGAGAGACTATCATAAACATCTTTGCACTAATTCTCGGCACAGCAGGAATCTACTTAATCTACAAAGGGAGTAGGTTCACCTCAAGTAAACGGGTAACTAACTTTTACCTATTTGCTGGTGTAGTGGGGCTCATCCTTGCACTGGTCTTCGAATTATATCTGTTTGGCTACAAAATATAAAAACGCCTAAAAGAGATGCTTTAAATCTAAGTTAGGTCAACAATAGGCGAATAAAATGAGCCTCAGATGGTCTAGAGGTTTAAAGTATACTGATATATTAGACAAGGTTATTGACTTAGATCTCTGCTCAAGATGCGGCACCTGCACCGTGGCATGCAGAGTTAACAGCAGAGATTGCTTAGAATATTTTGATAAACCTAAAAGGGAAAACGCTAGATGTATAGATTGTGGAGTCTGCCTTCTATCGTGCTCTAGAGCTGATATACTACTAGAAAGGATGGGACTTATTAGCCAAAAGGTAAAGGAGGGAGTAGGCAGCTTTAGAGTAGCTTATGCAGTAAAGACCACCAGAGAGGACGTGCGCAGAGTCTGCCAAGACGGAGGATTTGTAACAACTCTGCTTCTATGGGCTTATGAGAGAGGCGTAATTGATGCCGCCCTACTATCTGGCGTAGGTAAACAACCTCAGCTCGCTGAGCCGCTTCTAGCAAGAAGCGCCGAAGAGATATTGTCATCCGCTGGCACAAGATACACATACTCACCTAACGTAATTTCATTGTTAAATGAATTACCTCGGTTAGCGCCTTATCATTCGGGTAAGGTTGCGTTTGTCGGTGTGCCTTGTCAGATTCAATCTCTCAAGAAGGCGCAGCTTAATAATGTCAAGCCGTTTGAGCGTATCAATCTCTCTATAGGGCTCTTCTGCAGCGAGAGTTTCGACTACTTTGGCTTGATGAGGCAGAAGATAGAAGGTGAGATGAAGATACCCTTAGATCAGATCGCCAAAACGAATATCAAGGGTAAGTTCTTTATCTACTTAAAGGATGGGCAGCAGCGTGAAATAGCGCTTAAGGATACAAAGGGGTATGTAAGGAAGGCTTGTGAATTCTGCGACGACTTTACCGCAGAAGATGCTGATCTTTCAGCTGGTGGGGTAGGATTAGACGGCTGGTCAGCTGTTTTGGTTAGAAGCAGGTTCGGTGAAGAGATAGTCAACGAAATGCTCAATGATAAAGTCATCGAAGCGAAGCCGTTACAGGAGTTCAAATCAGCTTACGATCTGATGATGAAACTTTCCAAGAATAAACGAAGCAAAGCAGCTAAAGCTATAGCAGAGTTACCCATATCGACGCCTAAGATCACAGTTTAAAGTTAGGTTAATCAACTTCCAACACCCTACAATTAGGTGATGGGAGGGAGCGGAGCGCTAGGAGATATTCTGCCTCGTAACGTAGTGAATGCTCTAGGAGAGGGCATTCGGGTTTCAGGTAGGCTCTACCCCACCCTATGCTTAGCTTGCAAAGGAGCCAGAATGCTCTGCGGCAAAGCTAGATGCCCTATATTAGTGAAGGCGGAAGCGCTAGTAAAGGTTAAGAGTGCTTTAGATAAGGAGCAGCTAGCTGGCTCTACGCCGCCAGCAGCATTTGTTGGGCGTATAGGTTACCCTAAGGTGTATGTTGGACCCCTTCTCCCCCACTTTTATGGGGATACTGTTCTATTAGACACACCTGAATGGTGGTTAGGTAAAGGAATAGAGGAGATTGTAAGCTTCAGATACAACCTTATTAGGGGAAAGACTAGATTTGAGGTTAAAGCGGCTTCGCAGGGGCATAGACTGTTAGATACACTTCAAGAGTTGGCGATGAGCGTAAGAGCAGTGGACGCAGAAGCAGTCTTCGAAAAGAAGCCTGCAAAGACACTCATATTATCGGATATTGCTCAACCCTTCGGACCTTCTGCACCACTACGCTCATTCAAAGCATCACATAGCAGCGTAGATAGACGAATAGAAAAGGTGTACTATGACAGAGATTTGAAGGCTGCTGAAGCTGTTACTAACTTATATAACAGAGGGGTATTAGTCACAAGGATACAGCGTGCTTTCAGCCTAGGCATGTTCGGTGAGAGTAAAAGGAGAAGGCTGGTTCCAACTAGGTGGAGTATAACAGCAGTAGATAGCACAATCTCAGAAGCACTCGTTAAAGAAGTAAAGACTCAACCTACTGTAGACAAGTATCTGGTCTTCTACCTTAAGAACATAGGCAACCTCTATGTAGTAATCCTGTTGCCCAAATCTTGGAGCTTTGAGTGGATAGAAGCTTGGTTCCCCGGCACACCCTGGAACCCAGAAGAATCTTCGCCTAAACCGGCTTTGATGGGTGACTACGAGTCTTACTGGGGTCGTAAGGATTATCCATCTATCGGTGGCTGTTACTATTCAACAAGGCTTGCAGCAGCTGAGGCACTTACTAGATGGAGACGCCAAGCAACAGTGCTAGCGCTCCGTGAAATATATCCGGAATACATACTTCCAGTTGGTGTGTGGAATGTTAGAGAAAGCATTCGTGCTGCTTTTAAGAGCAAGCCCTTGATTTTTGATACATTAGAAGATACGTTGAGATTTGTTAAAGAATTGTTGAGGGTGCCTCTTCAGAGCTGGATTCAGCATAGTGTCATACTTAGAGAGGCGTTGAGCCAAAAAAGTATAAAGGATTTCATTTGATCTATTTACTTAAGGATTCTTCGTAAACATTTTTTGTTGCTTGAGCTATGGTGCTCCACTTATACTCCCGCTCCACCTTCTCTCGCATATTCTTCTTTAAGCGCTCCACAAGATCTCTAGATTCTAGCGCTCTTAAAATTCCCCAAGCTAAGGAGTCAGGGTTGTTAGGGTAGACATTGATCCCAGTCTTCTCATGATCTATAATCTCTGAAAGACCTCCTGTGTCCGAGGCTACAACAGGACATCCAGCTGCCATAGCCTCTAAAGCAACTATCCCAAAGGGTTCATAGAGTGAAGGTATCACGCAAACGTCTGCTGCTAGAAAGAGGCTTCTTATCACATTAGTATCCAAGTAGCCTGTAACATACACTCTACCCTTTAACCGGTTCTCAGAGATTCTGTTAATCAACTCACTCTTCATATATCCATCTCCAGCTACAACGAACTTTGCATCAACCTTCCGTAGCACCTTCGGTATAGCATCTAGAAGCACGCGAACACCCTTCTCTACAACCAACCTACCAACAAATAGCACCAGCTTCTCGTTTTTATCAGCAAACCTACTTCTGACAGCATCAACATCCTTCAGATTTGAGAAGATCGAAGGGTCTATACCGTTCGGTATGACCTTAATCTTTTCAAACGGTACCCCAAGAAACCTGTTCACCTGCTCAGCCATAAAGCGGCTGCAGCATATAACTCGCTTAGACTCCGAGCCTAACCAGATTTCGATTTCATGGATCATCTGATTATACTCTGTAAACACCCCACCCCTACGTCCATATTCTGTTGCATGTATTGTAGTTACAAGAGGCAATCTATACAGATGTTTTAACCCTACAGCAACCTTCGCAGTCAACCAATCATGTGCATGTAAAATTACCTCCACACCTCCTTCAGACTTAATGATTTGAGCAGCTGCCCGCTGCATATTTAGATTCATCAACTGAATCCAAGCAGCAAAGTCCGGGGTAGGAAGCTTATAGGAATCAAATCTGTGAACTTCAACGCCCTCTACAACCTCATACTCAGGCGTATTGGGAAAATCACAAGTAACCACATGCACATTAGAACCGAGTTTAACTAAGTTGACAGATAGGTTGTAGACGTGTGGTGCTATGCCTCCTATGATTCTAGGTGGGAACTCCCAAGTTAGCATAATCACTTTTAAACTCAAGTTACCTCACAGAGTCTCACTTCGGTAGACTTCTAATACATCATTTAACCAAGCCTCTGTATACGGTCTTACAACACTTATCTTATTGGCTACACTATTAATCTTAGCTGCCACTTCACTCTTCATCCACTCCGAGTTAACTATTACACGGTCTGCTTCTTTACAACCCAGCTCCTCTATACTTTCAATCGCTATATTGAGCGGAGCAGCTGAGTTCGCTGAGCGGTGCTTCTCCAAACTGTGAATAGTGTATACAAAAGGCACTTCGAAGCGATCTTTAAGAGCGAGCGCAGCGTCAACAGTTATCCATTCATGCGCATCAACTAAGTCAACAGCACCTAAGTGATAGATTAAGTCAGCCACTACAGCCTGTAGCCTTGTAGTAAATAGAAGTGACCATACAACAATATTCGTTGTGACACTAATAGGCGGCTTAACCCGTTTCACAATAACCCCTTCATCTACATCTACACGTTCATCTAAAGGAGCGTAGGTCAGAACATAAACCTCTACCCCTCTTTCCTTAAGCCGCCTTGCTAACTCACGCACATACCAAGCCATCTCCCCAACAACATGAGGAGGATACTCCCAACTCAGAATCACTACTTTCAAACCCATCAACCGTTCTATGATAGCTGTTAACTAAAGCAGGAGCAGACTTTAATTATTCCTTTTGGGCTTAAATAATACATCTTCTCGCCAGCCTCTGATACGGTGCTTTCTACGTAACCCTGCTCCTCGCCATGGCCGAGCAACCTCTTTAACTCCTCTAGACTGATGGAGAGTATTGCTGCCAATTCGTCGAGTTTTTTAGCGCGTTTAGCATTGACCACACCTAGGTTGTGCATATGCAAAAGAGGTTTGTCTTCCTGTGTTAGCTTATCCTCAACCATCAAACTTCTACTCAATGTCAAATACCTTTTTAAGTGTTCTGCACGTAACCTATAACCGCACATTTTACACGCTAGAGTTAACGAAGAGGAGGAGGGTTGAGCCAATCTAAGCTTGTCATAGTGGGAACGTCAAAACCCGTGCTTAACTACGTTACAGCCTGCATAACTCTTTTCAACAACGGGGAGAAGCGAATAAAACTTAGAGCAAGAGGGCGTGCGATAAATGTTGCTGTAGAGGTTGTTCAGTTACTTAGAAGCAGATTTATGAATGATGTGGTGATCGGCTCAGCAAATATAGATAGAGATGTTGTAGTAGGAAAAGATGGCACCCTGTTCAAAGTAGCTGTTTTAGAGCTTGAGCTGGTGAGAAAGAGGAAGTAAACGGCTGTAAACTGCCGATGTAAATGAGCCTTTACAGAGATCCATAACCGCCAAAAATATAAGCAGTTATATTGAGCCATTGTGTTGGTAAGCACGTTGAATATCACTCTTTCGACGGTTAAGCTAAGGGAGATAGATGCACCTCTCCTTGCCCTACTCATACCTGAAGACACAAAACAGCTCAAGGATCAATTACTTGAACTTGATGGGCTGTTGGAGAAGAGTGTAACAAAAGTGCTTAGCTCGGAGGGGTTCAAAGGGAAGCTATACAGCAGCTTTCTAATCTCTACAACCAACAAGATCAAACCAGATTATCTTCTGTTATCAGGATTAGGACCTTGGACAGATATCTCGACGGAATCCTTTCGCATCGCTTCAGGCGAAGCTGCACTTAGAGCATCAAATTTGGGTGTTGAAAAGTATGCGCTCTATATTGATCCAAGCTCTGCGGAGTCTGGCGTGCGTAAAGTTACTGAAGCTGTTGTAGAAGGAGCTGAATTAGCTCTTTACACCTATTCCCGTTATAAAAGCCAGTCTGAAAAGAAGAGTATTAAAGAGTTGATCTTGGTTACTGATCAAGGCGAGGAAATATCCCAGCTAAAAGCGGTTGCTGCGGATGCGGAAAAGGTTTGTGAAGGCGTTAAGCTGGCTAGAGATCTAGCTAACACCCCCAGTAGCGATATGACGCCCACTATATTTGCGGAGGAGGCTAAGAATGTAGCCAGTAAGGTAGGGCTAGGGTGTATAGTACTTGGTTTAGAGGAGATTAAGCAGCTCGGTATGGGGGGTATTCTGAATGTATCAAGGGGGAGTAAAGAGGAGCCTAAAGTGGTTATTTTAAGATACAAAGGTGGAAAGGCGGAAGATAAGCCGATAGTTCTCGTAGGTAAAGGAGTTACCTTTGATAGTGGCGGCATATCCATTAAGCCTTCAGAAAAGATGGAGGACATGAAGTATGATAAGTCAGGCGCCGCCACCGTGATAGCAACCATATATGTTGCTGCCAACTTACATCTACCTCTAAACATTGTAGCTATTGCTCCTCTTGTAGAAAACCTTCCAAGTGGCTCCGCTTATAAACCGGGGGATATCGTAAAGCATTATGGTGGAAAGACTTCTGAAGTCATAAGTACGGATGCTGAGGGGCGCCTTATCTTGGCTGATGTACTCGCTTACGCAGTAGATAAGGAAAAGCCTAAAGCTATAATCGACTTGGCAACTTTGACTGGTGCCTGTGTTATAGCTTTGGGTTCTCAAGCTTCTGGGCTCTTCGGTAACGATCAAGCGCTTATCGAGAAGTTGAAGAAGGCCGCTGAAGTGAGTGGTGAAAGGGTGTGGCAGCTTCCTTTATGGAGAGAGTATTCTGATCAGATCAAAAGTGAGGTTGCAGATATGAAAAATTCAGGTGGCAGATCAGGCGGAGCCATAACTGCGGCAGCCTTTCTAAGCAACTTTGTAGGTACAACCCCCTGGGTTCATTTAGACATTGCAGGGACGGCATATACAGCTGATGATGGGACGAAGGTGAAAACATATACACCGAAGGGTGCCACTGGCGTGGGCGTTAGGCTTCTGATAAATCTGCTAAAAGATTGGAAATTTACTTCATCTTAAACCATATCATTTTTTAGCCACTTGTCGGCTTTAGGTATTGAAAAGGTATGGTTATAGTTACAAAGGAGATTCGCGTGCAAACAAGCGGCGAATGTGATACAGTGGACCTAACTGACAAGGTGCAAGAAGCCTTAAGTAGCAGCGGGTTAAAAGACGGTGTAATCACAGTATTCGTTGGAGGCTCAACTGCTGCAGTAACAACCATAGAGTATGAGCCGGGGTTGCTGCAAGATCTGCCAGCCGCATTAGAGCGGATTGCTCCTAAGAGCGTTGAATATAAGCACGAGGAGATGTGGCACGATGGCAATGGACATTCTCATGTTAGGGCTTCAATTATCGGTCCTAGCCTTGTCCTCCCCTTCAAAGATAAGAGACTCTGCTTGGGTACTTGGCAGCAAGTAGTCTTGATTGAGTTAGATATTAGAGCACGCTCAAGGAATGTTATTTTACAAATTCTAGGTGAATAGCACTCTGAAGCTCGATGTACCCCACTATAAGCAGAGTACAGAGTACACCTGCGGCCCTGCCTGCGCTATGATGACCCTAAAATTCTTCGATAAGATTGCGGAGATGAATCGTAGAACAGAGTTTGAGCTCTGGCGTGAGTGTAATATGATCGGGTCTCTGGGCGCAGATGCATTTGGTCTTGCGCTCACCCTTCTTTACAGGGGACTAGCTGTTAAGATAGTAACAGAAAGGAAAGAGACAATACCTATGGAGCGTATAGCGCGCAAGCGTGGCGAGGAGATGAGCAAGATCGCAAGATACGCAATTCAACTCTCTTACGACAAAGCAAAGATCTTAGGGGCTGAAATTGTCTTCAGAAGACCTAGAATCAGTGACATAAAGGAAACGCTAGATCAAGGAACTGTGCCAATCGTTCTAGTGAACATGTACCAGATGCACCGCTACAATATACCGCACTGGATTGTGATCATAGGATATCACGGCAGATATGTTTATCTTAATGATCCGTTTAGAAGGAAAGGGAGCTATGCGATCAAGGAGGTCGTACTTATCAGGTCCATCGATAGTTTAGCTACTAAGATAGGTGCAAGCAGAAGCTTAGTTAAAGCTTGGCGTACGTGATGCCTGTGAAGTGATCGTTTAGAAAACTTTTACTACTCCTTTTTTAGCCGCTTAATTAGGATGATATCGGCCTACGTGTTGATCGAAGTTGAGCCTGGTTCGGATAAGAAGGTTCTAGAAGCAGTGAAGAAGCTTGACGGAGTATCTGAGGCATATTTTGTAATGGGGTCTTACGACATAATAGCTGTAATAAAGGACGCTTCACAATCTGATCTTAAGTATAAAGTTTCTAAGGGCATAAGGAGCTTGAAAGGCGTAAGGCACACTTACACGCTTCCTGTCATGAATTGACTATCTTAAGTATAGATTCTTCAATTTGATATACTCCAAAGCGCCTTCAGCTATTCTTTTTTTGTCTTCTTCCGTTATAGATCTGACTACACGTGCTGGGATACCGAGCGCTAAAGAATAAGGTGGAATCTCTGAATTTTCAGTTACGACAGCACCTGAACCGACAATGCACCACTCACCTACTTTAGCGCCATTGAGAACACGCGCTCCGATTCCAATTATACAGTTGGATTCTACCTCGCATCCGTGGATCACAGCACCGTGTCCAACTGTAACTTTATCACCGATTATTACTTCGTGATCAAAATCCGTATGCAGCACACAACAATCCTGTATGCTTGTTCCACTACCAATCTTGACATATTCAACCTCAGATCTAACTACAGCATTGAACCAGATGCTTGAATCATCTCCGATTTCTACATTGCCTATTACGTATGCGCTGTCCGCGACAAAGACGCGCTTGCCAAGCTTTGGTGTCTTATTGTTTACTGAGATAAGCAAGTTTCACACCCTTAGATGTTCATAGATTTCAGCTGCTTTAAAGGAACTGCGAACCAAAGGTGCCGAAGCCACATAAGTAAAACCCATCTGCACAGCTGCCTCTTTAAATCTTACAAAGGTTTCAGGCTTCACATACCTCTTGACTTCAAGCCTACTATTAGGTGGTCTAAGGTACTGCCCAATAGTTATTATATCACAGCCAGTAGATCTGATATCCCTCATAGTTTCCAGGACTTCTTCATCGGTTTCTCCCAAGCCTACCATAAGTCCAGATTTCGTTAGCATATCGGGTGCGTTCTCTTTCGCATATTTAAGCAGCCACAAAGATCGATAATAGTTTGACTTAGGTTTTATAACGGGATGGAGGCGGCGCACAGTCTCCAAATTATGATTTAACACAGTTGGTTTAGCCTCAAGCACAACATCGATAGCTTCCTTTGAGCCACAAAAGTCAGGGACAAGAAGTTCTATAGTCACATCAGGCTTGCTTCTTCTTATAGCCTTAACTGTAGCAGCAAAGTGCCCCGCGCCTTTATCCGGGAGATCATCCCGATCGACAGATGTGATCACAACATGCTTTAATCCTAATCTTTTAACCGCTTCAGCAACCCTCTCAGGCTCAGATTCATCGACAGGTTCAGGTTTACCCTTAGTGACTGCACAAAAGGGGCAGTTACGTGTACAGATAGAACCTAGAATCATAAAAGTTGCTGTGCCCTTACTAAAGCAGTCACCTCTGTTAGGGCATAAAGCGCTTTCACAAACAGTACTTAGAGTGAGGCTTTGTAAAGTAGTTTCAACTCGCTTCATCGGACCAGCCGCAGGTATCTTAACTCGAATCCAACTTGGTATCCTCTCATTTGCCATTCTAGAAGCCCCCTTGTGTTGATCTACCCAGCTGTAGTGTATAGTAAGATGGCACATATAGTCTTAACGTCTCTTATTCCTCCATTCTTTATTAGGCTGAGAGCCTCTCCAAGACTAACTACTTTGATTTCTATCGATTCATCCGCCATAGGTTTCGCCTCACCTGATCTAAGGTCAGTAGCCTTAAAGAGCCACATAAACTCGTTACTGTAACCGGGGGAAGTGTAGAAAGACGAGAGAAGATCCAGCCTACCAGCTTGGTAACCAGTCTCCTCCAGCAGCTCACGAGTAGCACACTCTTCAGGCGATTCACCTTCTTCGATCGTGCCTGCAGGTATCTCCAGAAGATCAGAGCCTATAACGTACCTGAATTGCTTAACGAAGATCAGGTCACCGTTTTCAAGCACTGGCAGAATGCCTACACTCCCAGGGTGCGTAACCTTCTCCCTTATAGTTACGCGACCTGAGGGTAAAGACACAGTATCTTTAGTTATCGACAAGACGCGTCCGCGATATACCTGTTCTGTCTTTAAGGTCTGCAAACATGCACACGCCCATAACTGTCCAACTTTTCATCACTTAAAGCTTCATATGACAGAAGATGCTTTATCTAACCGCATGCATTAACAGCTCTGCTAAACAGTTGACGCCAAGATGTCTGACGCCCTAGCCCAAATTATACGGGAGACGGTTGCAAGAGGATATCAGATTGAGCCCAAAGCATTCAGTCGACTGCAACAGATCTCACGAGGTATTGATCTTTTCGCACTAATTAATGAAGTAATGAAAAGGAAAGGTGAAGATAGAATTATCAGAGTTGAAGATATTGAACGCTTTCTAGAGAAGGACGATAAAGAGGTTCAAAAAGAAAAGGAAGTTGAAGTTGATCTAGCAGTCAACTTTAAGATACTACAGAGCATCAGTGAGTTGAAGACTGCAGCAGGCGTGATAGGGTATCAGCGCCTATTTCTAAGCAGATATAAAAAACTCCTTAGCATAATCAAGAAGAGAATGGATAGCAGTAACCCAGCCAAAATATCTGAGATAAGCGGCAGGAGGTCGACTAAGGTAGCTGGTTTGGTCTATGCAAAGAACGTCAGAAAGAGCTCTGCGACTATAGTCATAGAGGATGATACAGACAGGATAGAAGCTACAGCCTTTGATCAATCAGTTATCAAGAATATACAAGAGATACCTCTAGACTCCGCTGCGGTTGCGACCATCACTTCAGGCAAAAAGAGTACATATATTGTCGAGTCCCTGAGCTTGCCAGATATAGCGGAGCACGTCCCTAACACCTCTAAGAAGAGAGTCTACGCTGCTTTAACATCAGATCTGCACGTAGGCAATACATTCTTTCTGAAAGAAGCGTTTCAAAAGTTCATTAATTGGTTGAATATGCGTGAAGAAGACATAGCAGCACGCCTACGCTACCTCCTGATCTGTGGTGATATCATAGATGGTGTAGGAGTATACCCCAACCAAGATAAAGAATTAGAGACAGCTGATGTGACCAAGCAATTAGATCAGCTGACCACCTTCCTTAAGCAAATCCCGAGTTATATACAAATCTTCATCTGCCCAGGTAACCACGAGCCAGTCAGACAAGCTCTCCCACAACCCCCTGTCTCAATTAGTTACTTCGGAGCTCTAACGAAATTACCGAATATACATTCACTCAGCAATCCGGCTTGGCTAGAGTTAGAAGGAGTTAGAATCTTGATGTACCATGGCAGAAGTATAGAAGATATAGTCGCAACCACTCCTGGTCTAAGCGTTGAGAGACCGGCTTTAGCTATGAAAATTTTACTTAAAGCTAGGCACGTGGCGCCAGTTTACGGGAGGAGAACGCCGATTCTGCCAGCCGAAGAGGATCTTCTAGTCATAGATGAAGTCCCAGACATCTTTCACTCTGGTCACGTACACATACTCGACTCCGAACGCTACAGAGGTTGTCTCATCTTAAACTCAGGTACCTGGCAGACGCAAACGAGCTACCAGCTTGACATGGGTATAAACCCAACTCCGGCAATCCTACCTATAGTTGATCTCTCGACATTAGAAACCGTGACAATGGATTTCTCTAAACAACAGAAGACACAACAGGATCTTCAGCAAACACGTCAAGAATTAGTGACTTAGGCACTAAAAGTTTAACCTGTTTAGATCTACCATAACGACCCTTACTCAAGACGTTGGCTGAAATCAAACCTTGCATATCTAATTCAGAGAGTATGCCGCTGACTCGCCTAGGTGTAAGAGTTTCCACACCTACCCTCACACTAAAAACACGATATACCTGGTAGATTGAACCAGTTGTAGCTACATCCTCATTCTTGACCGCAGATAAGAGTATAAGCTTCGCCTGCAGAGGAAGAACCCTGAGTGCCTCAACCAACCGATCCTGTTCCATCTTCTGAAGAGCAAGCCTAATATGCCGTTCCTCAACACTTGCACAACCTTCACGCTCAGTAACCTCAGCAGATACCCTAAGTAAATCAACCGCTCTTCTAGCATCTCCATGTTCAGAACCCGCTAGAGCCGCGCAGAGGTTTATAGCAGCGTCAGTTATACAACCATCATTAAACGCAAGCTTGACACGATCCTCCAAGATCGATCGGAGCTCATCAACCGAGTAGGGGGGGAAGACCATCTCTTCTTCACCCAAACTACTCAGCACACGTGGATCAAGCATTTCCTTGAACCTAAGGTCGTTGGATATGCCAATCAAGGAGAGACTACCAGGGCTTAACAACTCATGTGAGCGGGTTAATTCATAAAGAAGGTTACCTGAAGAGGTTTTAGCCAAGAAATCCACCTCGTCAAGAACTACAAGGAGGTTTAAATTATCCTCGGATATCTTCGAAGCAACCCTGCCATACGCTTCACCAAGTGACAGACCGGTAAAAGGCAATTTGAATCCAACAGAGTCAGCCAGATCCAAGACAACTCTATATTCTGTGCCAGCAAGTCTGCAATTTGAATAACACAAACAAACAGGAATACCTAACTGTTCGGCTTTTGAAGCCAGTTCCTTAAGAACCAAACGTGCAGTAGCAGTCTTACCTGTACCAGTTTTTCCGTAGAGAAGCAGATTGGAACACCTTTGCCTACGTAGAATAGGTGCTACTATCTGGGCCACAGCAGCTATTTGCTCATCCCTGAAAAGCAGCTTGGTCGGTACGTAGTCAGATCTCAGGGGCTCAGCATTCTTAACTATACGCGAACCTTCAGCAGCATTTGTAAATATCTCATCAAGTAGCTTCTTCTGATCGCTCGTTTGACCGTTATTGAGCCTCACACCCCATCACTTCCATAGGAGCCTAGCTCTGATGTTATAAGTTAATTAGCATGTTCCACTAGCTCGCTCTAGATTAGGAGAGTTTAGTATAATTACATTTAGTTTAGGAAACTTTATTATTGGTCGAAAATTAGCTGACTTGATAACACAAACACAACATAACGTTTCCAGAGGAAGCCCAGGGGTCTGCGTGTATTGATCTTTTGCGAACTACGCCGATTATAGCGTCAAAAACGACCCCTCTATTTCCGTTGGAGGTAGATCCTCACTAGATTGGCGTGTTAGTCACTACTACGGTATGACCCCTCCGTTTCCATTGGAAAAGCTAGCGATGATATCATGCCTTTTTGGAGATAAAGTGAATCTGTGAAGTAAGACGGCATAGATTTATTTTTACTCATATCCACCGGAATAAACATTTTTTACTGCATGGTTCACAAGTTCACACCTATACAGTATAAGTCATGCTTCCTCGACCGTAAATGAAGTATATGCCTAAACGCATGAAGATAGAGTTTACAGATGATGAGGGTAGCAAATACACTCTGTCGATAGAAGGCTCGCTAACTAAGGATAAGATGAACAAGATAGTAGAAGTTTACGAATTTCTCGGAGGAGGAAGGGAGGAAGAGTGTTCGCAAACAGACACCATCTTCTCAAAGGTGGTGAACCTTATAGAAGAACAATTTCCCGCCTCCACATTTACGACGGCAGACCTGCAAGAAGCATACGAAAACAAATATCAGCAACACATCAAACTGACTACTCTCTCAACCTACTTAAACAGGCTGGTCGACCAAAGAATATTGAAACGGGTAAGAATCGGAGCCAGCTACATATATCGAAAGATATCGTTAAACACCAGAAGCTACACGATCAAGAGCAGACAGACCTTTATCAGAGAGTGAGTAAACAAATGGTCTACCCCCTTTTCTATCAACTAAACCTAACTCATATAGCTGCTTAAGCGCTCTGGCGACATGCTCTCTACTACGCCCAACCACCTTCCTGACCTCTAACGGAGTCTTTACACCTTCCTTTATGCACTTCAGTATGGCCAACTCGAAGTCACCTAAACGTATTTCGGACTTTGTGATATCACTATCCTTATGTGATGTCACAAAACCAACGTTTTCAACTTTAGGTTCAGAGGCTTTAACAGCACTATTAGATCTCCCAACCTGAGTCTCCAATATGTCCAGGCGAACTTGTAGATCAACTATCCTGCCTTCCAGCCTACTTACGCGTTTAGAGTAATCCTCAGTTATAGCTAATAGAATATCTTCAGATGATTTGTCAACTGTGCCTCCGGACCTGGCTTTTAAGAGTGCTACGACTGCTGTCACTGTTGCGATTGCTGCTAATACTAGTTCTAACATCACCTTTGTGATGTGTGATGCCCATATATGACCTTTACTGTGATATCACAACCAGCCTGTCCACAGTCTCATTTAACAGTTTTTTTATTTGACGTTTTTCCTCTTCTCTTAAAATATGTCGATCCATTTGGCTCAGCAGCTCAGCAACTCTATAGAGAGAAGGCAAGGTGTCCAATGGGATTGCTCCGAGATAAATCAGTAACAAAATTGTGTTAACGGCTTTTTTCACTCTTCTATATGCCTGCTTCTTCGTTCCCAGATAAGCACCTAATGTTATATTTCTGCTATCTCTTCTGGCAACTCTATCTTTGAGTTTTTTAAGATTTGTTCTTGCTTGTAATTCACAGAGTATAGTGTCTAGTTGTGCAGCCGTAAGAATCGAACTCTTTGTGAGGTACTCTAAGATTACATCTTCAGCAAGGCGTCTTCGTAGCATTGCTGAGCTCATTATACAAAACTGTATAATTAACGTTCTCCTAAACTGTTTACTAAACTAAAAGACTTGATTCATGTATCATTATGTAGAACGCAAAGAAATCACCTAAAAGTTATCTTTTGCAAAAGGTGATCTTTTTAAAGAGATTTAGTAATACCAAGTGATCGGCTTGGGAAGACGAAGAAGAAAGGTAATTCGGGTGGTTAAAAGATCTCTACCTAAAGTTTTCAGTTGCCCTAACTGTGGTGTGACTAGTGTCAAGGTTCACATGAATGCTCCTAATTTGGCTGTGATCTCTTGTGGAAACTGTAGACTTAAGCTTGATTACAAGTTTTCTGGAAGGAAGGAAGTTATAGATATTTATAACGAGTTTGTCGATCAATTTATGGCAGGTAAGATCAAAAGTGAGCAAAAAACACAAGATTGAGGCATACTTAACGAGAAAAATTAAAAAACATGGCGCAATCTGCTGCGGACTTATCGATTCAGAGAATTTAACGGAAGAGGAAGCAATGAAGATTGCTAGTGAAATCGATAAAGCAGGCGTCGCCGCAATCTTAGTAGGCGGCTCCACAGCCGTGGATCAGATAGAGCTGGATAAGATCGTAAGAGGACTTAAAAAGGCAACTTCAAAGCCAATTATCCTCTTTCCAAGTAATGTCACAGGGGTAGTTCCTAGTGCTGACGCCATCTTGTTCAGCTGCTTACTAAACTCTGAGAATCCGTATTTCATCACTGGAGCACAGGCTCTAGGTGCACGCTTAGTAAAAAAGTACAACTTGGAGGCGATACCCATGGGATACCTAATAATTGGGGAAGGAGGAGCGGCTGGCTTTATAGGTAGAGCTCGAGGCATACCTCACTCTAAACCAGAAATAACAGCCCTATACGCTTTAGCTGCCCAGTACATGGGGATGCGTTTCCTGTATTTAGAAGCCGGCTCCGGTGTGACATCACATGTGACATCACAAACTGTGCGCGTTGTAAGGAAAGTTTACAACGGTGTTCTTGTTGTTGGCGGTGGTATAACTAAGCCTGAAGTAGCGGCTGAGTTGGTGAGAAGCGGGGCTGAGGTCTTAATAATAGGGACTTTGATTGAGACTAAGGATGGAAGAGAGATCCTAGGGGATATCGTAAAGGCTGTCGCGAGGGCGACAAAGGGATGTGATATCACGTAATGTCACAAAAAGATGCTTTGCTCAAGGCGGTTACTAAAGGTGCTCTTTCAGATAAGCAAATGCGTTATTTTACGCAGCTGCTTAGTTCCTTGGAGGATGCTACTGGGGTTGCTGCTAAAGCTAGATTAAGAGGTCTTGATCCTTCCACTGGTGTCGAATCGATTCTTGCTTATGACTTGTCTGACCGTGTTGAATTGCTGTTGGGTCTTAAGGTTGGTGAAAGGCTTAGATCTCTTCTTGAGTCTGAAGGAAATAGCGATAGGGCTGCACTTATCTTAGCTGAAGAAGTGGCTTTAGGTAAATTCGGATTCTTCGACAAGGAGCAGGCTTTGGATTGGGGTGTTCGGGTTGGTTTGGCTGTTGTTACTGAAGGTGTAACGGTGGCACCCTTGCAAGGTATTTCTGCGGTGAAGATAAAGAGGAATGAGGATGGATCGAGTTATGCTTCGATTTACTTTGCTGGGCCTATGCGTTCAGCTGGAGGAACTGAAGCTGCATTTACAGTTGTCTTGGCGGATCGGTTGAGGACAAGGCTTGGGTTGGATCGATATAGATGTAACGCTTGGGGTGAGGATGAAGTCGGGCGATTTATAGAAGAATTGAGGATTTACGAGCGTGAGGTGGGCAACTTTCAGTTTAGGGTTAGTGATGAAGATATCAAATTAGCCATAAGCAACCTGCCTGTTGAGATTAACGGTGTGGAGACTGATCCGGTTGAGGTTGTTGTGCATCGAGGTATGAAGCGTATTGAAACGGATAGGGTTAGGGGTGGTGCGCTCAGAGTACTTAACGACGGCATAATAGGACGTGGACGAAAATTAATCAAGTTGGTTGAGTCGCTAGCCATACCTGGTTGGGAATGGTTGAGTCAGTTAAAAGGGGGTGTACAACGTGATGTAGAGGAATCTAGAGTTGAAGCCTCGCACTTCCACGAAATTATAGCCGGAAGACCTGTGTTGTCTTTTCCTGGTCGGGTAGGTGGCTTCAGATTGAGGTACGGTAGATCATACAACACAGGACTATCAGTGGTTGGTATACATCCCTCGATACCTGTTCTCTTGGATTACGCGGTGGTAGTAGGTACGCAAGTGAAACTAGATGTGCCAGGAAAGGCTGCTACGATAGCTTTTGTAGACTATTTGGAGCCGCCTATAGTGAAGCTGCTTGACGGTTCTGTTGTTAGAGTTGAAAATGTAGAGACAGCACACCGCATCAGAGAAAGTCTTCAGACGGTGATCTATCTCGGTGACATTTTGATCAGCTTTGGTGACTTCTTAGAGAATAATGCGCGCCTACTTCCATCTGGCTATGTTGAAGAGTGGTGGGCACAAGATCTGAAGAAACGTGTCGATCAGCTATACCAGAGTGTGACTAAGTGTGGCGAAACGCTTGGGTTAGATGAAGGGATGCTTAATGATTTAATAGAGCGTCCTCAAGTCACCGAAGTCTCATGTCAAACAGCTTTTGCTTTGAGCGAAGCTCTTCACATACCTCTTCACCCAAGATACACGTATTTTTGGGATCTTGTGCATCTGAAGGACGTTGCTAAATTACGGGAAGCGCTCAAAGTTGATGGTGATGTTTGTCTCATTAGTTTTGATGAAAAAGAAGCTAAGCAGATCTTGGAAGTGCTTGGTGTTCCTCACAGACACAGTGAGAAGGGGTGGTTAGTTGTAGGTGAAGATGCCGAGGCGCTTAAGCGAACCCTAAAGCTAGGCGAAAAACTAGAGTTAACTGGTTGGGAGGACACACTTTCTTTTCTGTCTAAATGTGCTGGTGTTGAAATCAAACATAAATCTTCAGCATTCGTTGGAGTGAGGGTAGGTAGGCCTGAAAAAGCTGTGATAAGGAAGATGAAGCCACCTGTCCACGTAATCTTTCCTGTGGGAGAACAAGGGGGATCTAAAAGAGACTTGGTGGAAGCTGCTAGCAAAGGGAATCTTTTTGTCGATCTTATTAACGCTGTTTGTGAAAATTGTGGCACCTCCTCAACTTCTGCAAGTTGTCCTAACTGTGGTTCTTCTGTTAATTTGATCAAGAGCTGCCCAAACTGCGGTAGGTCTTTTAAGGGTGATGTCTGCCCAGTGTGCAGACTAAGCGGGGTACCTTACAAGACAACAGTCTACCCTATTAAGAATGCGCTGAGGCAGGCTGAAGATCGGCTTAACGTTAAAGTTTCTTCACCCTTAAAAGGTGTTAAATCACTCATGAACTTCACAAAAGTCCCTGAAGCTATAGAGAAAGGTGTTCTGAGGCAAAAGTATGACTTATATGTATACAAGGATGGAACGGTCAGATTTGACGTTACCAATGCCTCTTTAACACATTTTAAGCCGAATCAGATCGGTATAACCGTAGAGAAGCTGAAGGCTCTTGGGTATGGGATTGACATATATGGTCGCCCTCTGGTAGATGGTGAGCAAATATTAGAGCTCTTTGTCCAAGACGTAATCTTACCGATAGACGCTGCTGAACATCTATTGAAGGCGTCAAAATTTATCGATGAACTACTTGTTAAATTCTATAATTTGGAGGCCTTTTATAACTTCAAGGACAAAGAAGATCTTATCGGCTGTTTAGTTGTGGGACTTGCTCCTCATACTTCGGTTGGTGTAATAGGGCGAGTGATAGGCTTCACCAACACACAGGTATGTTATGCTCACCCATACTGGCATTCTGCTAAGAGGCGTGATTGCGATGGTGATGGTGATAGTGTTATGCTGCTGCTTGATCTGCTTGTCAACTTCTCCAGAGAGTTTCTACCCGAACAGATTGGTGGCTTGATGGATGCGCCTTTGCTCCTGCAACCTATAATTCTTCCCAAAGAGCTTCAACGGCAAGCTCATAATTTTGATTGCGCCGCAGAGTATCCCCTCTCTTTTTATGAGGCAACCCTTAAGAGGGAGATGCCTCAAAATGCTTTGGAATCCATTGATGTTGTGAGAAAAAGGTTGAATAAAGAAGAGCAGTATGAAGGCTTCCACTTCACACATCTCACGAACTATCTAGTAATCGGCAGAGCTAGAAGCGCTTATTCCACACTTAAAACTGTGACCGAGAAGGTGGAGAAGCAAGTTGAGTTAGCTTCGTTAATACGCGCGGTAGATCCCTCCGTAGTAGTAGCCTCTGTTCTTAAAACGCATCTATTTCGTGATATACAAGGCAACTTGAATGCATATACGACGCAGAAGTTTAGGTGTAGAAGATGTGGCGCAAGTTTTAGGCGAATTCCTTTGCGGGGCAGTTGTCCAATCTGTGGTGACGCTCTTCTCGCAACGGTAAGTCAGAGCTCGATTGAAAAGTATATAGGTTTAGCAGCGAGACTACTTAACCGATTTGAGGTAGAAGAGTATCTGAAGATGCGGTTTGAGGTTTTAATGAGAGAGTTAGAAGAACTGTTTGGAACTAGACGAAGTGCTATACAATCTGATTTGCTTTCATACATGTCTTCTGAATAGCTTTCACCTTATCTTGATATACGCATATGCTTCTCTTTCATTCTCGAAAGCGTAATGAACTTTCTGATAGCCACTCCTAAATGCCCTAACCTTATCACGCACTGTATTCGAATCCACTTTATCCACGATCACCATCTTTATGAATTCAGCGATCTCCTCCATTTCCCCCTCTTTCATCCCTAGCCTAGTAACTTCAGAAACGCCTAATCTAAGCCCACCTGGATGCATATAGTTTCGACCAGCCTTAATATCACCCGGAATTAGCTGCCTATTGACTATAATATTGCACTCTTCAAGTTTTTTCTCTAATGTCCCTCCATCCCCATGTTTTGTAACATCCACAGCTATCTGGTGTGATCTGGTGAACCCTTTCTCAGCACCCAAAACCGTTAATCCTTTATTGCAGAGTGCTTGCGCCAAAGCCTTAGCATTCTTCACTATTTGCATAGCATAAGCTGAACCAAACTCCAACATTTCTGCGAAGGCTATTGCTTTACCAGCCATATGGTGAAGATGGTGATTGCTTGTATTTCCAGGGAAGACTGCCTTCTTAATTGGTTCCGCGAACTTCGTGGATGAAATTATAGCTCCGCCTTGGGGTCCAAAGAGTGTCTTGTGTGTGCTTAATGTCATTATATCTGCTCCTTCTCGCAGTGGATCTTGAAATTGCCCACCAGCTACCAGCCCAGCAACGTGAGCAGCATCATAACACACTAGCACATCATGTTGATGAAGTATATTTGACAGCTCCTTTATCGGCTGAGGAAAGAGGATGAGACTTCCACCGAGCATAGCAAGCTTAGGTTTTTCTCCCTTTTTGATTATCGATTCAATGTTTTTCTTTGCCTCATCTAAATCGATATTCATCTCGCTCCTATCGAATGGAAAGTATTCAACTCTCAATCCATGAACTAAGCCTGCTGTGCCGAAAAGTTCTTTCTTCCCCATAGATATGTGTCCACCGTTAGGTATCGCTAAGCTAAGCATTATATCATTAGGCTCTGTAAAGGCAGAATACACAGAGAGGTTGGCGCACACACCAGAAACTGGGCGAACATCAGCGAAGTCAGCCTTAAAGAGTGTCTTTGCGAGCTCAATACAAATGTTTTCAACTTGATCTATGTAGACACAGCCGGCATAAACTCTTTCACCAGGCCAGCCTTCAGCGTATCTGTTGCCGAAGTCAGTTACTATAGCTTCGCGAACAGCTGGAGAAGGGACGTTTTCGCTAGCAATAAGAGGTATGCATTCGGAGAACCATTGGTGATGCTTTTCAAGTAATCTTAGAACCTCACTATAATAGTGGAAGGCTATGCTGTTATCCAAGTTTATCGGAGACAGTCTTAATCAAGCAGCTATTTTAAACATTGTCTACAGAATCTCACAACGCGTTGCTTTGGCGGGTAGAGGGCTAAATCAGTTCTGGGCATGAATGTGATTTCTATCACCCTCTAGCCAGAAAAGTTTAAAACAGAAGTATGACATTTTCATACTATGTGGTTAAACTTGGAGGTAAGAAGAAAAGTCGGACAGAAGGGGCAGATCGTTATTCCGAAGATTATTAGAGAGTTCTTAACAATTGCTCCAGGAGATGAGGTCATACTAGAAGTTAGGGGGAAAGAAGTTATAATTAGACCCAAAATGGATCCGGCAAAGTTTATTGAAGATTTCTGCGCCGTAAATGGTAGAAAGCTGAGTGAAAAAATCGATTTAGAAAAATTGCTAGAAGAGGAGATTGAGAGAAGGTTTGCTTTACGTTGATTCAAACATTTTTATTTACCCCATCATCTACTACGAACTCACTATCCCGGAGTCAAAAAATTGCAAGGATTTTCTTTTGAGAATCGCGACCGGAGAGATCGAAGCTTACACATCGCTTGTCACGTGGGATGAGGTAACAGGGATTACTAGAAAAATCTCGGGGATTGATGCTTCAATAGATCAAGGCAGAAAGTTTCTTAGATTTCCCAACTTGAAGATTCTTACTCTCCGAAAAACAACTATTTCGAAAGCACAAGAAATTATGGAGAAGTATAAACTTAAAGCAAGGGATGCTATACACGCAGCTACGGCTCTTGAAGGCAAGATAACAACTATAGTAAGTTATGATAGAGACTTTGACGTTATCGAAGAGCTAAAACGAATTGAACCTTGAATTTAACAAGCATTAAATGCGCCTCAACATATCTTCAGCCTACCGAGTACTCCTTTACAAAGGGCTCAATAGTAGCCTCATAATGTTTATTTGGCGAGTTTGTGTTTAGAGTACCACTCCCTAGACAGAGCCTGTGAGTATCTGCTCTATCAGATCTAGGTCGCTTTCGTGTGGCATTGGGATCCCTGTAGCTTTTGAAGCCCTTTCGGTTAAAGCAATTAGGTTGCTTCTGTCAAGTAGATCTAGGCAGAATCTTCTGGAACCAGCCATTAGCTGCTGTAATCCGGTTCTGATTCTATCGTGCAGGTAGCTGTAGAGCCCAACTGCTTCCCAAGGTATCTTGTCAAATGTTTCACGATACTTTTCTCTTAATTCGGCTGAGCAGCGAAAGAACCTATCAGGAGTTGAGCCATACTCATCTGCGAAGCTTCTCGGCAGCCTACCTGTCCTCGCCAACTCTACATAGTATCTAGCCTTCATTACTGCTGTGATAGGCGCTCTTCCCATGACTACACCTTTAACTAACGGGCCGTCGCCGGAGTTGCTTAGTGCTATTGCCTTATAGATCTGGCTCTCTTCTATGAATCCACCTGCCATAACTATGTCTGGCACAAAGAAGCCTTTCTTCTTTAGAATCTGAGCACATCGCAAAATGATCGCCTCCAGATAGACCGTAGGTATACCCATTTCGTCCATCATCGAAACAGGACTCATGCCCGTTCCTCCACCCGCTCCGTCGAAAGTTACGTAATCAAATCTGGCTTGAGAGGCGATCTTTAATGTGTAAGCGACAGCTGCAGGCCTATATGCTCCAGTCTTAAGCCCCACCCTTTTTGCACCCTGACTCCTTAGCCACTCTACATCTTCAATTACAGCAGGTCCATCTATAACCCCAACTCGGCTGTGCCTTTCGAAGGAGTCAAAGAGCTTCTGCTTGAACGCTTCTTGAACAGCGGGGCCTTCTGGGTCTGGTATAACTACGTAACCTCTCTTTTTTAACTCAATAGCGTGATCTAAATCTCTGACCCTTATCTCTCCTCCTATAGCCTTCGCACCCTGCCCCCACTTGCGCTCTATCGAGTTGACTTCAAGCTTTGATAATGCGTAAACGTGTACACCTAACTTCTGATCCTCAACATTGGTCTGAACTATCACATCACCATACTCTCCATTGTAGAAGGATCTGTAGGTTTCGACTCTTCTTTTGAGCTCCTTAGAATAGGTTAATTTCCCATTTGTTATCTGTGCATCTGGATCTACGCCACAGACATTTTCGCCAATTATGATGCCGATTTCGGAGATGGCAGCACCTATAGCCAACCCATCCCAGTTCAACCTAGCGACATCTGTAGACCCGTAAGCACCTATAAGTACGGGAAGCTTTAAGCGGATACCTCCTATAACGGTCTCAGTTGATGCAACAGGAAAAAGCATCTTATCCGGATTCTGCTCTACACCATTCACACCAAAGAGTTCAGCTTGAATATTAAAGTGCGACCAGTCGAGACCAAAGTCCTTTAGCGCCCCAGCGGTGCTGTAGCCAAAATACTTTGGTTGTGGGTACAGCGCTTCTCTACCTCGAAACGCTGCTAACCCTATCTGGCAGAGGGTTGGACAATCATATATACAAATTGGACACATTCCACTTATACTACTCGTATCTTTTACCCTGGTAAGGGTGGCTGTGGTAGATTTTGCATTAAGATACGAGGAATTTGGTAAGACTCTTTCGGGCATGTCACCTTAACCCTCAAACTTAATACTACATATATTATGATTACAAAATTTAAGCGCAAAAAGATCCTCAAATGGACCCAAACAGCCGACCTGCAACACATAAAGTACACAAATGGTTAAAGTGAATAACCTTTCCCCTTACCACTAGCCATCAAAACTAACCCCCAGGGGTGGTCAGAAAGATATTTTAATCTCTTCTTTTACTGCTGTTCTGGTTAGGTGTAGGTGGATGAGTCAAGATAAAAAGAGGCAGGCCCCTCTTCCAGCTTCGAGTGCTGGGCTGCTTCGCTTCTTTGAAGACGAAACTAAAGGTGTTAAGATTAGACCTGAGATCGTAGTCGCTATGTCTGCGGCGTTGATTGTCATATCTATCTTGATACGAATATTACTTCCTGCATGATAAGGGGCTTCCGTTGGAAGCTACAGCCAATCTTCAAAAGCGGTATAGTCTACTATTTAGGCTACCTTCTACCAGAGCTTCTGCTACAATAAGTGTAATAGGTGTCATAGTGCTTAGTCTTTTAGCTACCTCTACTACATCCTTTATTACTCTAACTTATCTTATACCATTAGCCCTTGTTACCCTTCTTGTTCTTTTTTTGGTGGAGAAGGCTCTGCTTGCAGATTATTACGTAGCTACAATAAGGCGTCTTATGGCCATCTCATATGTTGCGAATGGTTGCTGGGTTGCGCTCAGTTTATTAGGTTTAGCCTCTTCTCTTTTGCTGCCAAAGAGTTTCGCTGCACTATTTATCTTAGGCTTCTTCGTCGCAGTAGCTTTTCGTCTTTTGATATTTGTTTCTGCGGTGTGTGGTGGTAGTCTTAAGGGTGTTGTTACAGCGGTCCTACAACCAGTTGCACTTATCATATTATTCTACCTTGTAGTACCTACGCTAATCATTGGTAACTTAATGCCCTTTATCTTAGGGTCAATTTTTATCGCTTCTGTTGGAATCTATCTGGTCGCAGTAGATAAAGCTTCAGGTAACAAGACTCTTAAGGCTTTAAGGATGTTACGTGCCTTCTTAGAAGCTTGGGCTGCTGATAGACCAGATCTACTAGAGCGTATAATAGAAGAAAGGAGCGAAGAGGCTCAGATCAAAACTTATCTTCTCACTTTCTCTACTAACCAAACCAATCCAGCCATCGTAGTTTCTGACGTGCATCCAGGCCCCTTCGCTAATGTAGGTAGCAGCAATATCACATTTGAAATGCAGAAGTGGTTATCCCATAACTTTGCTCCCTTGATCTTGCACAGCTTTTCAAGCCACAACCTGAATCTACCTTCAAAGAAGAACGTTGAACTCTTGCTTAAGAGTCTGAATGACCTCAAATCTGTCAGCAGCTCTAAGGTCTGCACAGAATTTCAGACGGAAACTTATGGTAAGGCTACAGTTAGTGGTATCGCCTTCGACAAGACTGCTTTACTTACGATAACTCTTGCACCTGAAGGGATGGAGGACTTCCCACGATATGTAAGTGATAGAATTAGATCTGCAGCGGCGGAACTAGGATTCGAAGAGCTCGTTATCGTTGATGCTCATAACTCACAAGGAGAAACCAATAGCGCTTCTGAGTTTAACGATGTAGTAGAAGCTTCTAAAAAACTGCTTGTTAAACTCAATGCTTCTCCGAAACACCATTTTAGAGTAGGATTCAGTCATTCATCTGAGTTTAACTTCAGCTTTAAGCGAGATGTGGGTGATGGCGGTATAGGTGCGCTGCTCTTTGAGGTTGCTGGTAAAAGATTTCTGTTGGTCGGTGTGGATGCTAATAACGCTGTTAGAGGGTTAAGGGATAAGTTAGTGAATGAAGTGGAGGTTGATGGTGTAAAAGTTATTGAAATCTGCACAAGTGACACACATTCGACATCAGGCAAGGCTCGCTCACCGATAGGCTACTCGCCTTTAGGCGAATTGACTGACATCAGTGAGATAATAGATGTTGTCAAGGCTTTAGCGAAGAGAGCTGAAGAGCGGTTAGCGGAAGCTACTGTTACTACTCATTTAGCGTATGCTCAAGTTAAGGTGATGGGCGACAAGATTCTGAATGAGTTCTCTAGATTCTTTGATAGAGTCTTTGGGGTAGCGAAGAATGGGGGTAAGATCTTACTAATCGAGCTTCTATTGATCATAATAGCAGTAAGTTTAATTCAGTAGAGACTTGCATCCCACCTATATTTAACATGTGCCAGAATCTGCGCAACCCTAACTGGCTCAGGTATAGCACCTTGAAGCGTAAATTTATCTAAAACCTGCTTCGCCTGCTTGTCATTTATACCCGCTGTGCGGATGTAGAGCGTTGAACCTGTCTTTAGAACCACTTTCTTTCGCCCTCCTATCTTGCGATATAACTGCAGTTTTTGCTCCCAGTTTTGAGGAAAATGGTGTTTGATGTGTTGCTCTAACCCTTCTGATTCCTCAAAGGTTATGCCTAAAACAGGTACGCCTGTCTCAAGATGGACTCTTTCCACATCTATGATATTGAACAAGCTTATCACAACCCCCCGTAGCATAATCAAATTTATGTCATTACGCTCAAATCCATAAAACATGCTGACTACCGCATCTGTAGCATCATCACCACCTAGAGTTGCTGAACCAAATATGAACCCATCGATGACAAGATCGGCCCGCATAACTACACCAGCCAAGCACGAGCGCTCTGATACCCCCAATTGAAAACTCTCCGCTATACCAAGCGCCCTTATACCACGCTTCTCTAACTTAATAGGCAAGCGCCTGAGAAGAAGAGTGGAAGGGAGCACATAAGCGTATCTGAAAGCATTTTTATCTACGATTCTGCAATTAGATGCCCAGAGTTTGGTTTGGGTGAGAAACGCCGGGAAGATATACTCTACAACTTAAAAGGTAAGACGCTTAAAGTGTATCTGCATCTGCTGGGTAGCGACGAACCTGTTGGGGTGAGGGAGATTCAACGCGCATTAGGTTTTTCAAGCCCAAGCGTAGCCTTTCACCACATTGAGAAGCTTCTGAACATGGGTTTAATTGAGAAAGATAACTATGGCAGATACCATACAGTAAAGAAGGTTGATGTCGCTATTCTTCAGCCGTTCGCAAAGGTAGGCAGATTTATACTACCTAGGCTCAGCTTCTATGCAACCTTCTTTACTACACTTACCATAGGGTATGTAATTCAGCACCTTAGTTCATCTGACATCTACGCTCTTCTCTTTGGATCAGCGGCAACGGTTGCCTTTTGGCTGGAGGCGATTAGAACTTGGGTGAAGAAGCCGTTCTAAACTCTAGAAATAAGTGGAGGGTGTATGTTATATAATGTGGTTGGCTCAGCATAAACCTTGGTTCCATATTCTACTAGGCGTAATTTTAGCACTAGCACTGACGGCTAGTCTTAATTTTCTAGCAGCAAGATTTGGTGAAAAATTTGACTACACTCAACCAGTTAAGGCTATGGTGGCACAAAGCGTGGAACAGAGCCTAAGATCTACCCAAGATCTTACTTTGGGGTACGTAGGGCAACAGCCTTCCTTATTGCTTACCGTAATCTTCGGCGCATTAGTAGCATTTGTAGCTGCTTCAATAGCTTACTTAACCCTAAACCGCATAATTTTTAAAGAATAAAAGCAACTTGAGTTACATATCGTAGCTTGAATGGAAACTAAGAAGGTTGGGCTACTTACTGAGAGGCAGATCGAGGTGCTAAAGCTGAGATCCCAAGGTTTAACGCAGGAGGAAGTAGCCAAGAGGCTTAAGACAACACGAGAAAACATAAGTATACTTGAGAAAAGAGCTTACCAGAACATAAAGTTAGCTAGAGAAACCCTAGCAGCCTTGAAGAACTTCGGTGTTGCTGTTACTGTTACAGTAAAACCTGGCACACACCTTGTAGATATTCCTCGCATCATATTAGATAAAGCGGATGAAGCTAATATCAAAGTTAGAGCGAACTTCACCAGAATTTATGACGAGATAAGGTTCAGGGCTAGTGATAAAGTTAAGCGAAGTAGGGTAACCCGTCAGATCACTGTGAAGATCTTACCCAACGGAGATTTTACAGTAGAATAGAGCGTCTTTTATCTTAACCCAAGATATCTTTCAACATCTATGGCGGCCATGCAACCGAACCCAGCAGCGGTTATCGCTTGCCTATATCTATGATCGTGGACATCTCCAGCGGCAAAGACTCCTTCAACGCTGGTCATGCTACCTTCTTTGAGCACCACATAGCCTCTTTCATCTAACTCTATCTGACCTCTAAAGACCTCGGTAGCTGGCTCGTGCCCTATAGCAACAAACAAACCTTGCACATTTATGGTATCTATTTTACCTGTCTTTAGGTCATTAACTACCACTCCCTCAACACTCTTTTCTCCTAAAATATCTTTAACCACACTATTCCACTTGAATGATATCTTCGGATTAGAAAAGGCGCGTTGCTGCATCGCCAAACTTGCCCTCAACTTATCTCTTCTATGTATTATAGTAACTTTGTTTGCAAACTTTGTCAAGAAGAGCGCATCTTCCAAGGCTGAATCACCACCCCCAACAACCGCAACATCCTTACCTCTAAAGAAGGCACCATCACAGGTCGCACAGACTGAAACACCTCTACCCATCAGCCTACGCTCAGCCTCTAAACCAAGCAACTTGGCAGAAGCACCAGTAGCGATTACGACGGCTTCAGCCTCAAATTGGCTGTTCTCCGTAAAGATCTTGAACGGCTTGCTCTTAAAGTCCACTTTAGTAACCCTGTCGTAGAGCAGTTCTGCACCGAAGCGCTCAGCCTGCTTTTTGAAGAGGTCCATCAACTCTGGACCTAAAATTCCCTCAGGGAATGCTGGAAAGTTCTCCACTAGTGAAGTTAACGTAAGCTGCCCTCCAAGTAAATCACCAGTTATGACTAGCGGATTAAGGGCATCTCTTGCTAGGTAGATAGCTGCGGTTAGCCCAGCTGGTCCAGCCCCTAAGATGATCACCTCCCTAGTATTGGACAGATATCATCACCAGCGATACCTAGATTCCGCGTAAACTTAAATTATTAGGTCTATTAAGTAGCGGAGAATGCAAGTTGCAAATAGAGCGGTTCGTCGTTCCTCCTCTTGAAAATAACACTTATCTCCTCTTTGATGATACCACATCTAGAGCTGCGGTTATAGATCCAGCATTAGGTGCAGACGTCATCTTAGGTAAGGCGCAGGAGCTAGGTGCCCAGATAACTCACATCCTTAACACCCACGGGCACCCAGATCACATCTGCGATAACAGAAGAATTAAAGAAGCAACAGGAGCCAAACTCTGCATCCACGAGTTAGATGCTTATAGACTGGTATACAACCCCTTCTCTAACGACCCTATACCACCAACAGTTGATATACTATTTAAAGGAGGCGAAATTCTTGAAATAGGCACATTGAAAGTAGAGGTGATCCATACACCAGGGCATACTGAAGGAGGATGCTGCTACTACCTAGCAGAAGAAGGTGTAATATTCACAGGCGACACACTGTTCGCAGGCAACATAGGGCGAACAGATTTAGATGGATCAGACCCTACTGCTATGCTTAAAAGCTTAAAGAAACTCTTCACTTTACCGAAAAATGTTAAGGTGTATCCAGGTCACGGATACTTAACAACCATAGAAGATGAGTATTGGATGCTTGAATCCGACTACATCGAAAGATTGCTAACTTAACCCCTAAAGCTGTGGATAGGAGATGGTATCTGCCCACCACGCTTGATGAATCTATCTGGTTTGAAGCGGTTAACCTCCATAACTACGGTGCTACCAAGCAACCCCCCGAACTCAACAGACTCTCCAGCCTTAGCCTGAGGGACAGGAATTATTCTAACACCACCAGGCTTGTCATTTGCTACACAGATTGCAGTTTCATCCAAGATGATGCCTGCTATCGATTCAGCTGTAGTGTCGCCAGCGACCGCAATCATATCTAAACCTGCTGAGCAGACAGCAGTCATAGCTTCGAGCTTCTCCAGATCAAGTGCACCAGCTTTAACAGCTTCAACCATACCAACATCTTCACTAACAGGTATGAAGGCGCCACTTAACCCTCCTACAAAGGTCGTAGCCATGCTCCCACCCTTCTTCACAGCGTCAGTAAGAAGCATTAATGCTGCTGTTGTGCCAGGTGCACCACATCGCTCCAAACCCATGGCTTCAAGTATATTAGCTATGCTTTCGCCTTGTTTGGGTGTTGGGGCTAGGGATAGATCTACTGTGCTGAACTGAACACCCATCAGCTTCGCTACCTCCCTACCTAACAGTTCACCTACTCTAGTAACCTTGAACGCAGCCCTCTTCACAAGATCAGCTAACTGCCTGAGATCCAGATCCTGATTCTTCTCCACAATAGCTTTTATGACCGCTGGTCCACTGATGCCCACATTAACTGATACTTCTGGCTCACCTAAACCATGGAATGCCCCAGGCATAAACGGGTTGTCTTCAGGAGCGTTTGCGAACGTGACGAGCTTGGCGCATCCGACACCCTTACTTTCTGCTGTTAACTCCGCAGTCTTCTTTATTACCTCACCCATCTTCAGTGCTGCATCAACATTTATCCCTGTTCTTGTAGATGCGATGTTGACGCAGCTGCATACCCTCTTTGTGCTGCTTAAAACCTCAGGTATGCTCTCTATTAGCTTCAAATCTCCGCTGGTAAACCCTTTATGCACAAGGGCTGAATAGCCTCCTATATAGTCGATACCAGCATCCTCAGAAGCCTTGTCTAAAACTTCAGCTAACCCCAGTCCTATCTTAGCAACTTTCTTCTCCCCAGCAAAGGGCTCAAGTAATATAGCTATTGGTGTTACAGCCACCCTCCTGTTTACAATTTCAACACCATACTTAGCTTCAACTTCTTTGACAGCCTTACTCAACTTTAAAGCAGTGTCAACCACTTTCGAATAGATGCGGCTCTTCACCTTATCCAAATCTCTATCTAGGCAGTCAAGCAGATTTATACCAACTGTAATAGTTCTGATGTTAAGGTGCTGTAGCGAAAGCATCTCATATGTCTCAACTATTTCTTCAGGCGAATACATTCCTCACACCCTATGCATATAGCGAAAGATATTCTCGTGCTGAACCGTAACCAGCACACCTATCTTCGCCGCTTCAGCTTCAAGTAACCCCTTCAGCTTCTCCAAACTAACACTACTCTTACTTATATCAACCAGCATTATCATTACGAATAAGTCTCTAATTTTACTCGAAGTAAGATCTAGGATATTCACATTATTATCAGCAAGGACTCTTGATATCCCAGCTACAATCCCAACCTTATCAGCACCCAGAACGGTTACAACTACGCGTTCATCTGACATAGAGGATACACCTACCTCCAACCGGAACATTAGAAGATATGTGTTTTGCCAACGACACGCACATATAGTTGAGCCAACCATTTTTATCCATATTGGTCAAGATATCGTATGAACCCTTTAGTGAAGTGGTGATTAAGGAATACACTTACTACCCCAAGCCTGAAGCATTAGCTGCAACATTAGCTCACTGCATTCAGATAGGCTCGCCAGCAGTTATACTTTGGTGTGAAGGTGTAGCGTTCATACCTATGCCTATACCTCTTGATACAGAATCGGTAGCTAAAGAATATCTGTCTGGTAGAATTATATGGTCTTCTGTATTGTTCACTCTTATGCCAAACTATCAACAGACGATAAAGGGTGGTGTAGTCGAAATTCCAGTAGTAGACATAACACCGAACGAGACCCTAAGGCAAGTAGCCCTTTGGCTAAAAGAGCAAGTAAATGCGCAACCGAATACTCAAGCATCTGGAAAGTAAATGTTCTAATATGTTGCTTTATTGGCTGAAGATGATATGACTAGGTTAAGCGCAGCAGAAGAAGCTCTGATCAAAGAAATTGGGAGGTCAGAAGATCTGTTCATAGAAATGCTTAAGGAATTCATCGCCATCCCTACAGTCAACCCACCTGGCTTAAACTATGTTGAAATGGTTAAGAATATAGATCATTGGTGCCGCAGATTCGGTTTGAGCGTGGAGATTATAGATGTGCCTAATGAAGTTGTAGCAGCCCGCTCCCCTGAAAGCCAGAACCAGCCTAGGAAGATTATACTAGCGTATCTGGGTAAGAGCGATGCAAAGCCACACATACACTTTAACGGACATTATGATGTAGTGCCAGCAACAGGCAACTGGAAGGTGACCGCCCCCTTTAATCCAATATTAAGGGATGGAAAGATCTATGGTAGAGGAGCGAGCGACATGAAAGGGCCGCTTGCATCTATGCTGATTAGCTTAAAGGTTCTTGCTGAGCATAAAGAAGATTTGAATGGCAAGGTATCTTTCTCAGCTGTCCCCGATGAAGAGATTGGGGGAGGCGCTGGTGCAAGCTACCTTGTCGAGCAGAAAGGTAGGTTCGCTGACCTATGCATAATATCGGAACCAAGTGGGTTAAGCAGCATCTGGGATTCACATAAAGGTCAGGCTTGGCTTGAAGTTACCGTTAGAGGCAAGTCAGCTCATGCCTCAACACCTTGGCTTGGTGTTAACGCCTTTGAGAGAGCTTGTAGGATCATCGTCTGCTTATCTGAAGGCTACGTTAAGCAGCTGCCATCAAAGAGCTTCAATAAACTTGTGCCTTATGATGACGCGATACCCGTGCTCACGTTAGGTGGTGTGGTAAAAGGCGGTGGAAAAGTGAATATTGTTCCAGACGAGCTCTCTTTTACAGTAGATCGGCGGACTGTGCCAGGTGAAACATTTGAGGAGGCTAGGAGCGAGTTTCTTGATGCGCTGTATAGGTGCGCAGACAGTCTTGGTGTGCCTAGAGAGGATCTTGATGTTAAAACGATCTTAGCAGGTGAACCTTGTGTGATGCTGGACGAAGATTTTAAGAAAGGGTTCGCTAAAGCGGTTGAAGACGCTCTAGGCTTAAAGCCGGTGTTCAAGATATGCCAAGGGGGCTTGGATATGAGGTACTTTGTCACCGCTAACATACCTACGCTAACGTACGGCGGAGGCGAATCATCTAAAGCGCATACAGTAGACGAATTCGCTAACATAGTAGACTTGTTGGACGCGGCGAAGGTTTATGCCTTATACGCCTACCGAAGGCTAAGTAGTGCTAGCTTCTGAAGCTTGTATAAACCCGCCTTAACACACCTACTATGCCACTTGGCATAAAGAGTACTATCAACATAACCACAAGCCCATAGAGCATCATACCTACCGTAGCATATCTTCCACCGAAGAACATTATGATGCTCTCATTAATGGGTGTAAGTATAGCTGCACCTACAAGAGGACCCCACAACCCAGGGCCGCCTAAAACTGATATGAGCATAGGTTGAAATGTGCGCCAAAGCCCGAAGGCTTCAGGGGGGTCTATGAAGCGCGTATACTGAGTATAGAATGTGCCTAATAGTGCTGTGAAGAATCCGCTTAACGCTGCTGCCATCAACTTATACCTAAAGACGTGCACACCAACAGATGCAGCAGCGTCTTCGTCCTCGCGAATAGCAAGCAGATAGTATCCGAATTTGGACTTCTCTAACCTATATATCACATACATTATTACACAGAAGAATGCTAAGATTATGTAGTAGTAGGGCAGCTTGCTGTTGAATTGAAAGAGGTGTGGTGCATCTCCCTTTAACGGCACAGGTAGGCCCGTCGCTCCACCAGTGTAGTCGTAAAAGTACACGAAGAGTAGGCTGAGGAGTAACGTAAAGGCTAACGTTATAAATGCGAAGAAAGGTCCTCTAACTCTAAATGTTGGGAAGCCTAAGGCTAAAGCGGCTACAGCAGCCAAGATCGCGCCCACAAACATTCCGATCCAAGGTGAGATACCGTAGTTGATGAAGAGGATGGATGAAGTATACCCCCCTATGCCGAAGAATATTGCATGACCTAAGGAGGGCTGACCAGCGTAGTTCCCCACAATATTCCACGCAGCAGCAAAGTAGGCGAAGAAGAATATATAGATTAAAATATGCATGATCGTGGGGTCACTTACAAATAGCGGCGCAACACACAATGCTGCCAACCCCACTATCAGCAGCAAAAATTTAGCGACTCTCTTAACCATCACTCTTTCACCCCAAATAGCCCCCAGGGTCGTACAAGCAGTATTATTATGAAAGCGATATATGCCGCTATATCCTTCAATTCAAGCGCTAGGTAAAATCCTGTGAACGCCTCCACTATACCAAGCGCAAGCCCCCCTATAAGCGCGCCGAAGATGCTTCCGGCGCCTCCTAGAAAGACGACTATTAAAGCTACTACTCCAAAAGGCGTGCCTACTGCGGGGTAGAGGTAGTATATGGTCATGAGAAGTGAGCCTGCGAGCCCAGCCAAAGCTACACCTAACCCGAAGGAGAGAACTCTGGTAAGTTTCACGTTTACACCCATCAGTTGAGCTGACTCAATGTTTTGTGATGTAGCCCTGATGGCGCGTCCAACCTTGGTTTTAGAGAGAAGCATGTAAAGCAGAACTGTGACTATCACTGCTGACGCTAAGATTGCTAATCGTGTTGAAGTTAATCTGAGACCAAAAAGTTCAAAGGTTGTTGTTGTGTAGCCTCTTAAAACCTTAAAGTCTTGAGTCCATGATGTTGCAGCCAAGTTTTGGGCAAAGAAGATGAGACCTGAAGCGAAGATAATAACACTCATAGGCGGGCCTTTAATTAGCCTCTCAATACAGAACCTCTGCAGAAAACAGCCTATAGCAAAGAATAGAGGTAAAGTTACAGCTACGCTTAAAAGGGGGTCTAAGCCGAAGAGTGTATACAAAAAATAAGTTGTGTACATGGCGAGCATCATAAGCTCGCCATGCGCTATGTTGATTATCTTCATCACACCAGCTATCAATGTAAGCCCCGCAGCAGCTAAGGCGTAGATGCCGCCGACCATCAAGCCTTGTACGACGATCTGCCCCAGTAGCTCCTGCATCGAACCACCTTAGGCTTTGACTTAGTTTATCTAGCGCTCCAAGGAGGCATAGGTACTATAGGTTTGGCTGACGCGGCCTCTTCTGGTAAGACTGTAACCCACTTTCCTCCTTGCACCTGAATTATATGTGTGTTGGCGTAACCGTACTTGTTTTCACCTCTTGCATCAAACTCGATCGGTCCTGAAATACTTATGAGCTGGGTCTTTGTTAGAGCATCACGGATAGCATCAGGGTTGGTTGAACGCGCACGCATAATTGCGTCAACAAGCACCACCGCTGACTCATATGCTTCAGCCGCATTCTGATCAGGTATACTAGTTGCACCGTACTTAGCTTGCCAAGCCTTTAGAAACTCGATACTCGACGGGCGCTTTGAATCATAGTTCCACAAAGCAGTAATAAAAGCGTATTCTCCATCCTTACCAGCTAACTCGAGGAATTTCTCGGATGGTACACCACCGCCAATAAACACAAGCGCCTTGACATTTACATCGTACTCTCGCATCTGCTTAACCATAAGTACAGCATCCGTAAGATATGAACCAGCTATTATTGCATCAGGTTTAGCTGCCTTCACCTTTAAGAGCATGGGTGAAAGATCTGGGGCTGACGAGCTGTAAAGCTCACTATGCACAATCGTAAGCCCAAGCGCCTTCGCTCTAGCCAGAGACATATTGTACATAGATTGACCCATAGCTGAGTTTTCACAGAGCACAGCAGCGGTACTGTAACCAAAAACATTCTTCACCAAGTCAACAGCCCAGTTAGTCGTTGGGACTACTGGCGGATGCGCTCTGAAGACATACTTGAAGCCACGTGCAGTTACAATTGGAGTACCTGCACTAGCCACAAACGGTATGCCATATCTTTCTGCGACTTCGCTAGCTGGCAAGGTATCGGCGCTTCTATAACAACCCAGTATAGCTACGACTTTCTCTTTAGTTATTAAGCGCTCAGCTTCTGATGCTGCTACTTTGGGGTCGGTAGTGGTATCTGCTATTACAAGCTCTATCTTTGCACCGCCTAAGGTAGGTATACCTCCCCACACATTATTTACAATGTCTGCATAAACTTGGATTGCTTTAACATGTCCTTCACCCATGGGCGCAGCAGCTCCTGTTAATGGAAAGAGAACGCCTATCTTGATAGGCTCAGGAGGTTTAGCCGCTGCCGTAACAGTCTGTGTTACTGTCGCTGTTGTCGTAACAGGTTGAGTGATGGTTTGCGTAGCGGTTACCGTTGCTGTTGTTGTAACAGGCTGTGTAACAGTTACTGTTGCGGTTGCACCTGGCGCAAGAGATACTGTAGTGGTTTGAGTGGTGGTCATAGTTTGCGTTATAGTTGTTGATTTAGTCTGCACGCTAGTAACCGTTGTAGTTACAGGCGCTACAGTTGCTGCCTGCCAGTAACCAACACCAGCAATGACAGCCAGAATTATGACGAGGATAACAAGCCCTGTCTCAACTTTCGTCATAGCCGAACTATTTTTGTTCTTCAATTAACTTCGGATTAAGTATATTCAAACTTGTTAATAAGTTTTAGGTAAATGTATATGTTCAAGTATTATGGAATAAAACTAAAGGATCTAGAAACCGTTCTTGGATTTTTTATATTTTCTGCTTCATAAGAGCTGCTTGGCATTCGCTGCACATCATTCTAGCAACATCTATGTGGATTGAGCAGACCGTCTTTCCGCAAACCCTACACTTATATGCCCTAACTCCCTTCTGTGTGAGATCTATGCGTTTATTACAGATCCTACAAACAGGCAACTCCTCACTCCCCTGAGAGCAACCCGCGTTGCTTCAGATCATCTAGCACGTCTTTCATACCAAGCCTTTTGAGGGTGCTTTCTTTTAGTAAGCCTACTGCTTTATCCCAACCTCTCAGATCGTAGTATTCGTCAAGCAAGGCTTCAAGCGCTTCTTTCTTGAAGACGGATCCTTTATACGGGCCGTTTGCTACAGGTTCCTCGAGAAATCTTCTTGGTAGTGTGTCGTGCTGCCTTCTTATTCCGAATCTTGTGTTTAAGGCTCTTTCTAGTGTAACTATTCTCTCACCTGTGGCTACTAGATCCTCGTATGTTAGCGGTATGCCTGTCGCTGCTGAGATCCACTCGTGGTACTTTATCGAGTGAACCTCTTTTCCTCTTCTAAGCCCATATTTAGTCATCATCTCTGGTATTGGGTAAAGTGCGTAGTATGAGGCGTGCATAAATCTGCAGGAGCCTATCGAGTCTGTTATCGCAGCCATATTTTCGTGCCAATACACCATCTTAGCCCTTCCGCCATACTTAGCCAGTGTACAGACTTCTGGTGAGCCGAAGAGCTCTTCAGCAACCTTCCTGTATGCAGTAACCATTTCTATCACTGGATGTGCTCTAAGGTGATCTGACCCCCTGCTCGCTACAGCATAGCCGAAGCCGAAGGCGGTGGAGACCCTTGGGTCAGTTGATATTGTTTCAAGACCCTTTACTGTGGTAACCCAGTTCTCGGCACCATTACCTATAGCCTTAGCAGCCCTATCTACACCCACAGAGCCTAATTGCCCAAGTTTACCTTGCACACGAGCGATCCTGTGTATAGCCTCAATCATCGCATCAGCATTACCAAATCTTAGATTCACTCCGTCAAGATCTTCTTTCGAGATTATCCCCCTCTCCATCATCTCCATAAGGAAAGCTATTGTGCTGCTTAGAGAAATTGCATCCATACCGTAGTCGTTAGCAAGCATAGCCGCATGGAAGACAGCTTCAAGGTCACCTACACCACACTTAGATCCGAAGCCCCCTGTAGCCTCGAACTCTAACCCACCTTTAGTGCCAATATACTTACCAGACTCTATGACACCATACCTCTTACATCTATTTGGGCAAGACATACAAGCCCTACCCCCTGGAATAGGAGTCTTCTTAGTTGAAAACCGATCCCTAAACTCTTCAGCGCTTATATTCTCAGCATACTCAAAATAGTTCTCCATAAAGTTTCTAACTGGAAGCCAACCTTGCACATTACCAAGCATAAGCACAACCGAAGTGCCTAAAGCAGAGTGCTCACCTGTCTGAAAACCAGGATCCTCTTCAACAGCCCGCCAAGCATCGGTCACAACCTCCAGATACCTTTTAGGTTCATGAACCGTAAGTTCTCCAGTTCCCTTCGCAGCTATAGCTTTGATGTTTTTAGAAGCCATAACCGCACCTAAACCTGTCCTCCCGGCAGCTTCCCAGTAGTCGAACATTATGTTAGCGAACAGCACACCGTTTTCAGCGGCTTGACCAACAGCAGCTACCCTAAACTCTTCACCCAGATCTTCTTGCAGAATTCTGGTGGTTTCGATGACGTTTTTACCCCATAGGTGTGAGGCGTCTCTGATCTCCACACGCTCATCGTGTATATAGATGTAAGACGGTTTCTCAGCTCTGCCCTTTATTATAAGATCATCGTAGCCAGATAGCTTTAACTCCGCGCCAAGATAGGCTCCGACATTTGAGTTACCGTAGATTCTAGTTAGCGGCGAGCGGGCTGCAACATTCATCCTTCCCGCCGTAGGACCGAGTAACCCAACTATCGGCCCTGCTGAAAAGCAGAGTATGTTGTCTGGGCTAAGCGGATCAGTGTCTATCGGAAGCTCATTATAGAGTATCTTTGCATCTAATCCTCTGCCACCCAAGTAGAGTACGCATTCTTCCTCTGACTGTAAGACTTTTTTTATCTGAGATTTGGTTAGATCTATTCTAAGCTGTTGACCAGCATAACCACCGAACTTAAATTTATTCACCATCCCTCATCACCTTCCTACTAACGCCTTTTCTTTGACGGCAGAAGCAACTTCCTCTGCTTTAGTCTCCCACCTTATCTGAGCGAGCTTTTCAGGTGTGTCGTAAACTATAGCCTTCGTTTCACAGAACTTTACACAAGCAGGGTCTCCAAAGCAGAGATCACACTTATACACAATCTTATTGACGCCATCATAATGTATAGCGCCAAATGGGCAAGCTATCATGCAAAGCCTACACCCTATGCACTTATTCTGATCCAACATAACCGCATCAATATCCTTGTCACGATAAAGAGCTCTAGTTGGGCAGACAGCTAGACAAGGAGCCTTCTCACAGTGAAAACAAGGCATAGGAACATCCACACCATCCTCCTCGAACTTCACAACTCTGATCCTCGCCTTAGTCAAAGAGAAGTAGCCTACCGTCGCAAAGCTACAGGCAAGCATACAAGCTTGACACCCTGTGCACCTCTCGGGGAGAATATCTAGGATCTTCATCTTATGCACCTGCTAAGGTAGAGCGTATTCTAACTCCTATTATTACCTTTTGCTTAACAGAGTATAGTAAGGGATAAAGCACTCTTTAACATATATGCTATGTTGATGCTGCGATGAAGAGTGTCACCGTAAGGTACTTAGGCTTATCGCCTCCAGCTACGCGTAAGAGGGTTGAAGTGGTGCCTTTAGATGATTCTGCTACGCTCAAGGACCTGCTTGACTTCTTGGTATTAAGGTACGGTGCTCCTACACGTAATCTATTCTATGATAATTTAGGTGAGTTCAAGCCGCTTGTCATGCTATTAGTTAATGGTAAGGCCACCGATGATCTAGCGTATCCCCTGAAAGAGGGGGATGAAGTCTCTATAGCCCCGCTTATTGCGGGTGGTTGAAACACCAGGGCTCCTTAGCTCTTCATAGGTCTAAACATAGGTATAGTTAGATCAGGCGCTACGTCTCTAAAGACGACTTCTACAGGTGCGTCGATCTTCACATCACTTAGCTCGCAGTTAGTCATCATCGCATACATTCTTGGTCCTTCGTCTAGCTCAACTAACGCAACTGCGTATGGTATCTCTCTATTGAGTAGCGGTGAATTCCCTACAACCATTTGTATAATGGTATACGAGTAGATCTTCCCTTTACCACTAGACTTAACCCACTCCACTTCCCTCGAGCCGCAGTGTATGCAGTTAGCTCTAGCGTACCATTGATACTCTCCGCACTTCTTACACCTCTGTATAAGCAGCTCATGCCTTCTTAAACCATCCCAGAATGGCTTATTAAGTGAAGTGATCTCAGGCTTCGTCCAAGACCAGTACTGCTCAGCCGTTTCTGAAGAAGCTGACATAACACACTACACCTCCCTACCAAACACCATAACCAAATTATGCACTAGGTTAACACCGTATGCTAAGCCGCCTATTGCGGTGACGATTCCGATCTTTGGGTCCTTGACTTGGCGCTGACCCGCCTCACCTCTTAGCTGCCTTGCAGTCTCAACTATATGTGAGCAACCTCCACCTATCCCAGCTTGGCCTGCTGAGAGCTGCCCTCCGTGTGTGTTGACAGGGAGCTGACCGTGTATGGATATGTCTGTCTGCTCGACAAACTTGCCGCCTTCGCCTTTCTTGCAGAAGCCTAGATCCTCAAGCTGCATCAGAACCGCTATGGTGTAGTCATCGTATATTTCAACGAATGAAGCGTCTTGGGGATTAATGCCAGCCATCTTATAGGCATCAGGAGCAGCCTTCACTATACCTAGATAAGTTACATCAGGTCTATTTTTCGAGCCGTGTGTGTAGTTGTGGCGTTCTCCGAAGCCTAGCAGGTAGACTGGTTTATCTGTGATCTGCTTAGCTTTCTCCTTAGACGCTAAAATGAATGCTAAGCCACCGTTTACCGGTATGCAGCAGTCCAGTAGATGTATAGGGTCAGCTATAACCCTTGAGCTCAGATACTCGTCCATGGTCATAGGTGCCTTCAAGTAAGCTACTGGATTCATTGAAGCGTGATACCTTTGAGTTATAGCAATCTTACCCGTATGCTCCCTTTTTGTACCGTACTGATGCATATGCCTCCTCATTATGAACGCAAATATACTGTTAGGCCCCATCATCCCAAATGGAAGCATGTAATCGTTCTCGTATCTCCAAGTTCTTGCACCTGATGCACTAGCTATAGGCATGGAGAGGGGCGCGTCAGCCACTACACACAGAAACATATCTACGAGTCCGGCGTTAATTGCTAAAGCGCCTTGGGTAAGAAGAGAAGCTGCTGCGGCACCCCCTTGGTCTGCTCTTATAATCATCTTCGGTGTTATGCCGAGGTTCTGAGCGGCTTCAGCGGACCAGAGTTCAGCGTGCGGGTAGATTGTTCCTGCCACACCTAATCCTTGTCCATCAAAATCAGATTTAGAGAGCCCCACACTACTTAAAGCCAACTCCATAGCCCAACCTGCATACTCCTCAGCAGTCAATCTAGGTTGCCCTCTTTCAACCCTAGGCCTACTGTATGGTGTCTCACCATAACCCACTATAGCAACTCTACCCTTCATCACGATCACACACCTAATCTACTTCAAGGATATACATAACCTTTATCATGAGACAAGCTGATAGCCTGAAATCATTGAGGAAGTCATTCTACAGTGAGAGTGACTTCTTCACCGTAGCCTACAATAACCTTCATCTCCTTTCTGAACTGTTCATCAAGCCTGCTATCCCCAGTATCAACCCTTAATGTCTGAAGATGCTCAATCTTCCTGCGTGTCCCTATTATGATGACGTTTTCAAACCCCACTCTCTTGATGACCTCTGAGCTTATCTGCTGATTTCCCCGCCCAAATATGAACCCCTGCCCACCTATCGGCGTGACAATAATCTTCGCCTTCCTTCCCGAGATCGCCTCAAGTATCTGCTGCTCATTAACATCACAAGCTATAACCTTTCCATTAAGCAGTAAATCTACACCAAGCTGAGTCTTCTTAACACCCAAAATATCACTTAAAGCTTGGACAGTAGAACCAGGACCTAAAATATAGACTGTATCTGGCTCAAGACGCTCAGCAAGATACCTCGCCACTTCTATCTGGTTTAACTTCTCATCATCGACTAATATGGTTACTTCTTTAGCAGGCTGCACAAGGTTGGACTCATAGGGTGTAGGTAGGTAGCCGTAAAGCTTTGCTGAAACCCTATCTTCACGGAAAGCTGCTTCATCAACATCCATAACTTCAGCCATCTTCACAGGCAACGCTTCATAAGCAAAGTGGGCTATAATCCTAGCAGCAGCTTCAGGACTTACCGCGAAGACCGCCGAATGCATCTTAACACCAGAGGGCACACCTAAAATAGGTATCTCCACGCCATTATCCCTAACAGCTTCATAAACATCTCTAGCAGTTCCGTCACCACCCACAAACACTATTAGATCAACGGGTATATTGCAGAAATCAGTTATGGCCCTCTTTGTATCCTCAGCTGTAGTTCTATCTTCTTTGAGACATCCTATAACAATCGGCTTAAAACCGGCTTCACTAGCCTCATACTCCCCCATCTGCTTAGGGTATGTGTAAAGCTTAATCGACTTAGTAAGCTCCTTTAGTATACTTAACGTTTCAATGGCCCTAGCAGGCGCTACTAGTCGCCCACCCAAACTCAAAGCTCTCTGAAGCGCATCACCATCAGAGCCCTTAAGCCCAACCCTACCACCGACACCAGCAACAGGATTAACAACAAAACCAACTTTAACATTCTCCTTAACCTTCCTGTATGTCTCATAGGCCTCTGTGACACCTAACGCACTTAACGTCTTTAATACTGCTTCAAACTCAGAATTATCACTCGTTTTCAAAGCTCTGTGGAACCTACTTTATTTTCGGAAAATATTAATTTAAACATTGTGATAGTGTAGGTAACTGTAAGCCTACTCTTAAATGTAGAATCTTTGCAGTATGCTTGCAAACGTGATCTATTCTTGTCAGTTGAATTATAGTGTATAGTCTTCGAGTTTCATGTCCTCTACGCCTGGTATTCTTCTTCGCCTATATTCCTCTCTAGCTGATAGTGGTGCTGTTGCGTCTATCCCTACCTTCGTTTGATGTAGGTTGTGTGGATCTCTTGGGAAACCTCTAGCTGAAGGTACTATAAAGATGCCTGTATCTAATTTGCTTCTAGTGGCTAGAGCCCACCACACATCATTTAGATCATATGGGTTTACATCATCATCTACAACGATACAGTACTTCATCCAGTAGTATGCGCCGAAAGCAGCCATTGCTACGTTCTTAGGTTCACCTTCAAACTTCTTTCTTATCGAAATGACGCAGTTGAACAGATTCGGTGTCAGACTTACCGCTTTAACATCTGAACCCGTATTCTTCACAGCCTTATAGACAAGAGCCTCTCTAGATAACGCTAAAAGAGTTGTATCTTCAACCGTACCAGCTAAAATGGTTTGATATATCGGGTTACGTCGATGCGTTATAGCCTTCAGACTAAAGATATGGTTTTTCGCAACCGGAACATAATACTGCATGAAATCCCCGTATGGCCCCTCATCCTCCCTTACGTTAGCTAAAACCTCCCCTTCTAACACGATCTCAGCATCAGCTGGCACTTCAACATCTATAGTTTTGCATTTAACGAGCTTTACAGGCTCCTTCCTTAAAGCCGATGCCAAAGCAAAGTGGTCGACATTATATGGAAGGGTTGTTGAACCAGCCAACATCTCTATAGGATGGTTCCCTATAACCACCGCAACTTCTAAATTCCTACCTTTAGTCTCCACTTTACTTTGTATAACACCTAGGTGTTGAGGAGGCATCATACGTATCCCAAGCTTTCTAACACCTTTAAGCTGCATTCTATTAAATGAAGCGTTTCTGTAACCTGTATCAGGGTCCTTAGCTACAGCTATGCCTGCTGTCACATAAGGGCCTGCGTCAAATTCGCTATGTGTCACTATAGGTAGAATCTCTGCCTTTGCTTCTTCACCTACTCTAACAACTTCTTGGACAGCGCCATGATCTACTAGTCTTGGTTGCATGAATTCTGAAGTCCGCTTCATATATTCTTCAAGCAACTGATCCTCATTTACATCTAGCGCTAATGCGAGCATCCTTCTAGAACCAACTATATTACTTACTACAGGCATACTTGAACCAGACACATTTTCAAATAGAATCGCCTTCCCAAGCTTTTGAGCCTTAACTATAAGTGATGTCAGCTCAAATCTTCTATCAACCGCCTTCTTGACTCTCAAAAGAAGACCTTTCTCCTCAAGCAATGGAAGAAAGCTTCGGAGATCCTTATCCATAACTTAGGAAATATAAGGCAAACAATATATATTTATGCTTTCTTCTTTCAATAAATGTTTAGCTAGTTCAGGGCGATGTAAGTAAATGAGCCGTAAGACAATAAGATAAATGGCACTATTTTCTTGGCTCAGTATTTTGGATATCACCCCTAAGCTTCACCAAGATACACATCTATGACTTGCCTATCTTGAACGATGTCAGCAGGTTTACCTTGAGCTATCACCTTTCCCTTATGCATAACATAACACCAATCAACGAAGTTTAGGATAACCTCCATCCTATGCTCTATTACGAATATTGTTAGCCTCTTTTTCTTTCTCAACTCTCGGATGCTTTCAAATATCTTTTCGACAAGCATAGGATTAACACCTGCAGCTGGTTCATCGACCAAAAGCAGTGTAGGATCTGACATAAGCGCTCTTGCAAGCTCCAAAAGCTTCATCTGACCACCAGATAGGTTAGAAGCAGGTAGATTAAGCACTTCATCAAGGCCAAGAAGCTCGGCTATCAGAAACGCTTCCTCTATAAGCTCTTTTTCCTGCTTTATCCAGACTCTACGCTTTAAGAAAACATTCGTAACTTTATCACCTATCTGGTTGCGGCTCGCGATCAAGATGTTGTCTATCACAGGGAGCTTAAAGAAGAGTCTTGGAACCTGGAAGGTTCTTACAACCCCTTTCTGGTATATTTCATACGGCCTTAAACCATCTATCCGTTCTCCTCTAAACCATATTTCGCCTACTTCTGGCTCAAAGACGCCTGCTATACAGTTAAACAAAGTGGTTTTTCCACTACCGTTTGGTCCTATAAGACCAAAAAGCCCGCCTTCCTTAATTGATAAAGTAACACCGTTTAACGCTTTTAACCCGCCAAAACTTTTACTTAAATCCTTCACTTCAAGGATCGTGTCAGAATAGCCTTTTTTAGACATATCCGTTCAACCCTCCAAGTTATGACTTGGATATTTTACATGGAATTGTCTTCAGATTGGGAAAGCCTGATAATGGATCAGCGTTTTCCCAACTGGTTAGGAGATTAGCATTTGCGTCAATCCACCCGTGGCTTATTCCTATTACGAGAGGATGGGCATATATGCTTAGTTGCGCTTTTGCCTTGATGGAGCCTTTTTCTGTTTTAACTCTTACTAAATCGCCATCTTGGATGCCATAAGATGTTGCTGTTTTAGTGTTTATGTAGACTAGGCAGTCTGGTACTTTTTTTCTAAGGGAGTGTATATCTCTAAGTTGTGAATGGACATATTCCTGGTACCTGTAGCCTGTTACAAGAATCAAAGGATAATCAGACGGGTGCTCCCTTTCTTTGTAGGTTGGGAGAGGATCGTATCCAAGTTTCTTAAGTTGTTCTGAGTAAAATTCGATTTTTTTGGATGGGGTGTTAAAGCCTTCTTTCTCGTAAACTTTATAGATCTTTTGCCCATAGTACAATCCTTCGGGTTTATCTTCTAACTGTTTTACAGCGATTCCCGATGGAGCAATAATTGCTTGAATGGCATCTCTAATGTCTTTCCACGGAAAATATTCCCACATTTCTAGCTTTTTGGCAAGTTCAGCCCATATTGCAATATCGGGTTTGGATTCGCCAGCCGGAGGGAACACCTCTCTTCTCAATGCTATATAGGGTGCAATATAAGCGCTTAAATGGCCACTATGCTCGTAACGCTCTAGAAAAGTAGCAGCAGGAAGTATAACATGTGCCAGCCTAGCGCTTTCAGTAAAGAACGGGTCAATAACCACAAATAACTCTATCTCTTTAAGCGCGCTTAATACTTTCTGAGTGTCAGGCCAAGTTAGGATAGGGTTGCTTCCCGCCACTATCAAAACCCTTATTCTATAAGGCTTACCTTCCAACATTGCTGTCAATACATCGCGAAGGTGAGCTGATCTTTCGATCTCATACCATAACGGATATTTAGATGATCCCAGCGGATATTCTTTAACTCGCTCAGGGAATCGGATGAAGGTTGTGGGAAGCCTTGTGCCTATTATATTTCCACCTGGTACATCCAAGTTACCTGTCAAAGCTGGCAACATGGCGATCGCCTGGCAAGTTTGGACAGCGTTCAATGAATGCTCAAGCCCCACTCCTGTATGTATGCAAGCTGGTTTTATAGTAGCATAAGCTTCAGCGGCTTGTTTTATCTTTTCTTTAGGCACTGTTGTTATCTTCTCAACAATCTCAGGCGTATAATCTACGACATGTGCTTTTAACCTCTCGAAGCCTACAGTCCATCCTTGAACAAATACCTTATCATACAACTCTTCTTCTATGATCACATTCATAAACCCGAGAGCTAAAGCCAAATCTGTGCCTGGGACTGGTTGTAAAAGAAGGTCTGCCTTATCAGAAAAATAATTCGGAAGCGGGTCTATTAAAATCAGTTTTGCCCCTCTTTCCCTAGCTTCTACAATTCTTCTACACCACCTTGGGTAAGAAGATGCGTAAGGATTAGCTCCCCACACTATTATGCATTTTGACTCTTCAAATCTTGGAACAATCAGAGCACCAACAGTCAGCCTATGTCCTATTGGACGAGCAATAAAACAAAGACTTGCGGCAGAACAGAAATTTGGCGTCCCATAAAGATCTGCAAATCTTTGCATAAACCATTTTATCTCATAATGTCCTACACCGTAACCTTGAAAAATAGCCACAGTTCTCTCTTCTCCTCTTTCTTTAATTTCTTTGAGCTTTGCAGCTACTAAATTCAAGGCTTCCTCCCAAGAACTTTGCCGCCAGAACTCCCCTTCGCGAATAAGTGGGTACATCAACCTATTAGGGCTTTTCAAATACTCATCAATAACCCTAGCTTTGACGCAAATGTCACCTCGATTGCCCGGGTTGTTCATCACACCTCTCACATTAGTTATGTTTCCTTCACTATCCACACAAAGGATAATTCCACAGTCATCGCCGCAAATTCGGCAAACTGTCGTATACCTCTTTTCTGTCATATCACCTTTTTGGTAGGATAAGAGCTTCTTTAAGCTTACGCCAGCCTCCAGCAAAGCTTTCTAAACATTAGCTAACTTTATGCATAATATCCAAAATAAGTAACATTTAAATAAATGTCAAGAAGCATCTATGAGTATGATTAGAAAAAATATGGGCTTGGGTTCTACGACTTGGGCAGTGATCGCAGTGATTCTTCTTATAATTGGTGTTGTTGCTGGATATTTCGCTGGAACGGTAGCTGTGTCTCCTGTAACTCAGACCATAACCCAAAAAGTTACAGAAGCGCCTGCGACTACGACGATAACAGGTAGCGTAACTACGGTAACCCAGACCGTTACTTCAAAAGTCACTGCAACCGTTGTAGCTAAGGAGTCAGCGCTCCCTGATGTCATAAAGATAGGTGTGTTGATGCCGCTTAGCGGAGCATTAGCTGGACCTGGTGCTGGCATGGCTTTAGCTGCTCACGTTGCTGCTAAGCAAGTAAACGATACTGGGGGTATAGCTGGTAGACCGATTAAGCTAATTGTCGAAGATGTTGCTGTTGACCCTAAAATGGCATCTGACGCCGTTCAGAAGCTCGTTGAAGTAGATGGCGTTCAGGTTGTTATCGGACCTCCCACTTCGGCGCAAGTCTTATCTATAGCACCTTATCTTAACTCTAGGAAAGTTGTGCTTATAACACCCTCTGCAACCTCTGGTCAGATTACAGAATTAGGTGACGACTACATCTTTAGGACCGTAGCCTCAGATAGGTTGCAGGCAAAAGCAGTAAGCTCATACATAACGTATATGGGCTTCAAGCGTGTTGCTCTTTTTGTTAGAAATGATGCTTATGGCAGAGGATTAGCAAACGACATACAAGCGATAGTTCCTGATAGAGTTGCAAAAGAGGCAGTAGTATTGTATGAGACGGGTAAGAGCGATTATACCACTGAGCTCCAACAGATCAAGAACGCAGCACCAGACGCTATCTTCTTAGCTACCTTCGTTGCTGATGGATATGTAGCATTTAAGCAGGCTCTGACACTAGGTTTGGAGAAGATTCCAACAATAGCTCCGCAAGAAGAGCGTGATGTCTCATACTACAAAGACCCATTGGCTGCAGAATACATGGTTACTACAAATATGACTGGCTTCGCACCCGTATCTCTTAGCGGAACACCATCCTACGTTAGATTTGCCGAAGCCTACAAAAGAATAACAGGTAAGGAGGCTGGATTGTATACGGGACAGACATACGATGCCACTATGCTTGCAATATTAGCAATAGCTAAAGCGGGTGTCTACGACGGGTCTAAGATCAAAGAAGCCCTTACTTTGGTAAGCCAGACATACAACGGACCAGCAGGCTACTTGGCCTTTGATAAGAACGGTGATGTGACAGAAATATCTTGGGAGATGTGGAGAGCCGTAAAGACACCTAAAGGAGAATATACATTTGAAGTGATAGGTAGGTACGATCCAATACAAGGGATAACAATAACTAAATAGCAGCTCTATCGTCTACATAGAACAACATAGGGAGGCGGTAAGTTGGTTCAGGTAGATATACTGCAACTGCTGGTTAACAGCACGTTCACCGCCTCCATCTATATTCTTTCAACCACAGGTTTTGCGTTGGTCTATAGTTTAGAACGCTTTCCGAATATAGCACACGTTCAGTTCTTTACTTTAGGCGCCTATGCAGGGCTTATAGCTGTAAACTCTCTTAAATCTGGTTTCGGCGGCGCACTACTTCTCGGATTTCTACTTAGTGGTCTTTTTGCTCTTATATCCTATTATCTAATCTTCAAAACTCTTAAAGAAAGAGGCGCAGGTCTGGTGCATCTTATAGTAGCATCAGTGGGCTACGGTACCGTATTAATGTACGCGCTACAGCAACTCTTCGGTCGAGATATACAAATCATTCAGCTCCCCTTTTATCCCCTCACAGTAGGATCTATCCGCTTCACTTTACTTTGGATCTATACAATCCTCTTCGCAGCAAGCTCATCTCTACTACTGCACCTATTGCTTACTAGAACTCGTATAGGTAAAGCTGTACGTGCTTTAGCGAATAACCCACAGCTAGCGATGGCTTCAGGTATAAACGCCAACCGAATAGCTGGGGTGGTTTGGTTTATCGGTGGTGCTTTAGCTGGTGTAGGCGGTGTATTACAAGGTATGAACATAAGAGTTGTCCCCACCCTAGGTTTCGAGCTTCTGGTACCTACTATAGCAGTCGCCGTATTAGGTGGCTTAGGAAATTTCTACGGTGTATTGGGAGCTGCTTTCGTCTTAGGATTTGCTGAGAATTTTAGTGTACCTCTTCTCCTGTCACTAGGAATGCCTACCGATCTGAGATTTGTGATCGGCTATGTTGTTGTAGTCGCTGTTTTGGTAAGAGCTACGACAGCGAAGCCTATCAGATTGCGTATATCCATCGTCTTGAGGCAGAAAATATATGGTTAACATAGTAGCATACGCACTTGACGTCATCTTCTACATAGGCTTGTACGCTATACTCACCTTAAGCCTTAACCTACAGTATGGTTTCACAGGATTATCTAACTTTGGGATAGTTGCTTTTTTCATGATCGGCGCCTATACGTGGGCGGTTACTACGATGGCTGGAGCCCACCCCATAATAGGATTTATTGCATCCATGATTAGTGCAGGTGTAGTCGGTTTTTTGGTTTCTCTTCCAGCTTTAAAGTTGAGAGGAGATTATCTTGCACTTGCTACCTTCGTGTTCGCTGAGATCATGAGACTCATAGTTATGAATATTAAAGAGCTAGGCGGCGCCGTAGGGATGCCCTTCGTACAACAGATCTTTCTGATGCAGAGCCTGAGTAGAGAGATGTATCTTGTAGGAAACGTAATCGTTGTCTACCTTGTTTTCGCGGGCTTCTTAGTTATGACCTACCTACTTCTCCACTCACCCTTCGGTAGAACGATACTAGCAATAAGAGAGGATGAAGAAGCTGCCCAAGCGATGGGTAAATCTACAGCAGGATACAAGTATCAAATCTTCTTCTTGGGTTCTGTCATGTGTGGTGCAGCTGGTGCCCTCTACGCTCAATATCTTGGTTTCACAGGCGTCGACTTATTCACATTAACAGTAACATTCTCCGTCTGGATAATGTGCATAATTGGTGGCTCAGATAGTTTACTGGGTGCGCTTGTAGGTGCTGCTATAGTTGAGTTGCTCAGTCGAAGTCTTAGGGTCGCAAAAGACTACTTTTTACTTCCCATAGACCCAAACAATCTTATGCTCATACTCACAGGAGTCCTTATGGTTATTTTCATACTTTACAGGCCGACAGGCATAATACCTACCGTGAGAGTGAAGTTAAGACACCGGATCGGTAAGGTTTAGCTGATTAATACCCCCATCATTATCAAGCCATAGTTAAGAAGCCATTAATATCTTCAATGACTATATACATCTTATCTCTATATGAATAAAGGCACACGAAAGATACATATATTAGATAAGTTTTTTTACTTCAACCATGAGCCAAGAAACTCTAGGCCGTCGAAGATTTATAACAGGCAGCCGTACTTGAAGACCCTGTTTTAGCTTCTTACTTTCAGCGAAGTGGTTGGATAGAATATAGTGTGGTTGTTCCTAAGTCATCCTATAATTACCAGCTTTTTGCTAGTCAATTTAACGAAGCATATGGTAAAAACCCTCCTTCATTTTCAGAGCTGGGCTACGATGCAACGAACCTAATGATACTTGCGATCTCAGACGCAGGAGTGTACGACCCGAAGCTAATTAAAAAATCTGTTCTTAAGCTAAGCCAACATTATATCGGCCCTTCAGGGCATAAAGCATACGACTCAAAGGGCGATATTATTTTATAGGAGTACCAGATAAGCACAGTCAAAGAGAAAAATGGTAAACTAGAATGGGTGCAGATAGGTAAGTGGAACCCAGCCGAAGGTGTTGTTCTAACAGCAAGTTAAGCCTTACTTTAAAGCTGCAAGTTCTTCTTTTTTGAGAGCACGTATAGCTCTATAACCAGCGATGTAACTGGGCATGCCTCCTATCCATAGAGCTAGTAAAAGTGTCTCCAACACTTCTTCCTTGCTTGCACCAGCGTTCACCGCAGCTTCGATATGCCTTTTTATGCCTGGATAAAACTGCTTTGAAGCAACTATACCCAGTATAATCAACTCCTTATACTTCCTAGGAATCACGCCTGACATAACTTCATTTCTAAAGGCGAAGTAAGCTTTCAGGAAGTTGGGTTTAGTTTCTGAGAGATACTTTATGAATTTGGGAACAGAGCCAAACTCTTTCTTGTATGTCTCAAATATTTCTTCGATCTGCTTGTCTGACAATCTGGTAACGAAGCAGCATACCGGTTCTTAAGTTTTTCACAATTTTGCTATGGGACTGTTTCACTCTGATATCTGGTTAGTTGATTATCCAACTCTATAAGGTTAGCATAACGGTAAAATCTGTGCTTGCAGTAACTAGTAGTTATGGGTAGTTTAAACGAACATTTAGCAGAAGCGTGGAAGAGTGTTGAAGCCAGATGTGAGCTCCACGGCAGGCCTACTCGGCTTTTTAGAGTGAGCCTAGGTAAGACTGCGCTACTCGTTATAGATATGCAGAGAGCTTGGATGGAGCCTGGTTGGGGTTGGGGCGACTCATTTATAAAGGCTAAGGACATCGTCGGTAACATAAATAGTCTAGCCGAGGCTTGCAGGTTAAAGGGTATACCTTTGGTCTGGATTAAGTCGGTCTATAGGCGTGACGGCAGTGACACAGGACTATGGCCGCTCTTTAGACCTAAGGGTTTGGGAGGTGATAAGCTTACTCCCCTTGGGGGACTCTCTGATCCACGTGGTGTAGAGCTTTGGCCTGCGCTTAAGGTTGATCCAAAGAAGGACTACGTGATCGTTAAGAAGAGGTTCAGCGCTTTCATCCGAGGCTCCTCCAGATTAGATAGGCTTCTTAGGAATATGGGTGTAGATACTGTGATCATAACAGGCATCGCATCTAATGTGTGCTGTGAAAGCACAGCTAGAGACGGCATGATGCTCGATTATAAGGTGATCTTCGTAAGTGATGCGACCGCTTCTCCGAATGAGCTGTTGCATCAGACGACACTTATGAACATGAAGCTCATATTTGCTGATGTAGTCTCAACACAGGAGTTGCTAGAGGAAATCAAAGGTGGGACTCTACCTTGATCTTTGGGTTAAGGCTTCTAGGTGGCTATCTCGGAGATACACGTATACTCGTTAAACTTGGTGTCTTAGCGGAGAAAGCTGGTTTCGATTTCTGCTGGTTTGCACACGACCCATTCATGAGGAGCAGCTGGGTGACCGCAACAGCTATAGCGACTTTGACTACTAAGATAAAGCTTGGACTGAACTTTAAGCCCTACACCATCGATCCTTCAGAGATCATAATGTTAGCCGCAACACTAGATGAATATAGTTGTGGCAGATGTGTTATAGGGTTAGGTACACACTCAGACCTTATGTTCAAATGGTTAGGATTAGAGGGCAGAAGAATAATTCCTCTTATACGTGAAAGCGTGTTGCTTATACGGCAAGCGTTAAGTGGTGCTGTCTGTGATTTCAAAGGAAATGAGTTTAAGTGGGACTCAAACTGCTACTTACGCTTTAAACCCATCCGAAACAGGATACCAATTTACATATCTGGGTTCGGTAGAGATCTTTTGGAGCTCTCAGGAGAAATAGGTGACGGAAGCCTACCTATGCTTACTCCACCTGAATCAGTGGAATATGTGCTTAAACACATACGCGCTGGTATTAGGAAGAGTACGCGTAAGACAGAGGATTTTGATATCGTGGGACTTATCTGGCTTTCTATATCAAAGGATGGGCGGGTAGATGAAGACTCTACTAAGTCAGTCATCGCACACTTTGGACCATACCTTGACGCAGATGCCCTAAAATATATAGGATTAAGCGTGGAAGACTTTGCGCCAATTAATGCAAGACTTGCCGAAGGAGATCTGGATGGAGCAAAGAGGCTTATAAGCGATAGGATGCTTAGATTGGCTGTGATAGGTAAACCAGATGAATGTTTAGAGAAATTATGTGAATTAGAAAAGAAAGGTGTTACACACCTCTCTATAGGTGGTCCTCTAGGTCCTGACCCTGAAGAGGCTATAAGGCTGATTGGGGAGAAGATTATACCATATTTTAGAGAAAGGTGATGATAGCATGTTATTCGGAATACGCTTCATAGGCTATCTCGGTGATGCAAAAAGGTTAGTGGAGCTAGGTATCTTAGCCGAAAAGCTTGGTTTTGACTTCTGTTGGTTTCCCCATGATCCGTTTATGAAAAACCCTTGGACCCTTATGTCAGCATTAGCCACTTGCACAAATAAGATAAGGCTTGGGGTTGTAGGCACTAATCCTTATACTACTGATCTATCTGAGATTGCTACTCATATGACTACTCTTCAGGAACTCTCTGCAGGTAGAGGTGTGCTGGGATTAGGGTTGCATACGACTGAGATGGTCCGTTGGCTGGGTTATGATGCATCTGATATCGAAGATAGACTTAGGGAAGGGGTAGAGATACTTAGGACTCTGTTTAAAGGAGAAAAAGCTGGATATGACGGAAGATTCTACAAGTGGTTTAATGAATGCTACCTCAGATTTTATACGCAAACGAAGATACCAATATACATAGCAGGTTTCAATAAGAGCACACATATTCTAAGCGGTGAACTAGGTGACGGTAGTCTCCCGATGATAACACCACCAGCCGCAGCAGAGTATGTTGCACAACTTGTTAGAGAGGGTGTTAAAAAGGCTGGCAGAAGCATGGATGAATTTGATATAGCTGGTCTCTGCTGGGTTTCAATTTCTAGGGACGGTAGAGTCGCTGAAGAGCCGTTGAGGAAGATGATAGCTTACTTCGGCCCCTACCTTGAAGCAGAAGCTCTAGCTACAATCGGCTTAAAACACGAAGACTTCCAAGGTATAAGAATATTGGTCAATAAGGGCAAGATCGACGAAGCCGCCAAGTTAGTTGATAACCGTATGCTGAAGCTAGCTATCATAGGCAGAGCAGGAGAACTAATAGAAGTGGTAGACAAACTTAAGAAGACAGGGATAACTCAGATATCCATCGGAGGTCCCTTAGGGCCGAATGTAGAAGAAGCTTTGCATATAATTGGGGAGAAAGTTATACCCTACTTCAAGAAATGATTAATAATGTTATCCAGCGTTTTACAGAAGGTAAGGGGTGTTTTTAGTTACTGTAGGCAATTATCTAGGCTTTCTGCTGTTACATAGCTGTTGACAAAGCGAAGGTGGAGCTTCGTAAAGTCTGCTAGAGGTGAGCAGATAGGGTAACCTCTGAGCTGACAGGAAGGATTTAGAGGTAGATTACACCGACATTCTATTATATTTTTCTCTTATAGCGAAGGAGTCTTATGTAACGCATTGTGGGTACTTGATCGCTGTAGGCTCAGCATCGGGTAGCGTTGCTTTGAGGAATTCGTCGTAGCCTGCGAGGTCTAGCAACCCGTGTCCGCAGTTGTTGACGAGTATAACCTTCTTCTCTCCTTTCCTCTTTCACTCTAACGCTAACTCTATTGCATGTTTCCAAGCGTGGGCTGTCTCTGGGGCGGTTATCATCCCCTCGGTCTGCGCGACTATCTGCGCTGCCTTAAACACCTCTGTTTGTCGATAGTCAAAGGTTTTTCATAAGATGCTACTCCGATTTTACTCCTACTTGTTGAACCTTAAATATATGTGTCTTCCTCTTCGTCTCAATGTAGATTAAGGGTACGCCGAGGCACCCCTCAAGATACCCTCTCAGGAACTCTGGATCGGCTACTACAGCATTCTCCACCTTAATGAGGTATCCGTCTCGAAAATTTAATGTAAATTCGCCCCAGCCGCTGTTACTGTTTAACGCAGCTATCGCCTTCCTCCAGTTTCGTATCTTGTAAGGCTCAAATTCTTCGCGAAGCACGTCGGCAGCCTGCTCACCCACATATTTACCGACTTCGTAGGGAGTCTTCTTAAGGTTCGCTATCAACGTGTTAAATGTATCCATTCTAATCAGGCATATCCTCACGTGTCTCCCTGAGAGGAGTATTAGGCCTTTCTGCTTGATAAAGCCTCTTGTGAAATCAGGCTGGTTTAGAAGGGATGGTTTGCTTGCTTCGGGTTGCTTCTCCTTCGGTCTACCAACCAGCTTATCTAACTCCCTTACACAAAGTCCCTCGTTTATAGCCAGCTTTGCGAACCTCAGCTTCTCTTCAGGATCTTTAATCTTTGCCAGTATACGTGCGTTGTGCTCTGATAGCCTCTTAAGAACCTCCTTAACCTCAGGGTTCTCCATAAACGATGAAGGGAAGAGTCTGAGCATAGATGCGTGGTTTGTAACCCATTGTCTAGATTTGCCTATCATAGACGCTATCTCCTCATAGGTCTTACCATACTTTGTATGCAGCTGTTCTATCATCTCAGCCTTCTCGTAGTCTGATAGATCCTCCCTCTGAACGTTTTCTGTAAGCGCTATTTTAGTTGCCTCCTCGTCGCTAAGATCTCTCACATCAGCTCTTATAGTATGCCAACCGAGCTTCTTAGCGGCCTGATACCTTCTATAGCCGCAGATGAGCTGAAATCTACCCTCCATGTTAGGGTGTGGTCTAACAAGCACAGGGTTTAGCTGCCCAACTTCAGCAAATGAGTTAGAGAGTTCAGTAATATCCTCCTCAGACCCCCTCAGACTATACAAATCAGGCTCTATCAAGCTGATATCTAGACTACTCTCCGTCATCTTACACGCTTTAGAACCGCGACTAACCCTATAATCTTTACGACACCCGGGTGTCAGTAAAGCAAAAATAAATCGAGCAACCTGTCCGTGAATAGCCTTGACTTACGGCTACGCCGGTAGGATACTGTGGGTTGACTTAACCAGCAAAAAGGCTGTGGCTAGAGATTTAGATTACTCGTTAGCACGTAACTATATTGGTGGAACTGGTGTAGCGACTAAGATTCTCTACGATTACACAGGTCCTCATACGGACCCGTTAGGCCCAGAAAACCACCTGATATTTATGACTGGCCCGTTTACGGGCACGAAGGTACCGTTATCTGGTAGACATCATGTCGTAGCCCGCTCACCGCTAACTAACATATATGGTGAAAGTGATGTTGGTGGAGTTTGGGGTGCTGGGTTAAAGAGGGCTGGCTACGACGGCTTAGTAGTCTACGGTTCTTCTGATAAGCCAATCTACCTATGGGTCAACGAAAGTGCTGTGGAGTTCAGAGACGCATCAGGACTATGGGGGCTTGACACATACGATACTTATGACGCCATTAGAGGGGAGACTGATGGGAAAGCCTCGGTCTGCTGCATCGGCCAAGCTGGAGAAAAGCTTGCTAGGATATCATCTATAATGAGCGAGGGTAGGGATGGTAGGGCTGCTGGTAGATGTGGGTTAGGTGCTGTGATGGGGAGTAAGAGGCTGAAGGCTATAGCTGTTAAGGGGGATCGTGAAATTTCTGTAGCAGATCCCGATGAGCTAGAGCAGTCTATTAAGGAGTTTGGAGCAGTGCTTGTGAAGAGAGGTGCCAGATTTAGAGATTACGGAACTAGTGGTGGAGTACCTGAAATACACCATATAGGCGACCTTCCTGTGAAAAACTGGGTGCTTGGTTCATTTGAGGGTGCTGAGGAGATATCTGGGCAGAGGATGGCTGAAACCGTGCTTTCAGGCAAATACTACTGCTACAGCTGCATACTTGGGTGTGGGAGAAAGGTTAGGGTAGAGGATGGCAGATACTCACCTGTAGAAGGTGCTGGACCCGAATACGAGACTGTCGCCATGCTGGGCGCAAACGTGCTAGTGGATAATCTGAAGGCTATTTGTAAGGCTAATGAGCTATGCAACAGATATGGTCTTGACACCATTTCAACAGGAGCGGTGATAGCTTTCGCGATCGAAGCGCGCGAAAGGGGTCTGATAAGCGGCGCTGAGGCGGAGAAGCTTAGGTGGGGCGACCCAGACTCAATAATAGAGATGATTCACAAGATAGGTGGGCGTGAGGGCTTAGGTTGGATTCTTGGTGAAGGTGTAAAGAGAGCTGCTGAGAGTATAGGTGGATTAGCTCTGGAATTTGCCCTACACGTTAAGGGTTTGGAACTACCTGCGCACGATCCTAGAGCGCATAATAGCGTAGGTTTAGGTTACGCTACTGCAAGCAGAGGCGCTTGCCACAACCAAGCGTGCTCACACATCTACGAGCGTGTTTGCATCCTACCTGAGCTAGGCTACCCAGAGGTTCAAGATAGGTTTGGTGTCAAGGGTAAGGGTGTATTTGTAGCTAAGCTTCAAGACTATATGGCACTATTCGATTCGCTGAAGCTCTGCAAGTTTCTAGTCATAGGCAATGTGCAACCCAGCCACATCAGAAGGTGGCTTAAGTGTGTGACAGGCTGGGATATGGAAGTAGATGGTCTTATGAAGATCGGTGAAAGGATAAGTAACCTTAAGAGACTTTATAACGTGAAGCTTGGGTTAAGCAGAATACACGACACACTCCCACCGAGAATACTTACCCTTAGGAAAGGCGGAGGCGCGGGGCAGAACCTCCCACCATTAAACGAGATGCTAGCTGAATATTATGAGTATAGGGGTTGGGATGAATTCGGCATCCCAACCTATAATAGGCTTAAGATGCTTGGCTTAGAGGATGAGGCTGCGAAGACTGGGATCTCCGTAAGAGGATTGGAGCAACGGTTATCAGCCGCACCAAAGTAACTGCACATATGGGTGAAAGAGCTAGAGCTGCTGTTTTAGCAGCTTTCAATAAGCCGTTAGTGCTACAGGATTTCCCTTTAGTGAAGCCTGAGCCAGGCGCCCTCCTAGCGAAGGTTTCTTTGGCGACCTTCTGCGGCACAGATGTACATATCTGGAGAGGTGAGCTGAAAGGTTCTGTTACACCCATGATTTTGGGGCACGAGGCGGTCGGGAGAGTGTATGAGCAGGGTGAGGGTGTTAAAAGGGACTCCGCAGGTAACCCCGTGCAAGTTGGGGATAGAATAGTGTGGGATCGCATATGGACATGTGGCAGATGCTATCAATGTGTGGCGAGAGGGAACAGCTTTGCTTGCGAAAATAGATTAACTTATGGTATGAGAATAGGCTGCTCTGAGCCTCCATACTTAAATGGCTTTTTCGCGGAGTATGTGTATATAAGACCTAAAGTCGCGTTCTTTAAAATTCCTGATAGCTTGGATGACATCCTAATTCCGCCTCTCAGCTGTGCCTTTGGTGCGGTGTTAAATGGCTTAGAAAAGTTGCGCATCAAGCCGGGGGATCGTGTTGCGGTTCAAGGCGCTGGTCCAGTTGGACTATATGCTACTGCAGTAGCAAAGGAGATGGGTGCATCTAAAGTTATCTCAATAGACGTGGTTGACTCAAGACTTAAGCTTGCAGAGGAGTTCGGTGCAGACCACGTTGTGAACGCATCTAACTACACATCAGCAGAAGATAGGATAAAAAAGGTTAAAGAATTGACAGGAAGGCATGGCGTAGACTACACTGTAGAAGCTACAGGCTCACTTGAGGTTATTAGAGAAGGCTTAGAGATGCTTGATAGCGGCGGCTCCTACCTTATAATAGGTGCAGGATATGCAGGTTTAGCCAATGTGGCGCCCTCTATACTTATACTAGGCCAGCTTAAGATGATGGGCTCATTAGGTCATGAACCTAGACATATAGCTGCGGGGCTACGCTTTCTACAGTCGAAGGTTGATAAGTATCCGTTCGAAAAGATTATCTCCCATAGGTACACGCTGAATGATATAAATGAAGCTCTTGCTGCTATGGCGAAGAGGCAGGCTGTGAAGGCAGCTGTCAAATTCACGTAATAAATCGTTCGCATCCTTAAATATTGGGCGAACTTTGACAAAATTTGTGGCGATAATCAGATGGCTGAATTTGATGTTGTTATAATCGGTGGCGGCCATCATGGGTTGATTGCAGGCTGCTACCTTGCGAAGCAGGGTATGAGCGTTATTGTCATAGAAAGGAGACACGAAGTTGGTGGGGGGCTCTCCACAGAAGAAGTTACTCTACCCGGTTTCCGGCATAATCTTCATTCCTTCTTCTACGGCCATAGCGCAGCGGTGTGGGCAAGAGATTTGGAGCAGTTTACGCTAGGACCGACCTACATTAAGCCTCCTGTGGTCTTGGGAAACCCGCTTAGTGACAATAGATGCATAGTGCTATATGCAAGAGATCTTGATAAATCGGCTGAGAGCCTAAGCCCCTTCTCAAAGAAAGATGCACTAGCCTACAAGGCTCTGCAACAACAGTTTATGGAGATGCTTGTTAAAGGTCTTCTATGGCTGGAGGACTACTCGCCCCCAATACCGTCAAATGAGAGAGCTTCTCTACTTGAAAAGAGTGAGATGGGTAGGGAATATTTACGCCTCATCAACATGACGCCTGGGCAGCTTATTAGAGAGAGGTTTGAGCACCATAATTTGATAGGCTGTCTCCTAGCGAACTACTCCTTCGCGACAGTATGGCATGATGTAGTAGACCCAAGGGGTTGGATTGTCAAGAACCCTACTTGGCTTTATAGGGGAAAGGAGTTTACACGTGGAGGCTCGCACGGTATAGCACACGCTCTAACAAGGTTCCTCTACAAGTACAGCGGTATGGTTATGGAGAGCGCAGAGGTCAAAAAGATTCTAGTTAAAGATGGTAGGGCAGTAGGTGTGGAAACGGTTACTGGTAAGCAAATAGCTGCGAGGAAGGCTGTAATAAGCGCTGTAGACCCTTGGCAGACCTTCCTAAGATTTGTAGGAGAAGAGCACTTGGATTCAGAGTTTGTTAAGAGGGTTGAAGGTATAAAGCCTTCTACAAGATCAGGTTTATTCGGCGTTCACTTAGCGCTCAGAGAGCCTCCACGATACAAGTCAGCTGAATTCAACCAAGATATGAATAGAGCCTTCTGCCTAGTCATTGGATACGAGGAACCTGAAGATGTGGATAATATAGCTAGAGATACAGAGGAAGGCATACCACCAGGCTGGCGTGGCTCAAGATCTAAGCCTGGAGCTGAGTGCGTAGTGCCAACGTTATTCGATCCATCACAAGCGCCTCCTGGCAAGCATACTGCCTTCATGTGGCAGTATGCACCTTGCAGCCTAAAGGATGGTGGAGCCGAAAAGTGGGATGAGATAAAGGAGGAGTATGCTGATATGCTTGTAGAGCGTTGGCGTGAATACGCGCCTAATCTAACCAAAGATAACATAATTGCAAGGTATGTTTACTCAACCTATGACTATAGTAAGAAGCTCATAAACATGCGTGAAGCAGATCAAGGTGTAGTAGGTGTAGAGTCGCCGAATCAACTATACGACAATAGACCGCTTAAGGAATTAAGCCAGTACCGCACACCAATAAATGGGCTATACATAACAGGAGCTGGAACACACGTGTGCGCTGGTATAACTGGGGCTGGTGGATACAATGTCGCAGGCGTAGTATGCGATGATCTCGGCGTCAAAACTTGGTGGATAAGACCTGATGTAAGAAAGATTTACTTGGGGTTGAAGGACTTCGCATATCAGAACGAGATAAGAAGCATATTCTTACCATCGGTGTGAAGAACATGCAAGAACAAGAATATGATGTTATAGTTGTAGGTGCGGGGCATAACGGTGAAGCTATAGCAGCATATCTATCCAAAGCTGGGCTGAAGGTTCTACTTTTAGAAAGAAGGCTTGAAGTTGGTGGAGGGCTTGCGGCTGAGGAGGTTACAAAAGTAGAATTCTTACACAACATCCACTCAATCTACCATATGGCTGTAGACTTTGCTCCACCCTATCAGGACCTCAACCTACAGGAGCTTGGTGCAAGATACGTGTACCCAGATGTTCAAGTAGCCTTCCCGCTAAAAGATGGACGCGCCATAATACTTTACGCAGATCCAGAGCAGACAGTTCGTTCAATATCCAGGGTGTCAGAAAAGGATGGTGAGGCATATAGAAGAGTCTACACAAAATACAAACGTTTCACTGAAGAGATCATAATACCTGCAACATATGTGCCTCCAATGCCAGCAGTAGATCAAATTACTTTGCTGGAAAAAACCGAGCTAGGCATAGAGTTTCTTGAATTATCTGAGAGGTCTCCTGTTGATGTAGTTAATGAGCTCTTTGTTGATGAGAGAATTAGAGCGCTTATGCTCTACTTGATATGCATGTGGGGGCTGCAATACGATCTACCTGGACTAGGCTACCTTATACCTCTGTATCTTAACAGAGCAACGAACTATAGACTTTGTATAGGTACCTCGCATAAACTATCTTCGGCTTTGACTAGAGCCATCTACTTGAATGGAGGCATGATTTTAGACAACGCAGAAGTAGTCAAGATATTGGTAGAAGGTGGTGAAGCGAAGGGGGTTGTGCTGGCGGATGGTAGAAGAATAATGGCTTCAAAGGCAATCGTGAGCACACTCGACCCTCCACAAACATTCCTCAGGCTCGTAGGGAAAGAAAATCTAGATGCAGACTTCGCATACGAAGTAGAGGGGTGGGAATGGGAGCAGCTAAGCCTATTTACAGCCCACCTTGCGCTTAAAGAGCCACCAAGGTATACAGCTTCGTTTAACAACTTGGACGTAGACAGAGCTTTAATCTGCGTTATAGGTTTTGAGATAGTAGATGAGCTTACAGAAGCAATCAATGATGCTAGGCAAGGTAAACTTACGCATATAGTTGGTAACGCAACCTGTCCAACTCTATTCGACGCTACGCAAGCTCCTCTAGGATTGCACACAGCCCTCTTTGAAAACCCATTCACACCTTACGATTTAGCAGAGATAGGTGCTGAGGATTGGGATAGAGTAAGACTTGACTACCTTGAGAGGTGCTTACACCTTTGGCGAGAATATGCACCTAACATCACAGGCAAAAACATACTGAAAGCATCAGCTTACACACCTCTAGACATAGAGAGGAAGCTATCGACTATGGTGAAGGGCTCTATAAAGCACGGTGCATACATACCTACCCAGATGGGTTACTTTAGACCAAATATGAGATGTTCTTACTTCCGCACACCCATAAAGAAGCTATACGTAGGAGGCGCTTCAACATACCCAGGAGGACTGATAACATTCGGACCTGGATATAATGCACTGAATGCGGTGGCAGAAGATCTGGGTATAAAGAAATGGTGGAAAGAGCCCGAATACGTAACCAAGGCAAGAGAGAAGGGATACATTCCTTGAAGGTACGATCAGACGGATTAGGTAGAGCTGAACTAATATTCAAACTCGACTCAGTCTCAAGCGAAGGTGACTTCGTTTACGTAAACGGCGTAGGATATGTAAGCAGAGCGAAGTGGAAGGTCAGGATGACACTAGAGCCGATGGATATACCTATGTTGCTGAAGATCGCTTTAAACAGGCATATCGGAAAGATCTTCCTAAGGTATCTAGCGTATAAAATCGGGTTAAAGAAGCCTCAAAAAGAAGTAGAAGCATATGTGAAGCAGGTGTAAGTTCAGGTCAACAACACATCGAGAGTTAGATTCAGATATAGTCGCTAAGTAGGCTGCTAGATACTAATGACACTCATAGAGAGCTGCAAAACGATAAACCTGCGTATATGCTTCATCTAGCTACGGATAAAAAGCAGGTAAAGCGTCTATTGTGGACTGTGGTTGGGTCTATCTTTGTCGGAACGGGTGGTTGGGCGTATCTAAACGTAGGAAGGGGAGATAGGCTTAAAGCCTACTCAAGGCTGTTCAACTTTGTTGAGGTAAACTCCACCTTCTACTCTTATATGCCGCTTAAGGTTATACGTTCCTGGAGGTTTCGCGTCCCCACCAACTTTATCTTTTCGGTTAGGTGTCATAGGGACTTGACTCACAAGTTCAGGCTTGAACCCCGTGAGGAATCATATGAAGTCTTCAACAAGATGGTTGAGGTGTGTAAAGTGCTTGGGGCGCCGATTATGCATCTACAGACACCAGAGTTTCTAGAGATGGATAGGTTCGCTTGTAGGAGTGCCCGTGATCTCCTTTCAAGTGTTGCGCTTGGGGGTGTAAGGATCGCTTTGGAGGTTAGAGGTGGTTTGAGCAAGGAGGTTATTAATCTTATGATGGATCTTAACTTGGTGCCTTGCGTCGATCTCTCTAGAGGAACGTCTCCATTCCAGTCTGATATACTGTATACTAGACTTTTTGGTAAAGGTTATCATACATTATATGAATTTGATGACGACGAGCTCATTGAGATCGAGGAGAAAGTTAAGCGTGGAAACCAAAAGCAAGCCTTCCTTGTCTTCCATAGTTTAAAGATGTATGAAGATGCGCAGAGGCTCAAGATTCGCTTAGAAAAGGGGATCTTCCCTCAAAGTAGAAGAAGCGTCGGTTTAGAGGCTCTTACAAAGCTTCTGTCTGAAGTGCTTTTTCCGTGCTCAAAGGATGAAGTTGTGAAGAAGGTCGGTTGGAGGTCTATTGACACCACTAGCGGTAGGAGAATACATGTCTCAAGGCTGCTTGAAAAGATACCTGCCCAAATATACTTGAGTGTTGACGATGTGGTTAGGGAAGTAAGTTTATACTCCTCGTTTGATTAGATTGTTTTGTTAGAGGTTATGGTAGAGATACTCTTAGGGACTTCAGGTTGGTCTTATGCTGAATGGGTTGGTCCATTCTACCAGTCTGAGGATGAAAATAAGCTAACGTTTTACTCTAAGATCTTCAGAACGGCTGAGGTTGATTCGACATTCTACTCATATCCTAGTAGAGGGTTGGTATACGGTTGGGCAAGGTATACTCAACCTAACTTCATACTCTCTGCCAAGCTTCCCAGCCTCATAACACACGAGAAGAAGCTCGATATCAGTAGAGGTGTTGACAAGGATTTGGATAGATTCCTCCAGCTAATGACCCCTCTTCACACTAGGGCTAAACTTGGGCCTATACTAATACAGCTACCGCCAAGATTTGGTAAGGATTATACTAGGCTCGAGGCCTTTCTCAAGATACTCCCAACAGATTTCAGATTCGCTGTAGAGTTTCGGGATTTGAGCTGGTTACGTGAGGAAACTTGGATACTTCTTAAGCGCTATAATGTCGCTTATACGATCGTGGATGAGCCTCTACTTCCGCCCGATACTGTAATAACAGCCGACTTCACTTACGTAAGGTGGCATGGTAGAGGTAAGCGACCTTGGTATAACTACTTCTACACGAAAGGTGAGCTGAAGGCTTGGCTTACTAGGCTTAAAGAGATATCAACCCATGTTGATGAAATATTCGGCTACTTCAACAACCACTTTCACGGATACGCTGTTGAGAATTGTCTACAGCTTCTTAAAATGCTCAGCTCGCTTAATGAGATGCAGAGCGCTACTTTGGAGAGAATAAAAGAATATTTCCTACCAACGACTACGGGACAGAAGCCTAAGGAGGCTCCTAAACTGGTGTCTGCGATGAGCTTTGAGGATCTTTTATCTGCTTTTATCCCGAAGCAGAAGTTGATCCGCACTGAGCAGATACGTGATGATGAGGTGAGGATGTTAAGAGTTGATGATAAGATCATTAAATCTGAGATTAGGGGTTATCACGTTGTTATAGATCTGGAGAGGTGTGAGATTTTACACGACTGCCCAGATTGGGTTAGGTGTGTGGCTGATAAAACCTTCTGTAAGCATCTGGGGAAGATCTTCCTTCTTATCCCTAGAGTTAAAGCTGAGGAGGTTTTGAGACGTATGTTTTCTGAACTTGATCTTTGGGTGTTTAAGCCCTACTTGGAAAGGTAAAACCTTTTTGTCGCTGACTAACCATCCTTTATGGTCTTGATTCTTCCTCTGTTTCCGCTTCTAGTTCAATCTCCTTCTCCCTTTCCTCTCTAAGTTTCTTTAACCAATCTTTGCTCTCTAGCTTTAACCCCAAGATCTTTCTTGTGAAGCCGAGTGTTGATAAGGTCGTTTCAGCTGCATCTAAGATCATGTCTCGATATTTTTCTCTGTCGAAGCCGACTCTTCCGTCTAGAAGCTTGTATGCTGCGACTCTACAGAGTGGGTTCTGGTGCTCTGCATCAGTATATACAAATTCTATTGCCTCCCCTGTCTTAACGTCTCTACCTCTCCCTGCAAGTTGGATTGCTGCTGAAACATGTGGCGGTATGCTCTTATATTTTGATATAGGTTTTCTTAGAATCTTTGAGACAACAAGGTCTTCAAAGGATACTCTACCGCTCATAACTTCCTCTATAGCCTCGCTGATCACCTGCAAAGCCCTATCGTATCCTACTGTATAGACCTCTTCTGCTCTCTTGCAGTCGAAGAGCGTTTCGATAAGTCTGCTTTGAAATTCTTTGATGAACCTTGGTGTATCATGCCTCCTAAGCTCGATCCCTCTTGCAACTACTTCACCATCATATAGGATGCCAAAGTAGTGTTTCTGCGCCTCCATGCAGCCCGTCGGATCTGTCTCCATAGGGAGAAGGATAAGAAACTTGTAGTGGTTGTTTAGAGTTATTGGCAACCCTATTTGCTCAGCGATCTGCTTGGCTACGCATATGTAATCCTCTTTATCTGCTTCAGCCTTCTTGATGAATATGCTGTCGCAGTCGCCATATACAACCTCAAAACCTTTTGACTGAACGAAGTCCAGTGTCTTGAACAAGATCTCCCTCGACTTCTTATTGATCTCCTCGAATGCTAACACGTTCCCAAAGCGGTTCCAGCAGCAACCAGAGGTTCCGTAGAGTGTGACTAAAATCAGCTTTAGGCTAAGTTGTCTCTGCTCACACCACATCCACTCAACACTGCTCTTCGCATAGGATGCCTTTAGCTTCTTGAAGTATAGCCTCCTCTCAAGAACGTGTTTAGCGATGTTAGGAAGAAGAGCGTCAGCTCTTTTATCAACCCCAGATGGTTTGGCAGTTTCATAGCTTATGCACTCTCTAACTATTATGTTAGGGTATTGTGATTCGAAGTCAAGCTCAGCTACGTTCTCGTGAACAACACCAATCTTAGGGGGTATTATCACACCACCCCTATCTCTCTCCACCACTTCACTCATCGATCTAATATACTCAATATATCCCGTGTTTTCAGGTATAACGTATCCCCTTTTGATCAGCTCATAGCAGCATCTGCTATCATTGACTCTGTTGCTGCTCCACCTACTCGCTACTCCTAGTGGTAAGTAGCTAAATCTGCATCTCTCAACAAGCCCAGCGACACCCCACTCTTCAAAGGGGTGTCCGAACAAGTTGTAGTCTACTGCCACTCTACCCCTAACCCAGTATGGTATAGGCTTCCTTACCCTGTTTATGTCACTCTTCTCCCTACTAAGTTGAGGGTTCAAACCGAGCTGCTTTGATCGAATGTAGAGGTATGGGAAGGTGTGGTTGTCACATTCTGAGCAGATGAGAAGGTCTGGATCATTACTCTGAATCAACTCAGAAAACCTTTGTATGACACACGCTTCATCTCCTTCGATGACCTGTTCCTTCTCATTAAATCTTAAGGAGATCGACCTAATAGGATCTCTGCTTGGGTTAGGAGTCAACGTCTCACTTGAAGTGTGTATCTCGAAGTATAGCGTTGAAAATGGAGGGGGCTTAATCTCCCTATCATCATTTAGACGCTCAACCGACCTTAAGCTAAAATCTCCATCATATATTACGTGAACTTTACTTGTAGGCTCCACATTAAGTTTTGTGAAGAGGTATTGCTGGACGTGCAGCAGATCTGCGTTGTAGATTTCCTCAACTAAACCTGAAACCCTCAGATCTTTTACGATCTTCTTGTATGCTGTAGGCTCTCTAACGACTACTTGAAGAAGCTTCTTCTTTTGTGGAGCTCTTATGTTTGTTAGCTTCTCCACCCAATCTATGCGTAAAACCTCTGGGTAGCTTCTAAGCGTTGAAAGTATGTTTTCGCTCCGCTCTGAGTTCATTGGTAGGATGTAGAGGGCTGGTGTGTAGTAGTCTCTTAGCTTGACCGCGTAGCCCTCTACTGTTTTAATCCAGATCGCTGCCTCATCGCCCTCTATATACACGTCCAGTATCCAGCCTGTAGATTCACCCATCCTTCGAGCCCCTCATTTCACCAACAACTCTAAGATGTGCTTCCAGCTCCTCTACTCTACGGGATAACTCCTGCAGTTTTCTCTCATATTCTTCAATCCTCCCCCTAAGATGCTCAACAACTTTCCTATTGTGGATGTTCGCGGTGATGTTAAGCGCATCTATAACCGTGGGCAGGTTTGAGTTGCCCATAGCTGCTTGCTCCACACGCCAAGCATCTTTAAGGAGGAGGTCGAACGCCTGCCTATGCCCTAGGTCGATTAGGCATGCTTGGAAGCTACTTCTTAGATCACTCACAAGAGCTTCGTAGCGTTGGCGGAATGAGGGTGTTATCCTACCCATAAGGTCAACACCTCCTTTTGTAGTTGTCAACGTTGCTGACTCAGGAGTCTTCTTACAGGGGTGCTTGATTAGATACGCTTTAACAGAGTCGCCTCGATCCATCTTAAAGTAGGTGATGATGCTTGCTTTGTGGCGTATGAAATTTCCTCCAGCTGGTCTCGGTATGAAGCCTCTTCCGCTGCTCAGAGCATCTCCTGTTGCTACTAGCGCAATATTCGCTTTTGATGCTGCTTCCCAAATTAGATTCACAACCTGCTTAAGTATCTTGCTTGATTCCTGTAGCTTCTTTGAAGATGTGAGGAATCTTGTTAGGTTGTGGGCTACAATAAGCCTTATCTCATGGTCTTCGCTGATGAGTTCAGATATCTGCTTTGCTACTATGAGCTGCCTCTGCTCATTGTATGCTGTCGCTACATATGTGTTTGAAAATACGTTTTGTGGGTCTGCTCCTACTTGCTTCGCTACACAACCTATCTCAGATGGATCTAAGATTGTCTTACCTGTGTAGTAGTCTGTGTTGTTAAAGTAGATACCTTTAGCTTGGAAGCCCCCTCTTTCAATGGGGAGTGTGCAGTTTACAATAAGTCTGTAGACTATTGCGTCTAAGATCTTTTGCTCTCCGTAGAAGAGGTAGAAGAAGCCTTCAGCTATGCTGTCGATCAATCCATCTAGGTCGCCGATACCTGTTGTCATTCTTAGCCTATCCTTCTCCTCATCTAAAGCTTCAGCAGCGCTTTTCACAACAACATTCTCTCCGCCTTTCAGCATAAGCCCTCTATCTCCACACTCAGCTTCGCTAAGCGCTCTACAGCTTCATACACCTCTTCCAGCAGCTGGTTTAGGTCAAGCTCAGATACCCGCTTACCCACTCTTCCCATGACACTCACTTCACCTCCATTACACGCTGCGGGAAGAAGCAGAGCTGGTCTCTGAGCTGAACGATCCTTCCTCTAGCCCTGATAAACCTCCCAAGCAGCCTATGGTTGATGTCACTCAGCAGCAGAGTCTGGGCATCAAGACCCACCTGCTCTAAGCTGGTTGGGTGAAGCGCACAGGAACCTACCGCGAAGCTGTGTAGTGCTTTGTTCAAGACGGCTTTAACGCGGCTACTTAGTGAGCGGCTCTTCGCTTCAGCAAGCCTCTTCGCCGCAGAGTTCACGTAGATGACGCTCTCGTCGAAATATGCTGTTGACGGTGGGTATGTGAAGAGCGCTTCGCAGCCCATTAATCTAACCTTTAGAAGAGGTGTCTCATTAGGCTCAACATATACGCCGTATACACTTCTCCAGAACTCTACTAGGCTTCTGGGATCCCTGTCTGATGTTGCTTGCTCACCCGCTTTCTTGAATAAGAGAGTCTCTATATGTCCCAGCTGCCCATAGGGAGATAATGTGATGATGCTCCTATAGTGCTTAAGTGTCTTCTCTACAGCTTTCGCTGACGCACCCCTGCTTCTTCTCCACTTCACATAATCCCAAACACTTTCTCTGATAACCACTTTAGGCTGAGCTTCAACCCTAGCTTCACCTTCATGTAGAATCACTCTGGCTGAGAAACCGACATACAGCTTAGCTTGCTCGCAGCCGTAGAGGGGTATTGGGTCATCAAGTAGATAGATTCCTTGGGTCAGGGGTTTACCAGTTACCCCCTTGATCTTGTATTCAAGGGTCTTCTCTATGAGTCTCCTAACGATCTTCACTCCATTTGGCTCTCTTGGGTCGATCTTCTTCGGGCATGCTTCTAAAAGGCCTTTGGGCACCTCGCTCCCGCAAGGAAGGTAGGCGACTGTTAAGCCTTCAGTAACCAGAGGCAGCTCTCTACTACGTAGGGTCGATACATCACCAGCGACACATTCCACTACATCGAACTCTCTAGGCAGCTTGAGAGAATAGGTTATCAGCTCAGATCCAGCAGCAGGAGGTTTATGTGGTGCGGTGTTCGCTAAGAAAAGTATTTCGGTCAAGCTTCTACCTACAAGAGCAGCCGCAATCTGGCGTGAGAAGACTGTTCTGATAGCGCCTGAGCCATCATATAGGTTTGATGAGATCCTAAAATCCCAGCTCCAGCCACTTCCACACCCTTTAGGGCAGATGTCACGTATGATCATCTTGCATAAATTACACCTCTTGACCAAACCTGATGCACTGTATATCTTTGAGATGATGCCCTCTAACGTCACATCTGAAACAGGTCTAGGGATGCTTCCTATCCTCGGCATCCACACATACTCCATTACACCATCTACTTGCTTAGGGCAGATTCTACTATACTCTGTGAGGATTAAAATCAGCCTTCTATCCCTGAACTCGTGGACATAGGCTGATACGATCTTGTATACGCAGTTCCTTTCTAAAGGGTGTGTAGTGTTGTGGCAGATGAACGGCACTCTGAATGTTCTATCTTCTAGCTGCCCACAGTAAACTATCTTTACCCCTAAGCGGTCACACCTCTCAACCGCGCTTAGGCTGCTGACTCTAGCAACAGTATCCACATATCTGCCTGGTGTAATCTCAGCTAAAGTAAGTAGAGGTCTACAACCTCTAGGCTCTGGTTGTGGTATTGCATCAGGATCAGGAGGCTTCTCTCCCCCCTCAAGCAGGAGGCTCAAGACAGCTCACCACATCAAACTTAGGTATAGGCTGTAGCCCCAGCCTTCTTCCTACCCTCAACGTCAGCAACACCCTTTTCGTTGACTGTGAATACAGCTTCGGAGTATGGGTGGCAGGGGCTGTCCACTATAATCGCCTTCCTATCCTGACCAGCCTTCTTAAGGTAGATTCTGTATGTGCAGGCGTGAGCTATGATATGCCCACCTGCTGGCTTGGTTGGGTCGCCGAAGAATGTATCTGGCTGCGCCTGAACCTGGTTTGTGACTACAGCGGCGATGTTATACACTTCAGCAACCCTAAGCAGTCTATGTATTATGCTGTTGAGCCTCTGCTGCCTCTCAGCTAAAGTTCCTCTACCAGAGAACTCTGCTCTATGTAGGCTGATGATGCTATCGACCACTACGAGTCTGATGCTGTGTTTTTCAACGATTTCTCCAAGACTCTTTATCACGAGCTCAAGGTGGCTGCTGTTGTAGACTTTTGTGAAGATGATTTTACTTAGCGTCTGCATTGGATCTAGCCCCCTAGCTTCGGCGATCTGATAGAGCCTCTCTGGTCTGAAGGTGGATTCTGTGTCTATGTAGAGAGCCCCTTCACCTAACCCACCTTTCTCAGGAGGTAGCTGACAGGTTATGCAGAGTGTGTGGCATAGCTGTGTCTTCCCGCTGCCGTATTCGCCGTAGAGTTCTGTTATAGCTTGGGTTTCGACGCCACCCTTTAGCAGTTCATCTAGGCTGCTTGAGCCTGTTGTGCACTTCATCAACCTCTTCCTCCGCTCATACGCCTCGGATGCTTGAATGAACTCTTTCTCAAGTAGCCCACAGCTCCTCAGCTTATCTTGTGCCATCACTACGAGCTCACCTGCTGCCTTCTCTGAGCCTCCTATGACCTCAGCGACCTCTGAGGGTAGGGCTGCTGCGAGTTCAAGGAGTGAGGTTATACCGGCTTCACGTAGCCTCTTCTCTAGTGCTGGTCCTACCCCTTCTAGCTCGGTTAGGGTTAGGTCGAGTATGGTCTGCGCCATATTTATCATTTGGATGAGAGGTTATTGAGCTATTTATTGGCTGGAGGCGTGTTGGGGAGGGAGGGGGTGTTCAGATGGCTTCAGTGGACTTTAGGAAGGTGAGTAGATGCTTCACCTCCTCCTTTTCAACGTTGATCTGATACTTTCTGATGCCATATGTCTGCTGCTTAACCCAGCCGAGCTCACAGAGCCTTTTGATCATCTTGTTAGCGTCTTGCCTCCTTAATCCTGTTGCCTTCATTATAGAATAGGTCGTGAATAGGGTGTAAGGGTGCTCTGAAAGGGCTAATAGTATCCTAAGTTTACTCTCGCTTCCTAACGCTTCAAGTAGTTCCTCCTTAACAGCTCTTCTATCCTTCATTCAATCCACTCTCTAAGCGCTGAACGAGTGTATCTAGGAACCTACTTAACGCCTCAGCTGGGATGCCGCTTATCCCGATTGCGCTTAGTGATTTGATGTCCACTATGTCTCTTACACAAAGGTCTTCAACTGAGTCATCGATTTCATCAACCCCGAGGGGTTTGAGCTTATGTTCTTCACACACCATAGCGGTAGATGCCCTCACATCTTTAAGAGGTGTATAGGGCGCTCTACTTGCCTTCAAAGCTCTGGCGACGCCTAGCAAAACAATCTTCTCTCGGTCTGGTAGGCTAACCACATCCTCATCAGTCACAGAGGGGTGTGTGATGTTGAGAACCCTTCTGATGTGCTCCGCTGTAACCTGCTCAGCTCCTTCATTCTCAGCCAGATTACCTGAATAAAGGAGTAGATCTAGAGCATACCTTAGATCACCATTGATGGGCTTAGCGGCGGTTATATCTGCAACATATTCGACCACTTCATTTGAGACAGCTCTTGGTTGAAAGGCTTCTTGAACCCTCATATCCAGTATATCTATTATCTGGCTAGCTGTATACGGCTTGAACTCTATGGGTATCCTTCCTAAGGTGCTTAGGGCTGCTTGATCAAGATCCTTATGAAACTCTCTGCTTCTTGCTGTAAAGACCACGCCAAATATGTTACAGGGTTTACCCGGCTCCAGAACCTCCTCCAGCCTCGTTAAATCGTATATTACATCAGGCTCCTTGCTGTGCTTAATAAAGTAGTCTATCTCGTCCATCGTCACAAGAATATAGCGGCGTCTATCCTTCAGATACGTGACAAGCTGATACAGGAGCTCTTCAGCACTTAAGCTAGTTGAATAGACCTCAGGTGAGGCCTGCTGAACAAGGTACCTGTAGAGTATTACCCTGCTTCTACCGTGAAGTTTAAGGTTGACATAGATGTGCCTTAAATCAACCTTCTGAGCTTTAGCTTCCGCCTCAAGCCTATCCCCACAGAGCCTCGTAACCGCTGTCTTGCCTGAACCCACACCACCAACAATCTGAACCGTCTTAAGGTGAGCATCACTAGGATGTGCCAAAGAGTCTTTGAAGAAGCCTAGGAGCTGCTCGATCTGCTGTTCACGATGAGGGAGAGTGGGAGGGATATACCTTGGTGTAAGCTTCTCCCTATCCTGGAATATCAGCCCCATTCTACACCTATCTCAATACCAATAAGACGTCAGCGGCATTAAACCTTACGATAGCAACAGAAACTTAGCATAGGTAAGATAGACCCCCCTTAGTCCAGATTCTACTTCTCAAGCCTACGCTGAAGAGAAGAAACCCCTCTTCAATAAATCAGTCTCTGATTCAGTGTCGGATTTAGTGTTGGATTTCCATCCGAAAAAAATTTTCAGCAAAAAATCCCAGCACTAAATCCGACACCAAACACGCTCCAACCGCATCTACAGATCGGCAAACACTGGCTCTGCAAGCAGTGCTAAGCCCCAGCCGGGCTTTGAACCCGGGACCTCCGCCTTACCAGAGCGACGCTCTAACCAGGCTGAGCTACTGGGGCGCTGACTACGGTTCATTGGGTTAAGGTTTTAAGGGTTATCGATGCAGACCACCGTGGTTGAGTATGCTTTGAAGATAATCATCGACCGCTCAGTATCTGATAAGTTTCCTGAGGTTGATGTATTGGTTAAGTGTGTCCGAGGTGTCTCCGTGAAACCTTATGATGAAGAGCTCGAGAAGTTCAAGGTAGAGGTCTGCTCTCAGGTTAGAAGTAGGTATACGCTTGATGGGGTTAAGAACGCTGCTACATTCAGAGCCTACAGAGACTTCTTTTGGAGAATAGGCGTAGACCCAACGAAAAATAGACCTGCATCAGAAGCACTTATACGCCGAATCCTTGCTGGTAAGAATCTACCCATTATTAACACCCTAGTTGACGCATACAACCTCGCCTCAGTTGTTAGTGAAGTGGCTCTAGCTGCCTTCGACGAAGATAAGATGCGAAGTAGAGAAGTTATTATGCGACTAGCCAAAAGAGGAGAAGCCTTCCTCGGAATAGGAATGAATGAATCTATGAAGCTTGAAGGCGGAGAAGTCGTGCTAGAAGATTCAGGCGACCTTATAGCAGTCTACCCCTATAGAGACGCTGAAAGATCAAAGATAACCGAATCAACAAAAAACGCAGCTTTAGTCGCCTGCGGCGTACCAGGCATAGGCAGAGATAAGCTGATTCAAGCAGCTGATCTAGCAGCAACTTATGTCGTAAGGTTCTGCGGAGGCGAGGTGGAGAAAATATAATTCTCTTATATACAAACTTATAAGAAGAAGACCAGCCGAAACAACATGTGACACTAAAGAACCAAGATTCCATCAATCAAGAAACTATTAAAAGAGAGATGAGGGCAAAGAAGATAGCTTTGCTTGCTATCTTCATAGCCTTAGGCGTAGCACTCTCAATATACCCAGGAAGCGTACCCGTAGGTCCAACGAAGGTCTTCCCCTTCCAACATATGATAAACGGCATCCTAGGTGTAGTTTTAGGACCGTGGTACGCTGCAGTAGCAGCATTAGCCACAGGGTTGCTGAGAATCTCAATAGGCACAGGAACCATCTTCGCCCTCCCAGGAGGCATACCTGGTGCACTAGTCGTCGGTCTACTGTATAAGTATGTGTACAGGAGCAGATGCATCTCTTTAACCGAACCTTTAGGGACTGGGATAGGTGCCTTGATAAGCGCGTTCATCGTTGCACCTCTTATACGTGCGCCACCCATACCAGCAGCGGCTTGGGCTTGGTTGGGCTTAACCGCTCAGTGGCAGCTCTTTTTAGCTGCTTTTTGGGCAAGTAGTGTGCCTGGTGCGGTTCTAGGTTTTATTGTCGTCGCTGCTTTACAGAAGCGGGGTGTACTTGTCAAGATTACGGTTTAAAGACCTTCTTGGAAAAAAGGTTGTTATAACAGGAGAGGTTGGGGTTGGTAAGACTAGGCTGCTAGCTGAGCTAGTTGATGAAGCTGCTTTAGAGGATGATTTGAAAGTGGCTGTCTTAGATCTTGCCCCTGATGTGCAAATCAGTCCCAATATTACTGTAGGCGCTTCAGTTAAGACTTATTGTAGGCATCTAAATCAAGTAAACTATCTTAGACCTCGCGTTATCTTAGCACCTCGGGTTCAAGGGCGAAATAGGGAAGAGGTTTTAGACTTGGCATTAAAAAACGCCTCCACCATAGAGCCTCTATTAGTAAGCCTTACCTCTACACCTCCTGACGTACTCTTCATAGATGATCTTACCATCTATCTGCAAGCAGGTAAAATAGACCTACTTACCACACTCATCTCTAAGGTGGTGACGTTTATAGCTACAGCTTACAAAGGTAAGACGCTTTTAGATGATAAGGGCTCGGATTTAAGCAGAGCAGAGGAGAACTTGCTCAAATACCTTTTAAATGATCCTAAGCTGAATATTTCAGAGGTGCCTCTATAACCCCACGCCTAGATTTAATCTCATCCGTATAATGGCAGGCTGCTAGATGCGCCCCTCCTTTATCAACTAAAAGCGGCTCCTCTTGAACACATCTATCTGTTGCATAGGGGCATCTTGGGTGGAATCTGCAGCCTGAAGGCGGGTTTATAGGAGAAGGAATCTCTCCCCTCAACACCATCAACCCTCTTGATGCCATAATATTAGGGTCTGGCACCGGGACAGCCGCAAGCAGAGCTTGGGTGTAGGGGTGCAGCGGATCTTGGAAGACGGCTGACTTGCTGCCTAACTCAACGAGCTTACCTAGATACATAACACCTACTTTATGTGAGATGTGGCACACTACGCTTAAGTCGTGTGCTATAAACAGATACGCTAGATTAAGATCTTTCTGCAGATTTAAAAGAATGTTGATTATCTTCGCTTGAACCGAAACATCTAACGCTGAAACTGGCTCATCCGCTATAACGAGGTCTGGTGATAAAGCCAGAGCCCTTGCTATCGCTATCCTCTGCCTCTGCCCACCGCTGAATTGATGAGGATACTTATACGCATCTTCCGGAATCAAACCTACTTGTTCTAGGAGTTTAAACGCCTTCTCTCTCCTCTCCCTCTCATCTAAGTCAGTATGTATGATTAATGGTTCAGTTATGATCTGAAGAACGTTCTTACGTGGATCAAGAGAAGTAAAGGGATCTTGGAAGACCATGCTCATCCTCTTCCTGACCTTCTGAAACTCCATCCTGCCAAGCCTGACCAAATCTAACCCATCAAAGAATATGCCTCCTGATGTAGGTTGTAGCAGACCAACTATCATCCTACCGAGGGTGCTTTTCCCTGAGCCACTCTCTCCAACTAAGCCAAAAGTTTCTCCTCTCCCAATATTCAGACTTACTCCATCAACCGCCTTAACGTACCCTAACGTCTTCTTTAAGACAACGCCTTTTGTAATCGGAAAGTACTTCTTTAGATCTTTAACCTCAAGGAGAGCGTTCAACTGCTTCCCCACTTCTCCTTATCATAAATTAGGCAAGCAGCGTAATGTGCTTCTTCCGTCTCAATCATAGGCGGCTCTATGCTGCTACAGATCTTTTTGGCGTATGGGCATCTTGGGTGGAATCTGCAGCCTGAAGGCGGGTTTACGAGGTCTGGAACATCCCCCTCTATCGACTCAAGTACGCTCTTGCTTATATCGAGCCTTGGCACAGCCTTCAGAAGAAGTGTAGTGTACGGGTGTAGGGGGTTGTTAAACACGCTTCTGGTTGAGCCGTATTCTACGATTCTACCCGCATACATAACAGCAAGCTCGTTACATATCCAAGCTACTATACCCAAGTTATGTGTTATGAATAGGACCGAAGTGTTGGTTTTAGATTGAATATCTTTTAGAAGCGTTAGGATCTGTGCTTGGATAGTTACATCAAGATTAGTTGTAGGTTCATCAGCTATAAGCAGATGCGGCTCTGTCACCAAAGCTATAGCTATCATCACCCTCTGCCTCATCCCTCCGCTGAGCTGAAAAGGATACTGTTTCGCACGAACCTCCGCATCTGGTATACCTACTTCACCAAGGATCTTGACAGCCTTCTCCCAAGCCCTATCTGAATTCAAATCAGTATGCGCCCTTATCGCCTCAACTATTTGATCACCCACTCTTACTATCGGGTCTAGCGAAGTAAGTGGATCTTGAAAGATCATAGAAATCTTACCTCCTCTAATATCTTCCATCTCCTTCTCGTTCTTCTGCAAAAGATCTTCTCCTTCGAAGAGGACTCGTCCACCAACGATCTTGCCAGGCGGGTCTGGGACAAGCTTCAGTATCGAGAGCGCTGTAACCGATTTCCCACACCCAGATTCTCCTACCAGCCCAAATACATTCCCCTTATTTATCTTAAATGAAACGCCGTCTACCGCTCTTACCAAGCCACGTTTGGTAAAGAAGTAGGTCTTTAGATCTGATACATCAAGTAGGTGATTGTTTTCCAAAGCCCTTCTCTCCCTATATTCTAAGTCTTGGGTCAAGAGCGTCTCTAAGCCCATCGCCAAATAAGTTGAATGCTAGTATCGACAGAGCCAAGACTATTCCAGGTATGGTTGTTATATGCGGAGCCCTGAATATGAAGTCTCTCCCTGTGGCGATTATGGATCCCCAACTCGGCGTAGGAGGCTGCACACCTAACCCCAAGAAACTTAGACCAGCTTCTGCAAGTATAGCCCACCCCATCCCAATCGTTGCTAACACGATTATCGGCGCAAAAGAATTCGGTAACACGTGGCTCACCAATATTCTCGCGTTGGACGCACCCATAACTCTAGAGGCCTCAACATAATCTAACCCCTTTATATACAGAACTTGGCTTCTTATCACCCTAGCATACCCCGGCCAATTGACTATAGCTAAAGCAGCCATCACATTAATTATGCTCTGACCCAACACCGCGGTCAAACCTATTGCAAGCAGTAAACCTGGGAAGGCTAGGAAAATGTCTGCAATCCTCATAATAACCATATCCACCCATCCACCTATGTAACCTGAAAGCGCACCAAGAGCGGTTCCTATTAGTAGGGAAATCGATATAACAACCACACCTACTGTTAACGAAATTCTTGAGCCGTGTATTATCCTTGATAATATATCTCTTCCAAATTCATCTCTTCCAAAAGGGTGTTCCCAGCTAGGTGGTTCAAGCCTTCTACTCAGATCTTGAGCATTAGGGTCATAGGGCGAGATTACATCAGCGAAGACAGCCATTATCACTAGCAGCAAAATCACTCCTAACCCGAATAGGGCTGGCTTGTCACTTTTGAGGTGATCTACTATAATAGATAACTCACTTGCTTCACCAAAGAATAGTCGTTTAACATCTTTTAGACGCGACATCTTAACTCACCTCTACTCATACTGCACCCTCGGATCGATGTAGGAGTAAATGATATCAACGACTATATTTATAACGACATACGCTATTGAGGTGACGAGAAGAGCGCCTAGCACCACAGGGTAATCTCTTTGCTGTATGGCTTGCACCGCCAGCCTACCTATTCCGGGCCAAGCGAAGACCCACTCTACGAAGAATGCTCCTGCAAGAAGGAAGCCGAACTGTAATCCTAAAACTGTAACTATGGGGATCAAGGCGTTTCTGAGTGCGTGTTTGAAGATTACTCCTCTCTCGCTCATTCCTTTTGCCTTCGCTGCTCTTATGTAGTCTTGTCTAATCACTTCGAGCATGCTAGATCTAGTAAGCCTAGTTATGAGGCCTGCTAGACCCACGCCTAATGTTACGGCTGGAAGTATAATGTGCTCTGGTCTACCGTAGCCTGATATCGGGGTTAAACCGAGGTAGTAGGAAAAGATCATCATAAGCATAAGCCCTAACCAGAAGTCTGGAAGTGAAGCCGCAAAGATCGACCCCACTCTTGTTGCATGATCTACTACTGAATGCTGCTTTATGGAAGAAACCATCCCAATAGGTATGCCGATAGCTATGGCTACGATCATCGAGCTGACTACAAGTAAAAGAGTTCTCGGTAAAGCCTCGGAAACAAGCAGAATAACAGGCTTATTGGAACCTATGCTTCTACCCAGATCACCGTGTAACACCCTCCAAAGAAACTTACCGTATTGGATATAGATTGGGTCATCCAGCCCTAACTCAGCTCTCATGCTTGCGATAAAACTAGGGTCACTAGTTGGCTGCATGCCTAGTACATTCAAAACAGGATCTCCAGGTGTAAGTTTCATTATCAAAAAAGCTATTAATGAAACACCTATAAATACAGGAATCACTAGTAGGAGTCGGCGTACGATATACCTTAACATTTTACAGACCTCTTATTCGACCTACTATTTATTCTGATATGCTATAGAGGTTGCGATGTCCCGTTAAATGTTGTTATCTTATCTATAAGGGAGAAAGGCCCTTTCTATCTAATTAATAAGCTAAAGAATAGAAACACTGTTTAGAAAAAGTTTACATATTGTTTTCTTCTAAGCTTGGGGTGTGATTTGAGTTGCTAGAACTTGAGGTTTTTCAAGCAGCTGTCAAGCTCTGTGATGAAGTTTTAGGTGTGAAGTCTGGCGAGAAGGCTCTGGTTTTGGCTGATACTGCTAGTGACATGCAGGCGGTCTTAGCTACAGCTGCAGCTGCTAGGAATAGAGGTGCAAAGGTTAGTGTTATGTGGTATGAGACCATTCTTCCGAATATAATGGTTGAGCCTCCTGAGCAAGTCGCCGCAGCCATGAAGAATTCAGACATCCTTATAGATTATGCTGTAACCCTCTATACGAAGGCACAGAAGGAAGCTGTTGAGGCTGGAGCTAGGTTCATCTGCCTATCTTTTGTTGACAGCGATCTTCTTGTGCGGTGTGTGGGTAAAGTTGATCTACCGAAGCTCCTTGAGTTGGGTGAAGCCCTAGTTAATGAAATCAGAAAGGGTAAGAACGTTAGGATAACCTCAGAAGTTGGGATGGATCTAACCTGTAAACTAAAACCTACAAGTGAAGTTCACCAGTCAGGTTCAAAAGCCACTAAGCCTGGTGATGTCGCTATGTTAGCTGGACAAGTAACTTTCTCTACAGACCTTGAGGACGTAGATGGCACAATAGTATTTGACGGAACGCTCTGGCCTCCTAATGAGATTGGTCTTATCAAGTCTCCTGTTAGGCTTGAGGTTGAGAAAGGTAAGATAACTGCAGTGAAGGGTGGCTGGGAGGCGAAGATATTTGAGAGGTGGCTTAGAAGTTATAATGACCCCAATATGTTCAATTACGCTCACGTAAGCTTAGGGTTTAACCCAGGTGTGAGGAAGCTTACAGGGAGGATAGCTGTTGACGAGCGTTTCTTTGGTAGTGTAGTGATAGGCATAGGTCATTACCGCGGTCGCCCAGCTAAGAATCATACAGATGGTGTAGCATTAAATCCGACTATAGAAGTAGATGGTGTAGTTATTGAGAAGGATGGAATGTATGTAAAGCCTAATCTCGCTAAGATATGCGCTGAGCTAGGTGTGCTATAGCCTCTAATTCAAGCACTTCAGTATCTGCTCTGGTATGGGTGCTGAAGACTCGCCTTTAACCCAGATGTATGTTATGCTGCCGCTAGCAAGCTTCTGCCCTGTGTTAGCGTCCAGCACCTCTGACTCAAATCTTAAGACCTTCCTTCTAACCTCAGCCACCCTCGATCTAACCTTTACTACGTCATCAAACTTGGACGGCGCATGGATTCTGCAGCTAAATTCGCCTATTACGAATGTGCCTTCCACAATCTCTGAATTAACCAATGTTTTTTGAATGTCTGGAAAGGTTATTCCTTTAGTGCGGAGGAATTCGGTGATATCATCATCTATCCAGTTGATATAGTTAGCGAAGTAAACCCTTCCACTATGGTCGGTGTCGTGAAATCTTATCCTAAATAATGTGCCATCGTAAGCGCACATGGTGCTTCACTGTTATCCTACTCATTCTTTTAAGTTTAACCTAAACGCAATGGGGAAGTAAGGAAGTTTATAGGATACTTTTGAGTATAATCAAATAGGGATGGCTACAGTAAAGTGGGTCTTAACCTTCGACCCTAGGTTCTGCGATGGATGTGGCGACTGTGTAGAAGCTTGTATAAAGCGGTTAGGTGATCTCAGAAGCACACCAGCCATAAAGTTGGTTAAAGATAAACAGGGGAAGGTTGCTGCACTATCATTTTGTCTCCAATGTGACCAACCTTTCTGTAAAATAATCTGCCCTACAGGCTCAATACTGTTTGATGAGTTTAGTGGTCTTAGCTCGGTTAGAAGTGAAACCTGTGTAGGTTGCAGAAGCTGCTTCTTAATATGCCCGATCGAAGGAGTTATGTTTGACACTATATCGGGTAAGGCTGTTAAGTGTGACCTATGCAAAGGGGAACCAAAGTGTGTGAAGGTTTGCGACAGAGGCGCATTGAAGTATACGCTTGCTGAAGATCTAACTACAGCTAAGGAAGGTCACATAGCTCTACTCATATCCGCTTCAACGAAAGCAGGTGTCTTGACAGCAGAGAGGGGATTAGCCTTGTCAACAAAGTTTGTTGGCGACGCTCTATTATTCAGCCAAATGATTTCTTCAAAATCTGAAGGTTTGCGTAAGTTTCTTGACTACTGTGCAAATAACCTATCAACAATATCTAATGAAGCATCCCTAGCAGCTTTATCTGAAACGATCTTAAAGAGGCGGCGAAGTCTAGGTTTAAATGAAATTAGGAGACCGAAAGAAGAGGTTCAGACTCTCTTAAAGAGTCTAACCTCATTAAAGGAGGTTAAGGGTTGAGTGACCTTCACTATACCTTATTCACAGGCTGCTTCATACCAGCACGTTTACCTTACATAGAGGCGGCTACCCTAAAGGTGTTTGACAGACTTGGAGTTAAGGTTACACCCTTGACTGAAGCAAGTTGCTGTCCAGATCCAACTTCGACAGTCTTCGCTGATAAGATGGCTTGGTACGCTCTAGCAGCAAGAAACCTCACTTTAGCTGAAGAGCAGGAAAGAGAGATGCTTACCATCTGTTCAGGCTGCAACCTAACCCTCAACACAGTAAACGTAGAGCTGAAGCAGGATCAGAGGCTAAAAGATATTGTGAACAGCGTCTTGAGCAGTGTTGGGCGAAGATATAAAGGCACAATAGAGGTAAGAAGCCTCCTCTGGTTGCTATACAAGAAGATAGGTGTAGAGCAGCTGAAGAAGCACGTAATCCGCCCTCTGACTGGGTTAAGATTCGCGCCACATTTGGGTTGTCACATCATTCACGATCTAGAGGCGTATGATAACCCATCTGACCCCAATTCTTTTAATGAACTCATTAAGGCTATAGGCGCCGAACCTATAAGATATAAGACAGAGAGGCTGTGCTGCGCATCCTTCGCAAGGTTTATAGATGAAAGTAGAATGATAAACGCATTAGATGAGAAACTAACTGAACTAGATGAGCTTGACGTAGATGGCTTAGTTACGATCTGCCCAACCTGCTTTCTACAGTATGATGCGGGGCAGCTTGAGGCGAACCTAAAAATAAACAAGAATCATAACATACCCATCTTCTACTACACCCAGCTACTGGGCTTAGCCATGGGTTTCAGCGCACAAGAGATGGGACTAGCATTTCATCGAGTGAAGGCTGACCGCCTGATACAGAAGATGACTTGATTTAGGTCGTCTGCACTGAAGACTGAGTCTGTACAAAGGCCTCGTGAGGGCAGATCTGGGCGCAGTCCCCGCAGCCTGTGCATAACGTTGGATCTATCTGGATTATGTTACCCTGTTTGTAGATAGCTGGGCACCCAAAGCCCGTTATGCAGACCATACATTTAGTACATTTACTTTGATCCACTGTGTAAGGCTCTGGAAGTATGCCCTGTCTTCTCTGCTCTCTTGTCCTAATAAGCTCACAGGGTCTCCTGAAGATCACCACCGCAGGCCCGTCCACCTTCACAGCTTCCTCAAGCACCTCTTGACTCCTCTTAAAGTCACTTGGATCCACAACCTGAACATAGCTCACACCACAACCCCTTGCCAGGTTTTCAAGCATAACCCTAGGTGCAGGCTGCCCTAACGCATCAACGGCTGAGCCTGGTGTAGGCTGCTCTCCAGTCATAGCTGTCACATCATTATCAAGTATAACCACAACCATTCTTGCTCTATGGTGCACCGCATTTACTAAAGCTGGTATACCTGCGTGGAAGAATGTTGAGTCACCTATACTAACGAAGATAGGCGCTTTTACAAGGTGAGCTAACCCATTTGCGAAACCTATTCCCCCACCCATACATATTGAGAGGTCTGACGTTCTAAATGGCGGTAGGTAGGCTAATCCATAGCAACCTATATCACCAGGATAGATAGGTGATGTAGATTCTCCGAACACCACATCTAACCCGAAGCGCTTAGGGTTATTAGCTACTCTGGTGGAGATCTTCTTCAGAGAAAAGTATGACGCTCTATGAGGACAACCTGGGCATAATACAGGGGGGCGTGTAGGAGGAAGGCGTGCCGCGGTCTCTGAAAGCCTAGTTTTCTCATCGTAGCTGATTGGTGATTCAACCCCAAGGAACTTCGCTATAGCCTGCATAACAGGCTTTGTTGTAAGCTCACCTATAAGAGGTATCCAGTCTTTTCCGTGAAAGCGCGTCTTAAGACCTAGGTCCACAGAGTAAGCTTTGACCAGAGTTTCAGTTATCGGTTCGAGTTCCTCTACTATAAGCACTTCTTCAACATTCTCTAAGAGCTTCTTGATCAATTCCTTTGGTAAAGGATAAGTGGTACCTAACTTTAGTAAAGAGACCTTACCGTCTAGATCCAGCAGGTTTAGGGTCTCTTTAACATAACCATACGCTAACCCTGAAGCCACAATACCATGCTTAGTTCCGTCAACTAGATCCAGTTTATTAAACGGCACTTTATCAATCTCTTTAGCGATTCGCTCAAACCGTTTTACCATCTCGACCCTATTCCTTCTAGCACCAGCAGAATCATACACCAGCAGATCAGGTCTCTTCTCCCAAACTGGCTTACGCCCAAGCCTAAGCACAGAACCTAACTCCACTTCTGAAACAGCGTGGCTAACTCTGGTTGTGCTTCTCAACATAACAGGCTGACCATAATTCTCTGAATACTGGAAGGCGTAGACCATCATCTTCTTCGCTTCATCCGGTGTATATGGCTCAAAGACGGGAACATACGCCTGCATCGCTATATACCTATTATCTTGCTCATTTTGAGAGCTCCAAGCATTAGGGTCGTCACAAGAGACTATTACAAATCCGCCTCTAGCACCTATATGTGCAGCTGTCATAAATGTGTCGTGAGCCACATTCAGCCCAACGTGCTTCATAGATGTCATGCTTCTTAATTTGCAGTATGAAGCAGCTAAGGCTACCTCAAGAGCCACCTTCTCATTCACAGACCATTCAGCGTAAATATTGTAGTCTTTAGCCACCTCCGCCAAGCTATCTAATATTTCTGAGGATGGTGTACCAGGGTAGGCTGCTGCTACGGCTACACCTCCTTCTACACCACCCCAAGCAATAGCTTCATTACCCATTAGAAGAACCTTATCTCCTTGTTTTCTCCCAATTAGAGATCTTAAACTCAATCTTTGACCCTCTTTTTTAGACTCCCGCTGCAGCAGCTTGAGACTCAATCAGCTGTTTGGCTTTTTCCAAGCCTAATGAGAAAGCTTTCTTATTAACATCTGCTAGGCTTTTTCTTACGGCTTCTTCGATTGCTCGGAGCATCAACTCAGTAGATAGAGGAAATCTTCCAGTACCAACCATAGCGCCTAGCATAACGCTGTTCGCTGCAATAGGATTGCCGGCCTGCAGGGCTAATGCTGTAGCATCTAAAGCTATCGTTAAGGCATAATTACGATAATGTTGCATAACATGCTCGAGGTCAGGGTACTTACTTAACCCCGCAGATGCGGTCTGAGGTATGATAGGTTTCGTGTTAACAAGAATTAAACTGTTCTTTGAGAGGTAGTGTAGATATCTAAGCCCCTCCGAGGGCTCGAAGCTTAAGAGCATGTGAGCAGCCCCTTCGGGTATTATCGGCGCCTCTACTTTAGTGCCGAACCTCACGTGACTATAAACCGCGCCGCCTCTTTGGGACATACCTAGGAGCTCTGAGCCCCGGACCTTAAGCCCAGCTAGCACTGCTGCTCTGCCTATTATTCGTGAAGCTAAGATCGTACCTTGACCCCCAACACCAGCAATTACAACATCAAAGCGCTCTACTGGGGTCTGCAAACTGATCAATTTTTTTATGCGTTGTTTTTCCTATTTATGCTTCACTCTTAATAGCGCTTTTCAAAGGCCTAGGTACGCTTTCTTAACATCCTCAAGACTTCTGATTTCTTCACTCCTGCCGCTATGCACAATTCTACCGTTCTCAATCACATAAACCCTATTAGCCAACTCAAGAGCATGAAGTACACTCTGTTCAACCAACATAATCGTAACACCCCTCTCATTAATCAGCTTAACCGTATCAAGAATCTTAAGGACTACCTTAGGCCCTAAGCCTTGTGACGGTTCATCTAGCATCAATAATTTAGGGTTGCTCATGAGGCTACGCGCTATAGACAGCATCTGCTGCTCACCCCCACTAAGTGTAGAAGCCAGCTGATTCTTCCGCTCTTTTAATATGGGGAAAATCTCATAGATCCAGCTGATTACTTCTTCGTTACTTTTGTGCTGCGTATAAGCGCCCATAAGCAGGTTTTCATATACGGTCATGTAGGGGAAGAGCCCTCTACCTTCTGGAACTAATGCAACACCCTTTTCTACGATCTTATGTGGTGGTAACCTATCAATTTGCTCGTTAAGATAGTTTACGGAGCCCGATAAAGGTTTAAGCAGACCAGCTATGGTCTTAAGTAAAGTTGTTTTACCTGCCCCATTAGAGCCTATAAGCGCGACGATCTCCCCTTTATCCACCTTTAGAGTAACGTCCCATAAAACTTGAATCTCACCGTAGGAAACATTTAACGAGTTTACCTCAAGCATATTTAACACCTAAATACGCTTCTATCACAGACTTGTTGGCTGCTATCTCAGAGGGCGAGCCTTCAGCTATCTTCAACCCTCGGTCAAGAACCACTATCCGCTCAGAGATACCCATGATAAACCTCATAACGTGCTCAACTAAGCAGAGAGTAACACCCTGCTCTTTAACCCTCTTTAAGGTCTCCAAAGTTCTTGTGCTCTCACTTGGATTCAAACCAGCCGCAACCTCGTCTAAAAGCAGCATTTTAGGCTCGGTCGCCAAAGCTCTAGCAGCTTCAACTATCTTCCTTTCGGCGACAGGCAAATTCTTAACAGGAACATCACGAACACTCTGCAAGTTTAAATCTTTTATTATACTTTCAGCCTTCTCAACCGCAGCTGACTTACCTCTTCTAAGCATCCCTCCTATCAAAACATTTTCGAAGACAGTCAGGTCTTTGAAGGGTTTCACGAGCTGGAAGGTGCGTGTCAAGCCTAAGGCGCATATTTGGTCTGGCCTATGCTTGGTTATATCCACTCCATCAAATGTTATCCGCCCAGAATCTGGATGGTAGAAACCTGTTATCACATTAAAGAGTGTCGTTTTACCGGCGCCGTTAGGCCCAATTATGCCAACAATTTCCCTCTCTTTAACATCAAAACTCACATCATTTAGAGCTACCAATCCCCCGAATCTCTTAGTTACATGCTTTACTGTAAGCAGCGAAGACACACCTAAATCCCGCTTATAATCCATTTGTTAATCACTTAAATAAAGTTACCGTAAAGAAGTAAGGTTAATATTTGTAGCCCTCTTTCCTTGTTTAAGAGGATCTAAGAAAGTTGCGTATCGGAAGATACAGTGTGCCTCCTATTCGTCTCTACCCTACTCTTATCGATGCGATTAGAAGACTACATAGCAAATTCCAAGACGCTGAAGTTAGCGATCTAGACGAAGTTGCGACGACGCTTAACCACATATCAGCTAAAAGCGGAGCCTTTCTGTTGAAGCTCACTGCTCTAAGAGCTTATGGCTTAATAGATGGGCGAGGTAAGATACATATAACCGAATTAGGATCTACCCTAGCTTACCCAAAAGCCAGAAGTGATGAGGAAGTAGCCTTAGAAAAAGCAGCTACAAACATCCCACTTTGGAAAGAACTTTACTTCAGGTTCGGTGTAAACCTCCCTAAACAAGGCTTTGCAGAAGAGCTGGCGAAGATAACAGGTGCAAGCATAGATGAGGCTCAAGCAAAAGAAGATTGGATAAGGCGAGCCTATCAAGACGATCTACTACCCCTAGTTTCTAAATCATCTGTTAAAGAGGAGGTTCAAGTCAAGCAACAAACGAAGCCTGAAGAGAAGTTAACTGAATACATAGAGCTTACAGCAGGTGAGATTCATCTAAAGATGCCTTTGACAAAAGAGGGCATCGAAGCAGTAGAAGCGGCTTTAGCTATATTGAAGAGGAGATTTAAACAAGATTTAGAAGGGCAAGTTTAATGGCTTGCATTCAGAAACTTATGCTTGAACCTATTCCTCGGGCAGTGCGAGTAACAGAAGAAGCATCTAGCGCAGCTCTGCCTACTGATCCGAAGAATATAACTTAACTTTTTTGAGGTAAGACTTTGGTTAACCAATTAAACCACCTTTTAGCAGATATTCACGTGTCGTAGAGGCAAATAAACTTAACCATTTATTCAAGCTCCTTCTCAAGTTCCTTAAGGAGAGCCTTCTGTCTCTCAGTAAGCTTGGTCGGAACTTTAACATCAACCTTAACTAGAAGATCACCTCTACTGTACCTACTCCTGATTCTAGGCATACCTTTACCTTTTAATCTGAAGACCGTACCACTCTGAGTGCCTGGAGGTATTTTAAGCCACATATGCCCATCTAAAGTCGGCACAGCTATCTCAGTCCCCAAAGCAGCTTGGGGAAAGCCTATCTGAGTTTCAAAGATCAAATCGTCACCATCCCTCTTAAAATATTTATGAGACGCTATTGATATGGTCAGATAGAGGTCACCTGAGTTCTTAGTCAACGGATGGATATCCCCCTCACCCCGAAGCCTAAGCGTGAAGCCCTCATCCACACCAGCCGGCACATCAACCTTTATCTTCCGATAAACTTCAATTAAACCAGTACCCCTACATTCTGGACAAGGGTTTTCGATGATCGAGCCGCGACCACCGCAAACATCACATGTTGTAGTTGTAATTATCTGTGCGAAACCCATTCTGCGAGTGTATTGCACTTGACCTCTACCTTGGCAGCGTGAACAGATAGTTGGTGAGGTTCCACGCTTAGCCCCGCTACCATTACAAGCCTTACATCGCTCTGTTCGAGGCACTTGAATCTCTTTTGTTGTTCCTGAAGCCGCTTCCTCAAGTGTTATAGTTAAAGATAGTGAGATGTCTCTACCTTTAGCTTCTTCATATACGCGCCTTCCTCCGAAGAATCTTGAGAATAGGTCGTCGAAGTCGAAGCCGAATCCTAAATCTCTAAATATTGTTTCAAAGTCTGCTCCGCGGAATATATCTTCAGCTGAGTATCTACCACCTATACCCGCGTGACCAAACTGATCATACTGCGCCCTTTTTTCATCATCAGAAAGCACAGCATAGGCTTCAGATATCTCTTTAAACTTCTCTTCCGCATCCGGAGACTTATTTCTATCAGGGTGATACTGTAAGGCGAGCTTTCTATATGCTGCCTTTATCTCATCCTTCGTAGCATTCCTAGGAACACCGAGTATCTCATAGTAATCCTTCTTGGTGCTCAATTAGATTCAACGCTTTTCTTCGTCTACAACTTTGTAATCAGCATCGACTACCTTCTTATCTCCCTCAGGTTTTGGTGCCTGGGTAGCCCTCTGCTGGGCGGTCTGCTGATAAACGTAGGTGCCAATTTCTTGCAGGACCTTAGTAAGTTCATCGGTCTTGCTCTTAATCTTATTCAAATCCTTACTTGATAGAGCGTCCTTAAGATCTTTCATCGCTTGATCTAACTTAGACAACTGCTCTTGAGTCAGCTTGGAAGCTAATTCAGCTTTAGTCTTCTCAGCTGTATAGAGTACAGTATCCGCGGTATTCTGAGCCTCAGCCAACTCTTTCTTCTTCTTATCCTCCTCTGCAAACCTTTCAGCCTCCTTAATCAGCCTCTCCTTCTCCTCCTTCGAAAGCTTTGTCGCTGCGCTTATTGTGACTTTCTGCTCCTTACCTGTAGCCAGATCCTTCGCTGAAACATTCAAGATACCGTTAGCATCAATATCGAAGGTCACTTCAATTTGAGGTACACCTCTAGGCGCCGGAGGTATGCCAGTAAGATGAAACATTCCTAATGAGATATTATCGGCAGCCATAGGGCGCTCGCCTTGCAGCACGTGAATCGTTACTGTTGTCTGAAAGTCTGCCGCTGTTGTAAAGACTTGGCTCCGCCTAGTAGGTATAGTTGTGTTCCGCTCTATGATCTTTGTGAATATACCTCCTAATGTCTCCACGCCAAGAGATAGAGGAGTAACATCCAAGAGGACTATATCGGTTATTTCACCCGCAATTATCCCACCCTGTATAGATGCACCTATAGCGACACACTCCATAGGATCTATACCACGCTCAGGCTCCTTGCCCATAACCTGCTTTACAAACTCTCTAACGATAGGCATCCTAGTAGGACCACCTACAAGTATTATCTTATCAATATCTTCAGGCCTCATCTTCGCATCAGCCAGCGCTTGTATCATCGGACCTCTACACCGCTCCACAATAGGTCTAACAAGCTCCTCAAGTTTTGCTCTCGTTAAAGTAGTGGCTAAATGCTTTGGACCATTAGCGTCACTAGCTAAGAACGGTATGTTTACTTCAGTAGTAAGAAGTGTTGAAAGCTCGATCTTCGCCTTTTCAGCAGCCTCTCTAACCCTCTGCACAGCCATACGATCACTAGAGATATCTATGCCAGTCTCTCTCCTGAACTGTTCAATAAGATATTGAGTGAGCACATTATCCATATCGGTTCCGCCTAGCTGAGTGTCTCCACTAGTTGATTTAACCTCAAACACTCCACCACCAAACTCCATAATGGTAACATCAAGCGTGCCTCCTCCGAAGTCAAAGACCATAATCTTCAGCTCCTTACCCGCCTTGTCTAAACCATAAGCTAGAGCTGCAGCCGTAGGCTCATTTATGATTCGAACAACTTCTAAGCCCGCTATTTCACCTGCATCCTTTGTTGCCTGCCTCTGGTTATCGTTGAAGTATGCTGGAACAGTTATTACCGCTTTCTCAACCTTCTCACCTAAGAAGGCCTCTGCATCACGCTTTATCTTTTGCAGTATAAACGCAGAGATCTGTTGGGGGGTATACTCTTTACCGAATATCTTCACCTTGTAGTCTGTACCCATCTTCCTTTTGATGGCGAAGACCGTCCCTTCGGGATTAGTTGTTGCCTGCCTCCTAGCTGGTTCGCCTACTAGGAGCTGCCCATCTTTAGTGAAGGCTACAACTGATGGAAAGGCTTTCCCACCTAGGGTAGTCCCTTCTGCGCTAGGTATGATAGTCGGTCTCCCGCCTAAGAGCACTGCAGCTGCTGAGTTGCTGGTGCCCAGATCTATACCAATTATCTTTGTCATAACCACCACCTTCTCTTTTACTTCTCTGTAATTTTAAGATTCTAATTGCCTTTTATTAACCTCTACTAAGCTTGCTCTTATAACTTTACCGCTCAGTTTATAACCTTTTCTTATCACAGCGGTTATAACTCCGTCCTCACAATCCTCCTTACTTACATAACTCAAAGCCTCATGCAGATTCGGGTTAAATTTAGCGCCTAAAGCATCTATCTCCTCCAATCCTTCTCTAGTAAGCACAGACTTAAAGTTCTCAGCAACCATTTTCACCCCCTCCAATAAAGAAGAACCTTCATTAGCAGCCTGTATCGCGCGCTCCAAATCCTCTTTAATAGGGATAAGAGCGAGCATCAAACCTTCTTTTACGCTCATTACTCTACGACTTACTTCAGCCTCGAACTTCTTACGATAATTTTCGAAATCTGCTTGGAGATATTTGAGCTGTGTAAGATAGTTCTCAGCTTTCTTTTCACAATCCTTAATCTTGTCCTCTAAGACAAGTATCTTCGCCTTGAGATCTTCATCTTCCTTAATCTTTTGACCATCTTCATTTACTTTCTGTTTAATTTCTTCGTCGCTCATCTAATAACTTCCACCTCACTCTTATTATGCCTTCCTCCCTCTATTTGTATAAACTTTTCCAAATAATTTTCACCCCAGCAGAACTAAAAACAATAAATAGCTCAAAGGTGGAAGGTTATTTATGCATCATTATTTTGCCACAAGAGTTCAAGACTTATGGAAACGTACACAAACCGTCAAAGAAACTGGCGAACCTTTCGGGACAGAAGTAATCATGGAGATGGCTGCTGCTATGTTAGCTAAAGGTGAAAAGGTGCTTCTACACGCAGAAAGCGTCTCATCAACGATACCACCACGCTACCTTATGAATGAACAGCAAAAGGCTCTGAAAACTAAGGCTGGAGGCGCGGTTGCACCTTTCCTAGGCGAAAGTAAGTTAAGAGAGGCCGTAGCAAAGCGAGCCAAATGGTTCAATGGAATCACAGTGGATCCTGAATCTGAAGTTCTGGTCACTGCAGGAAGCATGCAGGCGATCTACTTTGCTATGCAAGTTCTCTTAAATCCAGGTGATGAAGTGATTATGGTTGCACCGAACTTTTTCTTCGATATACCTGTTGAGCTCGCATCAGGCACTCCAGTCTTTATACCTATATCTTATGAGAATAGCTTTAAGCACGATGCCGAAAGATTCGGAGAAAAGATAACCAACAAGACAAAGATGATTGTTATATGTTCACCTCATAATCCAACGGGCAGAGTTCTAACCGAAAATGAACTGAGAGGCATAGCTAAACTGGCTAAGGAGCATGACCTTCTAATTATGCACGACGAAGTATATGACGGATTCACATTTGACGACAGAAAACATATCTCACTACTATCATTCAAGGATGTGAGAGACAGAGTAATCTCAATACACAGCTTCTCCAAACTGTACTATATGCTGAACTTCAGACTCGGCTACGCCATAGCCAACAAAGAAATAATTGAACGCATGGTACTGCCCTTAACCTACAGCTCTATGGGAGTACCAAACTTTATACAATGCGGCGCAGCTGCAGCACTAGAAGAAGACTGGGAGAAAAGACACCTTAAACGCACGATCTCAAAGATGCAAAGGTATAGAGATCACGTGGTAAAAAGGTTCAACGAAGTCCAAGGGCTACTATGCATAAAACCAGAAGGCACGAACCTTGTATTAACTAGCATAGAAAAACTTGGGCTTTCATCGATGGAGTTCGCCAAATATATTCTGAAAGAAGGAAAGGTAGCAGTTGCGCCAGGTAATTCCTATCACGCTGAAGGCTACTTTAGGTTCACTTTAGGGTTGTCTGAGAAAACACTTGAAGCTGCAGACAGAATTGCCGATGCGGCCGCTAAACTCTCTAGAGATGTTAGAAAGTGAGAGGTAGAGACCAGACTCTACCCTCTATATCTTTTTTCTCATGCTTTATAACCTTCAATTCTATTATAAAATTGCTCTTCTCTCTCAGCTCATAGATCGTTGAGCTTCCGGCTCTCATTAACATACCCCCAGGGTATGAAGGGATCCACGTGTCTTCTTTAATCTTCTTTGATCTGAGTAAGCTTGCTGCTAAGATTGCTCCCTTATTCACTTTTATGTGGTGCATCAATAAGGCTATGTATAACCCTATTCTCCAATTTACTTCCGAAGACCTGCTTCTACCAGCAAATATATCGTAGAACGCAGGTAAAGAATCTAAGATTATAAACTGCGGCTTCTTGGTGGAGGTTGAGCACACAACTGAGATATCTTTATTTAATGTGTCCATTTCTGAGTTGTAAACGCGGAGATTTTCAGAGTAAGGGAGGTTTAGTAAGTTAAGACGCTTGTAGACTGTAAAGAAGGTGTCTAGATCCAAGTAATGAACAACCCAACCGTTCTCAAGTGCCGATTTAGCTAGCTTTGCTATAAAACATGTTTTACTAAAAGGTCTGTCAGATAACAATAGATTTAATCTTCCCTCTAGAGGTCCAGCAGAAGAGATATCAAGTAAATCGAAGCCTGTCCTTAACACATTCCTCGCTACCATATTTGCACACTAGTCATTTATAATGCTACCGTAATACTGGTATTCAGATGCTTTAGTAAAGTTAATATACTGAAAGATAGTATACTAAGCGGGGATTAAGCTGGTTAACAGCAGTAAAAATAGAAAAATTGGAGGTGAACAACCTTACTAGAGAACTTAGACATCAACCTAAATAGGGAAATAAGATATAAATGCGTAAGAAGCTTTCTGGACTTCATAATCTTGGGACTCATTAGAAAGAAGCCTATTTCAGGCTACGATATAATAACGTACATCTACGATAGATTCCAAATTCTCCTAAGCCCAGGTACGGTATACCCTACCTTAAACACGTTAGAAGAACAAGGTTACATAACAAGCTTTAACGAAGCAAGAAAGAAACTTTACACATTAACTAAAAAAGGTGAAAGCATCATAAACCAGATGGCGACAGCGTATCTGAGGTGCTATGTTCAGTTAGATACTTTATCTAGACTTCTGCTTGGCAGTAATCTTACCGATACCACTTTGATGGTCTAAGTTTGCTGGTTGAGTGCATAGATAGGGTGTCCGCTAAAACCCCCCTCTTTTTTCAGTAGCCCTTTTTGATAGAGGCTTTTCAAGATACTTGATGCTACGGATGCTTTTATGCCAAGCGTTTTCGCCGCTGCGTAGACTGTAATAGCTTTCAGCTGCGCTAATGCGTTAAGAATCTGCTCTTCATTCATCTTTAACTGTAGTGTGCTTAACTGTTTGCTCTGCTGTTCCCGTTTAGCCTCTTTACGTTTCTGCTGGGATTCTTCTGGCTCCTTCTGCTGCGTTTTCTCCATACTTGCTAATGGCTTCTTCTTAGCCCCACCCATTCCTCCTGCACCACTCACTAGGCGTCTACGTTAAGCCTATAAACCTTTTTTGAACACTCCGTTGAATGAGTCATCAGAAAGTCTTATAGCAGTTAAGCCAAGAACCTTATGTTGTGCCGAGGTAGCTCAGCCTGACCAAGGCGGGCTAAGGAGAGAGCCTAGGCCTCTAGCACCCGGCTGAAGACCGGGCTGTCGCAGGTTCAAATCCTGCCCTCGGCATCTTTTATGGGTTCAGATAATTTTTCTTAGGCGATACATAAAGTAAATTCAAAGATTAACGCCGCTTCTTTAGGTACTTAACCTACACTTTACGAGATCAGTCGCATTATCATTATACTATTTCTGAGCGATGTTCACTCTTTTTGATATCAAAAGCAATACCATACTACCGTAAGCCAGTGCGTGTTTTTCTACTTGAGATTGAAAGCGTCTTGTCCTAAATTCTTAACCTTATTTTTTGACCTCTGGCTTTATGGTTGAACTCTACTCCTATATTTGAGTAGACAAGAATGGCAGCGAACCACGTGGCTGTGCTTAGTGCGTCCAATGTTGCCCTTGAAAAATTTTGATTTGATGAATCCTTCAATCGTTTCTGGAGAAGTGCCAACTCGGCTGGCTCCTATTTTCAACCAATCACGCCTGCTCTTGAGATACTCGTATATACCTAGAAACATCTGCTTCGTCATTTTAATTTGAAGTTTGTCTACCCGAACATAGTTCTCTGATGCCTCAGTTATTATAAACGGCGATCCCTTTGCGTGGTTTAGTAAGGAAAGAGTCTTTCCTTTATTTGATCTTGCAAAATTTAATATTATTTCCCAAACTTTGTTTTGGTTAAACATAAAGTATCACTATGGCTCTTTGCAAACTTCATGTAGAATACTTATATTTATATTATGTCAACTAACATCTATGCAGTTAGGCCACTTCGATCACCTAAATCGGAATATTCTTATAGTTTATAGAGTCAAAATTATTTGCACTGCATAAATAGCAAAGCGCAAGCAATAAATAATGCGAAAAAACCACTTTAACCATGGCTACAGAAAAGCTATTCAAGAGGGGTCAGTTGGGCGAAACCCCCCAGGGTGAAAAACTACTTGTCAATGACAAAGGCACGGCATACCTTGTAAGCGACCCTGTGATCGCCATATGGAGCTCCTTCGAAGGTAACACAACAGAAGAAGTTGTGCAAGAGGTTGCTGCTGTAATCGGGCGTGACCCAGGCGAGGTAAGAGAGCCAATCATGCAGATCATCTCTCAACTCAAAGACGCTGAGCTTTTAGCGTCTGGCGAGTAGTTTTCTATCAAATCTTAGTGGTTGCCTAGCGCTCCGCTACCCTCTTTTACCCAAAAGATGAGGGTAGGTAGTGTATCGGCTATTCTGACTACTACAGGCTTTAGCTTTCCATAACCATTCAGTAACCGTAATCCCAGATCTCTCCTTAATCGACTTCTGAACGATTACGCTAGAGCCTCTGTAAAGTGTTTATCTCTCTATGGTTGTCTAGTAGTTAATTCAATAATGTATGTCTACGTGGTTTTGCACAGTGCTTTTAACTTTGCTAGCACCTCTTACTCTGAATCATCACCAGCCCAATCAAACTCCAACACCTTGGGAACACGAGCACCACCGCCATAACCAAGTTTCTAGACCACTCCGTAACCCTCCATGGCTTATCTTGATATCCTCACATAGCACGAGCAAAATCTTTTATATGTAATAATAAAAGATTAGGCATCGTTAGTTGGTGTGTTATGGGTCCATTCGAGGAGGAAATGCGTAGGTTATCTTGCTTTGAGGCACCGAAATTGGTTTCGAAAGAAATACCTGGACCAAAAGCTAAGGAGATCTTGAACAAAGTCTACGAACTTGAAACGGTTACGTTATTACCGCCATATGTAAATCCTTTCGTATGGAGTGAAGCTCGAGGTGCAACTATAGTCGATCCGGATGGAAATATTTTTATCGATATGGCAGCTGGAGTTGCCGTAAACGCTGTGGGTCATAACCATCCAGAGGTTGTTGAAGTAATAAAGTCTCAAGCTGAAAAACTCATGCATACAGCTGACATGCCGAATCCACAGCGTGTAAAGCTTTTGGAAGAGTTGTCTAAAATTGCGCCTGGTGAAATGGAGAATAGGGTTAGAGCAGCTTTCGCTATGAGTGGGAGCGATGCAGCTGAAATGTCTCTTAAATTTGCGCGTTGGTTCACTCAAAGAGCAGAAGTAATAGCATTTCAAGGAGGTTATCATGGCATAACAATGGGAGCATTAACATTAACGACAAATCAGGAATATAAAAAGGGAATACCACCTTTGGTTTCAGGCGTGCATTTTGCGCCGTATGCCTATTGTTATAGATGCAGTTTTGGACGAAAAGGTTATCCAGATTGTGACTTGGAATGCGCTAGATACCTCGAGGAATTGATAACGAAGTCCGGCACAGGTCTCATAGATAGACCTGCAGCAGTAATAATGGAACCAGTCCAAGGGGAAGGAGGATACGTAGTTCCTCCAGGCGAGTTTGTTAAACAGGTTTCAAATGTCTGCCGGGAAAACGATGTGATCTTCATAGATGACGAAGTACAGACAGGATTTTGCAGAACGGGAAAGTGGTTTGCAATTGAACATTGGAATCTCACACCGGACATATTAAATCTTGGAAAAGCGCTTGGAGGAGATTTCCCGGTAGCAGCTGTTATAGGATTAAAAAGGATTATGGATAAGTTGCCTACAGCATCGCAGCCTGTAACGTTTTCTGGAAATGCTTTAGGGTGTGCAGTTGCACTAAAGAATATAGAGCTTATGAAAAGGTACCAGCTTGAAAAAAGGGCTGTGGAGCTGGGCGAATACTTTATGAAAAAGCTTAGAGAGCTTGAGAAAGATTCCAAAATAATAGGTGAAGTTAGAGGACTGGGTCTTATGATAGGCGTAGAGCTCGTTAAAGATAAAAAAAGTAAAGAACCTATGGACATAGAAAAGATGGTGTGGCTTATACAAAAAATGAAGGAAAAAGGCGTGCTAATCTTAATATGCGGCCGGTATGGCCAAGTAATAAGGTTTGTGCCTCCGCTCATAATAACGAAAGAGATGTTAGACAAGACTTTTGAGCTATTCGAGGAAACATTAAAAGAATTTGAAAGGAGAATTTAATAAGAGCGAATAAATGTCTTAATGAAAGGAAGATTTTTGAACATAACAGGATCCTAGATGCTGGGTTTAACACAGTCCCTCCTCAGAGATTCGTGTGCGTATGCCATGCTCACCTTCCTCACAGACTCCTTTAGCTCCTCCATCACCGTGGGTGTAGCGAACCCAGCGTACCTCTCTAACAAAGCATCACTCAAACGATACACTACACTTGAAGATAAGAGAAGGAGTTAAAATATTAGGGGGAGAGGGCGTGGAAGTTCACACTCACGTCCCTCATTTTAGCCTGGAGGTATCTCTGTGAAGGCTAGACTGATGTCTATGCCCTCTTTCTTCTGATGATAAGCTTTAGAGATGTAGTAGACTATTATGGGGAAGATTATTGTAAACAGTATTAATGAGAGTGCTGGTAGACCTACTGGTCCAAAGACGCCTGGTGTTGTATAGGCTGCGTAGACTAGGTATATGAAGAAGATCAGCGAGATTATTCCAGCTATAGAGATTAAAGGCACACCACCTACTTTATAGGCTGAAGCTGGAGACTTCTGGTAGACCTCCTTCTTTCTAAACGGGAAGACTATACCCGCAACACTAGGCACTAAGAGCGCTAAAGCCATAGCCATAACATAGTTTACAGTTAGCGTGAACACCTCTGTATATACGTAAAGGTAGAGGAAGATCGTTACAACTATAAATGCTACTATCGAAGCCTTAATCGGACTGCTGAATCTCCTGTTTACATCAGCCAATTTAGTTGGGACGATTCTATCGAAGGCCCAAGCGAAGATATTTCGAACCGCAACCATAAGCAGCACGGTCATGAAGGCGAAGCTCCAGCACACCTGTGCTATCACGATTATAAGGTTGAGTATTGGATGAGGTGATATCGCGCCAGCAAAGAGGTAGGCTCCTGGAATAGTGGGTAACGTATATTTCTCTGGCGCTACGAAGAATAGATATGATATCGCTTGTGTGAACTTTTCAGGAGAAGCTCTGAGGAAAAGTGCGCCTATTATTGAATACATGACCCAGCCGAAGAATAGTGCACCTAAGATGGAGATCCACATGCTCTTTTTTACCTCCTTCACTTCTCCAGCTACATATGCCGAATATTGGAAGCCCATGTACCAGACGAATGCGAACGGTAGCGCGGAGAATGTCAATTCAAGTGTGCTTGGTATATATGACCACCCTGCGGCTTCAGCTCTAGCGATGGTATCCTCCATACTTTCTCCGAATGCAGTCATATATGCTTCTGGGAATGGCTTGCTTGGTGCAAGATAGATGATTATATTAGCTATTATCCCAGCTAAGCCTATGAAGAAGAGTACCAGCAACCATCTGCCAGTGTATTTTGCTCCAAAGAGTATTACAATAAACACTATGATGATGCTTATGAGCGCTCCCAAGAACCTTATGTTCAAGTCTGTTGCCAGTAAAGCGGCTAAATCTATTAGAGCAGGGTTGCCTGCGGCTATGCCGTAACTTGCTAATACTGGAGCAAGCATCTGATCTATGAATACTGAGGCGTTTAACGCCATGAAGAACATGGTCCATATTGTGAACATGAAGTTCATAGTGAATCCTGCTAATGGATGTAGGATTCTGCTGGTGTAGACGTAATCTCCTCCAGATCTAGGCATAGATATTGTGAAAAGAACGTATAGTAACCCAAAGAAAACACAAGGAATAAGAGCAATAGTTATAGATCCTATGAAGTCAGCTCCTGGGTATATGCCTGCGGTCCAAGTCACAGCGAAGTTTGCTGGTATACCTATCGCTACACCGCTTATGCATATAGCTAAAGCGACGAGCGGAGAGAGTTCACGAACCATGCCGGAAGATGTTCTGACGAAGACAGTAGATGGTTCTTTACCCAAGTCAGATCAAAAATGTTTGAAGACACTTTAATTTAACTTTATCTTTGCAATCTCTATCACTTATTAGCTAATGTCAAATTTAAGGTTAAGTAAAAGATTAAAAATACTGTTTTGGGGTGTTAGACTATGCTTGCAGATGAGCAGTTGGTTGCTGAGGCTGCAAAGATAACTGGGGCAATAGAAGAGGCTCAGCTTCCAGCTAGACTTATGGGTGCGGTCGCCATCAGATTTAACTACAAGAACGCTGCGGATATATATGCTCGGCTGGAGCGCTGTCTCTCAGATATAGATCTGATGGCATACTGGAGGATAAACAAGCAGCTTGAGTTGCTATTAAACGGCTTAGGCTACTTCCAAGATAGACGTGTCATTGCTTTCCATGAGGTGCAGAGAAACTTCTATACTCACAAAGATCTTGGTATTAAGGTTGATGTCTTCTTTGATAAGTTGAATATGTGCCATGAGATAGACTTCAGAGGTAGGCTTGAACTTTACCCTAAGACCATAACCCCAACCGACTTATTTCTTGAAAAGATTCAGATAGTGAAGATATCTGAGAAAGATATTAAGGATCTTATCGTCATCTTTAGCGAGGCTGATTTAACTGAGGACGAGCGTGGCATAAACGTGAAGTACGTCGCTGATAGAATGTCTTGGGACTGGGGCTTCTACTACACTACAACCATAAACTTGAACAAGGTGAAAGAGTTCTTAGGCAGATACTCTAACAAGTTAAGGGAAGATGAGGTGAAGACTGTGAACGGGCGGATAGATCGTTTGTTAGGAGCGATAGAGGCAAAGCCTAAATCAACCAAATGGAAGCTTAGAGCTAAAATCGGACCTAGTGTGAAGTGGTATAATGAGGTAGAGGATCTTATTCGTTAACCTGAGGTTAGCAGAAAGCCTTTTACGCTATCATCCTTTATGTTTATGAGAGCCCCTTTAAGCACGCCTTCACTATACTCGCTGCCTGGGTTGATGGAAATGGTCTTACCCAATTTTATAGCGCCCCTTGACTCATGTATATGCCCATGTAAACTGAGGAGAGGCCCACATTTCTCTATTAGTGAACGAACAGATGTGCTACCGACGTGAACCATTATCGGTGTTCCACCTAGACCTAAAACAGGCTTCAACTCTTTGTCAAGTTTAGGCGCCTCATCCAGAGGAGTGTCATAAGGTGGGCAGTGAAGGTTCAGTATGCATCTTTTAAAGTCCTTCACCCTTGACGAAATCTCTACAAGCTTAGCTTGAAGCTTCTCTTCCGGCAGGTCTCTTGGGCAGCACCAAGGGGTCTGGTTGCTGAACCCAGAAGAGAGTAGCTGATAACCCATAGGTAGATCTATGACCTTACCCTCAGGGTTTTCAACAACAGTTGCTTTCGAGAATGCTAGATCTACATCAAAGACATCATCATTTCCAGGTAGGATGAAACATTCTACATTTTTGCCTTTGAGACGTTCTTCAGCCAACGCTAACCACTCTTCAGCCCTTTGTAAGATTAGTTTCTTGAATAACTGCTCCTTATATGCTTCATCAGACGCGATCTTATGCAGTTCTTCTTCGCTGGTTCGGTAGGGGTAGCCTCCACTATCCCTTATTATCGTCTCAAACTCTGAAACTTCTGATTCGCTCCTCATAACCCTCTCCAGTCCTTGAAATCTGGACGTGTATATTCCACCGTTCTTCTCCACGATTGGAACCATCATCTTACCTGTGATATCTCCACCGATTATTATAACTGAAGCTTTATAGAAGTGGGGAGTTGAAAGGAACTTTCGGAAGCATTTATCAGAGCCATGCAAATCTGTTGTAAAGAAGACTCTTAGCTCACCCATCTCCTACCAACACCCAGCACACATTATATTAAGATTTAAGGTAACTTTTTAATCTATCCTTTGACTACCTTAACTTGACTTGAAAGAGTGGCATAAGTGGGGCATCAAAAACCCAGATCTTATAATGCAAGATACAAGAAAAGTTATGGCAAGCAGCGAAGGGTACCCCAACCTCACTATAGGCTTCAACGTTAAAGAACAAGAGGCAGAGGTAAGAGAACGTCTTCGAAAATATAGGAAGGGATTAGAAGAGACTAAGATCGACGCGGCGATACTCTCAAACTACCATAGCATCTTCTACCTAACGGGCTACTACCCCGGATGGTATGATAGACCAGGCAGCGAACAGTATGCTCTCATAACGAGAGAAGAGAAAGATCCCATAATAACGATGGTTTCTTATAACTACCTTGGCGCTCTATCTATGCTCCCTTACTTTAGCGTAGAAAGCATAAGACCCCATAATGGCAAACCAGCTGAAGTTATAATTAAAGAAGCAATAGCAGAATTGGGGTTAGAGAATAAGACTATAGGTGTAGAGGAAGATGACCTTAACTTAGCAGCGTACAGCAAATTCAGAGAGCTTCTACCTAAAGCCAAGTTTGTTTACGCTTCAAGACTTCTTTGGCGTCTGAGGGCAATCAAGACTCCTTTAGAGATTCGGTTGATCAGAAGATCTTGTGAAATAGCTGATATAGGCATGGATGCTGGTATGAGAGCGCTCGCTCCTGGAGTGACAGAGGCTGAAGTTGCTGGGGAGGTGTATAGAGCTATGCTGAAGGCTGGTGCTTGGGATCACTGGGGTCACCCCCTACTCATAAAAGCGGGTCAGCAGATAACCTACGCCGAAGAAAAAGTTACTGAGTATAGGATTAAACGAGGTGAACCTATATGCCTAGATTTAGGTGCAAACTACAGAGGCTACATATCAGACATAACAAGAACCGCTATCATCGGCGATCCTCCAGGCTGGTTAAATCGAATCTTTAAGATAACCTATGATATGAATAAAAAGGTCATCGAAGCCATAAGACCTGGAGTTACAGGCGATGCGCTCTATAAGATAGCTGAGCGCGTCTTTGTTAAGTCTGGCTGGAACAGAATAGACCCATCACAGAAGCTCTTTATGGAACCCAAGGTTCAGGAGAATACTTGCTATGTAGGGCACTCCATAGGGCTGATGTGCCACGAGACTACTGAGGCAGCGTTTATACAGCAAGGCAACACGAGGCCACTTGAGGTTGGGATGACTATAGCTGTCGAACCCCTCATTATGCAAGTCGGTTTAGGCGCAGCACGCCTAGAGAATGTTGTACTCGTGACTGAAGACAATTGCGAGGTTCTCACTAAATATCCTTGGGATCTCAACGTTATACATCAGTAACCCTTTTTCGATTTTCAATCTTTAAATCCATCCCAGTATCAAGAAAGATATTATGGTGTGGGCTAGTTGAATATAGATTGGGATAAAGTGATAGAGTGGGATAAGAATTACTATCTGCGGATAAAGCAGTCTTTGGAAGAATGGACACCCATTCCGGTGGAGCGTGTAGAGGGAAGCTATATCATCACACCAGATGGCACTAAGATCCTTGATTTCCTCTCGGGCTTGATATCAGTCAACGCTGGTCAAAGACAACCTAGAGTTATAGAAGCCATAAAGCAAGCTCTCGATAAATACGGATACATATGGGAGCTTATGCAAAATCCGTATAAGTCGTTGGCAGCAAAATTGATAGTCGAAGACATACTTGGGAAAGATGGTTGGGCTGGTAAAGTAAGATTCACTAGCTCAGGAAGCGAAGCAAATGAAGAAGCCCTCATACTAGCAAAGCTATACACAGGAAGACCCTTCATCATAAGTAGGGAATTTTCTTACCATGGATGGACACTAGGAGCCGGCTCTTGCTCAACCTTTAGGTGGTGGCGAAACACCTTAACTAACGCTCGAGGTGAATGTAGGGAGGTTCAAGGCTTCCCAGCTCAAGGCTTCTTTGTAGCACGTGCGCCCTTCTGTTATAGATGCCCCTATGGATATGAATCTCCAAGCGAATGTCAATCAGGTGGCTATGTAGCCTGCTTAAAGGATTTAGAGTATATGATTCAGAATCTAGGTCCTCAGAATGTAGCAGCTGTTATAACGGAGATCATAAGCGGAGGCGGGCTGGTAATGTCACCCCCTGAATGGATCAAAGGTCTCCGCGATCTGACTAAAAAGTACGGTATCCTTTGGATAGATGACGAGGTTATGACAGGCTTTGGTAGAACAGGGAGCTGGTTCTGCTACCAGCACTACCGTGTCACGCCAGATATTATGACTATGGCAAAAGGTATAGTAAGTTCCCAGTTGCCAGCCGCCGGTGTTGTTGTAAGTAAAGAGATAGCTAACTTTCTTGAAGGCTATAGATGGTGGCATTCACCAACCTTCTCATCACACCCTGTCGTTATGGCAGCGGTCTGCGAGAACATCAAGCTGATGATAGAAGAGAATCTACCTTCTAGAGCCGCTAAGATGGGTGAGTATCTCGGCAGAAGGCTCGGTGAATTAGAGCCTAAGCACGAATGCGTTGGTCAGGTCACAGGGTTAGGTCTATTCTGGGGGATAGAGCTTGTTAGAGATAAAAAGAAGAAAGAACCCTTCTTCCTAGAAGATCGCTTCACAAAAGGTACTGGAGATGTAAGCAAATGGGCTGTAAACATAGTTCAAGCTAAAGCCATTGAGAAAGGGGTGCTAGTGGGAGGCTTCACTCCTAACTGCCTTAGAATAGGACCAGCCCTAACGGTAACACAAGAAGAGATCGATAGAGGCGTAGATGCGATAGATTACGCTCTAACGGCACTCGACGCTGAGTGTAGAACCTAGCTACTTCATCTGCTCATCTCCACAATATCTGATCTAAGCGGAGACCAATGTTCATGTATGATATACCAGTTATCACCCCGTTTCAAAAAGACGAAAGTGACCCTCGATCTGGATCTGAAGGGTCTGCCATTATAGACTACGTCATAATATATGTAGAATGTAGCTAACGCAGTTTCACCAAAGACTCTAACCTTGAGGTTTTCACAATGCGTCTTAAACTCACCTTTCCAAGACTCTATCAGATGAAAGTTATGGATAAGCGTATCTTTATAGTCACGTAGAGTATAAGGAGGGAAGTCGTCGAAGGCAGTAAATTCCCTCTCAAGCCTAAGCGTTATTAAGGGTTGAAGGTTCTTACGCTCTACCCATGCGAAGAGGTCAAATATCTTCTTCTTGATCTTCTCCACATCTGGTACGGTAACTTCAGACTTCTCTTTACGCTCAACACTAACGACGGTTTTTTCTGCTCTCGGTCTACCAACAAGCTTTTCAGTCTCCTTTACACAAAGGTTTTCATTTACAACGATTTTAGCCATCGCAAGCCTCTCTTCAGGATCTTTAATCCTCAGGAGTATCCTAGCTTGCCTTTCTGTTAGGGATTGGAGTAGACGCATAACGTCGGGGTCCTTCATCTGCTCCTCTGTAAAGAGGTCAAGCATAGCGATATGTTGGGCTACATACGCTTTACTTCTCCCTATAATCCTCGCTATATCCTCGTAGCTTCTCTTAAATTCTTTATTTAGCCTTTGAAAGATTCTTGACTTTTCAAAAGCGGTAAAGTCCCGTCGCTCAAGGTTCTCAATTAAAGACATAATGATCATCTCTTCTTCAGAAGCAGTAACTATCCTAGCCCTCACATTCTCCCAGCCGAGAAGCCTAGCAGCAGCAACTCTCCTATGCCCATAGATCAGCTGAAACTTGTCTCCGGCATTTGGATGAACTCTAACAAGCACATCAGCAAGCTGCCCATACTTACCCATAGACTCAGCAAGCTTGTTGGCTTCAATACTCTGATCCATTCTGGCTGCATACGGATTAGGCTCAATCTTATTCAGTGGAATTAACACAAACCTACTTTCAGAAGCCCTTTTACTCAAATGTCAGCCGTTCACCGTGGTGAACGTAACCTTAAATAAACATATCTGCAACACTACATAGACTGTTCACGGTTTCCGATAGAATAAGTTGAAAAATTGAGCCACAATAATTATGGTTAATTTTTCCTCTTTCTAGTCAAAATTAATGTTAAAATATTTGGTCAACCTAACTTAAGCCTATGAACGCTTTCAGAGGAGGATATGTAGGTAAAATTCTCCACATAAACCTCACGAAAAAGAAGTATACAACACAGCCTTTACCACCTGAACTAACCTACAACTATATAGGAGGCTACGGGATAGGTGGAAGGATTCTATATGATTCAGTCCCACCTTGGGTGAGTGCCTTTGATCCAGATAATCTCCTTATCTTTAGCACAGGACCAGTAAACGGCACACCAGCTCCAGTTGCTGGTAGACACACGGTTGTTGCAAAGTCGCCTTTGACAGGATTCTTTGGCGACGCTAATGCAGGAGGCTTCTGGGGTGCTGAGCTTAAGGCAGCTGGCTACGATCTACTAGTTATATCGGGTAGGGCAGAGAAACCAACATACATATTCATCAGAGACGGTGAAGTTAGATTCGGTGACGCCACACCTTACTGGGGTCTTGATGCTAGAGAATCTGAGAGGAGGCTGAAGAAAGATCTCGCTGACGCTAAGATCCAAGTCTCTAACATAGGGCAGGCTGGCGAAAACCTCGTAAGATTCGCTGGGATATTGACTGATGAGGCGGATAGGATCGCGGCGAGGTGCGGCTTGGGTGCTGTTATGGGCTCTAAGAGGTTGAAGGCTGTAGCTGTCAGAGGCTCGGGTAGAGTTCCAGTAGCGAACAATGAAGAATTCAGAAAGATAGCGCAGGAAGTTACAAAATTCGTCAAAGAAGATAAGAATCTTCAAATGTTCTCTAAGGGTGGGACACCCCTCTACTTCGGACCACTATGGCAGCTAGGAGACACACCTGGCTTCAACTGGACGGCAAGACAACTTAAACCAGAGGGGTTATCGTGGCCAGGGGGCTACGAAGCAATACTTTCTGGAACTCGAAGTTGCTACCTATGCCCAATAGGTTGTAGGAGAATATCGACCGTAAAAGAGGGAGCGTACGCCTTCGAGCCTGGCGTCGAGGGACCTGAATATGAAACGGTAAGCATGCTTGGCTCAAACTGTGGTGTAACAGATGCGAAAGCAGTCGCTAAAGCCAATGATCTGTGTAACATCTACGGCCTAGATACCATCTCAACTGGTGCTACAATAGCGTTCGCTATGGAGTGCTTCGAACGCGGTCTGATAACCAAGGAGGATACTGGCGGCTTAGAGCTTGCATTCGGCAACACAGAGGCGGTGCTAACAATGATAGAGAGGATCACATTTAGGCAAGGCTTCGGAGACATACTCGCGGAGGGCTCAAGGAGGGCTGCTAGAATCATAGGCAGAGGCGCTGAAGACTACGCAATACACGTAAAAGGCGTTGAAATAGCGGCACACGACCCAAGAGTATTCCAAGGAGGAGGACCACACTACGCCTGCTGTATAACAGGAGGTAGACACACTGAAGGACTGACCATCGATTGGGAGATCCTTGGTAGACCAAGAGATGGTTTAGGTCTTTCTAAGCCTGATAAATTGCCCAAGGGCAAGGGGTTTGCCGCAAAGATTATAGAAGACTGGACTGCTTTCATAGCATCCGCGGGTTGGTGCTGGTTCGCAGACTTGAATGTAGCCTACCAGCAAGAAGAAAACTTTGTCAAAGCCTTCAACGCAGTAACAGGTCTAAACTTTACGATTAAAGACGCACTATTAGCAGGGGAAAGAATAATAAACATAAGGAAAGCATTCAACGTAAAACACGGTGCCACTCGAGCGGATGATAAGCTCCCAAAGAGGCTTCTAGAGGAGAAGGGTAGAGCTGGAACGGTAGTAAACCTATCTGAGGCACTCGCAGAGTATTATGAGGCAAGAGGTTGGGATCCAAAGAGCAGCAAACCCACAAGAGATAGGCTTACACAACTCGGCTTACAAGATGTAGCGAAAGATCTCTGGGGCTAACTATACTCAACTTTAACAATAAAGAACTGCGTAATGTGGCAAAAGAGGGAATACCATATACCACTTATACAGTAAACGCGATAAAGAGAATTGTCACAAGCAATCCAGAGGCGGTGATCTTCAACTACAACATTAGGAGCTTCGTGCCTGCTTGGTCTCAAGCTCCTTGACTTTAGCCTCGAGGACAGCAACCCGCTTAACCAGATCAAGCCTCTTCTCCAGCGAATCCACCTTTGTAGATAAAGTATCTTCAATTTTCTTGATATCTGTGCGTAAGGCTGTTATTTCCCCACTTAGCTTCTCCTCAACCTTTTTAACCTCTCCTGCAACTTCTTCTTTTACGATGCTTCTGAGTTCTGGAAGCAGTATTCTAGCAACCCGGATTGGAACCTTTTCAGCCATCTTAGCCATACTACACTATAAACCTCAGCGTATTATTTATCTATTTGTAGGCAGGTATTCGCCTCCTTAAACTCTCCTTTGTTAAAAAGTTAGTGTTGGGTGCGAATAGCCTTTTGGGTCAGCCACTCTACCAGAGTAACCTCGTTTGTGTTGCCTCGTTTCGTAACCCTAACTAATCCCCGCTCTGAGAGGTGTGCTATTACTCTATGTGTCTTAAGCTTTGAAAGCTCGGCTTCCTTCGAAATATACTTCTGTAGGTATCTTCCTCCGTGAGCCCTAAGCACGAGGATGACCTTCTGCTCCTCAGGCTTTAAGGTCTTCATTACCATTTCTGCGGCGATTTCAGCGGCCTTGGCGCTGCTATTTGTCTGATTCATCTTTATTTCAGGCATGATGAGGAAGTAGACAACTCCCACTACGCTAGCCAGAGTTAAAGAGAAGAATAGGAGGGAAGCTAAGGGGAAGAAGAACGGTATGTGGTTAGGTGGTCCCTGTGTTAAAGTGAGTATAATTATATCGATAGGAGACGCTTCCGGTGTGCTTGCTAAGAGGAGTAGAAGCATAGATAGTGCGAGCGCTCCTGATGCTGTTACTAATGTTATGAGCAGAACCTTGAGCCTCTCCAACCCTATACCCTTATACCGCTCTTTCACTTAAAGGTATCAGAACGGTTTCAGCAAAACGATTTACCCACTTGGTTTGTAGGGTAGTTTGGTGTATAAAGTTGGGCACACCGCCATCAGCCAGTAGCTACCCGACTACAGCCTACATACTATCTTTGATAGCTGGTATCTTAATCATCGTCAGCGGCTCTTTTACAGCCTTCTTCACATATACTTGGCTAGCAAGGTGGGAGGCACCATCTATCTCAAGAATACCTGGTAGCATGGTGCCTCATTGGGATTATTGGGCAGTGAACCCGCTTACTTTTGCACGAATAATATTTATCACCATAGCCGCATTAGGCCTCGTTTCAGGTGTAGTAATCCTTGTTTCAGCTCTGCTACTTAGAAGCAGATCTAAAGAGCATACGACTTGGGGTACACTTATACTGATCTTTTCAATCTTGAGCTTCTTCGGCATAGGTGGCTTTCTTATAGGTGCACTGCTCGGCATTGTAGGTGGAGCGTTAGCGATAAGCTGGCAACCGACTTAGGGTGATGAGTATGCGTAAACTGGTTGTAGCATTAGGGTTTGTGTTGGTCGCAGCCTCTTTGATCACACTCATGGCTTATGATCGGGAACTGAACCTAGTATTTTTCGGTCTAACACAGACATCTCAATTCACACCAGCCGCTATAAGCCAAGCTCGCTCATCTCTAACCCAACCTTTGCAGATGACACAAGTCATACAGACAAACACCTACATCAAACTGAGTGCCTACCTCATAGGCATATTGGGTCTCATATTAATAGCAGTAGGTATACTGCTGGAGCCTAAAGAGGGGCCTCTTACGGAGGCAAGCAAGCCTCCTACTGAAGGTGAACCATCAAAAGAGAATATACGTGTGAGTAACGCGGCTCTACTTCAACCCTTAACCCAACCCCTCCCCCCATCTAATATTGCGAGAGCTGAAGGTGGGAGGAATGTTATTATCCGCCTTGATTCAGTTACCAAAGTATATTCAGGGGACGGTGTTGAAACACCAGCGCTTCGTGGTGTCTCGCTTGAGATCCTTGAAGGAGAGTTTGTGGCCATAGTCGGTCCATCTGGTAGCGGAAAGTCTACGCTACTACACATCATAGGCGGCTTGGACAAACCTACTTCAGGTAAGGTCTATATCGATGGTGTAGACATATCGAAGTTGTCTGATAAGGATCTAGCTGAGCTGAGAAACAAGAAGATCGGCTTCGTCTTTCAAGCATTCAACCTGATAAGTAGGATGGATGCGTTGAATAACGTTGCCTTCCCCTTAGGCGCTAGAAGCACACCTCCTAAGATACGGAAGCAACTAGCCTTATCGGATCTTCAATTAGTCGGGTTGGGTGAGAAGGCTTATCGCACACCCTCGAGGCTCAGCGGCGGGGAGCAGCAGCGTGTAGCCGTAGCAAGGGCGCTCGTAACCGAAGCACCCATATTGCTGTGTGACGAGCCAACAGGGAACCTTGATACAAAGACAACGCAAGCGATCACAGAGTTGTTATATAAGCTGAATAAGGAGCACGGCAAGACCGTCATTGTAATCACACATAACGTGGAGGTAGCAAAAGCAGCAGATAGAATCCTCTTCATCAGAGACGGGAGGATAGAGAGGGAAGAGCGGTTGAGAGGTGTATAAGCTTGAGTAAACAAACCTCTAGCACAACTCTAGGAGCTATTGTTATCGTTATGCTGCTGATCACCACCCTAGTAGCCTCTACACCACCTGCAGCCGCAGCCTCCACATTTATTGCAGTAAGTTCTGTCTGGGGTACAACAACCAGCCCCACAGTAGTCTATCCAGGAGACCAAGGCGTCAAGCTAACGGTTGTCGTGCAGAACACTGGTCCAGATAGCTGCTCCGCCATCACCCCAATTCTTTCACCTTTAGGACCGCCATTCAGTAGCGAAGACGGCTCTTACGATCAAGCGGTAGGAATTTCTTCGAAGACGACGCTTGCAGCCGGGGATACTGCTGTCTTCGAATTCACGTTAAACATAGACTCGAATGCATCACCGGGAACCTATTTAAGGAATCTCATAATCAACTACCGTGTAAGTGGAGTACAGTATTCAACAACTTTAGGCATCATGCTTCCAATCTCGCAGCCACTTAGATTTAACGTACTACAGACAGTTTGGGGCACACCTAACTCACCCACACCAGCTGAGCCAGGGGATAAAGGTGCTATTTTAAGCGTCTCTATTCAGAACCCTGCGCCACATCCCATATATGCTCTGGTCGGCACACTCTACCTTACGTATCCGTTCAGCAGCCCAACAGGGGATAAAACGGTGACGAGTAGCATAGCATCTACGCTCGCTTTAGGTGCGACAGCAACAGCCACCTTCATGCTAGACGTCGATAAAAGCGCATCCATAGGCACCTACCAACTCACGTTAAAGCTCACGTATCTAGACCACTGGTACACTCAGCTCACACAAAACCTAACCTTACAGGTCTATCTGCCGGGTAAAAGCGAGATCATAATCACTAATATTAGCAGCACGCTCACTTTGGGCGAGGAGAACACAATCGCGTTTAACATAAAGAATGTCGGCTCAGCACCAGCCTACAAACTCTCAGCATCCATATCCACAGCAAGCAGCATAATCATCGACCCATCCAAATCTACACAAAACTTCCAAGACCTTCCTCCGAACAGCAACATCCAGTTTAAGGTTAATGCAACCACGCCCCAAAACCTAACCCCCGGCTTCTACCAAGCACAGCTCGAAGTATCATACACCAACACGTATGGCGATCTGATTTCAAAGAGGTTTAGTTTAAGCGTAGAAGTAAAAGCCCCATCATCTCAAAGAGTCGAAGTTGTGAAGGCTTCTTTGGGTAGTGTATCAGTGACACAACCCGTGCACCCAGGAGATAAAAACGTCCCCTTCTATGTAACCATACAGAACCTCAACACTTATACGATCTCTGGTGTGAAAGCTACTCTAACCCTCCCCAAAGCCTTCTCAAACATCACAGGCGGCTTTACGGTTAGAGCCTCATACCCTAACCCCCTCCCCTCAGGACAAACCGCGACCCTCGACTTTACCCTAAACGTAGAAGAATGGGCTGCAGCTGGTCTCCACACAGCGATCTTAAGCATAAGCTACCAAGATCCATCGTCAACGCTATTTTCAGTAGAATCCGCTGTAGAGCTTCCTATTGTAAACCCGCAACCTCTTCAGATACTTAATGTAGTATGGGGCTCATTAAACAACCCTGAACCCGCTGCGCCAGGTGATAAGGCGGCTACGTTAACTCTGCTCCTCCGCAACACACAAACATACGCCATTTCAGCGATCGACGCAACACTCCACTTAACCAAACCATACACCAATATCACCGGCGGATACGCTACAGAAGCTTACAGCGACTCCGTCGTTTCGCAAGGAAACAGCTTTACACTACAATTCCTTATAAACATCGATGAAGAGGCATCCGTAGGCTACTGCAATCTAAACCTCTTATTAACGTACGTAGACCTATGGTCAACTAGGCAGCAACAGACGCTTCCAGTAAATGTGCGCTTAGATGGCAGAAGCCTAATTATGGTGACACCGGTCGCCACAACCCTCTACCTTGGTTTAGAAGACACCATCACACTAAAGATATCTAATATAGGCTCAGCCTCAGCCTACTCACTCTTAGCTTCGCTAAAACTCCCAAGCGGTACTCCGATCACGCTTGATCCAAATGAGGTCGAGCAACGCTTTGGCGAGATTAAGCCAGGCGACTCTATTACGTTCAATGTTAAAGCTTCAACGCCTTCTGACGCTGCTGTAGGCGACTATCAAGCTACCCTTAACCTATCGTTCAGAGACAGCTACGGCTCCTCTTCATCTGAAAGCAAGATGGTGCTACTGAACGTAGAAGCGAAGCCAGCATCTCTACAGGTCAGAGAGGCTGTTTGGGGTACGCCTAACTCACCGACCGCCGTAGGGCCGGGTGATAAAGGTGTTACACTAAGCTTAACGCTTCAGAATACCGAACCATACACAATCTCAGGGCTATTAGGCTACCTAACACTACCTACGCAGTTTACGAACACAACAGGTGGGCACGTGGCTTCAGCATACTACCAGAGCCCCATATCACCAAGCCAGTTTGCCACACTTAAGTTCACACTTAACATCAGAGAGGATGCGGCGCTAGGCACCTACCACCACATATTCACACCGTACTATGTTGAAAGAGGTTCTCTTAAACAGGGGCAGAACGTAACTATAACAGTCCTCTTAACAGGGAGGGCTGACCTAAATCTGAGGTTTGATGGGGATAGGCTTGTAGCCGGTGCTGTAAACAGGGTTCTATTGGCTGTTGAGAACAGGGGCTCAGCCTCAGCGACCGACCTTAATATCAGCTTGACTCTACCCTCCACTCTTCGTGTTGAAGGCGAAGGTTCTTGGCGTATAGGGGAGCTTAGAGCGGGTGAAGAGCGGCTTCTACCAATCCAACTCTATGTCTCACCTAACGTAGCTGCGGGTTCGATGCTAGATGTAGTTGTTAGCCTCAAGTATATGGTTTCAGATATAGCTGTGTCGGATACGGAGAGCATTCGCCTACTTGTTTCGCCATCCTCAACAGGTCTTCTGAATGTTACACCCAAGACCGCACACCTCGTAGACGGCGCTGTAAATAGTGTTGAGGTGCAAGTTACAAATACCCTAGATAGACCTATAGCCAACATCACGGCTCTGCTATCCTCCAACTCCGTTTCCGTGCTTTCTGATAGATTTGAGCGCAGAGAGGTGCTTCAGCCGCAGCAGAGCGTATCCCTGGATTTCAGTGTTGGTGTACCTAAGAATCTTCAAGAGACAAGCATCCAAATACAACTATCACTTTCATACTTAGATGAGCGCCTCGGAGCCCACAGCGAGGTGTACACGCTAACTATCCCAGTTATAGAGTACTCATCTCCGCTTGTCATCACAACAAACTCCAGTAGCCTAACCGCAGGGTTTGTGAACACACCAGCGATCTCCATTAGTAACGTTGAGTCACAAGACGTGTCTTCTGTTGAGGTTAACCTCTCTTCCTCTTTAAGCGTCTTATCCATTATGGCTGGTAGCGAGAGGTGGTTCTTTCAAGCATTACCTTCTGGAGGTAGTGTGGTGGTGAAGCCTAAGGTCTTCGCTTCGCTCACCTCGACAGATTCCTTGCAGAGCTTAACCTTAACCTTAAGCTACTTTGACCACTTGGGTAACTGGCATAAGGAGAGCCGAAGCCTAGTCTTTTTAGTACAGGGCTCGATCATAGTATCCTTCCAAAGCGTTCAAGCCTCACCTTCAACGATCCAAGCTGGAGGAAACTTCACCGTGACTGGCAATTTGATCAATAAGGGTAGCAGAGAAGCGTATTACGCTACAGTCTCCATTAAACCCAATGCGAACTTCCAGGTGGGCAGCCAGTATATAGGCGACATCACGGTAGACACACCCATACCATTCAGCCTAACCTTAACGTCAAACAGAGCGATCAGAAACGGCACCTATCCATTGACCGTAATGGTAGAGTATGAGGACAGCTACGGAGTCAAGCATTCAGAAGAATATGTTCTGCAAGTTAACATCGCAGCCCGAAGCGCGTCTCAAGCCGCTCAGCCTGCGGTAAGCCAAGCCCAACAATCTCTACTTACACTTAGATACATCTTTCTCGCAGCCTTAGCCGCAATTTTAGCCGGAGGCGCCTTCACGATAGTTAAGGTGTATAGAAGAAGGAGGCTGAGTTATGCTCATACGTGACATCTTCACATTCGCATTTGACGCTCTTAAAGAGAGGAAGCTCAGGGCAGTCCTAACGATCCTCGGCATAGCTATAGGTCCGGCGGCTATCGTAGCTCTTATAGGTGCTACTGAAGGCTTCAGCCAAAGCATCTCGTCGCAGTTCGATAAGATGGGTGTAACAACGATCAGCGTGATGCCAGTAGGTAGGGGTGTAACTTTAACAGCAACAGACATTGAAACACTTCAAAAGATAGAGGGCGTTAAATATGTCATCCCTTACTTTAGTGTACGCACAACCCTAAGGTATGGCGGAACAACAACATCAGCATCAGTAGTGGCTCTAGATTTGACTAAGCTAGAACTACTCTTCCCAGACATAAAGATAGTCAGCGGCTCTATGCCAACCAGCTCAGAGCTCACTTCCGCCATAATAGGGTTCAGTCTTGCGAACCCGCCTGACCCAGAAACACCAGCAATTCAATTATATCAGGTTGTCACAGCATCTCTTCAAGGTGGCACCTCAAGATCTTTTCTGGTTAAAGGTGCGTTATCAGAGTTCGGGCAAGGTTTATTCATCAACCCTGATGACACGATCTTTATCCCGCTTGAGAGTGGTAGGCTTCTCTTAGGCAGAACTCAATACACAGGGGTTTACGTTATAGCTTCTAGTAGAGAGGCTGTAAACGAGGTGACAAACTCTATCTCAAGCATCTATGGGAACACTGTCAGAACACTAACTGTCTCATCTCTACTATCAACCATACAGAGCATCACCAGCAGCATGACAACCATACTAGCCTCCATAGCATCAATCTCGGTCGTGGTAGCGTTTATGGGCATAATGACAAGCATGTTCACATCAGTCTACGAGCGGACAAGAGAGATAGGTGTGGCTAAAGCAATAGGCTACAACAACACCTCTATCCTACTATTCTTCTTGGGCGAAGCCATACTCACAGGCTTCATAGGAGGCGCAATAGGAAGCGCTGCGGGTGCGGTCGTCTCAAACTTCCTACTCTCACTATTTGGCGGAAGAATAGGCTTCGGAGGCTTCGGCGGAGCCCCTCCTGGTGTAGCAAGGCAGGCTACGCGTACAGCTTCCCAAACCTCAACACTGCAGATAACACCGGTAATCACACCACAGCTTATACTTCTAGCCATACTTTTGGCTACAGCGGTAGGTGCCTTAGCGGGGTTAGTACCAGCTTGGAGGGCTTCACGCCTCACACCAGTTGAAGCATTAAGGCACGAATAAGACATTTACAATAAGAGATCATTAAGCTTTTTCCACTTGGCATAGTAGTGCTTTGTAGACTGGGAAGCCCGTAATCGGGTCTCTGTTGTCTGGGTCTGTGAGCAGGTTTACGTTGGCTTCACGCCACTCCTTCGGCTGTGTAAGCCCACCTCCACCTGCATTGACCTCCACAACCCCCTTCAATATTTCTGGTGTGACTTTAGCCCAGAGCTTTATGCGTCCTCTTGCCGTTGAAACATACACTTCATCCCCGTCTTCGATGCCTCTTGAGGCGGCGTCATCTGGGTGCATCACAACCTGAGGTTTAGGCTGGAACCTTAGAAGCTGAGGTGTGTTGATGTGCTGGCTTCTGAAGAAGTAAGGTAACCTAGCGCCGCTATTGAAGATCAGCGGATACCGTTTATAAAGTTCTGGTGTTGTGATGGGTCCTTCTTTAGGCTCTATGTAGACAGGTAGTGGGTCGTAGCCATTCTCCTCGAGCACAGTTGACGCTATTTCGAACTTTCCGCTTGGTGTTTCGAACCCCTGCTTACCGTCTTCTCTTAGGAGCCCCAGTTCATACTTTCTGTACTTCATCGGCACCCCCTCCACTACCACGCCGAGGGGTTCAGATTCGGGTTCCAGTCTATCTATATCCGTGCCTCTTAGGGCAAAGTCGATCAACTCTTCCTCACGCGGGTAAAGGTGGCTGTAACCCAACCTTTCAGCGATCGAGTAGCAGATACTGTAATCGCTTCTACACTCACCTAACGGCTCTATAGCCCTCTTTCTAATCTGGATGAAGTTGTCTCCTCTTTTATAAGACTCTATCTCATAGAATGTGGTTGCTGGTAGGATGTAGTCCGCGTAGAGGCAGTCTGAGGTCAGAAATCGATCTATAACAATCATAAACTCTAGCTTTTCAAAGACCCTCCTCCAAAGGTCTGTGCCCGGTAGGCTTGTGAGCATCGATGCACCGTGCACTATCAGCGCCTTAACTGGGTAGGGCTCATCTCTTAAGACAGCCCTAGGAAGCTCCATTACCTGCATACACCTACTATATTTGTGGAAGACAGGGTATCTATTAGCCCCTATCGGCTTGACTTGGTTAGGTGGCTCTAAGATCACTCTATTCCTCTTTATCCCTGGAGGCATCTTAGCGACTAACCCCCCTTTAATATCAAAGTTTCCTGTGAGGGCGCAGATCGTATATATCGCCCTAACCGTCTGAACCCCACAGTTAGAGTACTCTATACCGCTAGAGAAGATGAATGTAGCTGGCTTTACTTTACCTATGAGCCAAGCAAGCTCCTTGATCTTAGACGCAGGAACCCACGTTATCTGCTCAACCTTCTCCGGCTCAAAGCTTCTCACATAATTCTTTAGATCCCCGTACCCCCTGCACCACTTTCTTGCGAACTCCTCGTCAACCGAATCCTCAGATATGAGGATGTTAAGTATGCCTAGAGCCAACGCTCCGTCTGTGCCAGGTCTTAGCGGTACCCATAGGTCAGCTAGCGAAGCTGCTCCGCTTCTCCTCGGGTCTATGGCTACTATCTTAACACCCCTTCTCTTAGCGTCTAAGATTCTCTTGTAGGTGGATGGTGGTGTTGAAGCTAAGGGGTTTGCACCCCATATCACAATAAGGTTAGTGTTTAGGTCTCGTTTGAGATGTTCTTCATGCAAACCTAAAGTTATCATAGGTGCTATGTAGCCTTGAGAAATATAGCAGACTGAGCTGCAGCTCGCTGTGTTGGGTGATCCGAATGGGTAAAGTAGGTTGCTCGAAACCTCGCCGCTACATTCAACAGCGAAGACATCCTTTATACCATCTTCAAAGTATCCTCCCCTGCCAGCATACATCGCTACAGCAGGTGCGCCATATTTCTCACGTATCTTTAACAACCTCTTCGCTATATCATCAAGCGCCACATCCCAAGTTACTGGTTCAAAACATTCTTCACCCTTCGGGCCTACTCTTTTAAGAGGCTTCAGCAGCCTACGTGGAGAGTAGACGATCTCCTTAGACGCAGCGCCTCTAACGCATAGTACGCCTCTTGCTGAATCTGGGTTAGGTAAGACTCGTTCAAGCCGCCCTTCCTTGACTACGGCGGTTACGCTGCATCCAGAGGGGCAGATGCCGCAAAGCGTTTGTATCCTCTTCCCAATCTTTTGGCTTTCCATCTTCGGTCACCAAATCTTTCTGATATACGCTTCTACCGGGTGGTGTAATGGTAACGTATTTAAAGGCAGTTCCAGAAGTTCGCCGCGCTTAGCCTCACTAAACCTTATTCTAATAGGCTCTAAGATCTTGTCAATCTTCTCCATCCTCTCTTTGACATATGCGTCTTCCTTGCTTTCGGGTAGAGTTTCGAAGATCGTTGGTGCCACAAGCTTGGCTAGGCTCAGCATAATGTAGCAGACATCTTGGATCTCCCACTGAGCGTCTTTAGCGCATCTTAGGCTGAATATGTGGAGATATTCTCTTGGGTTGGCTGTTACTACTATGTTGGTTGCTGCCCCGCCTATTCTTATGAACCTAGCGTCTTCTGAGCTGATTTTTAGAGTTAGGTAGCCTTCTTCAACTTGCCTAGCTATATCGACCACATCCTCAAAGTTCAGACTCAGTTTAGTGCCGCGTATATCTACCTTCACCTTAGCGTCCCCTATCTTAGGCGGCTTGACGTATCCAAAGCTTCTTGTAACCTTAACATACCTCTGGCTCTGTTGTGAAAAAGAAGCCAGCCTATGCCTTACTAACTGGTGTGTTAAGGCTCTGCTTACCCCTTGAATATCGTAGGTTAGTGAGCCGTGCTCTAAGACATCTAGGTGCCCCATCTCCTTCGCCTTTCTTATGAAGTATCTTACTCTCTCATCATCAAAGTAGGTCTTCTCCCCCTCTAAGATCGTCCCTGAATCTGGGGTGTTTGAGTAGATCGAATATGCTGGGTGAGGTGAGTAGCAGGAGCGCATAGCAGCAGCGCAGACCCTCTCTAAATAAGGTGTGTAGGAGAAGAGTATCACTTTAGCCAAATCCAGTTATACCACAGCAACAAGCTATTAAAGGGTTAGTGCCTTCTACTCCAACCGTATTTAGCGGTGTCATAGAGCGGAGGCTTCTTAACCACAGCTCTGTATAGCCTCTCTCTAATGTCAACATCTAATTCGGTTTCAGGTTCAGCGTATCTAACATCTACATAACCCATTCCTATACCCTTCTTTAGAATAGGCGAATATGTCCCGCTTGTGACCACACCAACCTTCTTTCCTTGGTAGATAAGGTTGTAGCCGCGTCTAGCGATCCCATCGCTTAGAACGAAGCAGACCCTAACCCTACTTACGCCGTTCTGCATCTGCTGCGCTATACGTTTATAGCCGATATATCCCGTCTTCCCGCTCTTCACTAACCACGCTAGTGCCGCTTCAATAGGTGTAGTTTCATCGTCTATATCTTGACCATAGAGGCACATACCAGCTTCAAGCCTAAGAGTATCTCTAGCGCCTAAACCACAGGGTTGCGCACCACTCTTAACTATCTCATTCCAAACTTTTAGAGCCTTGTTAGGTGAATCAACACTGCAGTCGGGTAGAATGATCTCAAATCCGTCTTCACCAGTATAGCCTGTTCTAGAAACGATGGTTTTATAGCCAGCAACCTCAGCTGCTGTGTGGCTGAATCGCTGCAGCTGCTCAACATTCAAACAACTCATCTTTCTGATGATCTCAGCCGCTTTAGGTCCTTGAATGGATATGAGCGCTGTGTTGTCTGAGTTGTCATCTATCTTCACATTCAAACCTATACTGTTTCTCAGCATCCAGCTCAGATCCTTTTCTCTATTTGCTGCGTTGGTGACTACGATGTATTGTTCATTTGTAATCTTTAGGGTGACGACATCATCGATAATGCCTCCCCTTTCGTTGCAGAGGAGAGTGTACTTCGCTCTACCCTCTTTTAAGCCAGAGATGTCACTAGGGACCAACCGCTCTAAGAGTGTTGTTGCATCTTTACCACCGATCTGCAACCTACCCATGTGTGAAACATCAAAGACACCTGCGCTCTCCCTTACTGCTAGGTGCTCAGCTATTATGCTGCTGTAGTATAAAGGTAGGCTGTATCCTGCGAATTCAATCATCTTTGCGTGCTCCACGTGATAAGAGAACAGTTGAGTCTTCTTCAAGACATACAGATATCTGGTTAAATAGCCATATACGCTTTCCTAAAGGCTGTTGAGACAAGTAAAGTATATCCCTCTGAAGGTTCAGGTGAAGCGAAGTAGGTTCAACCTCTATCAAGCTATTAGAGAGGCCCTTGAAGAGCAGGGGGAGGAGATATTGGACAACGATATACTAGCGATATCAAGCAAATTTATAGCAATGTCTGAGGAGCGTGTTATTAATTTAGATCTGGTTAAGCCAAGTCCGGAGGCTGTAAAACTTTCTAAAAAAGCGCATATTCCAAGCAGCTTGGCTGAGCTCATCTTAAGAGAGGCTGACCGAATCTACTCAACCCTACCTAGCTTCGTCTTAACTATCAAGTACGGTATGGTGGTGCCGAATGCTGGTATAGATCGATCAAATGTGGAGCATGGTTCAGCCATCCTCTATCCAAGAGATCCGGTCGCTAGTGCTGAAAGGATTCGCCTTAAGATACTCGTCGAGCTAGGGAAGCGGGTTGGTGTGGTGGTTACAGATAGTAGGCTTATGCCTACTAGAATAGGCACAACTGGGATAGCAGTTGCTGTAGCTGGTTTTGAGGCTGTGAGTGATGAGAGGGGTAAGTCTGACCTCTTTGGTAACGTTATGAGGGTTACGAGGAGGGCTTTGGCTGATGATATAAGCGCTGGGGCTAGTTTAGTGATGGGTGAGACCTGTGAAAGCATACCTGTTGTGATTGTTAGAGGTAGTGGTTTGGCTATAATAGACAGACCTATCGAGCCAGAAGCTCTGGTGATAGATGAGAAGGAGTGTGTTTTCATCAGAGGTTTATCTCGTCTTGAAACAACAGTTCATATCTAACCTTGGATCAGATATTCGCGATTATATTTGGTTCTCGAGATAAGGTGTGGTGTCTGCGGTGCTTGTTTATACTCTGGTTTTGAATTAAAAGCCACTCGAGAAGTCTTAAAAGCGAGGAATGGAAAGTTTAGGTGTAGGAAATGCGGGGTGGCTCTTTCAGTTACAGACTTCACCTTAGAGGTCTCAAAAGCACTTTAGCTTACTGTTACCGCTACTACGCCTATCATTATAAGCAGCGAGCCTATAACCACTTTTAGATTTAGATTCTCCAATCTTCTTATGTAAGCGTAAGATAAGAGTAGTGTAAAGAGCGGGTAGGCTTGTGTTAAAGGCGTTGCTATGACTATTGTGGTTAACTTTAGTGCGCTCCAATAGGATAAGCCGGCGATAGCGTGCGAGATTCCTGCTGCAATTAGAAAGAGCCAGTCGCCTCTACTATAGCCTAAGCCCAGTCCTCTTATTGCAGGTGAAAGAGCGGCTGTGGAAGCAGCGCTACCTATAATGAAGGCTAAAAGTGGTGAACCTACTGAAACGACTGCTAACTTGGTGAGGAGCGCACCGAAGGAGAAGGCTACGGCAGCACCTAGCGAAACCAAGATGCCTAAATAAAATGTTCTGCGTTCAACGGTTGGATCGTTTTGGTTGTAGCTTCTCGAGATTAACACTACACCGACTAGAATAATCAATATAGCTGATGCGGTGGCCACTTCAGCTTCTTCTTTGAGAAGTATGACAGCTAAGAGCGGTGCGAAGAGAATCTCCATTGCAACGATAGAGTTGGAGCGCGATGCACCTACTACACTTATCCCGCTGTACCAAAGATACCTACCTAGCGCGAAGTTGGCTAGACCAGCTGCAATACAGTAGATAGCTGCTGCTAATGTGATGTTAAGTAGGTTGGGCAGTTCACCCCACACTGCGGCTACGAATGGGATGATCAATACCCCCGTGATTGACGAGACGAGAGCGCTTTGGTAAGGTTTGACAACATCCTTAACCCTTCTTAAGAGCACAGAGGTTAAAGCCCAGCAGAAGGCTGTCAAAAGCGCTAGCGTAGAGCCAGCAAGTTCTTCTATAGGCAAATCGATCTAAACCCAAGATTAATGTTAGCTTCTATATTAAGTTCAGCATTAGGTTAAGAAGAAGACTTAAAGCAGTAGTAAGGGGGAGTATATTAATATGCTCAATACATCAGTAGCAAAGAGAGCTAGGCTACATAGCCCACTAAAGAACTTTGAGCTAGAGGAGCAGCAGATCGAATATAGGTTAGACCCTTTGACAGGTGAGAGCACTCTTATTACGCCTGGTAGAGCTGATTATGTGAAGAAGTTCTTTGTCGAGGATGAGGAGGTGCTGCGGCGCTTCTTTGAGGAGAGCAAAGTAGGCTGCCCATTTTGTGAAGAGAATCTTTGGTCGAAGGCTGCCCGCTTCCCTTCAGATCTCATTGAGGAAGGTTTGGTTAATTTGGGTGATGTTGTGGCTTTTCCAAGTCTGTTTGCTCACGCGGAGTATAATGCTGTGATTGTGCTTGGTAGGAAGCACGCGCTTAGATTAAATGAATTTAACGGCTCTATCCTAAGCCGAGCTCTGTTTGCGACGAAGATTATGCTTAATAAAATATCTAACGTGGATGTTGATGTAAAATATGCTGCCTTTGTAATCAACTTCCTTCCTACAGCCGGCTCTTCTGTAGCCCACCCCCACGCCCAGCTCCTTGCTTCAAGCATACCATTCAACCGCTTGCAACTACTGATCTCAAAGAGCAGAAGATACTTTGAGGAGCAAGGCAGATGCTATTGGCGCTCCCTCATAGATCTTGAGAAGGAGAAGGGTGAAAGGTACCTAACTAACCTCGGCTCTGTAGAATGGTACCTGCCCTACGCACCTCTAAGACAGAATGAGATTAGAGCAACAATCACAGAGAAATCAAGTATAAACGATCTGAGTGAGGAAGACATGAATCACATCGCAGAAGGAATAGAAAAAGCGCTCAGATTCTACAGTAGCCAAGGTGTAGGCGCCTTTAATGTCTGCCTCTACTCGGCTTTAGGGGAAAGTCCAGCATATTTCTGGGCTGGTTTAGAGATGGCGTCTAGACCAGGGGTTAAACCGATCTATCTTAACGATATCTGGAGTCTACCTCTGCTCTTGAACTCGAGTGAAGTCTTTGAAGCGCCTGAAGCGCTTTGTAGGAAGGTAAGACCCTACTTTGAAGACCGTTAATCTTCTTTCTAACCTCCTTCTACTATTCTCTTATGTATCTGAAGGCGTATTCGCGCTCATCCTAGTGGTTGCTTAAATCATATCCCTAGCTCTGATAGATTGAAGGTAGCATCCAGCAATGAGATCAGTAGCAGGATGTGCAGCAGCATGGAGACGCAAAGAACACACATAGATTCTACGATCTAGCTATTGATGCACTTAATATCCGCGGATCAGCACTTAAGGAGCTCAACAAAGAGGAGCTCAAAAGGTGCTCTCAAGGCTAGATGCATCACTAGGTGAAGCATAAGGTGATACTCAGTGTCAGATTTAGTGTCGTGTTCCCGCAGGAAAAAAATTTTTTCTGCAAAAATCCGACACTAAATCTGACACTAATCTACCGTAGGGGCTTTCATCCTTCTGGTGCAGGCTTGAGAAGCTAGAGGCTATTGAGCTAGAGGCTTCTGATAAGAGCTTATCGGTGCTTCAAGATCTTGGCTGAAGTATCTGGCTTAGATCGAAGCCCCGTTTATAGGCGCATCACACCTAGGACCTAAGAAGCTCAAAGCCGTTAAGGGCTCCTAAAAGGTGATTAAAGATCGACCCATAGATGATCTTACAGACCATGTTGGGTTTTGCACTACCTTTCTGAACTGGAGGTCTCTAACATACCAGACCGCTTTATTGAGGAGTTTGATGATGCCATCAATGATCTCGTTCATGTGCCTGCGGCCGCAAGGTGGAACTATGCTACCGTAGATCAGTTAGCTATTGGAAAGATAACGTTAGCCTAAGGGGGTGTAGGGAGCACGACCCCCACTAAGAGCAAGATAGGTCCTTTCAGCGTAGGCAGCGATGTTGCAGAAGTGCTGGAGGAGATCTGGCGCAAGAGAGTTAAAGAAGCGAATGGGAAAGGTGATAAGATACCTTCTTTCAGCCAGATCATAAACGAAGCGCTCAAGCAGTGGAGTTCTGTGGAGTAGAGAAAAGAACTTAAGATAGGAAGGTGTAGTAATTTTTTATGGGTTATGTCTAAGAGCTCTGCCTGGTTTAGCACCTGTGTGCTCTCCTTCTTCGATTACAGGCACACCGTTAACCAGCACATACTCTATACCAGAAGGGTATCTATGTGGGTTAATGTATGTGGCTTCATCCTTGATCTGCTCCAAGCTGAATAAGGTGAGGTCAGCCCAGAAGCCTACTGATACCCTACCTCTATCTCTTAACCCAAGTCTTTGAGCGGGATATGAAGTCATCTTCCTTATGCCTTCCTCTAACCGTATTAAAGCTTCTTCTCTTACATACTTACGGAGCACTCTAGGGAATGTCCCGTAGCTTCTGGGATGCGGCTTTCCCTCACTTAAAGGTCCTTCTGTATTCAGTGCGTAACCATCTGAGCCTATCATCGTTAAAGGGTGCCTTAAGGCATATTTGACTTCATTCTCATCCATGAAATCTAAGATAACGTGCACTGATGGATCCTCCTCTAAAAGGTCTAGCATAAAGTCCACCGGATCTTCTCTTCTCCTTCTAGATATCTCTCCCACGCTCAAACCCTCGTATTCTTTGAAGCGGTTTGATGCAGATATGAGTATTCTATCGCAGTCTTCTCTTCGATAGTAACGTCTTTCAAGAGACTCCCTCTTTATCCTAGCTCTAAGGTTGCTGTCTTTAAGCCTCTCAACAAGCATCTTAGCACCTCCTTCCATAACCCAAAGAGGTAAAACAACAGCGTTCAGGTATGTGCTTCCGGCAGTGTAAGGATAGGCATCGCAAGTTACATCAATACCAGATCTCCGTGCACCTTCTATCAGCCCAAGTATACCGGGAATATGCCCCCAGAACTCCGGAGGTTGAGACTTTATATGCGAAATCTCTGCAGAAACACCGCTTGCCTTAGATATCTCAATAATCTCTTTAACAGCATCAAATACACTAGCCCCCTCATTTCTAATATGCGACGTATGTATGCCGCACAATTTGGCAGCTACCTTCGCCAACTCAATCAACTCCTCTACAGAAGCATAACCACTTGGAGTATACACAAGACCTGTTGAAAAGCCAAATGCACCTTCCTTTATTGACTGCTCAAGCAACTCTCTCATCTCCCGCATCTGACCTCCAGTTGGTTTAGCGTCACTATACCCCATGCTCCATATCCTAAGGTTACCATGCCCAACTAGAGCTGCTACGTTCACACTCACACCCCTTCTCTCTAAAGTCTCCAAATATTCTGCTACACTACTCCACGTTAGATCAACCTCTGCGCCTGGAGGTAAGAGAAAAGACGATTGCCTTTTAATCTCAGCCTTCTGCTCTCTTGAAAGCGGAGCTGCCGACATACTGCAGTTCCCAACAACTTCTGTAGTTATACCCTGTCTAATCTTGCTTTGAGCACCCCCATCAAATATCAAACACAGATCTGAGTGGGAGTGGATATCTATGAAGCCTGGTGCGACTATAAGTTTCTTGGCGTCTATAACCCTCTCAGCTTCTGATGTTATGGATCTGCTTATAGCGGCTATTCGCCCATCTTCTATGGCTAGGTCTGCTTTAAACCAAGGATTACCAGAGCCGTCTACAATTATCCCGTCACGTATAATTAAATCATACAAGGCTATTTGAGTCCGAACTTCAACAGATTTAAGGCTTTACATAAAGCCCTTTTAGTTCGACTTTTATAGACCATCTGTATAGCCGACTTTGGTGGATGATTTGGTTGAGGTGGTTATTACCAGCGCTGTGCGAACAGCCATAGGAAACTTTGGGGGGTCATTAAAGGATGTACCATTAAGCCGGTTAGGTGCGATAGTTATTTACGAAGCATTAAAGAGGGCTAATCTAAAGCCAGTAGTAAGTGAAAGCCTTCAAGCCTTCTCTCCCAGCGTCTTCAAAGGCGTTGGACTGACCGGTCTTGAAAAGCAGTATTATCAGTGGAGCGAAGACAGCGTATCTGTTCAGATTGACGAGGTTATTATGGGTAATGTGCTCCAGGCAGGCCAGGGTCAGAATCCGGCGAGGCAAGCTATGATCTACGCAGGAATTCCCAAAGAAACACCTGCGTTTACTGTGAATAAGGTCTGCGCTTCCGGTTTAAAATCGATAGCATTAGCCGCTCAAGAGATCGCTGCTGGTGAAGCTGATGTAGTCGTGGCAGGAGGGTTTGAAAGCATGAGTAATGCCCCCTACGCCCTACCTAAGGCTAGATGGGGGTATAGAATGGATGTAAACGCCTACGGGCAGATCCTAGACCTCATGGTCTACGATGGGCTCTGGGAGATCTTCTACGGATACCATATGGGTTACACCGCTGAGAATATCGCTGAAAGATATGGCATAAGTAGAGAAGAGCAGGATAAGATAGGCTTTCTGAGTCATCAGAGGGCAAGGGCAGCTATAAAGGAAGGGTTATTTAAGAAAGAAATCGTACCAATAGAAATCCCTCAAAAGAAGGGTCCACCGATCATATTCGACACCGACGAGCGCCCTATGGAGACAAGCCTAGAGAAGATGGCCGCACTGCCACCAGTATTCAAGAAGGGTGGCACGGTAACTGCTGGCAACGCATCTGGCATAAACGATGCGGCCGCTGCTGTGGTGCTGATGAGGAGGGAGAAGGCTGAGGAGCTAGGTCAAAAGATCTTAGGTGTCATAAGATCTTACGCTTCTGGTGGTGTAGACCCAGCCTACATGGGCTTAGGACCTATACCTGCTGTCAAGAAGGCTTTGCTTAAAGCTGGGCTTGATGTTAAGGATCTTGATGTGATAGAGTTAAATGAAGCATTTGCTGCGCAGACTATAGCCTGCATAAGGGAACTCAACTTCGATCTTGACAAGACCAACCCTCATGGTAGTGGTATCGCCTTAGGTCATCCGATAGGTGCGACCGGAACTAGGCTAGTAGTTACTCTACTGCATGAGATGGAGCGGAGAGGTCTGAGACGCGGTCTGGTGACTATGTGCATAGGTGGGGGTCAAGGTATGGCTATGGTCATCGAGAGACCGTAAACATCTTTAGCAGGCTTGTTGTGTTAGGGGTGTGGTCAATATGTCTTTGGGTATTAAGAAGGTTGGTGTAGTTGGAGCAGGGGTTATGGGAGCTCAGATAGCCGAGATTATGGCGTTAAATGGCTTTGAAGTGAGGACTAGGCATAGAACAGAAGAATCAAAACAGAGGGCACTTTCAGACATAAAAAAGATCCTGAACGATCTACTTGCATACCATAAATCCAGAGCGGAGAAGGAGATAAAGAAAGCTGAGCAGTCATTAGGAATACAACTTACAGAAGATCAGAAGGCGATGATCAGGGAGAAGATGAAGCCGCAGTTTGATGATCTTGCTATAGATCAGATCTATCAACGCATACACCCAACTCTTAGCCTAGATGACTTCCGCGACGTGGATTTGGTTATAGAATCTGTCGTTGAGGAGCTGGATGTTAAGAAAGAAATATTCAAGAAGCTTGACGAAGTCGCGCCGAGTCACGCCATATTAGCGTCCAACACCTCTACAATAATGATAAGTGAGATAGCATCAGCAACCAAGAGATCAGACAGGGTTATAGGTATACACTTCTTTAACCCACCTACTCTACTACCTCTAATAGAAGTAATCCCAGGGTTAGAAACGAGTCAAGGAACCGTTGATGCTGTGATGAAATTCTGCGCATCTATAAAGAATCATAGATCTAATATGCAGCCTATAGTCGTTAAAGATATACCGGGATTTCTCGTGAATCGTGTGCTTATGGCTATGCTTAACGAAGCCTTCGCTTTGTATGAGGAGGGTGTGGCTTCTATGAAAGATATCGATCTGGCGATGAAGAGTGGTGCTGGTATGCCTATGGGTCCGTTTGAGCTTGCTGATTTGATAGGGATAGATGTGCTCTACCACATGGATCAGAGCATCAAAAGTATGCAGGGTGGGAATACGATGCCTAAACCCATTCACATACTTCGCAAGATGGTGGCTGCAGGTAGGCTTGGCAGAAAGAGTAAGAGGGGTTTCTACGTATATCAGTAGAATAGGGCTTCACTCTTGATCCAGAAGGTAGGTGTAGTTCTGCACCTCGCTAAGAGCGGTAGGTTGATAGTTAAGGCAAGCGTCATAAACATTAAAGTTGGCACGATACTCTACGACACAAAAGGGAAAAAGATTGCGAAGGTGGTGGAAGTCTTCGGAAGGGTTAAAGAGCCCTACCTCTCTTGTATTCCGTTAACCGATAGGGTTAAGAAGCTGGAGGGGCAAGAAGTATACACCTAGCAAGCCGAGCAGCAACACAGCAACTAACCACATTAGACGCCGAGACTAAAGCGCTCTCCTCGCAATCTCTTTAGCTGCTTCCACTTTCTCTGGATGCTGTAGCCTTCTGCCAACCAACTCAAACCACTTCCGCCAACCCTCTTTCAGCACACGCACGATTGGTTGTTTCTCTTTGATCTTCTTGACCATGAATGAGTCCACGCAATATATGTCGACCACCTCTTCTGTTGTCGAGATAGGTATGCCGTGTTTAAGCAGCTCGTTTGCTACGAATCTTACTAGAAGCCTATTTCTGGCCGACTGCGAGAAGTCTATGTGAGTGTCTTTTGCCCTCACTCTGCCGTCTCCGTCCCATAAGCCTGCGAGGAGTTCACCTAGTAGATCGAGGTCTTTGGCGAGGTATGTAAGTGTGTCGAATCTGATTTCGCCGCCGAAGTCGACGATGAGCCTAGCTATCGGCGTGATATTAACGCTGTGGTAGAAGTATTCTGCTTCTTCACGTGGCGCCCTCGCAAACCTCTTTGGATATTTGGGGTCTCTTTTCAAGTATACTGTCATAATGGGCGTGGTCTCTGAAGTGTAGGTTTCCTTCAGCAGCTCCTTGTGCTGCCTATTGAACTCCTCCACAACCGTCACGGCTTTCCTCCTGAGCGTCTCCTCCAACTCAGTCTCCAAAGCTTGGTAGAGGCGGAGAGAGGAGCCAATCCTCCGATCCCCACTATATCTATTATCTACTGAGCCGTCTGCTAAGCCGAAGCCTATGATGTACGAACTCAGAAAACGGCTTGATCTGATACACACGCACCCAGGTACCTGCAATATTGGCTTCGTAGACTGCGAATCTGTCACCTAACGTGCCGTAGCGTGGGACATGGAGTAGGGGTTTGCGCCTCGTCTCCTTGATTATGTTTAAGCCGCTTAGTTGATCCCACGCATCAGAGACATCCAAAGCCCTTTCGATCATCTTGTAACTCCACCCTAAACCCTCCGGCGGCGGGGCGTAGAGCGTCTTCAACAGCCTCCTATACTCCTCCTCAAGCCCTAATCTTATGATCTCCTGGAGCGTCTTCCCCTTAAACTTCTCGATCTCTTTGTCGAGCGGAGATATTCCGCTTGAAAACTCAAGCCCGACCCTCAACTCACAGCACCAATAGACGCAGCATACCAAACAATAAAATATTTAGCTTAATTCCGACATCCGCAGAGATAGCCTACTACGCCCTCCTAAACACAGAAATGGGCAACAACTACCACCGATCTTCCCAGCACCAGCAGCGATCCTAGGCGAGCAAAGCAAGCCAAAAAGGTCTCATATCCACACAAACAAACACGAAGCAACCAAGCAACCACATTAAACCCATCATAACATAACACTTAAAACCCCCACCATTTTTTCTTATAGGGGACTATCAGTTGAGGTGCCCCGTCTGCGGCAGGGATCTAAGTAACCCAGCATCAATCGATTTAGATTTAGAGCGTGGTGAAGCCTTCTGCTCTGTCTGCGGTTTTGTCTTGGATGAGCGCCTAGTGGATTTAGGTCCTGAGTGGAAGGCTATAGATTATGAAGAGAAAGAGAAGAAGGTTAGAGTTGGTTCGCCTATCACGCCAAGATACCACGATTGGGGGTTAGGCAGCGAAATTGATAACATCAAAGACTATAATCTTATGCACGAGTCACTTAGAATCTGGCAGAAGCGTCTAAGAACATCTACACCAACAGCAAGAAACTTGGTGCATGCGTTATCCAAGATTAATGATCTATGTGATAACCTAAGATTACCTGTCGTAGTTTCTGAAACAGCTTCCCAAATATATCGCCACCTGCTAAAGAAGGGGGTCGTCAAGAGCAAGTGTCTGGCGAAGGTAACCGCGTCAATCGTCTACTATTCAGCAAAGGTTCACGGTGCGGAAAGAAGTGTCAAAGAAGTTTCTGAAGCAGCTGGAGTTGATGCGAAAGCGGTGAACAAATACTATAGGCTGATCGCGTCAGAAGCTTCGGTCGAGCACCCTCCTCTACCTACGGTTGAAAAGCAGATCGCAAGGCTTGTAAATATTATGAAGTTAAGCGCTAAGACTGAGCGAATAGCACTGCAGTTGTATAAGGAGACTAAAGCCGCGACTCTCCAAGATGGTAAGTCGCCGAGCGGTTTAGCGGCGGCATACATTTACATAGCTTCCGTGATGAATAGCGAAAATATACCTCAGCGTGAAGTAGCTGCGGTAGCTGACATAACCGATGTCACAGTGAGGCACAGATACCGAGAGATACTGGAGAATTTCGTGATTAGGCAGAAGCTTAAACCCTTAAAGGATGTAGCCTAAAATCGGGTCGTAAATCTGGTTTGGTAAAGAGGATTATTGATCTAAGAAGTGATACAGTAACTCTCCCTACCGAGGAGATGCTTGAAGCCATTAAAAGTGCTGCACTAGGTGATGATGTATTTGGAGAAGATCCTACAGTCAACGAGCTGGAAGCTCTAGCGGCTAAGAAGATAGGTAAAGAAGATGCTTTGCTTGTCACTAGCGGAACACAAGGAAACCTAGTTTCGATACTTTCCCATACAAAACGTGGTGATGAAGTCATTCTAGAGGCTGATGCGCACATCTATCATTATGAACTGGGGGGATTATCTGCTATAGCAGGTGTTCTGCCAAGGCTCGTTAAAGGCGAGATGGGTGTGCTAGCACCTGAAGCTGTTGAGGAAGCTATTCGCCCCCCTGACCTTCACTTCCCCAAAACAACCCTCTTATGCTTGGAGAATACACATAATTTAGCCGGAGGCACTTGCATAACCCCTTCACAAACTCGCAAGCTACACAATGTTGCTGCTAAACACGGGCTTAACGTGCATCTTGATGGCGCACGCATATTTAATGCAGCTATAGCACTTGATGTGGATGTTAATGAGCTTGTTGCCCCAGTAGATTCGGTTATGTTCTGTTTATCTAAGGGTCTTAGTGCACCCATAGGTTCGCTAGTAGTAGGCTCTAGCTCATTCATAGAAAAGGCTCATAGGATGCGTAAAATGTTGGGTGGGGGGATGAGGCAGGCTGGTATTATAGCTGCTGCGGGCTTGATTGCGCTTGAGAAGATGGTTGATAGGCTTAGAGAGGATCATGCTAACGCACGACTACTAGCGGAGGGTTTAGCGAAGATAGATGGCATAAAGATAGACCTCAGAAGAGTTCAAACCAACATAGTTATATTTGATGTCACAGATCTGGGGTTAACAGGCAGCGAATTTATCCAAGCGCTTTCAAATTATGGTGTCAAAGCTCTTACGGTAAGAGGTAATGTGGTCCGAATGGTTACGCACCGAGGCATCTTGAGAGAAGACATTCTTGAGACTTTGGGTGCTGTGAACGAAATTAGCAGAAAAAAGTTGATATAAAGCTACCCACCTAAGTTAAAATAACAAGATAAAATGGGGTGTGCTATGCAGCAGCAAACAGATGGTAAAGAAGAAAAGGTGCTTGACCTCACTTCCAGAGTATACAAGCTAGTGGTGGAACACGGTAAAGAAGGAGTTCTTCAGAGTGAACTATGGAAGAAACTTAACCTAACCAGCAGAGATGGTTCGAGGCTGGCGATAAGACTTGAGAAAAGAGGGCTTGTGAAGAGGGAGCGTGTTCTCGACAACGGGCGATGGACATATAAACTCACACCATTACGCCTACCGATTCAGATAAAATCGATAGAGCAAGCACCTTGTATAACCTGCGAATCAGAAAGCAAGTGCGCACCTGATGGTGTAATCACACCCTACATCTGCAATAAACTTGTGGATTGGGTTAGGCAAGAATATGCAGCAAATTCTCAAAGCGGCGCTGCAAACCAGTAGAAAGGGGTTTATTAAATATTGAAGTTAAGAGAAGCCAGAAGAGACCTATATAGACGCCTAGCAGCAGCCCAAGGATATAGAAGCCGAGCGGCCTTTAAGCTCATGCAGATAGATGAGCGTTACCACATCCTTCAAGAAGGTGATAAAGTCTTGGACCTAGGGTCTGCACCTGGCGGCTGGCTCCAAGTGGCTTCTGAACGAGTAGGCGCTGAAGGGCTTGTTGTAGGTGTAGACCTGAAAAGCATACATCCTATAGCTAAGAACGTCATAACTTTAAGGATGGATGTGTTCAGCGATGATCTTGTTGAGGCTATTAAAGCCTATACAGAGAGCCAAGTTGATGTTATGCTCTCAGATCTCTCACCTAATGTATCCGGCATCTGGGATCTTGACCATAGTAGGCAGATCGAGTTGACTAGAAGGGTAATTTCACTGATGCCCCATCTGCTAAAACCTTCTGGCTCGGCGGTGCTAAAGGTCTTTGATGGAGAAGAGCTCCAGACTGTGAGATCTCAGCTGAAGAAGATCTTCGAGAAGATAGATATAACCAAGCCATCAGCCAGCAGAGGGCAGAGCAGCGAACTCTACTTTATATGCAAAGGCTACAAGCCTGAGCAAGACCTACTTCAAACCTAACACAGCTTCTTCAACATCCTTTATCTGAGCATCTGTTCTCACGCCTTTAGGGTTAAATATGGTTCTGGCAGCTCTAAACCCTTTGGCCTTAAGAAAGCTTATAATATCTTTAGTAGAGGGCGTTGCAACATTCAACCGCTCAGCCACTTTATCCACAATGTAGTAAGTTGGTGGAAGATCATATTCATCTAAGGCTAAAGTGACGATCTTATCCGCAGGCCTAAGATGGTTCGGTTTGAACCTTAAAGCGGAATCAAGAATGCTTTTCGAATGTAGACCACCTAACCAAAGAGGACCAGCACTTGACATCTTCGCTCCACATCTTGGGCAGAGGCTCTTCTGCTCGCCGCTTTCTCTGTAGCCGCATCCACTACAGTGGTTTATGTGACCTATCTTCTTCAAGTTCTCATCCGCTTTAGAGGCGCTGCTTTCCAGCGTAAAGTATACTCTTATGTAGTGTCTGCTTGCGTGTGCAAAGACTGGGTCTATACTTAAATTTATGCTTATAGCTTGTTTCGTAGCGGCGCCTAATAGGAGTCTAGCACCAACTTCGTTGCCGTATTCACATCTCATAGATAACCCACCGTATCGTCTCAGAGCTATCCTAGGGTATACACCGCACAAAACGGCTGTATCGGTTGCTGTTAAGGATACCAATCCACCGCGCTTAACCGCCCTTATAGAAGCCGGTAGATAAGGTAGGGGAGAACCAAAGGGATCTACATCCACAATATCGAATCGACTTTCTGGGGTTGAATGCTCAGCCAAAAAGAGAAGCGCATCTTTAGTCGAAAAGACGCATCTATCAACTATGTCGTTTAACACAGCTGCCTGTTTAGCAAGCTCTATAGCCTTAGGGTTCAAATCATTCAAATATACCCCACCGATCCCAGAGCATTCCTTAGCCACTCTAAGCCCCCTTGCACCCACCCCTGAGAGTGTGTCAGCAAAGATTAGATCTGAATGCTTTAGATTGGCGTATGCGCTGTAGATCTTCAGAGAAACATCTCTATTTAGCTTCGCAGCGGGGTTGTAGAAGGCTGGTGATCTTGGAGGGACCATGTTAAATATGCTTAACTTAGGTGCTAAGATTATGGTATCGCCTTCTTTAACTTCAATCACACCAACCCCTGACAAATCCTTTATCAGCCTCAATCGCATTATTTGCTTGGTTTAGGTTGCTGCCCACCTTTTATCTTACGAAGAGCCTCAGCTAATTCATAGATCACCTTTGTCTTACTCATCTTCTTCTCTATCGCCACATAGCCAGACTGGATGTGACTTCTCTTCGGGTGGCGGGCTTGAAACGGCTTAGGTGTGTAGCCTAGTTGAGAAGCTGCTTGACAGAGTTCATCTAAAGTAGGCGACTTCACCGCTTTATCTAAAGGTATCCTCCTACCCTCAGCCCTAGATAGGGTTGAGTTAAAATAATCCAGCCAAATTATCAGGTGATCGTAATCCTTCAACTTTTCACAAGCACAGCGTTCACTACACCATTTTGGCCAGGCCTAGATGTAACCCTAGCCAACCCTAATTCAGTCTTTATCAACGCTCCCTTGGTTATCACCTGTCTACGCTCATATTCTTTGTTGGCAGGATTCTTAGCTACGCCAAGTATCTTCACACGCACAACCTTATTTGCCTCATCTAAAACATTGGCATACTGCGATCTCGCCAAAGCCACTTTAATATTCCCTCCCCTGACTCTGCGGATCACAACTTCTCCTTCGCCTACTGTGGTTTCAACAGGGTATCTGTCCCGTTCATACGCTCTTCTTGAACGCAGCGCTTTTCTCCTACCTCCAGTAATCTTCTTCTTAAGTAGATTTTCTACTGACCTCACCATATCCTTGTCACAGCAGATACCACTGTCCTAATTAAAGATATAAAAGGTTGTAGGGTTCTCCTGCTTTGTGCCTGATTTGAGCGTTTTGTCTACTAGAGGATTTTTATTAAGGGAGAAGCTGCTCTCGTAGAAGAAAGGGGTCTGGGAGGCGGCTCTGATCGTTAGATACGATCCTGAAGCTGATGTTCTTGTCCTCAATGTAAGGGAAAGAATGCTTTAGCGAATGAGGAGCTACTTGACAACGACGTCATCTTAGGATATGATAATGAGGGTGTGGTGGTATCATTCGAAATACTTGATGTGTCAAAGAAAGGTCTGCTGAATGCGCTTTTGGAGCTTGCAAGATTTAGAAGAGAGGCTGTGGAACACCTGCTTTCCAAAGTAGTTTAAAGTAAGCCTACGTTAGGTAGTGGTGCGGAGACTAGGAACTCTCACGCACCTTTACAAGCTTGACGATACCTTAACGAATCTATTATCATCCCATACTGAAACAAAAATGCAACATAGTAAAACCCTTCCCCAGTCTGACATTTCATAAGGTTTCCTCTTCTACCAAACAAGTAAGAAACAGCTAAAAGAACGCACCCTACAGTAATCAGCTGAAATATACCTACCAAAAGGTTCTTGCTAGATCAGCTTCATAGCCTTCGCTTGGAGCTCTTTCTTAAGCTGCTCCACATCTGAGCTTAGACCAAAGTATTCTGAGAAGGTTGGTGTGGTTCGGTAAACCTTTGTCTTCCCTGATGGTTCTCCCTCTATAAACCCCATCTGCTCAAGCTGCTTTATGTGCTGATAGACTTGTGGTCCACGCTTCTCAGCAAGATCCTGTGATGTAATCGGCTGGTAGAACGCAATGTATGAAAGCGTCTTAAGTGTTGACTGCGATAAAAGAGGTTTCATAGAGAAGCGCTTAGCGATCTTGGCGTGTTGAGGCTTAAGCTGCATTGCAAATCTGTTGCCGGAGTATTCAACTATCTGTACAGCGTGCTCTGGTAAGTTGTAAAGCTGCATAAGTGAGCGCGCTATGGTAATAGCTTTCCTCTTCGAGGTGAATCCAGCGGCTTTAGCGAGCTCCTCAGCAGTTAAAGGTCTGCCTGAAATATAAAGCGCTGCTTCGATTCTAGCCTTAGCTTCGACTTCGTCAGACAAACCCAGCAGCACCAGTAATTAACAAGTCTTCTTCGTGTTGCTCTAAAAAGATTATGCCATCAGAAGCTAGGAAGAGTAAGAAGATGAACATCCTCGCGGCATCAACTACACTCTTATCTTTAACTAGGGTTGAGAAGAGGATAGAACCTTTTTTTAGCATCCCAAGAAGGGAAGCTTTGAATGGCTCTAGACTTTCTCTAAGCCTGTTTATGAATTGGTCGATCTCAACTGATGGTTCTCTACTTACAAGTCTAGGTCGCTCGGCTTCGGTTCGAGTTGTTATCTCTTCTACTAGCCTTTGTAGAGCTGCTATCAGATCCTCAACCGATGTTGTATGTAGTTCATATCTTATGGGCATAGATAGTATGAAGGGGATCTCACCTATATCGATCGGTCTCTTTTCTTCACTCATCTTTTCGGTGAGGAAAAGTGCTTCAACCTTTAGGCGGTAAATTAGTGCTGAGGATAAGGCTGCTGAACCGCAGAGCCTAAGATCTAGACTCTCAAGCTTAGCTATGAAGTTAAGAAAAAGGTTCAAGAGGTAGGCTATATCGATCTTCCAAGGTCTCTGCTTTCTTATAAGATCTGGGTTGACAAGTATGTTCAGTGGTTCTTTTGCTATTACTTCTTTACTCAAGCCTTCTTGCTGTCACCTCTATGCTGGGCTTATACTTCACCACATTTGATACACCTTTAACCATGTATACCCCGTATACCGTGTTAGCATTTGCTATGAATGTATCTCTTAGTGAGATAGCTATTATCTGAGCCTTCTCCGCCCTCTCCTTCAACAGCGCCGCAACCTTCTCAGCGTTAACCGCATCCAAGTGAGCATCGATTTCGTCAAACAGGTAGAAGGGTGACGGGTAGACCGCTTGTATCGCAAGTATAAACGAAACCGCTGCAACGGTCTTCTCACCCCCACTAACAGAGCTCGACTCCCTAGGTAGTTTACTTGGAAATTGTGTCATCAAAAAGACACCGCTGCCAAATATATCATCGGGGTTTTCGAGTTCAAGCCAAGCTGAACCGCCTGTGATCTTTGAGAAGACTACGCGTAGCTCTCGATCTATTTTTTCAAAGGTGTTCATAAAGACCTTCCTCTTCTCAGCCTCAACTTTATCGATGAACTCAACAATCTTCTCTCTCTCAACTTCTAGCTGGTTTCTTCGCACCGAAAGGTTCTTATAACCAATGTAGGTCTCTTTATATTGAGTATCTGCTAAAAGATTAACCTGCATCCTGAGCTCATCGTATTCTTCGCTTAAAATCTTCATCAACTCATCCACCCCTTCAAAGTATTCTAAGGGGTCGGTGTAGCCGTAGATCGAGAGTTCGCTAAGATACCTATTCTCAGCGTCAGCGAGCATCTCAAGGTTTCTGTTGTTCAGCAGAAGCTCCTTTTCAACTACGCTAATAGAGCGGCGCAGTGAATCCTCCTGAGATCTAAGGTGCTTAAGTCTACTCTCGTAGCCTTCTATCAGAGACCTACTTTGCTTCGACTGCTGAAGTAGTTTGGTTTCCTCATCTCTAAGAGTTTGAAGTTCTTGGGATATGCTGTTCAGTCTTTCCTCGGAAGATTTTATGAACAACGCCAGATTCTTCGATTCTGAGTGGTAATCTTTCAGCCTCTGTTCTAGGTCTTGTATGTTGGGTGTAAGCCTATACTCTAATTCACTCTTCTTCTTCGCTAAAGCCGTTAGTTGATCCCTGATCTGAGCAGCCAAGTCTTCTATAATCTTCTGCTTTGACACTATTTCTTCAGCTGCTGCGCGCTCTTCTTCCACAGGAATCTTTGAGGCTATATCTTTTATTCGGTCTTCTATTGTCTTGAGTGCAGACTCTATTCTCTCTATGATATGGAGTTTCCTATCTACCCGCCTCTGTAGCGCCTCAATCTTCTGCTCCTCAGCTCTGATCTTCCTCTTCACCTTGTTCCCTAGTTTGGTGTATCTCTCCACCGCTTTTGAAAGGGCTGCTGCTTCAGCTTCTATTCGCTCAACTCTAATCCTCTTTTTAGTCTGCTCATCTTTAAGCCGAGCTAACTCTTTATCAAAAGATGATAGATCTGCTTTTCGCCTTCTGATCATATCTCTTAAGGCTTGTAGGGCTTTAGTAACCTCTTCTTTGCTCGACTTGTCTCTAAGTATGCTAGAGAGCGCTTCAAGCCTATCTGAGTAACCTATTATGAAGCCCCTACCCATAGGTTCAAAGACAAATCCTTGAGTAGTTACGGCACGCAGCCCTTGTTGTGAAGCCAGATAAGCGTATTTAGGTGATTCAGTCAGCATAGTGTCTCCCAATATGAAGTTAACTAACCCCTTAAAGCCCTCGTCACAATCCACATACTCCACTAACGCACCTAAGACCCCTTCTAGTGCAGGAGGCTTTACCGCTTCAGCCTCAGAAACCTCAGCCAGAGGTATAAGTTTAAGTCTCTTAACCTTAAGTCTCTTAGCTACTTCAGCTGCTTTAAGCATAGCCTTAACATCAGCCACTATAAGCGCATCAACCCATTCACCGGCAGCAGCTAAGACGGCTGCTTTATACCCATCCTTAAATGAAATCAGATCCCCAAACCTGCCTACTATGCCTTCAACCGCTCCATCCTTCGCCGCTTCAATCAAAAGATTAACAGAAACCTCCTCAGGCGCAAGTTTCTCCACGGTTGAGTGTTGCGTATCAAGTTGTAGAATCTTCTTGCTCGCCTTCTCCAACACCTCTAACGCAGCCTCGATCTCATTTTCAACGACTTCCCTCCGCTTTTCCAGCACCTCAGCTTCCTCTTTCAACTGAGTTAAGCCGCTCTCCTCGGTTTCTTTAAACTGAAGGATCTGGTTTAGATTCTGCTCAAGGCTGTTAAGCGATTCCAAGAAGTTCGCTGACCTCTCACTTATGCTCTTCAGATTCTCTTCAAGCATACTTTTCTTCTGCTTATCCAGCTCCATCTGTGCTCTTAGTTCGGTTAATTGCGCTGAAAGCCTATTCTGCCCACCTCTCAATCTTTCGATTCTACCGTTTAGGTTTTGAATCGTCCTCTGCAGCCTCTCTCTATCTTTTTGCAGATTAAGTATTCTTTTCCCCATCTGCTCTTTCTCAGCTTCAAGCGCTCTTAGTTTCTGATCATCCTCCTTGATCTGCTTCTCCAAGTTCTCTTTTTCGGTGAGGAGTGCTTGATGCTCATCTTTTAATCTAGGTAGAGTCTCCTCTAACTCAAGGAGTCTGAGGGCTGCTTTTGACTTTTCACTCTTAATCCTCTCTTCTTCGTAGAGGAGCTTACCTATCTGAGATTGCAGTTCAACAAGTCTTCCGCCTGATGTGTCAACCACAGTGGTTAGGAAGTTCTTCTTCTCCTCCTCTACCTTAGATATCTCAGCCCTAAGCTCATTCAGCCTACTGTTAAGCTCCTGCAGCCTAGCGGAGTTCTCTCTAGCCTTCGCTTCCTCCTCTCCCCTCCTCTTTCTGGCTAAGGCTATATTTCTGGAGGCTATCAGCGCCTTCACCCACCTTAACTCATCCTCAAGATGTCTTAGTCGGAGCTGATCATTCCTCTCTCCCTCAAGAGAATACACCCTATGCTCTATCTCGCCTATGCGAGCCATGGCTACTTGAAGTCTCATATCCGCTTCCTGTAGCTGCTTGAGCGCCTCAGCTTTTTTTGCGTCAAAGGGCGATACGCCAGCAATATCCTCTATTAACCTTCTTTTCTCATCTGGTAGCATCTCCGAGATGTGCATAACCATACCTTGGGGGACGATGTTGAACCCCTCGTGAGTTATAAGTGCTAGATCAAGTATCTCTGTAACAACATTCCTCGTAGTCTTTTTATTGTTCAAATAGTAAGTGCTTTCACCTTTTTGATCCATCTCCCTAGTGATGTTAACTGTTTCAGAGTCGATGGGTATGGATTTGTCGCTGTTATCAAAGATTACTGTAACACGAGTAGAAGGCGGCTTATTTTCACCGCTATCATAGATCAATGAGGATAGCTTATTGACTCTAAGAGCCTTCGGGCTGTTTTCGCCTAATGCGAAGAGTATAGCGTCTATTATGTTACTCTTACCACCCCCGTTAGGACCTGTTATGGCTGTAAGCCCAGGTTCAAGTTTCAAGGATACGGTCTTCTCGCCGAAGGACTTGAAGCCTTTGATTTCAAGCCTCTTTATGAACGCCATCCTTCTCTCGGTCTTCTATCACTTACTGTCTTGATAGAGATTTAAGTGTAATGGCTAACTTTTGCTTCACCTTTTGGTTTGAATTCTTGATAGATCTAATCTCTCTCAGTATCCTTAATAGGCTGCTTAAGCACCTCTATTTCATTGACCCACTTCACACTTTCGTAACACTGCTGTTATGGGAAGATGAGTCTTAGAAGTGCGCCGTGTTCATATGTGAGCATCTCACCTTTGTAGTTATGCGCTAAGAAGGGTCACCTTTAGTGGCGTTTTGCATATCCATCAACTTTGAACCCGCCTGCCTTGAAAAGCACATATTTACTTGTCGACTCGGGCTCAACCAAAGCAAGAAGATCTTTCACACGCACACCGCTCTAAACAATCTCCTTAACAGATCAGCTTTCTACGCAAGTGAAGTTAGAAGTTAGATTCACTTTGGGTAGATTCAAGATATATTCCGGTCTTCTAGAACCCCTCTTTTAGCGCTCAAAACATTTTATTCGGTTTTCTTAGATTAATTCTTTTATCCAACTAATCTTAGGCATGATAATTGATTGATTTGAAGGAAGATGTGCCTCTTAACTTCGCGCTACGCCTTATGTATCCAAGGCCTACCGTGCTAGTAAGCTGCGCTTTAGACGGCAAACCTAACATCATAACCTTAGCTTGGTCCACACCCCTCTCACATAATCCTCCACTTTTGGGCATCTCAGTGGGGCTGGAACGCTACAGCCACGAAGTTATAGCCAAGTCTGGAGAATTTGTGGTTAACATACCAACCATAGATCTAATCAAACAAACAATATTCTGTGGCGAAAGATCTGGGCGAGACATCGATAAATTCAAGGAAACGAATCTAACGCCTATACCATCTCTGAGGGTTAAAGCGCCATCTATTCTAGAATGTGTAGCGCATTTAGAGTGCAAAGTGGTTCAGAGCATTCGCACAGGAGACCATACACTATTCGTAGGTGAGGTGCTTGCTGCGAGAGTTAATCAAGGTCTGTTTAAAAGGATCTTCGACCCAGCTAAGATCCAGATAATACTACATCTGGGAAGCAGAGACTTTACTACAAACGAGCGCTGGTTAAGTAAGGCTGCGTGATGCTGTGTATACCCCTAGTCTACGCCTGGCCTCCCTAATGTTATCGCTCTTCAGCAAATCAGCGATCTTGTTGAGCTCTAGGCTGTCTAGGAGGATTACCCCTCTGCTTGCAGCTATCTTTTTACTTGCCTCTGGGGCTATATGCCTAAAGAAGAGTAAAGGCGTGACTTGAGTTTCCGATCCAAGATCATCAGATAAAGAATCTCTAATCTTCTCAAGCATATTAATGCATTTATCGATCTGAGCCTCGCTCCTAGCCCCTACACCTAAAATCAAGGTATTAGATAGCTGATCCGAACCTATGATTTCGATGTGCCTCATATACCCTCTTCTCTTCCTTAAGGTATCTCCAAGATAGATGACACACAAGCTGCAGAGCGATAGCATCCATGTGACAGCATTATAAAACGCATCAACACGCACCACCCCTTCTTTGACTAGGTAATCCTGTATATGACCAACATCTCTAAGTCTGTTAAAGAGCGCTAATAGGGTTCTAGTTGATGGAGAGGCCTGCTTGCTCTGCACCACCACATCACTCCAATCCAAAGTCAAAGGAGTAGGTTGACTACTTACAAGAGAAACCTTAATCTGGTCAGCTCTCAGCGAAGTGGGTACGCGTAAGTCAAAGACCTCCGCCTCCCTCTTTTTAGCAGATCTAAGAATGGTACTATGTAGTTGGATTGTTTCCTGAAGCCCCTCTTGCTCAGAATTCTGTCTTACTACCTCAACCAACAAGTTAAGATTGCCTAAAGATGCGCTTCTCTCCACTATCACTCTCAGAGTCCTCTCTGTTCGGTAGTCACTTCTTAGAATCTTAGCGTACACAGGAGCTGCCATAACGATCTCAGAAGCGATGGGTGTAGTGAGCTTGGTATGCAGCCAACTATTTAGAGCGTTGTATGTTGTTTGATACCCCATCTTTAGCAGCTCAGATTCATACTTCTCAAACGATACTGTAGCATACTTGGAAACAGCTTCGGCAACATTCCACCCTTCACTTATAACGTGCAGAGGATTCTTGGCTATCAGACAAGGTAGTGCATCGACATCAGTAGAGGAGATCTTAAACTTAAAGTCGTCTAAAGTGAGGTAGCCTAAGCTTATCTGCTCCTTTATAATGTTCCACTTGCTCAACGGAAACGCTTTGCATATTATCTTGAACCTAGTTGTCTCAACTACTGGAAGAGTTCGCGCCAAATTGGCGTAGAGTCTCTTAACTTCAGATGTATTCTGGTGTGTGAATCTAATTACGGTATGCAGATTGAGCCAGCTATCTACTTGAAAGCCGACAGCACATCTAAGGTCTACGCTCCTATAGCAAGGTAAGAGCCTAGGCAGAACATCACCTACTTTAAGCTGCATCCCAACCCATGTGATGTGATAGCAAGTTTACTTAGATGAACCTTTCGAATCGAAGAAAGATATCTCTAAATACAGAGTGATTCGGGCTTAAGGTGGGTTGAAAGAGATAAGGGTTCTCCAGATCGGTCTAGGCGCCATAGGGTTAGAGGTCGCTAAACTTGCATCAAAGAAAAGAGGCCTAAAGATCGTTGGCGCATCAGATCTAATGAAGCACGTTGGCGAAGATCTTGGAACGGTTTTAGGGTCTAGAGAATCAGGTATTAAGGTTACTCCAGACTACCGGAAGGCTCTCAAAGAAGTAAAGCCAGATCTAGTTCTGCACGCAACCTCCTCTTATCTGCAAGACGTTTACGAGCAGATAGTAGACTGTATAAAGGAAGGAGCAAACATAATCTCAACCTGTGAAGAGCTATCTTGTCCATTCTATAAGCACCCTGCTCTAGCGGAGAACCTTAATCATCTAGCCAAGAAAAACAGAGTTCGCATACTTGGCACAGGAATAAACCCAGGCTTCCTCATGGACACACTCGTCACACTTCTAACAGCAACCTGCCAAGAGGTTGAAGAGATTGTTGTGGAGCGTGTTATTAATGCGTCGCACCGAAGGCAAGCGTTCCAAAGAAAGATCGGAGCATCACTAACAGAAGAAGAGTTCCAGTCTAAGATCGCGGGGAAAGAAATCTCTGGGCACGTGGGTCTCGAGGAATCTATAGCAATGATCTCAAACGCTATAGACTGGAAGCTCCAAAGGATAGAAGCTGAGCAACCTAAACCTATAATCGCATCAAAGCAAGTAAGCAGCCCCTACTACACCATACCAGCAGGTAGAGTTGCTGGGCTGCAACAGACAGCAAGAGGATACATAGATGGCGAAGCACGCATAACACTATTCTTTAAAGCCTACATAGGAGCGGAAGAAGAATATGACCACATACATATCATGGGCACTCCAGAGGTGAACCAGGTCATTAAACCAGCTATACAAGGAGATAGGGCAACAGCGGCTATTGTTGTGAACGCCATCTGGCCGCTACTAAAGACTAAACCTGGTTTGAGGACCATGAGTGATCTGCAAACCCTATCCTACAGATAGGAGCAAAGGTGGATGGTAATCTCCATCTACCCTATAACTGAAATAGGTGAAATCACAAAAGGAGTTAAGTTAGGTGAGGCTATAGCCGAAGCGTTACCTAAGAACGCTCTCACCTTATTGAAAGGCGATATAGTGGTAGTCACCTCTAAAGCCGTCTCAAAGGCTGAAGGGAGGCTTATTAAACTAAATGATGTGAAACCCACATCGAAGGCTGAGAGATTAGCGAAGCGTCTGAACAAGGACCCAAGAGTAGCAGAGTTGATTCTTAGGGAGAGCAGAAGGGTTTTGAGGGTTGAGAGAGGCATAATCATAACAAGGACCAAGCACGGGATAATCTGCGCGAATTCTGGGATTGACCAATCAAACGTGCCCGAAGGATACGCAGTCCTCCTACCTGAAGATCCGGACCGCTCTGCTGAAGTAATAGCTAAGCAGATAGAGAAGAAGACAGGTGTTAAGCCCCCTGTCATAATAACCGACACGTACGGTAGACCTTGGCGCAGGGGTCAAGTTCAATTCGCTATAGGCGTCTATGGGCTCAATCCAATTTTAGATTATAGAGGCAAGCCCGACACCTATGGCAGGGAGTTGAAGGTTACTGAGATAGCGGTTGCTGACGAGCTTGCTTCAGCTGCTGAGCTAGTGATGGGTAAGACAAAGAGGTGCCCAGTTGCACTTGTAAGAGGATACGAATACGAGGAAAGATCTGGAAAGGCTAAGGATCTCATAAGGCCGTTGAGAGAAGATCTATTCAAATAAGGTTTTATTAGACGCAAGAAGGATCAAGTCGGTGTGCAGAAGTATCGCTGCCCAAGATGCAGATACAAACTGGAGGTGAAAAGAACTTACGATAGCAGAGCACTGTTCTACTGCACAAAATGCGGGTTGAACCACGTACAAGCTAAGGGTAGAAGCGAAGATGAAGAGTATATGCAGATGCTCTTAACCTACGACTCAGGCAAGATAGATGCAAAGAAACCGCTTGAAGAGATATTAGAGGAAGAAGGTTTCATCCGAAGTAAAGAAGAGATCCGGCTTATCATAAGCAGAGCTGAAGCAAGAGGGGTTCACATACCTTCTGTTGTGTACGATGCGCTAAGATCAAAACAGGACTACGTTGTAGCGTACAGCATAATAGAGGAAGCCAAGCCGGAACTTGGTAGCGTCATATCCACTCTAAACCTACAAGAACCTTTAGTAAACGCATTGAGGCAGATGAATATAGAGCATCTATACAGGTTTCAAGAAGATGCGATAAAGCACATACTTAATGGCGAAGATGTTGTGATCGTTGCGCCTACGGGAAGCGGCAAGACAGAGGCTTTCACCTTACCTATTTTAAGCATGCTCTCATCAGATAGTCGAGAGCTAGGTGGGTTACGTGTGGAGCCACCTAAGATCAGAGCCCTATTTATCTACCCAACCAAAGCGCTTGCCCGCGATCAGCTCCACAAGATAACGATGCTAGCGGAATCTCTTGGTGTTTGTGTAGATGTATTTGATGGAGATACGCCTAGAAGAGATAAGGAGCGCATACTTCTTGAGCCACCACATATAGTGTTGACTAACTTTGACACTATACACCACCATATGCTGCATAGGACAACATTCAGCCGACTTCTCCAGACAGTGAAGATAGTGGTGGTAGATGAAGTGCATGTCTATAAAGGTACATTCGGCTCAAACGTCTACTTTATAGTGAAGAGGCTTGAGAGATTAACAGGTAGGCTACAGATAATAGCTGCCTCAGCAACCGTAGCGAATCCAGCGGAGTTCTGTAAAACCCTCTTTGGGAGGCGATTTAAAGTGATTCAAGAAGAGGAGGGGAGGCATGGTATACTACACTTCACCATCTTATTCCCAACCTTAAGGAGTCATAGAGCATTAGTAATAGATACTATTAAGAGGCTGTTTAAAACAGGGTATAAGCCCCTGATCTTCTCAAGCTCACACCTAGGAGCGGAGTTGAACGCCTATTACGCCAAGCGGGAGGGGGTTGATATCGCTGTGCACAGAGCTGGTCTACCCGAAGAGTGGCGTAGAAAGATTGAAGAAGGCTTCAGGAAAGGCACAATTAAAGCCATCTCAGCAACACCAACACTAGAATTAGGAATAGACATAGGCTCGGTTGACGCTGTAGTCTCAGATCTGGTGCCTGTGAATAGGTTGATACAGAGGGCTGGTAGGGCTGGCAGAAGAGGGCAAGAGGCACTGATCTTTCTACTGCTTAGGGATAACGACCCTATAAGCCAATACTATAGAAACCATCCAGAAGAATACTTCAAGAACATCGAGCAGGCTTACGCGGATCCCTTCAACCCAACGGTTGCAGAGAAACAGATCTTAGCAGCAGCGTTAGACAGACCAATAAGGATAGGCGAGTTTAGGGAGTATAAACAGATCGTAGATGCTCTAATATCAAAGGGACTGCTACATGCTTTCAAAGATTCTCTCAAGCCTGATCTTGCAGCGAGAAGAATCTTAGCCGCCTATAACGTAAGGGGAAGCGGAGAGGGTGTCTCGATAATATTCAACGGCAAAAGGATAGGTGAACGATCTTTACCCCAAGCGTTAGATGAGCTTCACCCAGAAGCAGTCTATCTGCACGCTGGTGTAAGGTACCGCAGTAGGACATTGAAGATAGATGGAGCTAGAAGCTACGCTGAACTTGAACACTTGCCTCCACATTACCCTTACTTCACAAGACCTCTGAAGGAAGAATGGCCGCACATAATAAGCGAAATCGAGTCAAAAAGAGTCTTCGGAGTAGAGGTTAAGCGGGTTGAGTTAGAGATAGAGAAGAAGGTTATAGGGTATGTAAATGTAGACATCAACAACCCAACAGCCAAGGGTAGACCAACACTACTAGAGCAGCCAGTAACCTACAGGTTCAACACAAAGGGGCTGGTCTTCCAGGCACCAACCCCAGACCAGACTCTACAAAGATATGTTGAGCAGAAAGAATACGCCTTAATAAGCAGCTACCACGCCACAGAACATCTGATGATAGAAGCGACCAACCCGATAACAGGAGGTGCAGCAGACGACATGGGAGGCATAAGCATTGGTGCAACCGGGTTCATCTACATCTACGATGGTGCAGTAGGAGGAAACGGCGCTACAAAAGCGCTCTACGATAGATTTGAGGAGGCTCATAAAAGCGCGTTAGAGATAGTGGAGGGGTGTAGATGCGAATCGGAGACAGGCTGCCCAAGATGCACCTACTCATACAGATGCGGCAACAACAACGAATTCCTACTCAAGCAAGGTGCTATAGAAGTCTTGAGAAAGATCAAGGCGGGTGTCATAACTCACCTGAAAATCGAAGAAATTATTTCTGAAAAACCGATAGTGTAGAGGTTGGGTAGACTCTCCGCAAAAATAATATAGGTATACGTTAGGTGTAATATACGGTATGGCTTCTACAACATTATTTGACTTTATAGTTGTTGGTGGTGGCGTAAATGGTTTAACAGCTGCCTGCTACTTGGCTAAGGCTGGTCTCAAAACTATCCTTTTAGAGAAGAAGAGCATAGTAGGAGGGGGCGCTATTACCGAGGAAATTACTCTACCCGGTTTCAAACACGATGTGCTTGCAACTTCTATCAACATATTTAAGGCAGGTCCTATTCAGGAAGATCTTGAGCTTGAGAAGTACGGCTACCGTGAGCTTAACCCTGAGCCTGTCGCTGGCACCCCTTTTAAGGATGATTCTGCTATAATAATCTATAAAGATCCCAAGAAAACCTTTAAGACCGTTGAACACTTCTCAAAGAAGGATGCGAAAGCTTTAGAGGGTCTCTATAAATTCTATTTGAACGGAAAAGAAACACTTCTCAGCGGGCTTTATGGTCCACCTCTACCCCTTGGCACTTTAATGACACTCCTTGAAGAGAGCGAAGAAGGTCGAGAGTTCATAAGACTCATGTTTATGTCTGCTAAGGACTTTCTTGATGAGAATTTTGAGAGTGATGAGATCAAAGCCTTTCTGGCTTTATGGGCTTGCAACCACGTTCCCTACGCTCCTGAAGACAGTGGTAGCGTGCCTATTATATTGATCTTCTACGGTCTTCTGCAAGAGAAGGGTTGCGGTATACCTGTAGGGGGGATTAAAACCTTAGCTGATGCCTTAGCTCTATGCTTCCAAGCGCACGGCGGCATAATAGCTAAGAATGCTGAGGTTACACAGATAATAGTGAAGGATGGTGCTGCAAAAGGTGTTAGGTTAAGCTCTGGTCGAGAGATCGAAGCTAGGCGTGGCGTCATCTCTAATGTAGAGCCTAAGGCATTATTCTTCAATTTAGTGGGCAAGGACCATCTTGAACAAAGTTTCGTTAAGAAGGTTGAGCGCTTCAGATACGCCAGAGTCACAGAGGTTATGGTACACGCTGCTCTAGACGCTTGGTTAAACTATAAGCCAGCTGCCTTGCGGAAAGCTGGGATAGTGCAGATCGGGCCGTCGATGCGCTACATTTCGGAAGCGTACAATCAGTGTATCAACGGTATACCGCCTAAGCGTCCTTTTATAACTATAGATAACACAACCTTCTATGATCCATCAAGAACACCGCAAGGAAAACATACCTTATGGGCATTCGTAAGAGCACCAGCAGTACTCTCCAAAGGGAAGTGGAGTGATGTAAAAGAGAAGTTTGCGGATAGAGCCATAGAAGTCATATCTGAATATGCGCCGAACATCAATAAGATCATACTGAAGAGAGTGGTTCACTCACCAGAAGACATCCAAAACATAGCTCCAAACATAATCTTCGGTGACCCCTGTATAGGCAGCGCATCCCTAGACCAATCTATGGCCTTACGCCCCTTCCCAGGCTGGTCGAACTACCGCACACCAATCAAAGGACTCTATATGTGCAGCGCCTCTACACATCCAGGCGGTGGAGTCAGTGGAGCACCTGGGCATAACGCTGTAAAAGTCATCTTAGAAGATGTGAAGAAGGGTGAAATATAGGTTACTAGAGCATCCATTTTATCAGTTAAAGCTCTTACTATATCTCTGATGATGGAAAAAGGTGGGGTGGGGGGAGCTCCCCTTCTACGCCTTCCCTATCCGGAACACCTTAGTACCGCAGTTTGGGCATACGCCTACAACAGCAGGTTTCTTGTTCTTTAGGATAGTCTGCTGAGGATTCTTTATTTCAACCTTCTTTCTGCATTTCACACAGTATGCTTGTGGCAACGCTTAGACCTCTAGGCTAAGATGTCTATCAGACTAGGTATTTAAGCTGTAGGATTGGATCAACCTTGGTAAGGCGGTCTAGCAGTAGGTATAATCTCTAGGCTCACGGTCTTTCCCTCTCTAAGTATAGTTAGAACCACCTTCTGGTTAGGTGAAATATTCTGAGAAACATATGCAGACCACTCTTCAAAGGAGTATGTCCGTTTTCCGTCAACTGCCAATATAATGTCACCTGGCTTATACGCTAAGCCTGTAGACGTTCTTACTTGCGTAGCAGCCCTTAGCCCAGCAGCTTCAGCAGGTGTGTTAGGTAGAACCCTTGTTACCATAAGCCCGTTTTGAAACGGATCAATATCCAATATGTTATATGCTCTGATGTTTTCTGGCGTTAGTGTTAATGCTGAGAAGCCGAAGTAGGGGTGCTGGTAGTAACCTTTCGATACCAGGTCTGAAGATACCCTCTTAACCATGTTCGAGGGTATGGCGAAGCTAAAGCCTACAGATGTGCCTGCGTTAGTTATCCCTACAACCTCACCATCTAGGTTTAGAAGCGGACCGCCGGAGCTTCCAGGCGCTATGGTTATGTCTAGTTGTAAGACCGGCACTATGATTGGATCTAGGTTCAGGAGCCTGTTGATTTGGCTTATTACACCTACTGAGAGGCTTCCTGTTAGTCCGAGCGGGTTACCTATCGCCACTACAGTTTCGCCTATCCATATCTCAGAGGAGTTCGCAAGCGTCAACGGGAGGGCGTCAGCTGGCTTTTTATTGATCTTCAACACAGCAACATCTGAATAGGGGTCTGTTGCCAAAACAGAAGCTGAGGTTCTTGTCTGATCGTAAAACTGAACATCAGCCTCATTAACCCCCTCTACCACATGCCAGTTGGTTAGAACCAAGTTATCTCCATATATAAAGCCTGAGCCTTGCCCAAGTGATGTTCTTATCACCACAACCGATTTGTACACATTCTCGTAGACTCTGCCAGGTGTCTGTCGGCTTAAGGCAGTGAACTCTTTCTCCAATGATGTCAAACTTGAGTTTATGGTCTGCAAGGCCGAGTTTAAGATGGAGATATTTAGATCACTCTCATCAACTCTTTCTTTCAGAGTTGTCAGGCTCTGATTCAACTTGGTTAGATTTGATGTTAAAGACTGATTTAGAGCTGAGATTATTTCTACGACAGCTTGGGCTGATATGCTTTGGTTAAGATTAGTTATTTGGCTTAGCAGCCTAGTGTTTGTATTCGCTAGCTGACTTACTTGGCTTGATAACTGCGAGGCGTCTTGTGATAAGCTTTGAACCTCAGACTCTATACCTTGCAGCTTAGCCGTCAACTGATTTAGCGAATCCCGCAAAGAACCTACTTCAGCACCAAGATCTGAAGCTTTCTGCTCCTGAATATTCGTTAAGGTTAGGTAGCCGGTCACAGCCGCTAAAATTAAGGCTACAGCTGAGATCACCGCAGCAGCCGAGGCTGTCCTGCTAGACATAACATTACTATGCGGAAGCCAAAGATATAAATTTTAAAGAACTGTCTCACAGTAGATGAAAAGTCAGATTGTATCTAGAAAAGGCTGTCTACTTTGTTGCACGGATAAGAATTACTCCGCCGAGCATCCTCTCCTCAAGATCAATGTATGTAAACGATCCTTGAAGCATCTTCTTCAGCTGAGCGTTAGTTGGTAGCTTTACGTAGGTATAGTAAAGAAGCCTATAGACCAATCCTCCTTTACCTATGCAGGCTGAAGCCAGAAGAGGTACTAAGATGCGCCAATAGACCCCAACAATAGCTTGAAGCACCTTACTATTCGGCTTACCAAGATCAAGAATCAATACTACACCACCAAACCCCTTCACTACGCGCCCCAGTTCAGTAACAGCTACACTTAGATCAAAAGCATCTCTCAACGCAAACGTGCTAACAACAGCATCAAAAACGCTACTTCGGAAAGGCAAATATTCGAATACTGCCTGCACAAATGCGCATCTACTAGCATCTAACTGACGCTTCGACTGCTTAAGCATCTCCTTAAGCGGATCAAGCAGCACAATCTGTTTGACGCAGCTTGTAGAGCGGAGGATTAATTTACTCATCGTGCCAGGTCCACAGCCAGCGTCAAGCACCACTATGCCCTTGCCGCGAATCACTTTAGCTACAGCTAGGCGCCTAAGTCTTAGGTCCTGGTCTAACGATATTATCTTGTTTATCTTGTCATAGACGGGTATCAGATCTTCAAGCGCATCCTCTACTTTACGCCAAAACGAACCCAGCCCATAAGTCGGCAAACGTATTCAACTCACTCGATCGAAGCGCTTTAGAACATAAGGTATCCTCTCAGCAACATCAACAGCTGAAATATGCAGCCCAAGCTCCTCTTCAGCAGACTCACCAGCTAAGCCGTTGATATATGCGCCTGCTGCCGCGGCAGCGAAGGGCTCTGCGCCTAAAGCGAGGAAGGCTGCTACTAAGCCTGCTAAAACATCTCCTGTGCCTCCTACGGTCATGGCTGGTGTGCCTGTCTTGTTGAATGCTATTCTAGACCCGTCTGAGATTATGTCTACTGCGCCCTTTAGGAGGATTGTTGTTTTGGCCTGTGCGGCTGCCTCTTTTAGCGCTGAGGCTCTGCTTTCTAATTTTTCATCTAGATCTTTGTTAAAGATTCTTTTGAATTCCCCTTGGTGTGGTGTGAGCACACTCGGCTTACCAGATACTTCTTGAGTTACTTCTGCTCTTAAAGCATCAGCATCTAAGACAACTCTTACACCTTTGAGGGCGAGCTCTCTCACTAGCTTCTTCATACCTTCGGTCTTCTGCTTACCTAAACCTGGGCCTACTACTGCTGCGTCTACTTCAGGGAGCCATTTTAGAAGCTTGTTTACGCAGCCCGTAGTTAGCTTAGAATCTGGTAGGGGTAGGACTATGAAGGTGGGTGAGTAAGATCGGATTGGCGCGGCTATTACATTCGGCACAGCCAAATAGACTAGATCCACACCTACCTTGGATGCACCTAAGGCTGAAAGTAGTGGTGCCCCATGGTAGAGGTAGCTTCCTCCTACTACGAGAACCCTACCGTTCTCGCCCTTCCTCGAGTTTCTACGCCTCGCTCTATACGCTAAGTAAACTAATTCTTCGCCTGTCTCCATAATGGCTGTATCTTGTGGCATCACTTAGCCCAGCTTAGGGCAGGAGGTTTAAATACCTACGCTCTCTTCTCGGCATCTACACCTTTTCTTGATAGGATCTCTCTTGCAGCTATGAGACCTGAGGCAGAAGATTGTACCAAGCCGCGTGTAATGCCAGCACCATCCCCAATTGCGAAGAGATTCTTTATCTTAGTTTCTAGGCAGCTGCTCAGCTCAAGCCTTGAAGAGTAGAACTTGACTTCAACCCCATATAGTAAGGTGTGTTTGCTGTAGACTCCTGGTGTAACTTTATCCAGCGCCTGAAGCATCTCCTTTATGCCTATAAGGTACCTTGCGGGTAATACAAAGCTTAGATCGCCCGGCTTGGCGTCTTTATACGTTGGCTCAACTATGCTCTTCGCTAGCCTCTCTGGTGTTGATCTCCTACCTTCATCTAGATCTGCCAGCCTCTGAACCATAACCCCGCCTACCAGGAGGTTCGCCAACTTAGCTATGTATTTACCGTAGGCTATAGGGTCGTTGAACGGTTCTGTGAACTTGGTGCTGACAAGGAGAGCGAAGTTCGTGTTCTCGCTCTTCTTATTTAGGTAGCTGTGCCCATTTACTGTGATCAGATCATCTGTGTACTCGGGCACCACAAAGCCGTTTGGGCAGACGCAGAATGTCCTTACTCTATCGTCAAAGGATTTGGAGTAGAAGAGGAACTTCGGCTCATAAAGGACATCTGTGATCTCCTGCATAATCGCAGCTGGAACCTCAACCCTCACCCCTATGTCTACAGGGTTTGCCATCAACTTTATTCCAAGTCTAGCCGCTTCTTGCCTAAGCCAGCTCGCACCAGCCCTTCCAGCAGCTACGACAACGTGCTCAGCATAGATCTTTTCGCCATTCTTTAATTCAACACCATGTACAACATCGTTCGAGGTCAGAATCTTTGTAACCTCAGTCTCCAACCTTATATCTACCTTCTCTTCTAAAGCCTTTTTCGTCCTTTGCAGTATAAGAGGCGCCATGTCTGAGCCTAGGTGGCGTATTCTGAATGGTAGCAGTTTCAATCCAGCAAATGCTGCCTTTCTCGCAATATGCCCTATCTCATCTAAATCTAATCCGTATATTTGGTTTGATGCTCCGAATTCAAGGTAAATCTTATCCACTTCATTCATTAGGTGTTTCAGCCGCTCGACTCCGACGTATTCGCGTAGCCAGCCTCCTGAGCTTGTTGAGAAGTTGAGTTTGCCGTCGCTGAAGGCTCCAGCTCCGCCCCAACCGCTTATGAGAGACTCGCCTTGATGTTGGCGCTGAGAAATATCCTTGCCTTTGTCGATTATGAGGACGCTTAGATCTGACTTTCTCGTTAACTCAAGCGCAGTGAATATGCCAGCCGGGCTTGCCCCCACTACAATTACATCATACTTCTCTTTCTGCACCAGCTTCCCTTGACAGACCAGCCTTATGACAGAATATAAGCGTTTATCAAAGAAGGTGGTTAACAATGTGTTAGGAATAAATGGTGTGCTGTTACGCGGAAGAGATCACTTAGACATTTTCTCTAACAGCTTAGGAGAAAAATATCTACACATCCCTAACCACTATCTTATTCGATGTATGTTGGTAACGGAAGTTGACTTTAAACCTAAACCTATAGATACTGAGTTTCTGAAGAAGGTTAATGAATATCCTATCACAGGCGAGCATAAGAGGCATAAGGTGAGGGCAGAAGGTAAGCAGAGGTTGGATGAAGATGGTAAACCCTACCGTACGAAGCTCGGGATACACGGCAGCCAAGTTGCAGTGGACTGGGAGTGCTGCATAGCAGATGGTATATGTATGGATGTCTGCCCAGTCAGCGTCTTTGAGTGGCCTCTGGAAGGTGAGTTGCGTGATAAGTATAGGACTGATAAGTCTGATCCTGTGAGAGAGCAGGATTGCATCTTCTGTTTGGCTTGTGAAGTTCAGTGCCCCGTTCAGGCGATAAAGATCACTCAGCCTTAGATGTTAGGTATTCGTATAGCGTCTTCTGACCACTCTTCTTCACAAGATCAGCGACCCTAACACCAAACCTCCTCACTTTGATCTTCTCCTCTTCAAGTAACCTAGATAAAAGCGCTGTAGCGGCGGACTTTAGATTATCATAGCTATCGAGGGGATGCTCGTATGTTTCGCTCCGTGAGTATGTTGATAGAGCGTCGGTTACACAAACCACACCCACGCTCTTGAAGGCGTAGCCTTGTGAAGAAACCTTAGAGTGAAGGTCGTGGCAGAGGTCCTCTATATACCTCTCAGCTTCTTTTATGCTCCTAGCATCCTGCTTTAGGGTTACGATTCTGCTGAACTGGGTGGGTTCTAATCTCTCCTTCACAGGCTCATCATCCCTAGCGTTTGCGGCGTTGTAAAGGTAGTTTCCAAGCTTCATACCAAAGATTGAGATAAGCTTCTGGGGGTCTTGCTTGGCAAGGTCTCCTATGGTCTTTACTCCAATATTTTCAAGTAGGCTCTTGGTTTTAGCACCTACTCCGGGGAGCTTATCTACATTCATCTTGCCTATGAACTCTGCTGCTTCGTCAGGTTTGATTACTGTAAGCCCGTCTGGCTTCTGGTGGTCTGAGGCTATCTTTGCTATCACTTTGTTAGGTCCTATGCCTATTGAGCAGGTTAGGTTTTCCGCTTGTTTGATTTCGCTCTTTATGTTCAGTGCTAGTTTTTTTGCTGCTTCGTAATCTCCCTTCACCCTCTCTGTGACATCGAGGTAGGCTTCATCTACACTTACCTCTTCGAACTTGTCAGCATACCTTCTGAGTATATTCATTATCCTTCTGGAGACTTCGTCATAGTAGTCTAGGTCTGCTTTAAGGAAGACCGCATCGGCGCCTCGGAGCAGATGCTTTGCTCTGAAGATAGGGATACCTGAACGCACACCATATCTCCTAGCAATATAGTTAGCTGTAGTTACAGCACCACTATCAGCTCCACGCCCAGAGTAGATGCAGACAACCACAGGTCTCTCTTTAAGCGCGGGGTTTCTAACCTCTTCACACTGGGCATAGAAGTAGTCGAGGTCAACCTGCATTACCACCCGCTCAAGCATCAATTAGCAGATAGATAACTCAAAGATATTAAAGATAATGGAGAGTAGATTAACTTTGGATCTTTGAATATGCCCTTGGCGGATAATGGGGTGCGTGTTACTATATTATTAATGCTCAAACCGTCATATAGA